>Ga0157369_10000180_pt1 | contig 89065 bp, 101 predicted proteins | sample C25metaG_FD_113461 | JGI IMG/M metagenome (GOLD analysis project Ga0157369, IMG submission 113461) | Corn rhizosphere microbial communities from Kellogg Biological Station, Michigan, USA - C2-5 metaG | ecosystem: Host-associated > Plants > Roots > Rhizosphere > Soil | place: USA: Michigan... | reverse complement strand
GCTTCGCGCGACGCTTCGCGCGACGCTTCCTGCGAAGCGCGATTCTGGATGGCGGTCTTCAGCACTTGCCTGAATGCGACGGCGCCTTTGGCCATGTGATGTTGAACCGATGCCATGTGAGACTCCTTCAGATAGTTGACCTGCTCCATATAGAGACAGGCCAGTCGGAGCCTCGCGGACATCTCCCGCGCATGGCGGCGCATGATGCGCGGTGCGTGGCAGGGGGTGGAACTAGCCGGTTATGCCGGCGAGCGCGCACGGCGGGACAGTAAAATTCCTCCGCTCGAGCGGAGGATTCGAAGTGAGCAGGAGACGCTCAGACCTCATTACCTGTTGTCGCAGTTTGCGACTCGGGCAGCAGCGATGCGAGCGCTTCCATGGCCTCGTCAACAGAATCGACAACACACAGCAACTGCATGTCGGATGCCTTCACCAGGCCATTTGCGACAAGCTGCCCGTTCATCCATTCCAGAAGCCCGGCCCAGAACGCCTTGCCGTAGAGGAGAAGCGGAGCCTTGGGCGTCTTCCCGCATTGCATGAGCGTTAGGACTTCGGTGAGTTCGTCTAGCGTGCCTATCCCACCGGGCATCACCACGAAGCCTCGGGAGAACTTCGAGAAGCCGACTTTGCGGGATGCGAAATGCTCGAACGAAAGGCTCACGTCCTGGAACGGATTGGGCTTCTGTTCGAAGGGAAGGACGATGTTCAGCCCCACGCTGAGCCCGTTGCCCAACTGTGCGCCAAGGTTGGCCGCCAGCATGACGCCAGGGCCGCCGCCAGAAAGCACAGGCAGTCCGGCCTCAGCAATGCGACGTGCGAGGGCGACAGTTGCTGAATAGAAAGGATTTTCCGACGAGATGCGCGCGCTGCCGAAAATGGTAATGCCGGTCGGATGCTGCTCCAGTGCGTCTTTGGCGAGTTGGAGCTCGTTGTTGATTTCCTGACCGACTTTGGTGTTGCTTTTCACTTGGTGACTTCCTCTTGTTGTGACATTCGCTTCCAGGTGTAGCGCTGGGGGATGGCGGGCTGCGGCCGTGTGGGACGCGGCCTTCAGATTGGCCGGATAAGCGGACCGCCTGGGCCTGCGGTCCGCTCGTGGTTATTCAGCAAGCGCGATTTTTCGAAGCTTCACGTAGTCGGTCTTCACGCCAAGCATCGGCAACGCGTCGAGTACGCGGATACTGCGAGCAATCGCCAGTTCTGATGCGCCCTGCTCACGCGCCGCGCGGGTAAGCGCTTCGCGGGTGAGAGATGCATCCGTCGTGAAGAGGACGATGGCTTCGCCTTTCTTCGCATCCGGGATGGTGACGGCGGCGTGCGCGTGTGCCTCGGAGCTGCGCTCGGCGAGCCCTTCTGCCGTTACAAGACTGACCATTTCTCCGGCAATCTTTGCGAAGCGTGAAAGGCGACTCTGGATGAACACGAAGCCGTCCTCGTCGATGTCAACCACGTCGCCTGTCGAGTACCAACCCGGTTTGCCGTTGACCTGCGGAGCCTCGAGCACCTCAGGCCGCTCATACCGCAGATACCCGGACATCAGGTTCGGACCGCTGACCAGGAGAAGACCCCCGCGGTCAATGCCCGGAACTGGTTCGAGCCGGTGCGCGATACCCGGGAGCAACTGGCCCACGGAGCCCTTGCGATATGCCATTGGCGTGTTGACGGAGACAACCGGAGCCATTTCGGTCATGCCATAGCCCTCAAGCACGCGAATGCCCAGTTTGTCGGCCCACAGCGTGCGCACTTCGCCCTGCAGTTTTTCCGCGCCGGCAATAACGTATCGCAGCCGTGCAAAGTCGTAGGGGTGTGCGAAGGTTGCGTATTTCTGGAGGAATGCGTTCGTTCCGAAGAGCACAGTACAGTTTCGGTCGTAGACCACTTCCGGGATGACGCGAAAGTGCAGCGGGCTGGGGTAGAGCATCAGCGGGATACCGTTCAGCAGCGGAAGCATCGCGCCGGCCGTAAATCCGAAGCTGTGGAAGAGGGGCAACGCCACCATGAACTTATCCAGCGGATTGAAATCAGCGACGGCCTTAACCTGCGCGATATTCGCCAGAATCGAACGGTGAGAGTGCACGACACCCTTCGGCTTCGACTCCGAACCGGTTGTGGACATGATGACGGCCGGCGCTTCCGGACCTTGCGGGATGACCGACAGGCGAGGAAAGGCCATGTGCCAGAGAACCCAGGCCTTGTCGAGCGGGCCGAACGACGACTTCAGGTCCTCCAGGTACAGAACCTGAACTCCATGCAGACCACTTACCAGGTCGCCCAGCCCACCTTCTTCAAGAAATGTTCGCGAGGTGAAAATGGTCTTAAGCGAGGTGGTCACGCAGGCTGACGCGATGCCGTCTGCTTTTGTCGAGAAATTCAGGGGAACGGGAACGCGGCGGGCGCCACTCAGACCAAGCACAAGGGCGAGCGCTGCGGCTGTATTCGGCATGAGCACACCCACGTTCTCATCAGGAGCGGTGTACTTCCGGACGATGCGCTGCAAGCCCAGCGTCATCTTGAGCAGCGCCCCGTACGTCTTGATGGACTGACCCGGATGCCGGAGATTATTGATGTCCTCAATCATCAGGTGGCCACGGCCAAACTCCTCGACGCGGTCGAGGAATGTCTCGTAGAGCGTGGACGAGGGTCGCGCGTCGACGATGCTCGCCTGCAGAATTTGGCGCAGTGCCTCTGCGCACTTCTGGCGGCGCGTTCGTGCAAGGCCGCCGGTCGGCATCTCGATGTACTGCTCGCGCAGAATGCTCACGCTCAGGCGCGGGAAGAGGCGCCGCTTGTAAATCCCGCCAACGCGGCTCAGGTAGGTCTGCAGGAACCCCTCAAGCCTGACCGGCACGACAGCTGCGCCTGTCTTGGCAGCGATATAGGCCGACCCCTCGTAGACCTTCATCAACGAACCGGTTCGGGTAATGCGCCCTTCCGGGAAAATGACGACAGGTTTGCCGCTCTCGATGAGCTTCATCACCTGCTTCATTGCAAGGGGGTTGTTCGGTGCGACCGCGAGGTGCGGCACGAACTTTAGCAAATGCCGGTACAACCAGTGCGCCTTGATTTCCGTGTGAACCACGAACGTCGCATCGAATGGAAGGAAGAGAGCAAGCACAAGCCCATCAAGGAAGCTTGCGTGGTTTGCGACAACGAGGGTCCGTTGAAACCGGGTGATGTCAGGGAGGGAAGTAACCTTGATGCGGAGCACGCATCGGATAACGGCCTTGAGAATCTGCTTGAGCATCGCCTTGGACTATGAAGAATGGGAGTCCTGTGTAGCGAGCGTTTCTTAGCCTTTTTCGTTTTAGGTTGGGAGCATGGTTTCGCGGATGTTGGTGGGAAGTTCGGGCACTGCAATGCTCTGCATCGTGGGGGGTGGTGTCTGACTTGTATTGCCCGGGGTGCCGAGGATAAGTACCGGGCACTACAAGAACCGTTCGCTTCTCCTTTGACAAGCCATGCACACTTTCACCGTCAAGACGCTGGACGCGGGCCGAAGCCCGGAAGCCAGGTTTGCTTCTCTGAATCCGAGATTTGGTGAGTACGTTCAGGGGACGTTTGACCTCGCCGAATTGCGCCTCAGTGGCGAGATTCAGGGAGAGCCGATGTTCTTTCTGGGACTTAACCGCTTTTCCCTGTTGCCCGGTCGGGCGCTCAAATTGGTGGGCTGCACAAATGCCCGCGAAGTGATGCAGTCGTCTGAGTATCCATGTGGGATGCTTGGCGGCTTTCCGCGTCACGCGTTCGTGCCGCTCGGAATCATCACGTCTCTTGATGGGCTGGATAAGTACAGTTCCGCGCTTGCGTCAGTGACGGGCGGGACAGAGACCGCGCTGGGCGCAGTTGCTGACATTGAGCGCTTCGATATCCCGATGCTCGAGGCCCACGACCTCACTTTTGAGGTCTGGCTCACACGGTTCGAGCGTACTTATCTGGGCTCTGGGTACACCTGGGCGATGCTTTGCAAACAACCGATGAAGCACCGTGCGGTTGCGGAACCGGTCTACCTCGCCTTGTCGAATGGCGACCGGCTGGTGGGCTTTGCCTACGCAGTCGAAGTAGTGAGTTGAAGGGGAGGCCGGGCGCGGGGAGTGTCGGTTTGGTGGGCGATTCACCCGGCGGGGCTATACGGGGCAGGTCAACTCGAAAGGTAGAACTGTCTCATGAAAAAGGCATTCCGCATTCTGTGCATCGCCTGCGTTCTCGCGGTCATCGGCGTGTTGCTTTCCCTGGGGGTTTCGGTTCTCACCGAACACCCGGGCCTCCCGTCAGCGAATTCGCCCGACTTTACGAACGGCCTGGGACTGATGGCTGTTGCCTGCCTGCTCGGCGTGGCAGCTTACCAGAAGCTCGTGAGCCAGTAACCCGGCCGCGTTTTCCCGCGCAGCCTCCAGTGGCACTGACACTTTTCGCTGTTCAAGCCCCTCGCATGAGGGGCTTTGCTTTTGGGCACCGCTATTCCGGATTTCGCACAGCGTCCTGCTTAATTACCGAGCGAATCTCGTCAATCTTGGACCGTTCCTCATGCGCCAGGCGCCGACGGAACATGGCAGCAAACTCAGCCGCTTCCGCCCAGGTGCGAACACCCGCGGGAACGTCCACGCCAGCCGCGTGCAGTGCCAATGCCCGCTGGAATAGCTCTTTGCGTTCCGCGGATACGTCGGTGCGGGCATCAACACCGGATTGGCGGACATAGGAGCCGCCGTAGTAGAGCCCGGCGCACCCAAGCGCTCCCATGCCCGCGCCTATTGCGAGGCCCCCAAGGGCATACCCCACGCCGCTCCACGATAGATGTGTCGGCAGATAGAGTAATGATGCGGCGAAAGCGCCTACGGCGCCGTACACGAAGAGGCAGGCCAACCCGCCAGCGAGGAGCGTCACGCCCCAAGCTCCGGAAATCCGGTGTCCACGGTCTCCCTCGTACGCCCCGCACTCGAATATCGCTCCCGGAGGCGCGGTCCATTAACAAATTCCAGAACGGCGAGATACCGCATGCCTTCGCGGATGTCGCGCAACGTCAAAATCAGTGATGAAAGAGTGATTTTCACGGGTCGTCCACCTCCTCGGCGGGTGTAGGGGGTGAATTTAGCTGCCACGATGCACAGCCTGCACGTCCGAACCTCTTTGCAAGGAGGACTAAATTGCTGGCGCTACAGGCACCATTGCACCCAGTTGGAGGCGGCCTTGAGGCGCTTATTTGTAGCATTAGGCAGTGTCGCGGTGACGAGTATCGTTCTGCTCAACGTGGCGTGCGCGGACGAGCGCATCCCCGCGTCGTTGCCCACACAGTCGGCAGCAGTGTCCGCCGATGCGAAGTTCATCCTGACGTTATCCGCGTGCGCGCGCAGGCGCACGAGCGACGGCGGTATGGTCTGCATCCCACTGAACAACGCGCGGCTGGAGGCGCGCCTGCACGAGCAGGCCTCGACGTCGAATTTTCACGAGTCTGTCTTCGAGCCGGGCACCGCACCCGTTGCCCCATCTTCGACAGCGGAGGCGAGTGCACCAATGGGCGACGCCAAGCGAGTCGAAATGCCGGCGGCAGGTGTTGAGAGCTACCGCGAAGGTTTCGACCTGACCGTCAAGCCGCTTTACGAGTCCGATGGAGTGCTTTACGCGCAATACGACATCGTGGCTGAGCAGGTCACCGGATGGGAGTATTCCGGCAGCGCGGATACGGCGACGCGCCGCCGCCCGGTGGTACAGCGAACCCATGTGTTTGGCACCACGCGGCTTCGGGTGGGTGAGTCGGCAACACTCGAGCGCAACGGCTACTCGTTTGTTCTCTCGTATGCACAAAAAGGTGGTGCGGTGTACGTAGGCGACCTATGACGGCGCGGCCCTGATTCTCCCGCTTCCTGCGAGGCTCGTGGCGCGCGGTGGAGCTCCATGTCATGCGCGTCACCCTCGATGCCCGCTCTATACCGAGCAGGTAACGAACGAGTGAGGTTGAGCATCGATGAATCCGATACGAGATATCGAGACGCCATGGAGCCGGTGACCGAATGTCCTGACTGTCTCAGACAAGCAATCACCGTGGATGTGGATGCGCGCACGAGCAGCTACAGCTACGTGTACCCGGTCAATGATGAGAAAGTCGTGAAGCTGGTGCGGGAGCCCGGAGCGTTGGACTACCTACGGATGTGCCGTGCGGCACGCGGAGCAAGCCCACACCTGCCCGTCGTTACGGACATCGTGACGGGTGCCGTACAACTCTTTGGCTATCAGTTTTCGGCTGTTCGCCTGGAGAAGGTCCGCTCGGGCGGTACAGCGATGGAGGCCTACGCGAGTGATTTCGCCTGGCGGGTGCGCGAATACGACGATGGGGCGCTAACCAGCGTGCTGCTGCCGGCGACGGCGTTGAAGTGCTGTGCGCAGCAGTGGCCAAAGCCGCGGCGCAGCATGTCATCTTGCCTGCTGCTCATGGCCGACGCGGTTGTAGAGCATGACTGGGTGGCTGACCTGGCAAACGACGACAACTGGATGATACGGGAGCGCGCTGGTGCTGTTGTGCGTTCCGGCCCGGTACACAGCCGTGAGTTTGTTGCTGATACCCCGTCTGACTGATTCTTCGCGCCCTGGCAATACCGGGGCGCTTTTATTTCGGCACGGACGCGAAATACAGCCTCATTTCGCTATAGAGGGGGTTGTCCTCTCTGATTCCCTCACTACCGTCAAGAGCGTTGGGTTCTCCATGTTTCGTTGGTTACGCACAAGGCCTGTTGGCCGTCTTTTCGTGCTGCCGGTGGTGCTTGCAGCAAGCGCCTCGGCGCCTGCCGCGCTCGTACCCTCAACGAACGCGATTCACTTCGGGACGGCACTCGCTGGAGCTGATGGGGGCGTAGCGGATGTTCAGCTTAGCAATCAGTCGACGCAGGTGGCCCATGTAAGCGGGCTCTCACTGGTTGACCAGCAAACCGGAGCGCGTTCTGCTGACTTCGTTCAGAGCAACGACTGTGGGCGTGCGCTGCAACCAGCTGAGCGTTGTACGGTACGCGTGAAATTCGCCCCCAGGAAGCGCGGAACGCGTGAAGCGTCTCTGCTGATTCGAGCCGACAACAGCTTTGTCGCGGCAGTACGCCTGGACGGAGCGGGGGACGCGGGGGTACTCGAGCTCGTTGCCTCGGACTTGCGGGCGGACCCTGCGGAGCTGCGCGAGGTGGTCGCGCGCAACACGGGCACACGGCCGGTACGCATAGCGGGCGTGATGGCGGTCGGGCCCGATGGCGAGCGATTGCTTCAGAACAACGATTGCGGGCGCGCCGTGGCCGGTGGCTCGTCATGCCGTGTGCGGTTTCTCGATACTGCGCGCCTTGACCAGGCTTCGACCGTCGTCATCTCTACGGCGTCGGGCGCGCGCTACAGGGTAGTTGTGCCGCCAGTGACGCACGTGACGGACGGTGGCCCTATTCATGTTGCTGAGCGTAGCGTCGATTTTGGCAGGCTGCCCGTGCCCGGCGCGGCCTCCCATGTGCTTGCCTTTCGCAATGACGGCCCGGCGCCAGTGCGAGTGCGCAGCATGGCCATCGTTGGGGACCAACAGCGCGTTTTCCATCTGTTCGACGAATGTCGAGGCACCGCCATCGCATCGAGGGGTGCGTGTTCCGTTATGCTCACCGCGCAGGTAACAAACACGGCAAACGGTCGTGGGTTGCTGGTGGCGCAGTTTGCAGACGCGCCGGCTGTGCGTGTGCCGCTCTCTGTGCGCACGCAAGGGGCGCCGGTGCTATCCGATGTTGGCGCGTTTCCGGCTGCGCTCGATTTCGGCTTTACGCTCCCTGAACAGCCACGCAGGGCAAAATTGCGCTTTACCAACCTTGTCGACCAGCTCGCGAAAGTCACGAGCGTCGTTGTGTCGGACAAGCGCAACTTTAAGGTGCTTTCGCAGTGTGAGTCGCCGTTCGCTTTACGGGCGAGCTGTGACGTCGACGTTGAGTTTCACCCGCGGGGGCAGGGGCGAGTGGCTGCAACTGTGTCGGCCGTCCTGTCTAATGGCCAGGTCGTCCGGGTTCCGGTCTCCGGGGAGGGGCCGGTACCCAGCGCACAGGTGACCGCGATGCCGCTGTCCGGCGCCGACGACGATGACGGCGGTTACATCCTCTGGAACAACGGGTCTGACGGACTCGCCCTTGAACAGGTGAGCGTGTCGCCAGGCTACCTTGTCGCATCGAATGACTGCCCCGCGACCCTTCCTGTTGGTGCCTTGTGCAGTGTGCGTGTGCGCACGGCGACGGCAGGGGGTGATAGTGCAACTCCTGCACTCAGAGTGGAGCTCTACGGCCTTTCCCCAATCGAAGTGCCGCTATCACACATGACTTACCCGCGCTCGAGGGCTGACATTCCTGTTGCTCGGTGACATCACCACAGCGCATATCTTGCGAACTTGCGGTCTCATAAGCGGACTGACCCCGTTTCTTTTCGACAGCCTGAAAAATCCCGAAACCATGTCGAAAGCTGTGCATCGAATGCCGAGGATGGCGCTATTGTTTCCGAGAGAGCGAGCGCGCGAGAATTTTACTCTTTTTCAGTAAAGTTTGCGGCACGAAATTAGGGGGTCAACGGTTTGCGTGCAATACAAAATCTGTTGCCAAATATCTGACAATTTTCTTAGAATCGCCGGGCTTCAGCATCCGCTGACTTGGTCCACCAGACGTTATGCGGAGACCTGTATCTTTTTCTGTTGATGTTCCCGGAGCACCATGTGACTCGCCCCTCTGACACGCTCGACTCCATTCGCGAGCTCAACCTGGCCTATCTGCATGTGGCACAGCGGTTTATCACGGAGGACCGTGAGGCTGCGCAGGCGCGGTTGGGGCTATCGGCAGAAATCGCGGATGTACTCGCGGGTCTTTCGCCGGCCCAGACCCTCAAGCTGGCGACTTCAGCTCAGGTACTTTGTTGTTTCCGTTTGAGTGGAGATTCGTTGCTTTCTGGTCTGGCGGAAAAAGTGTGGGCAGGCGCGATTGCCCGAACACAGGCGTCAAACCGGGAAACAAGGGAGCAGTCGGTGGAGGCGGCGTGAAAGCGCACTGCTGCGACTCGTAGTCTGAGCGACGAGGCACGTCAGGTTCTGCGCGCGGTCACGCTCATGGAGCATGGCGCGCGTATTGGCGGGGCTTACACCCTGTATGCCGAGCATTTCACTATGCAGGGTGAGCCCCGGCAGATGGACCTGACACGCGCATGGACGCTGCTTGGATTCAGGGACGTCTGCATTCTACGGCTCACCCCTTGCAAACGATGTCATGGGAGGTTTGTCGCACACGCCCACGACCTGAACAGTGACCCCCTCCCGAGCAGGCAAGAGCCGGGCAGCCAAGCAGGTGCAAGTGCAGAAAGCGGCCATTGCAGGCCCTGCAATGGCTGAGGCTGTGACCTAAAACGGCGTACTTTGAGGGCTGTAAACGGCATCACGGCCCAAGGCTTGCGTCATGCCGCCCGCGGCATGGCCAGAAGGTGCCCCCGGCTAAAGTCCTCTGCGCTCGCGCAAAACACAACGCGGTCGCCGAGCTCTCGCGAAACCACCCACGTCTCTTCGCCGGTATCCACGCAGTGCCGGATAGCGCGTTCCTTGGCTTCATCCACCAATTCAAATGACCCAACAGGGTGCCAGTTGAGCGCATCGGCGAGCTTTAACGTGCGCCGGTCGACTTTCACCGGGGTGACCGGGACCAGCACTTCGAATTGTGAGCCAGACGCCGCCTGCGCCCGCGGCTCGTCCTCAAACAGACTTGCCTGGACATAGGTTGCTGCATCGACAATCGGGCCTTTCATTCAGGAGCTCCAACAAGGCAACCGCGCATACGCCACTGCGGCATTTTAATAGAAACTGCCCGCCAGGGCGGGCAGCAGCGTGGTCAGGTTCCGCAGCTGTTCTGGAGATGGAAGCGGATATCGTACTGGCCGCCCCCGTGGTCGCCGAACCCGGACAGCCAGTTGCTGTAGGTAATCGTATTTGTGCCCTGTACGAGATACGGCGCGATGTTGATGTTGACCCAACCAGGCGAGCCCCACGGAACGCCGTCGCGAGTGTCGCCCAAGGTCCCTGCCAACCTTGCGAGCGGATAAACCGTTCGGTCAGGCAAAGACCAGTCAGTGCACGTTCCGTGGTCACCGCCCGTGCAGCGCGTGCCCGAGAGGGCAGGCGCGGAAGTGGCTCCCAGGTTGTCGCAGAACGAAACAGCGCCGCCGGAATACGAGGATGAGACAGTATTTCCCCCTCCCGCCGGGTCGGCATAGCAGGTGAACATGTATCCACCTCTCGTGTCGTTAGTGAAGACGGTATGGCCATTGACGGCAATGGACTTGAAGGTGTTGGCACCACCCACGTAGGTGAGAAGCGCCGACGTTACCTGGCTCGGATTTCCGACGGTGAACGTTGCTGAGCCCGGAAACGTCGTCCAGTCACTAATGTGGTCGGTCCAAAGCGATTGTGCAAACTGGATGTCCGTGCCGCCGGCCCCGTCGTTCGAGACATTCGGCGCAGGCGTGCCGCTGACATTGAAGGTAAGCGACGACAGGTCCTGCTGCAGCGTCGGGTTGACGTACACGACGTTTTGCATCAAGGCAGCATTACCTCGATACCAGAGCGAATCGTCACCGCTGTACGGAGAAATCACGAACAAGTCAGGATTCTGGCCACCCAAGGCAGCAGAGCCTATCGTCTTCGTGTAGGAAGACGTTGGCGAGAGTGTTTGTGCGGCGGCCGAGGCGAGCTGGACGTAGGTCACCTGGTCCGCGCTCTGCTGAACGAGATACACATCCTCCTGTTCATGAAGCTTCATGCCCCACGTACCGTTGTTCGTGTATGACGAGCAGTTCCATGTGCGGCTGTCGACGGAAATGGCTGTGTCCGCGGCGAGCGTGCCATCCGGGTCGGTGTGGTAGGTCGGCTCAAGCTGGCGGACGTAGTCCACCAGGCCGAAGGCCGAGCCAGTCTGGTTCATCAGCGAGCGAGTGTCGGTGCCGCCAACAGGGCAACCGGCATTACGCAGGTCGAAGAGACACTTCAGGCGTGCGTCAGGGTCGGGGTTATTCGGGTCTGCGTCGAACTCGCCGCCCACGTCGATGACGGCCCAGTTCGTGAGGGGGTTCATCTTCTTGTCGAGCACGCGCCAGGAAATCTTCCCCGCATTTGGGTATTGCCAGCCCTGCGGCAAGCCAGCGGCGACGGCGAGCGGGGTGTACACGACCTGCACCGTGGTTGGGTTCGGGTCAATCACCTTCGGCTCGCCGTAAAGCGCGCGGCCCGAGGAATCAATATTCGCGAGGAAGGCGATGGACTGTTTCTTCACGCCCATGCTCGACGAGATGTTGACGTCCTGGGTGAAGTTGAACGTCGCCATGCTCAAACCCTGGCTGCGCAGCCATGCGCCAAGTTGCGCCGCGAAGGATGAGACGTAATAGGTCATCCAGCTCTTGGAGGCGCTCAGGGCGACATCCTGGGTGACGGCGCCCGAGATAGTGACGGCGGGCATCGGCGGCACCGGGAATCCCGGCAACGGCGATGCCATCTTGTCTCCCGTAAAGCCGGCTTCGGAGGATGTCAACGGGGCGATTTTCGCCTGCGTGGCGGTCTGGCCGTCGAGTGCAACCTGCTCAGTCAGGAACACCACGTTCCGGAACGGGCTGGTAGTAAGAGAGTGCGAACTCACCGAGGCCGCGGCAGCGTTGGTCGCGACTGCGGCCAGCAAGGTGCAGAGAAGCGTGCGGAACATTGGCGTTTTTCAGAAAGGGGCAGCAGGACGCGCAACGGCGCGTGGCTTTTACTCGCTACCTATAGCGCCTGGCCTCTATATCCGCGCTAAGCACCCTGATTTAGATTGGCCGCTCGCGGAATCTAAGAGGCGGTAGCTAGAGAAAACAACACACATGCGCATGCGGAGCAGAAGATGTCTCGAATGTTTTCAGATTGGAAGCGACGCGCAATCTCGTTTGTCACGGGGTTGTGCGTTCTCGGCACGACCGCCCTTGCACCGGTCGGGGCCGCGTTCGCTCAGTCGGTGTGCTCCTCGGCAGCCGACTTCGGGCAGGTGCCGAGCTGCGCGGCAGTGCGTATCGGAGGCATCGCGTACGGCTACCCGAAAATTCAGTGGACACCTATCGCCAGCATGGGCACGCCGCCCGTGCAAGGTAGCGGCAATGTGATTTCCGGCGACCAGACCATTGTTCTGGCCAACCGGGCTGCACGGGCCCTGGGGCTTTCGGCCGACCAGGTTGCGACCGCCGTGCAAACGTATCCGGCCAATGCTCCCATCGTCGTCGCGCGATACAACCCCGCAGATGCGGTGCTCAAGATTGACATGTTCCGGCTGGACCGTTCTTCGGCCGGAGTGACTCTGAATCATGCGACTTTCGGTCCCGGCAACGGGGACGCCTGGAAGGCTGCTCGGGCCTACATCGACCCCAGCAGCCGCGCCGCGGGCGTCTCTCCGGGCGTTAATCCGTTTGCCGCGTTCATGGACCCGAGCGAGCCGACGAAATTCGTGAACATCTCCATCGCGGGGGCGCAGGTGGCTGTCGGCCATGCCATGCGTTCGGTTGGCTCGGCGGTGGGGCTAATGTCGGTTGTCAACACGTCGTTCTCGCAGGTCCGGAAGGAGTCTGGCGGCTGGTTCCGCAAGACTATCGAGGTCTGGACGTATGGGCACGCGTCGCCGGTCTGGTACATGGCCATGCCAGTCGACATGGCCCGTTCGAGCTCGTTTGGCATGCCCGCTATCTGTGCGAGCGCGCCGAACCAGACCAGCTGCCCGCTCTATGCGACGGCGACTGCGGGCGTTGTGTTTGAGCAGTTTCAGGGAGGCACGCTTTCCAGTGCCGAGAACGTCTGGCAAGTTGATTACCAGAGTTCCAGTGGCTGGACTTTCCTGGCATTCGTGGGTCTGGCTCTTCTTGTGGGCATTGACGCCGCGTCCATCATGAAAGTCGCCGGATTGCTGGACGGGCCGGGAAGTATCGGCGGGGCTCAGGTCGGCCTTGCCCCTGCGGTGGGGGACACGGGCACGTCGGTGGCCGCAAATCAGGTACTTGGCGGCGCGGCTTACGGAGCAGGCGCGCAGGCGAATCCGTCAGTGATGTACCAGCAGGTCGCAACGGTCGACGGTACTGCCTACCCTCCGTCACTCACCACGTTGCAGGGTCGCCTGAACGGCTATGTCTCGCCCATGAACACCAACGACTTTGTCGCGGACAACAACGCGGGCAATAACGGCTCCCCGACCATGGCGGGGTTTTCGCAGACCGTGTACGGCAACTGCGCACCGAACCGTTATCTGTCGACCTGCGGGGGAAGCGGCGGCTTCACGCCGCGGGCTGACCAGTTTCAGGAGACCAACCAGGTGACGTTCATGCGCGATAACTCGGGCAATGTCCTTCGGGATGTCTCTGGGCAATAAGTCGAAGATGTAACGGCACAAAGGGCACCGCAAGGGTGCCCTTTCTTTTTGCACGTTGCCTCGTGCGTGAGGTTCCGGGCCGTTCGCTAGACAGGCCAGGTCAACTTTACGTGCAGGTAAGCATGTTTCGAAAACTCGTTCTTCTGTTGTCGCTGGGCTTGGTCTTGCAGGTGAGCCGGGCAGACGAGGTGGTCGACGTTTCCCACGACGCCCGCTTCGACTATCAGGTTGCCAAAGCCAGTTTGCACGCCCCAGGTGCATTCCCGTACACCGGCGTGTATCTCGCCGCGCCTGTCGACCCCGACAAGGAAGTGGTGCTCTTCATCCATGGCATCGATTCGTCTCCTCGTGACTGGGCCGAAGTCGCAGCCCATCTGGACGACTCGCGCTAACAGGCGTGGTTTGCCTACTACCCGTCGGGTGACTCCGTCGCTACAAGCGGCACCCGTATTGCCGCAGCGGTGATTCAACTGATGCGAGAGCATGGTCTGATGCGCCTGAAGGTGGTCGCGCATAGCCTTGGCGGTCTGGTCGCCTGGCATGTTGTACAGGAGTTGAAGGCACAGGTCACTATTGAGCAGTTCGTCACAGTGGCCACCCCCTGGAACGGTCACTGGGGCGCGCGGTTTGGGGTGCTCTTCTCGCTCCATCCCGCGGACAGCTGGCGCGACCTCGTGCCGAACGGGCCGGCGCTAAAGGCCATCTGGGCAGACAGCCTGGGTGTGCCGTACACGCTGGTATTCACGGTCCGTGACGACTCAGGGCGTGCCACGAGCGATGGCGTCATCGCGCTCAGCAGCCAGCTCGAACCTGATATGCAAAAGCAGGCCAACAGGCTGGTCAAGGTTGTCGCGACGCATACCGGGGTACTTCAAGGTGCCAACGCAGGAACAGTGGCGGCCTTACTGGTGCCTCTTCCGTCTCTCTGATGTATTCGAACCCGCACTCGTTGCGGGTTTTTTTCGCCTGGGTTGGGCCTGGTGTGTACCTAGACAGTTGGTACACGAACTCCAGGGGTTTCCCAATGCGTACCATTCGCTTTATTCTGGCATCCGTTGCGGTATCTACGTCCGTTGCGGGCGGCAGCGTCCAGGCCATGAGCCCCGCTGCTGCCGCCTCGCATCGTGCCGAGTCGTATCACGCGCTTCACAAGGCCCGGGACGTCCATGCGCACCAGCATCGCGTGCATCGACATCATCGGCATGCGCGGTGACTTCGCCAGAGGCTCTGACGGTCGCCTGCCGTGAAGAGAGAGCATCTCTGCGCTCGTCGTGGGAACATATAACACCACGGCACTACACGCCGAACAACTGAATCGAATCGGAGAAGACATGGGTTTTACAACAAGGGGGAGCTATATGCACGGCCATTAGGGCAAACCTGATGGAGTATTCCGATGCATATCATCCCTGCATACAAGCCGGCTGTTACGCTCTTCAGCCGGGAGGGGGCGGTAACCCGTTTCAAGTCGAAGCACGACGCGCTCGCGACGCTTGGCTTTGCGTGGATTCGCGACAACGTTGGCACCGACTTTTCGAGCCGCTGGTACTGCGAGGACAACTGGTCGTGGGTCGCGTGCAAGTACGTCATGCGCACCGACTTTGGCCAGGTTCTCACCAGCGAAGACTTCCGCGGAATGAACCCGCCCCGAGCCTCGGCCTGGCGGAGCCGCTACACGTACTGCGGCGAGGGGCCGGTGCCGGGGGTGCGCAAGTTCCGTGGTGGCGGGCATTACTTCCGTCGCATGCGCCACATGAGCGAGCGTCGCCAGGCAGCGTTGGTGGTCGTGGAGGAAGGCGAGGTCGCACCGCGTCCAAGCCGTAACACTCACGGGCTTCCGAATCCGTGGGACGACTATCGTGTGACATCGCGCGACGACCGTAACTGGAAACGCTATCGCAAGACGCGATGGAAGCCGTCGAGCAGCGACTGAACCGAGGGGCCGGGTGACCGGCCCCTTCGTGTTTCTAAAATGCTTTTGGTTGACTTCAGGCGCGAAATATAAATGTTTTGCTCTACACGCACGACTTTTCAATTTTGTGCGTGAGGCAAGCATGGGTGCTGCAACCTTCCCGGAAGTGACGGACCAGTTCTTCGAGTCACTTCTCGCCCCGTCGGGGCATATTTCGGTCGCGCCTGATTCCCGTTTCAACGCCGCGGCGTTGAAGGGGCCTGTGCCCGGGGCACATTGCTGTGACACCGTCGGCTTTTTCGAGATTGAAAGTGCTCGTGAAGCTGGGACAGCAGAGCAGCTTGCGCAACTCTTTACTGAGCCAGCATCCGCGGTGCCCGCCGACACCTGGCATCGCCACTTTGTGCGCGACCTGGCGGGGGAGCCACGGTTGGACGTTCCGGTGTTCGTCGGCTGCACGGAGGAGCTTGCGCGGAATCTTGCGCTGACGGCGCCCGAAGGGGTGCTGGCGGACGGGCACACCGCGCGGCATATTGCATACGCCCGAAACTGTAGTTCGGGTGAACTCGCTTCGATGATGGACCTTGCCATCGACATCCGTCAGTTTGATGTTTCCGAACAGGCCGCGCCCCCGCATGAGGCCTCCCCGTGGTTGGTGGAGCTCGTCATTAACCTCAACTTCATCTACACGCGTACCTGCGAACGGCGAAAAGGCGCGGCGGCCGCGCTCGTAGAGTTTGCGGGCTATGTTTTTCATCACGAAGTCGAGCGAATCCTTGAGAAGCTGTGCCCGCTTGCCGGCCGGGACGACGAGGACGTGATACTTCGCGTGCGCCTCGAGGGCGATAGCCTCTCCCAAGCTGGGTACATGATGCAGGGCCTGCTTACCGAAACCCTGGAAGCAAATATGTCGATGATGGCAGAGGTCGAATCCCTGCCATTCGAGAACTTCGTCTTCGAAGCACCCATCCTGCTGAAAGCGGCCTGAAGAGCGGGGGCCGCGCACCACTAAGGATTCCCCGGCAAACCATCCACAGGGTGCTTCCCGTCTTCGAGGAGATTCGTCGGCTCACGGGGGATTGGTCTGACGTGGTGAAAAGAACAATGCGCCCATCGGGCGCATTGAATCAAGAGCTGTTTTAGGCGGCCTTCTGAGTCGCCGCCGCGCGCACGCGTAACCATTTCGCAATTTTGCGGTTGACGGTGTGCCGTACGTCTTCCTGAAGTGCCTCATAAGACGTGTACGGCATGCCAGGGTACGCGGTGATGAGCAGTGTGCTCGACAGCGTCTGCATCAACATCAGCTGGATGCCGAGGTCTGCGTCGATGTCACCGGCATAGCCCGTGTCGCAAGCATGGGCTAGCTCGAAGGCCAGACCATGGCGCTTGCACAGTGCGACGTACACGCCCAGGAATGTCTCTTCCCCTGCAATGGCCACAACCGACCCAAGGTGCTCTCGCGCCGTGTCGGCCATGCGCTGCGCTTCTGCGGGATGAGTCAGTGCCCGGTATGCGAGGAACTGTTGCAGGGCGTCGGTCGTCACGAGGTACACGTCTGCCACTTCTTCTGCCAGGTCGGCAGGCGTTTTGCCTTTGGCGTTGATGCCATCGGTGAGGGCCTGGAAGGCCTCGGACACCTCTCCCAACTCTTCCTGATTCTTGAGCAGACGACGGGCAACGCCGCTTCTGCTTGCGGCGGGCTTACCCGCTGCGAGAACATGATTGAACAACTCAGTACTGAACTGCGCTGACATGGGGCCTCAATAAATGAAAGAAGACCTTCGGTATAGCCAAAGGTCTCCTTCGGGGGCGGACGGTTGCTTTAATGCCCGAGCCGGTAGCTCGCAAACGCGAACAGGACGTTGCCGCTGTGGCGGCCGCCCGGGATGTACGTGCTCATGAGGCTCAGCCGGCCGACGTCCATCGAGACCAGAGGCAGCGCGGCAGGAAAGGGCGCGTAATGCATTGTGTCGCCGCGCGAGGTAACAAATGCGGTGAAGCCTGCTTTCAATCGGAAAGGCCCTTTGCTTGCCACTTGCCAGAGGCGGGCATACCCTGCAATGGGCTCGACCTGGAAGTGCGAATCCTTGAACGCGATGGCGTACAGGCGGTGTTCGTTGCCGCGCACGTCCACGAGCGTTTTCCCAACGCCGAATCCCCACGGGTTTTCATTCAGAGTGCGGACTTTCTCCGCTGAGTAGGTCCACCGCATGTGATAGGTGTGTACCGGAAGATAAACCTCCGTTGCACCGTTGTCCCAGATATTGCGAACCAGCCGGGAAGCCGACGCACCCCACGCACCGGTAGTGCCCGGCTCCGCTCCGCTGGTGTCGGCGACAGCGCTGTGTGAAACGGCGAACGTCAGCGCGGCGACGACGGCGAAAAGGATATGGCGGGAAAATCGCATGGTGGCTTGCAGGGGATATTGCACAAGCCATGTCTAGCGCCAGGCGGTTAGCCTTTCTGTTTGTCGCAGTAGCTAGCCCGCCTGGCGCAGCGAGGGGGCATTTGCCGCAGGCCTCATGACCCACGTCATATGACGATGCAGGAGGTGGACTGACGAACTGATGGAAGTGATGGCGAGGCCGAAGCGCGCAGCGAGGATTCGCAGGCTGTCATCAGAGTGGATGCTGATGTGTCCGTTTCGCGGCGACACATACCACCAGGACAGGCCGTTCGGCCGGCGCACGAGTTCGGAGCTCAGGACGATGCGCGCGTGCGGCGAGTCATTCAGGAGGGAGGCCAACTGGCTCATCCACGCAAACTGGTTCCGGGCGGGAACGTGCTCGATGACCTCAAACGACGAAATGACGTCATAAGTCCTAGCCAGCGGGCTTTCGTCGGTCTTGTGGTACTTGTCGTAGGCGGCAGCATCGAAGCCGGCTTCGCGCAGATGTTGCGCGGTGAGCCCTTTGCCCCCGCCAAAGTCGAGCAGGCTGGCTGAGGACTTTTCCCGATGAAAGAGCGTGCTGATGAGAGCCGCGTTGTCTTTTGGACGCTGTGATTCGAAGAGCGGGTCCGTCAGGATGTAGTGCTCGTTGTAGACGTGGTCGCGGAAGTCATCGTCTGTCCAGTCATCGAACGCAACTGAAAAGAGAAAGCCGCACGCCTGGCACTGGTAGTAGGGGACGGGTGCGTCGTACTGCTCGAACATCCTTCGACCTTCGAAGTGGTCATTGCAGCTCTCGCCGAAGTCCTTGCTGCCCGCGTAGCTGAGATGAGTCGCGCCGCAGATGGGGCAGCCGAGCGGCTTGCCGCTGTTCAGAGGTGCAAGGTTGGTGCGCGGGGCGAGTTCGTTGTTCATGTCATATGTCGCGTCGCCCCGTCGCTGGTTATGGGCTGTCCTTGGCCCAAATCATCTTGCGCAGCTGCGCGGCGATTCTCGCGTTATCAATTGGTTTTGACATGAATATAGCGTTCGACCTCTCGCCTAAAACGCTCGCTGCGAGTTTACCCTCTTCACTCGCAGCGTTTGTCAGCAGGCCTGTCAACAAAATGAGAGGAGCCGATGCGGAGGAAGAGCGGCTGATATGCTCCATGACTTCCTGACCCGTCAAGTCCCCGAGAGTCCAGTCGAGGATGACGCCCTCCCAGGTTGACCGTGAGAGCGAATCGAGGAACGCCTGAGGGTCGGAGAAGGCGGTCGCCTCGAATCCCTGTAGGGTGAGATACTCCGCGACGCCTTCAGCGAGAGCGGCATCATCATCGACCACCGCGACAGTGGGGCCCTCAGATTGTGCGAAGCGCACTTCCAGCTTCTCAACGATATACTGGGGCACGTTTGGTGCTACCGAAGCTTCTACAACTTCCCAGCCTTCGTCGCCTTCAATAGCCACGCATCTCGGCGGACGGCTTTTTGCGGGAACCTTGGCGCCCAGCCAGAGCTTGGCCGGCAGCTCGGTGCCACCTATGATAAACAGGGCATCGACGGGGCCAGCACTGCGACCTGTCGCCTCTTCGGCGAGAACGCTCTCTGCTACGTCAAAGTGGTCGCACAGTGTCTGTGTCTGTGCGGGAGAGAGGGCGAGGGTGCCATTCAGGAGCTTGCTAGCTCCTGAAAAAGAGATGCCCAGGATTTTAGAGAGCTCAGAGGCCTGGCTACGGGCGGGAACGCCCTGGTCTGTGAGCATCTGCCGCAGTTTTCCTGCAGTCTGTTGCGTGGTGTCGGTTGGGCCGTCCATGCGATATCTAGTAAGTACAAAGTAAAGGTTCGAGCGCGTGGGAGTGTACCTGAAAAGCCTTTGTCGGCCAGGGATTTAACATTGTTTTGTCACCTGACTCTCAGCTTTCCATTGTGCCAAACCTTTGCGCAGTTTCAACTCCGGCATTCGGTCCGGACAAAATGGGGGCTAATCCGTCAAAATTACACCCGCAGACATACGCCACCAAGCTACGTACTCTCCTTTTACCACGTTTGATAGGACAAACGGAAACGGAGCCGGGTGTAAAACGGACTTAAAATGGCGCCTTGGCTTTCGCCAGGATGTATGGTCGCGGTATCATCTCGCCCTGATGGGTGCCGCGGCTCAAGGTTTTGCCGGTTTCGGGGCCCGAGCACACTTATTGGACCCCTTAAGCATGTTGGCAGAGCAGGAGCCCGTTAAAGGCAACAGCGCAGTACCCGTCCCCGCTCTGAGCGAGGACATCAGCCATCTCAGAATTCCTCCGCTCTCAGACTCCGTCCGGACGCTTCTCGCACTCAGCGACGACGAGCGGATGAACCTGCGCGTCATGGAGCTCGTTTGCTGGAAAGACCCCGGCGCGGTTGCACGCGTTGTGGCACAGGCATCCAGCGCATACATGTACGGCAGCACGGGCGGTCCGCACCGGCCCACGGGCAAGCCCCTCTCCCTGTCCGACGCCATCGCTGCGATTGGTGTCGACTCCGTTCATGACCTGCTGCTGGCGATGTGGGGCTTGCAGAGCATGCACCTGCCACGTGACCAAAACGCTGAGCGCGATTATCTGGCCAAGCACATTTTCACGATGTTCGCGACGGCTCGCCGCGTAGTGGTCCACGCCGGGCTCACCGAAGAGGTCCCCGCCGAAGAACTGCTGCTGCTCATCATGGTGGACCAGCTTTCTCTCGCGCTGGCGCTCATGCCCCGGGCGGACCCGGAAGTGCGGCGCCAGGTGCGCCAACACATCTCCGAGGGGCGTAGTGCCTTTCACCGTATCCCCGAGGTGGCGCCGGCGTTCCGCGCGTCACGGGCCATCACCGCAGCCTGGGGGTTGTCAGCAAAGCTTGATGGCTATCTCGCCACCCTCGACCACTGGCAGATGCTTGCGAGCAGCCTGCAACCCGCCGTCTCGGTCGTGCTTTGCAGTGAAGCGATTCTGGAGGCGGCGAAGTTGCCGGAATCAGCCGAACTCGTGCGCGGCACTCTGCTTGCTGACCCCGTAGCTCGCACACTGGCGGCCAAGGGATTTGACCCGTTGAGCCTCGCAGTTCACTACTAGGTGCGCCGTCGCGCGACCGGTTTTGCAATCGGGTCTCACGTTCACACACCGCGTCGCGGGGCCGCCTAAAGATTGTCTGCGTTGTGCCGATATCTAAGGGCTGGCAGAAATAGGGTTGGGCCGTATGCATAAGTCTGGGCGGTATTCTTTTCCTGCGCGGTTGCTTCACTGGACCGTTGGCGTACTGATTGTCCTGATGCTGGCACTTGGCTGGATTTGGCCCGGCTTGGCTCCGGGGCCCTTGCGCTATTCTCTCTCGGAAGTGCACAAGCTGATAGGCAGTGCGGTCCTGTTGCTCGTCATAGTACGGGTGGCTGTTCGTCTTGTTCACCGCCCACCCGAATCAGCTCCCGCATCACGATTGCAGAAAGCCGGGGCCGCGCTTGTTCATGCCTCGCTGTACGTCCTGATGGTTGCCATGCCACTGTCGGGGCTTGCAATACTGAACTGGCGGACGGGCGTGGGCTTCTTTGGCTTCAGGTTTCCTCAGCTGGAGGTAGATGTCGTTTCGCGCTTGCTCGAAAATCCCACGGACACTTTCCGCTACGTGCACTACATCAGCGCATTTATCATCACCGGCCTCGTGACCTTGCACGTGGCTGCTGCGCTCTGGCATCACTTCATTCGACGCGACGACGTGTTGCGGCGCATGTTGCCCGCCAAGCCGGCGGCGCACCCGCCGGCTTAAGCCGCGTTGGACGGTCCGAGGCATCCTACAACCTCAGGCCGGCGAGCTTCCCTGGCAACCCAGCATGCCCCGCGAGCGAGAAGGTTGCGGGTGAACCATCCCGTATCTAGAGCTTTCCAACGTCACACATGCCCGGTGAACTCAGCCATCGTCTGGACGTTGCGTCGCGGAATGCTTAGCAGGTCGGCGCCCTGGGCCAGTGCCCTTTCAGGCGCGAATCCGAAGGCCTCCGGTGAAACCGCGCGCTGCGACGCCCCCGCGTCTCGAGCAGTTTCGGCGGCCGTAGGGGCGACGAACAGTGTCGGACAACGCCTCGTCATGTGCTGCAGACCATTTTAGACTGGCGCCAGGTTTCAGCCGCTGGTGCATTCCCCTGCAAATATGCCTGATTTTAGGTCATGCGCCGGAAAGCAAAAAGGGCACGGAGTATCTCCGTGCCCTTCCGTTGGTCTGCGTCTGTTGACGCTGGTATTAGTTCGTCAGGATGGCATTGAGCTCTGACGGACTCGTCGTCACAGTTGCAGCGCCGGTGATGTTAATCGTGCTGGCGCTCGCGAACGTCGCACTAGTGGTTTCCGAACCGGAGGTGAGTGTCACCGAGCCTGAGTTCACGGTGCCACTGGTGGAGACGAGCTGCGTCGGCGTGGCGACGGACAGTTCCAGCAGGCTGGCTCCCTTGTTGAAGGTGGCGGAGAGCGTGCCGTTGAAGGCGACCGTGTCCGTACCAGCGCTCGCACTGTAGCTGTCCGTGAGCGCGAAGTTAGGCATGCCCACGACAATCTGGTTTCCAGAGGCGGAGGTGTGTGTAGCCGTGACGTTCGAAGCGGTGGCCGTCACGAAGCTCGAGCGCGTAGCGCCGGTGTACTGCACCGCGAGCGTCATCTTGCCGTTGATGAGGGCCGACGCGCCACCCGCAGCCATGTTCAACTGGCTTGCCGTTTCGTCGACGGTGAGCGTCCAGTCGGTGTTGGCCGAGTTGACCGTTCCAGTGGACGCCTTGACAGCAAAGGATGCACTACCGGAAATCACTACCGGCGTGCCGTTTACCGTGTCCTGGCAATTGTTGAACGTGACGTTTGCCGAGTCACCTGCCGTGATGGACTTGGAATTATCCGCATCAGTCAGGGTCAGCGTCGCCGAGCCACCGGACGAGCACGAGAGGGTCTGGGTGCCTGCCGTCGTCGTGTTGGCCGCCAGCAGGACGCCTTCCAGCAGAAACTCGTAGACGTTGGTGACGTTCTGGGCGGCGTACATGGTCGCCGCATACGCCGTTTTGACGTTTGCGTAGTTGTTCGAGGAGTCGGCCAGCTTGACGTTGGACGTCGGCGTCGACGAAGGGGGATTGCTGGTTGCCGGCGGGGTCGTGGAGTTGCCACCGCCGCCACCACACGCGCTCAGAATTGCGGCGCAAGAAATTACCGAAAGGATGGTCCGGGCCTTTGTGATTTTCATCTGTCTTGCTCTCTCGTAGTTTTCGAGTAACCGCCTCACCGCGCGGGCGGAGAGCATTGTGCAACATTCTGTAAGATTTTAAAAGAACATTTTAGATGAATTTCATTTTAGATGATGGCGCAACGTTCAATGGATAACGGCAGCAGGCCCGAAAACTTGAGGGTAACTGCGCTGTCATTCTAAAAAAGGAGTTTTCTCCAAACGAGTTTATGCGCTTTGCGTAATAACTTGCGAAATTCTGAGAGCAATTCGCACCAACTCGCGCTGACTGACGGCGCGTGCGCCGTGCTCAAGCGCGTCGGCCCGCTGCGCTTCCGTTATGTCGTAGTGGGGATGGCGAGCGCCGCGATGAAACCAGCATCGGTTCACCTGAATCGCGCATGCGAATGTGTGAAGCTCCTCGAGAGAGTCGGCCGTCATGTGAAAGCGGGGCTTGCCTTTCCAGGGTTTGGCTGCATCATCCACGTAGGCGGTCATGGGCGAAGTAGGGATGAAAAGACGAAGCCAAGTCTAGGGGGCTCACTTTAAACCGTCCGGCCCTTCGCCGATTGCGATACACTACGCGCTCCCCGGATTTACGCAACCGCAGCGCCCACACTTCGGGCGCTCGACATCCCACGGACTTGATGGCTCATCACATAAAGCAGGTTACTTCCCGACGCGCGCCGTCTCTCTTTAACGCGATGTCGCGGCGGGTCGCGATACCGCCCGCCCGCGCCGTAGATATGGCGTTAAAGCCGTATATCGCCCTTGACCGACTGGTGGCAGGGCTTGCTGGCGAGGACGAGTTCGACTCGTTGACCCAATACACGATTTTCGTTGAGGCACTCTGCGCCCAAGGCTTGTTTGCGGATGAGGTTGCGCAGGCGCGGGATGCGCAGGGAGCACTCCTGCGATGCGCGACGCAGCAACGACGCAGCGGGCAGTGGGCTCTCGATGCAGATGCTCATGGCGAAATGAGGCTGTGTCTCGACCTGTTCTGGCGACAGCTGCAGTTGGTGTCCGCTCCGCAGCTAGTTGCTGCGCGGGACGAGTTGAGACGCCTGCTTGAGCTCCACGCGTGTTCCTTTCTTCCGCAGGACCTGGCCGCGTGACCCTCAGGCGGCTACTCCGCTTGGGTGGCGCTCACTGGTCGTGCACGCGGCGCGCACCCACCACTGATTGATAAATTGCCACTCCGCGGAATCGGGCTGCGGTGCCGGCAGTTGCTCAAGTGGCACGTCATTTAGCGCGACCGGAACCTCTGAATGCCTCGCGCTAACGTCGTCGTGCAGAGCGCCGCAGGCAGGGCAGACGTTATGGTGAAGCGCGCGGCCTTCGGTTAATCGGCTGGTGATAAGACAGTCCTGCTGTGGTCGATGCACCTGATTGAGCATGGCGACAATCGCGTTGAGCCACACGGGCCCGGGGTTTGGCGCGAAAGGCTGGCCGGGAAGAATGGTCCAGAGAAGTGCGCGATGCCTTGGGTAGGGCAACGAGACTGCCAGCGACGTCGGAAGAAGCAGAGCCTGGCCGCAGCCACAGGGCTGGTGGGGCACTACGCGCAACAGTACGTTCACCCGTCCGAACTCTGCCGCGGGCGCCCATACGAGGTTCCGCGTAAGCGCTGCGTTGACAAACTCATCGAGGTCAACCCAGAAGCCGTCGTGCTTGAGGAGGGTGGTGTTGTGGATGTCCCGAGGCGGGCTGATGCGCACTTCCCAGGAGCCGCTCGGGTTCGCACGAATCTGGAATGCGGGGGTCTCCCGGCAAACCTCATAGTTGCCCTGGGACAGCAGCCACAGCCCCCGTATGCCCGCCCGTCGATATTGTTCCTGGCGACGGCAGATTTCTTCCCAGGGCAGCTTGGCGAGCTGCACTTCCACAGCAACCCGGGCGTTGCCGGAGGACATCAGCACGTCGGCGCGCCAGCGGTTTGCCGTGTCTGGGGGACTCTGGACCTCGCACTCCGATTGCCACCCCGCCGCTCTGGCGGCCAGCATGACCTGGTGCTTGAGCCTCAGATGGGTTTCGGTCTCAGTGGCGTAGTGGCAGCCCGCGTCCCGGTTAAGATGGTAGAAGTGCGGGAGGCCCGTCGACGAAATGCGCAGGCCAACGCGCGAGTCGCAGCACTCAAAATGGAGTGTGGGTGTTTGCCGGTTAGTCCGGCGGAGCGCCTCGAAAGTCTCCCTTGAAAAGTCGAAGGAGAATATGGGCTTGTCACGAGCATCGAGGCACTTGAGGGGCAAAACCGTCTCCGTCGCACGAACATCGGTTTCTGGATGATACCCCGGCGTTTGTTGCCCTGCGGGTGCCTTGCCCTGCCTCGAGGGCTTACATCGCGGGTCCGAAGCAGACGTCAGGCTGCCGTCAACGGCACCTCGTAGACGCGCGGCTCCTCATCAGGGATGCGGCCGCCAAGCACCGCGACAGGTCGAATCCATCGGAGCCTGCGTTGTGACATCGCCGGCCCAAAGGCCTGATTGCGCCAGTGTCCTCGCCGCCAATGGGCCGCACGTTCCGTGACTGCGGACTGCGCGGCAAAATACTCGCCCACCCTGTGCACTTTCGAGTAGCCCATAGCATTGAGCTTGGACAGGTTACGCGCGATTTCCTTCGGTGAACCCTTGCTGACCTTTTCGACCCATTTTGCAGGTGTGTCGGCTTGCCATCGCTCCCGGACGTCCTGTTGGTAGGCCGTAACGTACAGCAGTCCATTGACGATAAGGCGGACGGCATGCGCATACGCCGTCTGATTGGCCAGCATCCGTTCGACGGCCTCCCGGATATCCGCCAACTCTTCTGGAGGACGCGGCTTGCTCGAGCGGTGCGCCTGCTCGATGAACCCCTCAATGTCTTTCTTGATGGAGAGGTCGATGGCTTCGGCGAGCGGTAGACTCAGGTATTCAGCAGGAATCAGGATGTCGTAAATCTCAACGTTCCGGTTCCACCAGCTCTCACCCTCGGGTAATGGCGCGGTTAGCACGACGCGCAAGGACACACCGGGTGTGTTCAGGACGTAGGCCCCTGTCACCTTCGCTCCGCTAGCGAAGGCCATGTTGTGCCCTTCGCCAAATGCGAAATAGACGGTGTCGAAGGGATGGTTGAGGTCCTCGAGTCGGACCTCACCCGGGTCTGAGTGAACAAGGGCTTCGACCAGCGCGGGCTCAAACTCATAGAGGACCGACCCGCCCAGAACCCACTCTCCGAACGCCAACGCTCCCTGCAATTCAGGAATGACTTTGACCGCCGACAGCGGAGGAGCGGGTGTGGCCGAGCGCGACCACGCGGCAGTAATTGCCTTCATTGCGATGTTGCTACCGGCGTTGCGGCGAGTAAAACCCCGCTCGCTTCCAGCCGTAGCCTCGGCCACAAAGTCCTTCTGATAGGGCCGCGTGCGGCGAAAGTGCTGCGGGTAGTAGTCCAACTTGGGCATGGTGATTTTAGGGGTTCTGCAGGGCTCCATTATCGCTTACTCGCCAGGCCTTGCTGACCTATTAAGCGAATAGCCGATTTCAATGGAATCAGCATTCATATTTGCGAAAGTCTATCGCTCATAGACTAAGCCGGGTTCAAGTTACCGGCGCACTTGCGGATTCACTGTTCAACAAATGTCTGCTCCGCGTCGGCCCACCACGCCGTGCTGGCGAGGCGTTCGCGCACCGGCGCCGGCAAGCAGCGAGCCTAAAACAAGGTCGCTAGGCTTGATGCTGAAGCGCTCGGTCGGCAGGTGCCGCGGAGCGACCGTGTCAACCAAAGGAGTTAACTGGATGCGCATCGTATTTGCGACAGCCCTCACACTGGCATTTGCCACTGCTCAGGCGACCACGCTCGAAGTCAAGGTCGAGGGCCTGAACTGCGCGCTCTGTTCGGCTCACTTGAAGGAAACGCTGAAGCAGGCCGCCAACGCCAGCGCCATTGAGCCGAGGCTCGAATGCGGCAGTATCTATCTCGAGACGAACGAGACGCCAGCGCGAACCGAAGCGGCCATCAGCTGGCCGCTGACAAGCAATGGATTCAATCTAAAATCGGTGGAGCCCTCCAGCAGGACGATAGAGCAGGCGAAGGCGATGAAATGTTGAGCCGCAACGGACTGTCGGTCGCGTGGCTTTCCTTGTTCACAAGCGGCTCGACCCTCGTGTGCTGCGCGCTTCCCGCGCTGATGATTAGTCTCGGGGCGGGGGCCACGCTTGCCTCGCTCGTGTCGGTTGTCCCGCAGCTGGTCTGGATTTCACAGCACAAGCTACTTACGTTCGGGACTTCTGCCATTCTGCTTGCGGTCGGCGGATACTGGCAAACGCGTCCAGCGGCATGTCCCCTCGACCCGAAGCTGGCGGCTGCTTGCGCTCGCGCGAAGCGATTATCACGGCTCGTATACGCGCTCTCCCTGGTGCTCTTCGGGACTGGCTTCTTCTTCGCCTTCATTCTGCCGCGGCTCTGACCCCGCACTCCTGCCTAAATCGCTCCATGCGCCGCGCGTCGCTTCCGTGCGTCGCTATAGGTGCCAGGACATTAACAGGAGGGCACCATGTGCCAGAAAACAATTTCTCTTGAGGAAGCCCGTAGGCGCGTGATGACCGAGCTTGTCGACGAGTGGGGCCCTGCGCGATTGCTGGACCTGCCGTACGAAACCCTGCAGACGATTTCGAGCATTACCGGTAAATCGACCGGTGAGCTCATCGGCGGGCGTAAGGGCACGTGCGTTGGTTGCCCGTTTGAGACGACCGAATCGTCGGAGCAGGCGCAGAACTACGGTTGTCTGCCCACCCCGGGCGACATTATCCGGATGAAGCGTGACACGGGCCACAACTGGGCCTGTCACGACGACGCATCCAAGGTGTGCGCGGGACTTTGCCACTCCGCCAAAGACCACAAGCTCGACCTGAGCCACGGAAACCTCATCGCGTACGAGACGTGGTATCGCGAGGGCGAGGAAGCTGCCATTGAAGAAGCCAACAACAAGGAAAAAGCATGAACGCAAAGCCGCTCGTCTATCTCGCGGGACCCATTACGGGCCTGTCGTACGGAGCATCCACGGACTGGCGCGCGCAGGTTGACGCGAACATCGACCCGCGAATCGAACTGCTGTCGCCGATGCGTCACAAGGACTACCTGCAGGGCGAATCGGCAATCGCCGCATCCTACGAGCACCACGTGATGAGCTGCGCGAAAGGCATCACAGCGCGAGACCGCTACGACTGCACGCGCGCAGACCTCATCCTCGTCAATCTTCTTGGTGCGACGCGTATCTCGATTGGCACGGTGATGGAGATTGCCTGGGGAGACAGCAATCGCACCCCCATCGTGGCTGTAATGGAAACGCACAATCCGCACTGTCATCCGATGCTCCAGGAAGCCGCAGGTTTCATCGTCGACACCCTGGAGGAGGGCATCACGGTCGTTGAGCGGATTCTCCTGCCGAAACTTGGCCCCGACAGCTTCACGACCCGTTATACCGCTGGCGGTGGGCTTCGAGTCGCAGCGTAGCGATTGCGAGTTATTGCGCTACCTGGGACATTCGCATCACATTCAAAAACCCACGACATGTTCCTGTCGTGGGTCTTTCTTTGGTGCCAGGGTTCCTTACGTGCCCAGGCCGCCGGCAAGGGCGCGTAGCCGGAGGATGGCGCTCGTGCGGTCGAAGGTTGCATTTAGCAGCTCAATCTGCGCGTCGAGTGCTTCCTGTTCGGCGTTGAGCACATCGAGCAGGGTGCGTGTGCCGGACTTCAGTTCCCTGTGTGCACCCTCGACGGCAGTCAAGGCCGCCGAGACCTGTTGCTCGCGCGCTTCAATCTGCGCGTTGTCGCTGTCGAGTGTCTCCCACGCGGACGCCGCTTCCGACTGCAGCGTGCTATCGACGTAGTCAGCATCCCATTTTGCCGCCGAGAGCTTGGCGCTCGCCTCATCTCTCACGGCACGGGCCATTCCGCCCGTATAGAGGGGAATGACGAGCTGCACTCCCACGGTCCGGTTTGATTCCGCGCGCAGCATGGGGTTCTGGTTTTCGTCGTGGCTGTATCCCATCTGAAGTGAGAGGGTGGGTCGATACGCGGCTTTAGCGCTTTCAACACCTGCGTTCGCGGCTTCCACAGTCGCGCGGGTTGCCAGGGCCTGGGGGCTTTCGTCGCGAATGCGTGCAAGGAAGGTCCCGCGCTCAGACGGCTCTGCGACGTTGGGCATCTCCAGCGGACCGGAAGGGTCGCGCCCAACGATTGAGGTGTACTCGAATCGCGCAGTGTTCAGCGATGCGGTGGAGTTTCGCACCAGGGCTTGGGCGCCGGCATATCGGGCCTGTGCCTGCGACACATCGGTTTTGGTCCGAAGCCCCGCATTCAGCTCGACCGCAGCCTGGTTCAACTCCCGCGCGAGCAGTGACTCCTGGGCGCGAGCGAGGTCGAGCGCTTTCTCCGCGCGCGCAACCTTCAGAAACGCATTACCTGCGGAAAACAGAACCGATTGCGCTGTGAGCGATTGCTGGTACTCCGAGGCTCGGCCCTGAGCGCGAGCCTGGTCGAGTTGCGCGGTCAGGCGGCCTCCCGTGTACAGCGGCATCGAGAGAGACACGCCACCACTCCAGGGATGCTGGGTCGAAATCGGGGCAAAGCCCGGGGCGTCGTAGCGGTTGAAGCCATAGCCACCCGTTGCAGTGACCGTTGGCAGAAAGGCGGCTTTCGCCTGTGCAACGCGGGCCTGCGCGCCGGCAACGCTGTACGCTGCCGATTGAAGCTGCGGATTGGCGCTGAGCGTGGCCTGAAACGTGCTGTCCAGGGTCTCTGCACGTACGGCTGCACTTGATGCAAACAGGACGAACGTGACAATCGCAGCCAGAGAAGTGATTTTTTGCATGATTTTAGTGGCCTCCAGCATCAACGGAGGTGTTGGTTTCTTTGAGAAGGGGGACGGCAAGGGTGGCAAGTACTGCAAGCAGGCAGATAACGCCAAACAGGTCGTTGTAGGTCATCACCAGCCCTTCCATCCGGATGTTCTGAGCTACGCTCGCGATAGCAGCGGCACCCGGGTCGGCCGAACCAGCCGACGCGAATCGGGCCGTGGCGGCCTCGATGGCCTGCACCGCTTCAGGTCGGTCGGCCCGGATATTCGGAATCAGTTGCTGCCAATGAAACGCCTGCCGCGAAGTCACAAGCGTATTCAGATACGCGAGCCCGATTGCACCGCCCAGGTTTCGCATCAGGTTGTAGAGGCCGCTTGCGTTCTTGACCTGGTCGGCGGGCATCGTTCCCAAAGCAAGCGCTGACAGCGGGATGAAGCAGCACACGAGGCCGAAGCCACGCACAAGCTGCGGGACCAGCATTTCATTGAAGCCCCATTGAGAGTCCATGCGCGACGCGAGGAACGAACCGACCGCGATGCAGGCAAGGCCTACTCCGACGACATACCGCTTTGGCAGCGCGCTCGAGGCCTTGCCAACCAGAGGTGCGGCCAGGAACATCACGATGCCGGACACGGCCATCAGCTCTCCTATCTGCATGCTGCTGTATCCGCGCACCTGCCCCAGGTAGAGGGGCATCACGAAATTTGCGCCGTAGAGCACGACGCCGAGCACGAAGGCGAAAGCGGACCCCAGGGCGAAGTTCCGGTTACGCAGGCAACGCAAGTCCACCAGCGGCTCTTCTGCAACCAGCATTCGCCAGAAGAAGACTATCGCCGAAATCACGCTGATGACGAGCACCGTTGCAATGGCGCTGTCGTCCAGCCAGCCATTCCTTGGACCTTCCTCAAGTACGTACTCGAGTGCCCCCAGGAAGCCGGCCATTGAGATGATTCCAGGAAAATCAATTTTGCGGAGTAGCGACCAGTCAGGCTTGTCGATGTCAAAGAACCGGGAGACGCCCAGCACAATAAGAATCCCCGGGCCGATATTGACCAGGAAGAGCCAATGCCAGGACAACATCTCCGTCAGGTATCCGCCGAGGGTAGGGCCGATAACTGGGCCCATCGTCGAGACGAGACCGACGAGCACCTGGGCTTTCATCTGCTGTTCCTTGGGAAACAGGATGAAAATGACACTCATAGTGGTCGGAATCATGGCCCCACCCAGCAAGCCTTGCGCAAACCGGAACGCAATCATCGAGTCGATGTTCCATGCGAACGCTGCTGCGACGCTCATGAGCGTGAAGCCGCCCGCGGAGATGAGAAAGAACGTTCGGGTCGATAACAGGCGTGACAGGTATCCGGTCATCGGGATGGCGATGACCTCCGCAATCAGGTAGGCGCTTTGCACCCAGGCCATGTTTTCAGCTGAGGCAGCAAGTCCGGCCTGGATGTCGAGCAACGAACTCGCCACGATGCTTACATCCATGATGGCCATCAGGTTGCCAAGCACGAGGGAGAGGAAGCCCAGCCACTGCGCGAGCGTCAGCGACCCTGTTGCGGGCGCACGGAATGTGGTCATGGTCAGCTACGTTCCGTATCGACCGTGACGACGGCGGACAAGCCCGGGCGCAAGAGGTCGTGCCAGTTTGACGGGGCGGTCACCCGGACTTTCACCGGTACACGCTGCACGATTTTTGTGAAGTTGCCAGTTGCCGTATCGGCGGGGAGCAGGGAAAACTTCGTCCCGGACGCGGGAGACAGGCTGTCCACGACACCAGTGAATTTGACACCCGGAAGTGCGTCCACCGTGAAGGCGACTGGCTGGCCAGCACGCATGCGCGCAAGCTGTGTCTCCTTGAAGTTTGCTTCCACGTAAATGCTGCGTGTTTGCACAATGCTCAGGAGTTGCGTGCCCGAACGCACCAGTTCCCCTACCTGCACCGCATGTTTGCTGGCAACGCCGTCTACGGGGGCGCGAATCGTAGTGTTGGCGTGGTCGACGCGGGCCTGCGCAAGCTGCGCTTCCGCAGCTGCGAGGTCGGCCTTTGCCTGCCTGGTCAGTGAGTCGAATCCGGACAGCTGCGCAGCCTCGGCCGCGACAGCAGCACTGTCAGCCTGGACCTGTGCGGCCGCCTTGGTTGCATCGGCTGCAGCGGACTCCGCGCGCTGGCGGGTCGCATATTGAGCCTTGAGCAGGTCATCAAAGCGCGTTGCGTCATCGCGCGCACGTACGGCCTCTGCCTGGGACGCTTTCAGCGCACCTTGCGCACGGGAGACTTCGGCGCGCTGCTGGCTGATTCGGCTTCCGAGATTGTCGAGGGCGGCCTGCTTTGCCTGCACCTGGGCGACGAGCTCGGCCTCCCGGTTTGCGTAGTCGCGGTCGTCCACTTCGACAAGAACGTCTCCTGAATGAACCACTGCGTTGTCGGCAACCTGGACTGTGGTCACATACCCCTCGACCTTGGAAGTCACGGGGGAGATGTCCGCCTGGACGTAGGCGTTGTCGGTTTCTTCGAGGTAGCGGTGAGAGAGCCAGTAGCTGCCAGTCCCGGCTACCACGAGGAGAGCAGCCGCGACGGCTGCGGCAATTTTGTTGGTTTTGGTCATGTGTAAAAGGTGATGTCTAAAAAAGCGGCGTAACGCTCGCTACACCAATGGCGTAGCGCTCGCTACATGAGCCGTATAGACACTCCCAATTCAAATGACTGAAAAGCAATCGACCATCAAGCGCGAAGCGCGCCGTCAGGCGTTTATCCGGGTCGCGGCCGACCTCTTCCTCGAAAAGGGATACACCGCCACAAGCGTCAACGAAGTGGTGCGACGCGCAGGCGGTTCGCTGACCACGCTGTATGACCTGTTTCCGACAAAGGAAGCTCTATTTCAGTCCATCCTGGCTGAAATCACGGTAGCCCTGTTTGCTCCCCTCGACCAGGTCAAGCCAGGCGAAAGCGCGGATGTGGTGCTTCGCGCTGTCGGTCAGCGTTATGTCAAGGTGCTCAGCCACCACAAGGTCGTCGCGCTGTTTCGGGTGGTGGTGTCTGAAGCGCACCGGCTCCCGGAGTTGCGTTCGTTCTTTCTCTGTAACGGTGTTGCACGCGGGGCCGACGCGTTGCGCTCGTACCTCGAAGAGCAATGCCGGCTGGGTTTGCTCGATATCGACGACCTCGACCTTGCGGTCGGACAGTTTCTTGGCCTGTTGCGCGGCCCGTGGCACATCCAGGCGGCTTGCGGAGAACCTGTGCGACTCGGAACGGAAAAGCGTTCACGCATCGTGGACAGTGCCGTTCGTATCTTCCTCCTCGCCTATGGTGCGGCAACTGTCGAACAGCCGGTGAGGGCTCCACACCCTGAGGCCGACATGGCTCGGCCAGAAATCTAAAACTGCCTATCTAAATTGCACCTCGTCCAGGTGTGACGTGACTCGCCGCGCTATACGGCGAGAGGAACCTAACCACAGAGGACAACCATGGGTCGTCGTCTATTTACAGACACAAAGGAAGAAACGCCGCTGACGACACTCGTCGAAGCGCAACCCCAGTTCGCCTCTCCCGTACCCGTGGCCGCCCAGGCTGTCGCGAGTCCGGGCGGAGCGCGTACCTCTGCCGTTGCAAAGAAAGTGACGTCGGACGACATCGATACGCTCGGCGAAGGTCGAGCTGCACAGAACTCTGCAGTAGTCGACCGGATGATGGCAGTGACACGCATCTCCACCGTCGACGAAGTCGGAAGCATGCTGAACGAGGCTATCGCACTCGCCAAGGGTCTTGACCCGGAGGAGCTCGGTAAGCGCGGTTTCTGGGGCCGTCTCACGGGGCTTGGCGCTACCGTCAAGGAGAAGTTCGAGGCCAGCTACCAGACGCTCGAAAAGCGACTGAACACGCTCGCCGGCGAGCAGGTGAAGCACATCCAGCTCCATGAACAACGGGTGCAAGACATTGCCCAGTTGTACGAGGACAATCGTCTGCTCTGCACGGCCTACGAGGCAGACCAGCAGCGCGCGGGGCAAATGCTCGCCGTCCTGCAGGCCGAACTCGCCTCACTGGACGGGTCCACCGACGTGTTCGCGGCGCAAGACAAGCATCGCGTTGCCGCCAACATCACGCGTGTCGAGAAGTTCATTTACGACACACAGTCCCTCATCCAGAAGGCCCATCAGCGCGCGCCCCGGCTCGACGATTTGCAAATGAACGCGCGTCAGCTTGTCGACGCCATGAAGCTCATTCGTGAGCGCCTGATTCCCGACCTGAAGTCCGAATACACCGACTTCCTCATGAATCAGGAACAGAAGAAGACAGCCGACGTCGCGAATGGCTTGTACAGCATGCACGACCAGGTGACGCGCCGCGGTGCTGACCAGCACCGCAAGAACGTCGAAGAAATCGCCAAGCTCAACGAGCGGCCGCTCATCAGGGTGGAAACGCTGCGCTACACGCAGACGCAATACCTGGAGGGTGCGCAAAAGGCGCTTGAAATCCACGAAGCAGGTCGAAAGGCACGTATCGAAGGCCTGAAGGAACTGAAGGCACTCGACGACGAGCTCATCGCCCACGCATCCAAGGCAAACTGAAAAGGAACTGAACCATGCTGCAACTCGAAAAAAACATCGAACGTGTCTCGCTCGCGCTGAGCAAGTATGGCGTGAACGAACCGCCCGTCGTGCGTATTGGCGCGGGATTCGACGTGTCGCAGTCTGCCAAGCACCTCTATTACAACGGTGTGATGCAGGCGACGCACGACCGCGTGATGGCGATTTCGGGCAAGTTCGACGATAACGGCGAGCTCGATACCTGGATTTTCTCGCAACGCTTCAAGCAGCTGGTAACGGCTGACGTCAACTCGTACGGCTCGTACGTGCGTGAGCACATCCTGAACAACGAGGAGGCTCAAGAGGTGCTGTGGAGCGGAACCCACTACGCGCCGGTGATGAAATCGGCTGTGGAGTTCTGGTTCGGCAATCCGACGCCGGCGGCAGTGGCTGCCGTTGCGCCGAAGAAGCCCACAGGCCTGTTCGCGCGTCTGTTTGGTTCGAAACCCGAGCCCGTCGCGCTATCTCCCGTCGTAGTGCCCGAAGTCGACGACCCGTCGCGCAAGCTGCCGGCCTGGATGCTGTTCCTCACGGACGGCGAAAACGCCGACGAAGCCGCAACAGAACGCGTGCTGCGTGAAGCGCAGAAGCACGCGCTCTACTGGACGCTGGTTGGCATCGGTGAGGCCAAACGCTTTGGCTTTATCGAGCGCATGGCCGACAAGTATCCGAATGTGGGCTTTCTCAATCTGTCGAGCCTCGACATCAGCGAGGACGAGCTATACGAGCAGCTGATTACGCAGGAAGTGTGCGACTGGCTGGGTCAGCTCGCCCAACCTGCCTAAAAAGCCAACTCAAGGACAAGGACTATCAGATGCAAGCTCTGGCACATATCTTTCGAGGCCTTCTGGCCAACTTCAAGCTACCTCTCGCACTGACGCTGGCAGGCTTTGGCCTGGCTGCGTGGCTCGAAGGTGTCGACGGTCTCATCGTGGTCGGCGTACTTGCCCCACTCGAAATCGCCCTCAGCATCGATAACGCGATTCTGAACGCTCGTGTGCTACGGGGCTGGTCGGAACCGTGGCGAAATCTGTTTGTTTACGTCGGGCTTCCCATTGCGGTGTTCGGCATGCGCCTCGTGTTTCCGCTCGTCATCGTGGCCATCATCGGACACCTGAACCTCGTCGATGCAGCGTTGATGGCGATTCACAATCCGAAGCAGTACGCGGATGTCATCACCTCGGCACAGCACGAAGTCAACGCGTTTGGCGGTGCATTCCTGTTGCTCGTGTTTTTGTCGTGGGCGTTTAACGGCGAAAAGGATGAGCACTGGCTCGGCGTCGTCGAGGCACCTATGGCGCGTCTTGCGGCGAAGGCTGCGAAGCTTGATGTCCTGCTGACTATCGGTGCGGTGCTGGGTACGTCGTACCTCATCGGCGAGGCTGAGCGTCTTTCGTACATCGTCGCCGGCATCGCTGGCGTCATGAGCTTCGTTGCCGCGCACGCCCTTGGCGACCTCCTGCAGTCGGGGGACGACGAAGATGCGTCGGAAAGCAATGCCGCGGTCGGTGTCGTGAAGCAGGGTATCGGGGGGCTCATCTACCTCGAACTGCTCGATGCATCGTGTTCGTTTGACGGCGTCATTGGTGCGCTTGCCATCTCGAACAAGATTCTGCTCATTGCTATCGGCCTGGGCATCGGCGCAGCGTATGTGCGTGATGTGACGCTGCTGCTGGTGAAGGACGACACGCTTGCCAAGTTCAAGTATCTCGAACACGGAGCGTTTTACGCAATCGGCTTTTTGGCGTTCACCCTCTTCGCACACGTGAAGTTGCAACTGCCAGACGTGGTGACGGGTGGTGTCGGATTTGTGCTGCTGCTGATTGCGCTCTTGCATTCGATGCATGCCAAGAAAGCCGAAGCACGTGCTCAAGATAACCCGAAAGTTGTCGCAACCGCGACCCTGTAAAGAAGGAAACCTGAAACATGACTATCGCTGTCGAAAAAGGCGGCCGCGCGCTGCTGCTGAGCAAAAACGGTGACGCCTGCAACTTCCGCGTCGCGCTTGGCTGGAAAACGGCTGCCCCCGGGGACGCCGAAATGGACCTCGATGTCCATCTATTCCTGGTCAAGCCGACCGGCCAGGTCGACAAGGAAGGTAACCCCATCAAGAAGGTCGCCTCTGAGGCAAACCTGGTGTATTGGGGTAGTGAGCTGCGTACGGAAGACCGCAAGACGACGTTCATCGACACGACGCGTATCAATGTCAATCGCGGCCTCGTCAAGAAAGGCTTTCCGTCGTCGCCGAACTGCGGCATCGTCCACATGGGCGACAACCTGACGGGCACGTCCGACGGCTCGGCCGCAGAGCAGGCGTATATCACGCCTGAGCTGATTCCGGCCGGTTCGGGTGACGAATGCGTCATCATCGTCGAAATCGCCGATGCCGTTCGCAAGCGTCAAACGTTCGCAATGGTTAAGGATGCGTTCATCGAAATCTACGATGCCGACGGCGCTCCGTCCGACGCGCCTATCGCACGCTACGAGCTGAAGGCGGACTTCGGCGCGCACACCAGTGCTCACTTCGGTTCGGTGTGGCTGGACAAGGAAACGCCTGAGTTCGAAGCCGTGGGTGAGCCGTACAACAAGTCGCTCTCGGACTACGTGGAACTGTACGTGTACTGAGAGCGGTGATTCTGCAAGGCCTCCGCTGGAGGCCTTGTTTTTCAGGCAATGAGGGAAGGAGGGTACTCAGGTGTCCGAGAGCAAACGGCCGAGGTTGGTTTTCCCCGAGCCTGTTGCCAGCGGGCCCGCGCGTACTCGGGCCCGACTACCATTTCCAGAAAAAGAAAGGACAGTAGCTGTGTCAGAACGACCAAAACGGCGCCTGTTTGATGAGAGCCCGACGGAGGTCGCCGGACCGGGAACGCCCGATGAGCGCCAGCCGCGACGTAGGCTTTTTGACGAATCGCCGGAGGCTGCTTCGCAGTCAGGGCCAGCCCCGAGGGTCGTAGTCCACCAGGCGGCCCGCCCCGCGCATCATGAAGGGGGCGTGCGACCAACGCGAGCTGCGCCGCAAATTGCCGCGGCGCTGGAACTGGCGAAGAAGGAGTACGGTGACCTCGTCGCCCGCAACGAAGCACGCTTTAAGCGCAAGCTTGAGCAATTGATAGGGTGGGACCTGGAAGTTATCAGACAATGGGGTATTGAGACAGCCGCGAAGCAAGGTGACCTTGCGACCCGTGCTGCTGACCACGTCCGGGATTTCAGTGCACTCAATGCGGGTGAGAAGCTTGAGAGGGTGTTGCAGGAAGTGCTTCAACCGCTCGGACGGCTCGAGAAGCTGTTCGGGGTGGAGCGTAATATCGATGCCAGAAAGCTGGAGCTTGAAGGAACGCAGGGCGCGTTGACCCGTCTGCAGCCGCTGACGGAAGAACTGGCGGCCGAGCAGGGGCCGGTCGCCGACGAGCTGTTGCTCCTCGTCGGGGCGTTATCGGTTGCGGTCACTGTGTTTGGTGTCCCGCAAGGCGCTTCAGAAGAGCAGGCACTCGACCAGCGTCGGCGGTCACTCCAGATGTCCCTCCAGCAGGCCCAGAAGCTGAAAGAGACGCTTGACAACATGTTGGGGATGATTGTTCGGCTGTGTGGCGATTTCAGCCACGCGTTGAACGTTACCCTGACTAATGCGAAACTGGCGCAACTCCAGAGTCGCTGATTCCATGTCGCCGCCTTCGTGCGGCGACAATTTTTCGACCGGTTTCTTTGCCGGCTTGCGCTTAATCATGTCGCTCCCACACTACCCGTACCGACGGATTGCCCGTAATACTCGCGGCCGCGACTTCGTGGTCGGGGACCTTCACGCATGCCGGTCCCTCCTTGAAAGGGCACTGGCTGGGGTGAATTTTGACCGTGACGCAGACCGCCTATTCTCGACGGGGGACCTTGTCGACCGCGGGGCAGAGCCCCTTGAATGCCTGGCACTGCTTGAGGAAAAGTGGTTTTTCCCAGTTGTCGGGAATCACGAGCGAATGCTTCGGGCCCGTTTCGGACGAGGCGAGCGGTGGCGTACACGTGCACAGGCGTTGGTCCACTCGGGAGATTGGCCAGACACACTCCGCGGCCTGGCACGGCGTCACCTTGATACGTTGATAGCCCGAATCGCGGACCTGCCTGCCGTGATTGAGGTTGAATCGGGGGATAGCTCGTTTTTCGTCCTTCATGCCGAGCGCCCAAGTGTGTGGGGCGTCGCGCTTTCGGATGAGCAGTTGCGCCGACCGTCGGTGCTGGCGCGCCACATTGAGGTGTTGACGTGGGGCCGTGCACTCTACCGGAAGAGCCTTGAGGCAATCGCCATGGCGCAGCCGGATGGCACTGGCTTTGTGAGATTGGATGCTTCGCAGACCTCGCGGTTGACGTATGGAGGACACTCGATTGTCCGTGCCCCAGCGTGTGTCGGTTCACACGTGTTTGTCGATGGCGGCGCATACCGCCACGGAGAGGGCGACGGGGCGCTTTATCTGGTTGAGCACATCCCGGATATCGGTCCCCGCGTGGCTTGGTCGACGCGGAACGGGGATTGATGTTCTCCTGTCCTCAAGCCTTGAGGGCTAAGCAGCTGTTTTCCTTCGCTCCGGTATCGCTGGTTCGCGAGTACTAGGGCTAAACCCTTAGCCCTACACGCGCCGTCCCCACAATGACGTCGCGTCGTGAATCTAAAACTCATCAAAAGCGTCTTATCTGGCGCAGGTCGGCTTAGTGCAGCCGGCCTTTTTGCTGTCCTTTCCTTTTTCATCGCCCTGGTCTGTTGGGGGTATCTGGAGCAGCCGGTGTCCGCCCCTGACTGGGATGGCCATTTCGAGGGTGTGACGTACTCCGGCTACCGGCCGGGCGAAGGGCCGCACACCGGGAAGTACCCGACGGAGAACGAGATTCGGGAGGACTTCACCCAGCTCTCTCAGGTCACGAAGCGTATTCGCACCTACTCGGCGACCGAGGGGCCTGCCATTGCGCCTATCGCGCAAGAGTTCGGCATGACCGTGATGGCGGGCTCCTGGGTTCAGGGCGACCCGCAGGCCGACCAGAAGGAACTCAAGGCGCTCATAAGCGAGGCGCGGTCCAGCAAGGCTGTCACGCGGGTGCTCGTGGGTAATGAGTCTATCCTGCGTGGAGACCTCAGTGTCAAGCAACTGACGCGCTACCTTGACAAGGTGCACAAGGCGACAGGAAAGCCCGTGTCGACCACGGAACCGTGGAACATCTGGCTCGACAATCCGGAGCTCGTCAAGCACGTTGACTTCATTGGGGTTCACATTCTGCCGATGTGGGAAAAGCAGTCAATCAACAATGCGGTTGACTTCACTTTCGCACGCCTGGATGACCTTCACCGGAAGTACCCGAAAAAGCCCATTGTTCTCGCGGAGACAGGCTGGCCGTCGGGCGGCGAAGAGAACGGTGCAGCAGTGCCCTCCAGCAAGAACCAGTCACTCTATCTGCGCGAGTTCTCGAAGCGGGCGAAAGCACGCGACGTTGATTACTTCGTGTTCACCTATGCCGATGAAGCCTGGAAACGCGCGGAAGAAGGGCGGGTCGGCATGTATTGGGGTATCGTGGACGCCACCCGCCAACCGAAGCTCACGGCGGTAGGCCCGCTGTGGAATGACCACGGCTTCGCGAAATGGGGGCCGACGGCACTGGCCTGGGCCGCGCTCCCGGTATTCATCTTCTGTCTCGCCTTCTCGCATCTTGGCTACGCGGGCAAAATCAGTTTTTCGACGGCAATGTACGGTGGCGCAGGTTATTTGGCGTGGTACGCGCGCGCATATGACGGCCTGTACGGCGTATCCCCGACAACCATGCACTGGGTTCTGGAGCCACTGACCTGTCTGTGTCTCGCCGTTCTGCTTGTTCAGCTCTTCGAGGTGACTAACGTCATTGGCGTGAAACGGGTAAAGCGGGAGTTCGGGCTGATGCCGCTCGAGGACGGCCGACAGGAGCCCGCGGCCAGCATTCACCTGGCATGTGCGAACGAGCCGCCGGAGATGGTCATCGCGACACTCGAAAGTCTGAAGGCGTTGAACTATGGGAATTTCGAGGTGCTCGTTGTCGACAACAACACGAAGGATGAGAACCTGTGGAAGCCGGTTGAAGCGTGGGTGGCCGCCAACCCGGAGCACTTCCGTTTCTGGCATTTGCCACACTGCCCGGGGTTCAAGGCCGAAGCACTTAACCATGCGCTGAAGCACACCCGAAGCGACGCGGTAGTCGTCGGGGTCATCGACGCGGACTACATTGTCGAGCCTGACTGGCTGCTACAGCTGATGGGCCATTTCGACGAGAGTAACGTCGCGCTCGTGCAATCGCCTCAGGCTCACCGCGATTTCGAAGACAGCCGCCTTGGTCGTTGGGCCGCGTACGAGTTTGATGGGTTCTTCCGCGTCGGCATGCATAGCCGCAACTCCGTGGAGCGCGGCGCAATCATCCAGCACGGGACAATGTGTCTGGTGCGCGCACACGCCCTGCAGCAGGTTGGTGGCTGGGCCCAATGGACGATTTGTGAGGACGCTGAACTGGGGCTACGCCTCATGGAGGCGGGGTACGAAACCCGCTACGTCGACCACGTGATGGGGCGTGGCCTCGCACCTGCCACGTTTGCCTCGTTCCGAAGCCAGCGCCGGCGCTGGGCGCTGGGTGCCATGCAAATCATGAAAGGGCACTTCCGGCACCTGTTCGGCCCGAGCCGCCTTACCCTCGGGCAACGCTATCACTTCATCGCTGGCTGGTTACCCTGGATGAGTGAGGCCCTGCAAGTCCTGGGAACGCTTCTCTCGCTTGCCTGGACGGCAGGGATGCTGATTGCGCCGACTGTGGTCGCCCCGCCGATTGCGGCGATGCTGACACTGGTCTTCGCAGTACCGGTTATCCGTTTTGTGATGGGTATCGGAGCTTTCCGACTCCGCGTGGGCACCAACTGGCGCGACACGTTCGGAGCGGCGCTCGCAGCAATGTCGGTCATCTATGCTACGGCCGAAGGGGTACTCGCAGGCCTGCTTGGAAGGCACGCCAAGTTCATCGTTACGGCGAAGGGTAAAACCGCCGTCGCCAGCAGCGCGTTTGCACCGGTCAAGCGCGAGGTGTGGCTGACAGCATTGTTATGGAGCGGCGCAGCGCTCACGCACTTCTCGTATGAGCGGGGCCACCGGGAGCCGCAGGCCTGGGCCTTTGCGCTACTAGTCCTCTCACTGCCGTACCTTGCCACGTTGGTGACGGTCTGGCTGACCTCGACGCGAGCCCAGGTAGCAAAAGCAGGTTCACACCTCGAGCACTGGGCACATCACAAAGTGGCCGCACTGTTGCCGCGCGGCTCGGTCAGCCCGCCAAGTCGCGACCAGGAGCACGCCTGATTTTCCCAGAAGCCCTGCCGGTATGCGGGGCTTCTGTCTAATGTGAGGTCGAGGTAAAAAGAAGAAACCCTCGCGATTGACGAGGGCGGAAGAACAACAGTGTTGGCAACGGAACCGGACCTGGGAAGGGTCGGTTCAGTGCAACTTCGAGCGATGCCATTCAGCAACCACGACATGGAAGAGTTCCGTCTCCATGCCACGCGTCTTGGCGAAAGCGAGAACCTCGGCATGCTGCTGACCGGTGAGACTGAGCGAGTCGCGACGAGCCGGTTGCACTGCGATTTGCGTTTCCATATCTGGCCTCTTGGAAGGAGTTCAGGAAGTAACCTGACTCCTATAGCGACTGCCCGGCGAGCGTCCGACTGCTGGGTGAAAAATAGACGCGAGGCCCATTCGGGAGTGACAGACGGAAAAAGTCCGCGCACGAGTGCGCGGACGTGAATTACAGTTACTGGAACAACGGCATTTGCGCCTTAGCGAATTCGGCGGCACGTACGGCGGCAGCCGAGACGACGCGCTGGCGACGCGGCGCTGATTCGTCCGCCTTCGTGAGCTCGACGCCGGACTTCTTTGCGGCGCGCAGGTACAGCGAATGCATCTCCTGCGCGAATTTCAGCAGTCGGGCACCTCGGTACTGGATGATGTCATGGTGCTTCGTCAGGAACACGTTGTCATGTTCGTGGCTTTCCAGGTCGGCGCTGTCATGGCACATCTCATGCACGAGTGTCAGCAGCAAGCCGAAGAACCCCGCGACGCTGCCGTCAGTCGCACTGTCCAGCTCTTTCATGTCGAATGCGACGAATGTCGCGCCATCAGTCCAGGCCAGCGCTACGCCAGAGGACCCGCCGACGAGCTTGCGCTGCCCGGAGGTTTTCTCGGTCGCTTCGAACCACTTGTGAAACTTCTCATACTTCTGGCGCAGTACGTTCAGGACGATTTGCTGCTTCAGCGTGAGCTGCGTATCGTCCAGCAACTGGTAGTGGTCCGAACAGCCCAGCGCGAGTTGCTGGAAGTTTTCCTTCTTGTTGCGAAGGTCAACATCAACGTCGTCAGCCAGGAACTCAAAGAGTTCATCCAGCGAGTCCACGCGAAAGCGCGTCAGCGTGTCCTCGGAGAGCACAAACGCGGTGCGTTCACGATGCAGACGGCTGCCGATTTTCGCCTCGGTGCCCCGTGCCACGGTGAGCTTCGGTTGGCCCCGGAGGTCATTCAGTGACCAGTGGCGGCCGGTGACGTCCGTGAACAGCTTGACGTCGCTCAGCGACTCCTTCGCGCTGTTGGGCAGTTTCTTCCAAATCCACTCCCGTGCCAGAAAGTCGCGTTCCTGCTTGTTGAGCGCCGTTTTGCCGGTGACCTTTGCCAGACTGATTTCGCGAAGGTTGGTGGAGATTCGCTTCCACACTTCGCATCGATGGGTCAGGATATCGTTCCGCGCCGTGTTGAGCTCAAGCCGACGCTTCGAGACGATAGTGCCGCCGGTTCCGAACGTGTAGTTCGAGAAGCTCTTCACCAGCACACCCAGGTTGTAGACCTTGAGGTCGCCCTCCCGGGTTGTCTTGATATACGCGTCGTCGGTCTCCGAGTCCCACTTCTGTTCGTCGGCACGCTTGCTGACCATTTTCCCGTTCAGCGTCACGGGAATGGGCGAGTAGCGCACCAGCTCGATGAACTCCTTGCACACAATATCGTGCGCCGAGCCTTCGAGACGCTCATAGAGCGCACCGTCAATGCGCGTGCCCTTTACCGGGGGCAGGCCTTCGGTCAGGTCATAGCCAAGCGCGTTACGGTTTTTGATGTCGACTTCCAGCTTGAAGGTTCCGGTTCGCCAGGTGTTGTGCGCGAACGAGAAGAGCTGGCCGCGACCTTGTCGGGCAAAGCCGAATATCGCATCGCCTTCTTCGTGCGGCGTTCCGAACGTGCCAAACCAGTTCTCGATTTGCTCGAGTGTCTGGATGCCGCGTCCGTTGTCCCGAAGGACGAACGCTTCGTCAGTGAGCTTGACGGTCACATGGGAAGCGCCGGCGTCGGCGGCGTTCATGACGCCCTCCATGAGGGCTTTGGCCAAGGTTCCTGCCTGGTTTTGCATCACCAGGACAAGGATGTTCTTGTGTGTTGCAAATTCACGCGAGGTTGTTTGCATGGTCACTCCACTTAAAAAGATTTCCTGCGCTGTGTAGTGATTGGCAGACAACCGTGCGTTCCGCGCACGATTGGCCGGGGCCGGGGCGTTTTAGACGGCGGGGTGCGAAGGGGAGTGCCCCGCCAGTCGGGGCCGAGCTGGCCGGAGCAGGCCGCTAGCGCGGTAACCATCCGAAATGCAGGCCACGTGCCTTGAGTACGGGCAGGGCCGTCAGAACGCCGTCGCGCGTTCCGGCGCCCGGATGATTGATATGCCCGATGAGCACATCTCCAGGGCGTGCCGTCAGTGCTCTCTTTGTGACGGCCGCTGCAGGCAGGGTGGCACCGTCGTCCAGTGCGACAGAGTAGCCCGCGACGTTCCAGCCACGAGCGTTCAGGTGCGAAAGGGCGGCCGGGCTGTAGAGTGCCGTGGCTCCGCGGTACCAGTGGGCGTGAGTGCCGGGGAAGGCGGCCTCCAGGGCGGCCTCGCCACCGTCGACTTCTTCATCCAGCCCCGGGACGGTGTCTACCGCCGGGACGCCGTAAGGCCCGCGCGTGGTGCCGAGCACGGCCGCCTTATGCTCTGCGCCGTGGTTCTGGATATCGAAGGTATCTTGATGTTCGCGCAGGTACGCAACGTCCTGCGGGTGGCGCGCGAGCCATTTTTCTGTCACGAAAATGGTCGCGGGAGTTTTCAGCGCGACAAGGCCCTCCGCCAGCTGTCGGTCAAAGGCGCCGCCACACGCATCGAATGTGAGCGCGACGGTTCCGTCTGGCATTGCCGGCGACGATGCGGGCACCGCGGTGGCGAGGGCTGCGTGTACCGGAGCGCTCAGGGCAGCGAGCAGGACTGTGAGGATGAGCGGATTCATCCCCACTGTAGCCGTCAGCGTTTAGCCCGTAGGAGCCTGCGGCCCTGAATGCGGGCGTGGGAAAGCGACGCGGCCGCCAACCCTAAAACGGTGAACAGCCGCGTGGTGGCTACACCCGGGAGGACCCATATCCAACCGAGAGGCTATATGCACACTGTGACCCAAGATGAACCTAGCCTGCTGCTCATCGACGGACTGAATATCGTTCGCCGCGTGTACGAAGCGAACCCCGCGCCCGATTCTGTCGACAAGGCGCAGGTCGCGCTGCGAAACGCGCTGAGCTCGTTTCGTAACGCCCTGAGAAAACACCGCCCCACCCATGTGCTCGCACTGTTCGATTGTGCTGGCAAGACATGGCGACACGAGTTGTACCCGATGTATCACTCCACACGCAAGCCGATGGCGCAGGAATTGCGGGATGGTCTTCCGGCCTTCTACGCGGACCTGACCCGCCAGTGGTGCATTCCAACTCTCAGCAAGGAGGGCTACGAGGCCGATGACCTCATCGGCACCGCGCTCACACGCTGGCTCGAGAAACCGCGCGGACCTGTGAAGGTTCTGAGCAATGACAAGGACCTGCTGTACTTCGTTTCGGTGGGCGCCCATGTTATGGACCATTTCGCGGGCGACGATGCGCCGTGGCGAGACCGCGACTTTGTCCAGGCAAAGTTCGGTGTACAGCCCGAGCTGATACTGGATTTCCACGCGCTGGTCGGAGACTCGGTCGACGATGTACCGGGAGTAGACGGCGTAGGAGAGAAGACGGCAGCGCGCTGGCTTAACGAATACGGCAGCCTCGAGGGTGTGCTCGAAAACGCCCATCAGCTGAAGGGAAAGGTTGGCGAGAACCTCCGGAAGCAGGCGGACCTTGCACGGTTGTGCCGGCAGCTCGTCGCGATGAAGACCGACGTGACGCTTGGCGTGACCTGGAACATGCTTCGCATCGATTGCGAGCAGGTTCTGCATTGAGAAACCTGGTGTCGTAATTTCCAAGCCGAGGCGTGTCCTCGGCTTTTTTCTTGACGCAAATCGAGGTTCTGGCGCTATACGACGTCTGATGGTCTGAAAACGCTCACCTTGAACGCGGGTGTATTCCGCCGGAGTCTATGACAGCGAAATCAATTCGCGACGAACGACGTCGCAACTTTGAAGAAATGGCCAAGCGTCGCGGGTATGACCTCGAACGCTGCGGCGAGCACTATGAAAACAGGGTGACCAACGATGCGTGGTCCTTCTTCGAGGCTGGCTGCAACCGGCAGTCGCCAGTGGAGGAGGCGGGCCCCTGGCGCGGTGGCGTCAGTGACGACGGGAAGGCGTATCTGGCCAGCGACGATTTCGCTCACGACGTCGTGCTGTACGTATCCGGAGACTTCGCTGACCGTGGTCAAAAGGAGGTCTATGTCGAAGAGCTTGCGCGGCGTCTCAATCGCGTTACCGGACTGACTGAGCAGCCAGACGGCGAAACCCCGTACGAACGCATTGCGCCGTTCCATCGCGGCTTCTATCGGCTTCTCCACCTCATCAACCTGCCCGAACAGGACATCCGGGACCAACCGCTGGATGTATTGCTCGAGCGCGCCCGGTTGCATCTCACGCGCGACGGAGCTGGCTCGTAGCCAGCTCGTCTGATTCCACCTCCGGTAGTCCCGGGGGTCTTCTTCTGCGCGGCGCCTTCGCCTCTCCTGAAATGAACAAAGCCCTCTCGCAAGAGGGCTTTGCTGCTTATGAGGCGATGTGTACGGGTCAGACCTCTTCGATACCGGCGAGGCGCCAGTCTCCGCCCGCGACGTTGCGAACGAAGTGATACACCTCGCGCACTTCTTCGGGAGCGCCGTCACCTTCGCGGACGGTGGCCGAGTAGTGGATGGAGCCGATGTACGATGCACCGTCCTTGAGGAAGCCAAGCACTTCATTGCCCATCACATCGACGCGCAGCACATGGGTGCGCGACGGTTCAGTACGCGAGTCGATGCTATCGACGAGCTGTTGAAGCAGTTCCGGATTGTCGGTCATGCGCTCCAGGGCGTCCTTGTCGCCGCGGTTGTTGGCTTCCTGGATGTCCTGATAGAACCGCGGTGCAGCGCGCAGTAGCTCGCGGGCAATAGAGAGGTCGTAATCCGCCTCGTGGTCGGCAACGGTGTTTCTGGTGGTCATCGGCATGGTTGTTTGAGTCACCGGGGTGTCGGCGCCCTGGCTCGCCTTCTTGATGAGGAAGTATGCCAGTGCCCCAAGACCGCCCAGGGCAAGCAGGGTGAACAGGACCGTGCCGAAGCCGGAGCCGCTGGATGTTGCTGCAACGGGCACTACTGCCGGAATGGTTGCGGGAGCCGCCGTGTACTGGCCGCCGTTATAGCCGCCACCCGCGTACGCCGTCCCCGGCGCCTGGACATACGTGGTCGTGTTTCGGTTGTTGCTGTCTAGCGCATGCGTCACGAGCGCGCCGGCGAGCGCGCCGCCGGCGCCGGCCGCCAGCATCTGCGTGCCCGAGTATCCCTGGCGCGGTTGGCTGCTGTATTGCGGCTGCGCGTCGTAATGCGAGCGGCCGTAGGCGGGAGAAGGGTTGTAGCCATAACCGCTGTTGTTGCTTGCCGTACTGTTGGCAGTGGAATTTGCACCGACGCTGCCATAGTAGCGGCTGTTCGAGCCGGACTGTGCGCGCGCCTGAGCCATCACATCGGCGCGGGCCATGCCGACCGAATTGCCGCCGCCTACGCGTGCGGGAGCATCTCGCGACACAACGCTCGGAGCCACGCTCCGAGCTGACGAAGTGATGGCGGACGAGCGGGTGCCGCTTGAGCCCAGTCGTGCCTCGGCGGGCAACGAAGCGGTCAGGATGGAACCTGCAGCCAGGGCAATCACGAGCGCATGCATTTTCTTCATTCAGTTTTCCTTCTAGTGTCGGCGAGGTCCGCATCGCACCGTATAGCGTGGGACGGCGGTGTGTCACTTCTTCAAAAGGCAGCCAGTAACCGGGCGTGCCTGACAGTTGCGTCCGGTATTTCCAGACGCCGGGCATGTAGGTCAGGCGGTTTAGCCTTTTGTCGCATCGGGAAGGTGCTGAACGACGTCGAGGGCTGACGGGAAATTACGCGGGCCATTCCCTATACGGTGCTTACCCTCTCTCGGGAGCACTGGATATGCACGTCCTTGTTATTGGCGCGGGTGTGGTCGGCGTGACCACCGCATGGGCCTTGCGCGCGCAGGGTCACACAGTCGAAGTTATCGAGCGTGAATCTTTGGCGGGGGATGGGACGAGTTTCGCCAACGCCGGCCAGCTTTCATACGGCTATGCAATGCCGTGGGCGGCGCCAGGTGTCCCGCTCAAGGCGCTGAAGTGGATGTTCGCCAAGGACGCACCCTTCAAGCTCTACCTCGACCGCGACGAGCCGCTGCGCCAGGCACGATGGCTGATGTCCATGTTCAGTCAGTGCAATGCGCGAGATTTCGAACGAAACAAGACGGATATGCTGGCCATATCCTCGTTCAGCAAACACATGATGACGGAGCTTCGAGGTGCGCTGCCGGAGCTTGCATTCAATCACCAGAGCCGAGGCACGTTGCAGCTCTTTCGGGAGACCCGGCAACTCGAGGCCGGGCATCTCGACGAGATGATGCTCACAAACGCGGGCGTGCAGACTGAGCTCATCACTAGTCAGGACCGGATGTTCGAGCTCGAACCCGCGTTGGCCGGCGCGAAGGCCCGTCTGGTTGGCGGGCTGTACCTTCCAGGTGATGAGACGGGCGATTGCAATGCCTTTACGATGCAACTGGCTGCTGCAGCGGCAGAGGCTGGCGTCCAGTTCCACTATGACGAAGAGGTCATCGGGTGGCACAACACGGGCCTCACGCACAGGCTGCTGCAGACAAGTCGTGCCCTGTACGACTACGACGCCCTCGTGGTGTGTGCGGGCGTGTACGCTGCAAAGCTTTTGCTTCCGCTAGACGTTGACCTTCGCACCCGACTGTATCCTGTCAAAGGTTATTCGCTGACGTATGACATTGACAGTGCCGAGGACGCCCCCATCTCGACCGTCATGGACGAGACGTACAAGGTTGCTATCACCCGGCTTGGCCAACGTGTGCGAGTGGGCGGTACGGCCGAGCTGTCGGGATTTAACCGCGTGCTGCGCGAACAAAGGCGCGCGACGCTGTGCAAGTCAGTCACTGACCTGTTCCCGGCAGCGGGACGTCCTAGCGAGGCCCGTTTCTGGACAGGTATGCGCCCGAGTACACCGACGGGTGTTCCCGTGCTTGGAAAACTTCCCGCGCAGCGTGTCTTCGCGAACTTTGGCCACGGCACGCTCGGTTGGACCATGGCTGCGGGCTCTGCACAAATTATTGCGCTCACGGTGGGTGGGCGCGAGTCAGAGCTGCCAGAGCCTGTCCGCCGCACGGTGGCGAACGGTCTCGCGTGAGACCGCGGGTGCGCCCGGGAGGGTTCACAGTTGCTGCAGTTGCAAGCTTGCGTCAGGCATCGAGCGAGGCCTATTCCCGTTGCATCTGACAACAAAAAGGGCCCCTCAAGAGGGGCCCCGGAAAGTTCGAGCTAGGTGTCACTGCGACGACAGTTTCGGTGCATCGTACTTGTCGAGAGGAGGCAGGTCCTGGAGGGCCGGTTGGCCTTCGACGAAAGCGACCTTCAGATGCCCTTCCGATTGCATCGACCTGACGATGTCGACGATGGTCTTCGACGTCCACTGTTCTGGGGTGCCCATCACCTGTGCCGTCGCGTCGCGAATTACACCATCCAGGCCGCCCCCCTTCTTTGTCATTACAGCAAAAATATCAAGCTGATATCCCGCCTTATACCGATACAAACACGTGTACAGGTTCAGGTTGTCCGAGCCAGAGACGTGGCGAGTCGCCTTCGCCGACCAGATGGCGTCGTCGCACTTCGCAACGCGCGGAATGGTGTTGCCTGCGCCGGCCTGCAGCGACATGAAAGTACCGATACCCGTTCCCTGAAACGCCGTGGCCATGTCGACGATGTCGAAACGGCCCGGTTCTGCCGGGATGGCGTTCTTGGCAGCGCCCATGCGAAGCGGGCGATTCTGGACGATAGCGTTCGTGTTGCGTGCGATACCGTCGGAAATGGACTTAATGACAACGTCCGGCGACGAAACGCCTTTTCCATCGAACACCTGGTAAATTTCGACGGTTTCGGTCCGCGAGGCCAACACCTCATTGAGGTTCCCGCAGCCAGCCAGCACAGACGACGCCAACACCGCAACAGCCAAAGCAATTTTCTTCATGGTCTAAAGGTTCTTCTAGGGGTTTAACGGCGACTCTCGGTCCTGCGCGGATGCTTCGTTTGCGCAATGTCGAGCATTGTACCGACTCTAAATCTAAAACGCAACGAAGTTCGTTTTAGATTTTAGATTCAGACAGCTCCGCGTAGCTACAGGCAGGGAGGGTGTCACCAACGGACCAACAGCTTTCTGAAGGCGAGGGATAGTGTGCTAAAACTGAAGACGGGAAAGTTCGACGAGCATCAGCTGACCGCGGTTTACGAGGCGACTCACACGCGCGGCGGGCGTAACCCAACCACGTTGAGACAGGACATCGAGATACAGCAGCGGCATGGCAGGCCCACGGTGTCGGCCTCGTTGCGCGTGGCAGACTGCGAGGCACCGACGACCGAAGAGGCGCTTGACCGACTGGCGGACTGGTGTGAACGCGTTGCCAAAGCTATTCGGGGGCGTGGCGAGCCACGCGTGGCAGTATTGGATTACCCTGCGGGCTGGCGTACGGATGATATTGATGCAGAACGCATCATGCGATTGATTCTGACGATGCATAACACGGGCTGCATGACCCTGGACATGCTTCGTGACGCGTGTCCCGCGCGCAATATCGCGCATACCTTCTGGGAGCAGGCTCACGGATTCCAGACGGCCGACGGTCTGGACTTCGCTGATATCGTCATCGGGTTGGCGCAGCCGGTGCGCGCAGCTGAAATCCGGGGCGTGGCGTCGGAGGACGAAGACTCGGCTTACGACATGAAGCGTGAGGCGTTTTTCGAGGTCGCATCTGACATGGGCTGGACTGGGAAGTGAGGCTCCAGATTGCGGGGATAATTCGAACGGGCAGTGATGCCCGTTCTTTTTTGCTACCAGCCAGCCGGAGGGTAGTGCCATCGCGAGCCTGTGTCGGTGCAGCACGCGGGTCACGCAGGGACGTCGAGCCACCAGTGGGTCTTGTTCCCGTGCAGTTCGAAAGCGCCCCCTGGCGGAACCCAGCCGAGCCAGCCACTGGCCCCCAGCCTGGCGGCGCCCCAGCGCGCCCGGTAGTGTTCGCTGAGACAACGGGTGGCTTCGTTTATCTCTCCGCGGAGAGCGCGCAACTCTGGGGGCGCGAGGTCAAGATACTGGAGCGGATACGGCCTCCACATCGCCATTGCGACCCGAAAGCGGCGACTGAGTAGCCGCAGCACGGACAGCCCTACTGACACGCCCATGCCCCTACCACGCAGTGTGCGTCGCAGCTCGATGTATTGCAGGGCGAGTATCGGACCCCGGTCGAACGTCTGCAGGCCCTCGCTGCACCGGCCGGCTATGACGTCGGCAAGCTCGAGGTACTCCTCCGACTGGTCTGCTGCGGTGTCAAGCATGTCGAGCGGGTCGGCGTTGGGTGCTGCCGTGACGAGCACACATCGTCCGTGTGCGACGCAGAGGCCACCCTTGCGCGCCACCACGAACTCAAGCTCGCGGAACGAAAACTCAGTTGTGTCGTCCAGTGCGTTCCGCCCAATAGAGTATGTGATTCGCAGGCCTGTGCATCCTGGCAGGTCGGCCGTGCGAATACCGCCAGACGGGAGTGTGGGCACTCGGTAGAAGAGGGGTGTCGCCGGGAGGGCAGGTGTCACGGATAGACGCGAACAGGAAGGGAGCGGCCCCTGTCTAGCGCGTTCGCTTAAACCTTCGCGTATTGGGGCCGGCGGGCTGGAGGCTAAAGGTCGGCTGGCTATACCCGTGAAGACTTAACCAGGAGATTCCGGCAGATGAGCAAACAAAACGTGGTGATTTATCACGGCGCATGCCCCGATGGATTCGGCGCTGCGCTGTCGGCGTGGCTTGCGCTCGGCGAGAGTGCGGACTACATCGCGGTGGACCATGGGCAGGACGCGCCCGACGTGACGGGGAAAACCGTTTATGTGCTCGACTTTTGTTTCGACGTCGAGCAGACGCGTCAGATGGACGCGCAGGCAAAAGAGCTGGTCATTCTTGACCATCACGAGTCCAGGCAGGAAGACCTGTGCGGATTCGCTTGCTCCTGCGGCAAGGTCCTGTTCGACCTGGGAAAATCGGGCGCCCGACTAGCTTGGGAGCATTTCCATCCGGACGCGCCAGTGCCCAAGCTCATCGCACATATCGAGGACCGGGACTTGTGGCGATGGGAAATCCCCCTGTCCCGCGAGTACCTAGCCGAGTTGGACAAGGTGCCCCACGACTTCTCGGCCTGGAAGCGCATTCTCGAGTTCACGCCGGACGAGTATGACGCGTTCGTACGTCCGGGCATCATTGCGCACGAGAAATACCTGTCACTGTGCCGGGAACTCGTCAAGGACGCGTTGCCCGTGGAGCTCGACGGTCAGCACGGGCATATGGTCAATGCCCATAGCGTTTTCGTGGATGATGTCGGCCAGATGCTGTACGACCAGAACGGGACGTTTGCGCTCGTGTGGCATGTTGGGAGTGCCGGGAGCATCAAGATGAGCCTTCGTGCTGCGCCGGGCTACCAGGTAAAAGAACTGGCGAAGGCATTCGGAGGGGGCGGTCATCCGCGTTCCGCAGCATTTCGCCTGCCGTTTGACCGGTTTCCGGACCTGATAAGGGGCGTTGTCCATTCTTCGGGCTTTGCGTCGTCGCATATGACCTGACCTTCCTGCCGCCGGCGCCCGCTGGCGGTTTTTTTGTGGACTGAGACCCGAAGTGGCTCAAAATCGGTAGCAGGTTCGCTATACGGAGGACAGGCGATTCGTCCTGCATCCCTCCTTCCGGTACCGCCCATGCGTTTGCTGCTGACTGTGCTCGAGTCGATAATCGGCGTCGGGCTTATCCTTGCTTTGGTTGCCTTCTGCGCCGTCCACCTCGCGCCTGCGTCGCTTGCGCAGTTTTCTGGCCTGCTCGGCGTCGTAGAGCAGGTTAGCGCCAGCAACCTCTTTGGTGCCTGACTCCGGTTGACCTGCGAAAGCCTGATTGCACAAGGAGACGAACTCTTGAGACAGGCATTCAATGTTGGCATCGTCCTCGCATTTCTGCTCGGGAACCGGGCTTTGATTCGGATGCAGGCTCACGAGGGCGGCTCGGTAGCTTGCGCGAAGGGCTCGGAACTGGTCCGACTCGATGCGCTCGCACGTGGTTTTACCGCTATCGGCGCGCGCAGCCAAGGGGAAAACTTCTTTTCGTCGTGTCTCGTCTCCGGTCAGGCTCAGGCCGGCAACATCGTCGCGCGCGACTGACCTTTTCTGATTCGCCCGGGGGGCGCCGCTTGCGGGCCGCGCCTACAAACGGAATGTCCACCTACGAACAATGAACACATGAGAATTTGCAGCCAGTTTCGCGACTACTACGACGGCGCCCAAGCGCACGGAAGTGACCAGTCCCGCATCTTCCTGCGCGAAACGGCGGTGCGCGAGCTGAATCCGCAAGCCCCCGGGCTGGCCGACTGGGTGCGGCTCGGCTGCGTGGGAGCTATCAACGGCGTACACGAGCGGGAGGACGGCTCGAAACTCGTCTTGCGGGGCGTCGCTGTCGGATTTTGCGGCAAGGCCTTCAAGGGTCTGCGTGTGCGGCACCTTCCTGCGGGCGTGGCCCGCGGCGTGTCGACTGAGTATCAGGCCTCCGGGTATGAGCAGTTCGAAGAGCGCACTTTCTATGACGCACACGCCGCGACAGACTACCTCGAGAGCACTCTCGGCAAGCCGCTGCTGGAGAAAAAGAAGACAACCTGGCACGACTTAGGCAATCCGGTTGCCAATGGCACTCTTCGTGAGCGAGTTGAGAGCCTCTTTGCCTCACAGGGCCGCGAGGTTTTGATGGAGTGGTGCCTGGACGAAAAGGTTGCCATTGCGATGATGCAGGCACGCAAGGCCGGGGAAGGCGCGCCTCAGCTTGTCATCAACCCTGTTCTTGCAGACCTGCAGTTCTTCAAGGTGCTCAGTCCCGCCGAGGCTTACCAGGAGCTCGACATGTTCTGGGGCGGAGTCCTTGCCCCCGAGTCCCGGGCGTTGACTGTCATTGAAGACCGGTATCGCATTGCGCAGCACGGTTTTGACAAGCATAGCTTCCGCAAGGCGCCGACCAGGAAGCGGTAATGCGAGGCTCGGGTCTCGTCGGATTCTTAACGCGAGAGCCACAGGGAGGGTGGCTATGTCGACCAAGACCGGGCCGTCTCATTTTGCCAAGCCCAATAGCGAAACGATTCGGGGAGGAACTGACCTGAGTGATGTCTACAATGCGGACGGCCTGGTCAAAGGTTTACTCGCATTGAGGGGTATTGAGTCCTGACTGCTGAATTGCTGCGAAATGTGCTCCCGCGCCTACCGATAACTCTGTTTTCAAGACTCGACAGATATCGGGCCACTCCCGTACCGTCTTGTAAGTAGGAAAATCAAGCAAACTGCACAAAACGAGTACGACCCGGTTCAGCCCTGTAATAGAATAGTTGTAAGCATTCGGTCTGAGAGCCGGGGCTAATATATTAACGTGAGGACAAAGACCATATGAACCGGGTTGAGCTGGTTGAAATAATTGCGGACAGACATGGCCTGACGAAGGTCGCTGCGGCTGAAATTCTTGACACGATAACCCAGACGATAACGACAACAGTCAAGAAGAATGGCGTGGTCCAGATTTTGGGGTTTGGAACGTTCAAGCAACAAGTCCGGGTAGCGCGCACTGGCTACAACCCGGTAGAAGGCAAGAAAATCAAGCTCCCCGCAACCAAGGTTCCCAAGTTCGTTCCAGGGACCAAGTTCAAAGCCGCGGTTGACCCGAAGGCGGCAAAACGCAAAGCCGCAGCACGTTAGTTTTGAGGGCCGCCCCGCCCATTTGGGCGGGATTTTCGACCCGCCGAATATCCGATAATGCGTTGTGCGCCAAAAATCACTTCTGCACTCCTTTGATAACGTTTGCGGGTGAGACGTTGCGAAGCCGATACTGGCTGGCTCCGGGTGCCTTCGCCTACCGATGGTCCCGCGAATAAGCAGAGGACCTAGACGTCTGGAACCCTAGCAGGAGACGTCATGGCTACCACCCTTTTTACGCAACCCACCTTCCTTCCGCCCAGGGCGATTGAGGCTGTTCGTAGCCTTCAACGGTCGGAGGCCTGGCGCGTACGCGGCATTTTTGCTGCTTCTGCACTCGCGTTGAGTGTTTCCGTGACCTGGAGCGCGGCGGAGCATCCGTGGCTGCGCGTTGCGGGAATCGCGTTCGGACTGGCGCTGGCCGGCTACGGGGCGTGGCGAGGCATAAGGCTGGAGCGCAGGGCTTACCGGTTTGTAGCGCTGAGTAAACAAAGGGAGATGGACCTGCGCCGCATGGCCGAAGGGTTCCCCGCGCTCTCGGAGCATCTTGCTGCGCTGGATGCTCTCGGTCGGCCTATGGTGGGGGATGACGAACATCAACTTTTGCTGCTCGAGCCCGAACTGGCTTCGCAATGGCATGACCTCCATCGGCAGCGCGCCAGAGGGGCGCTGCTAGTCTGACCTTCACGCTGCGCTCAGGCAGGACTCCAGGGTCTCCTGGAGTTCGTGCAGTTCAACGGGCTTTTTAAGCGCTGCTTGAAAGATTTCCGTGCCCGGTTTCGACAGGAGGTCGTGGTACGCACTAACGGCCATGACGGGGGTCGCATGGTTGAGCGTTTGCTTGGCAAAGCGCGCGGCATCGAGCCCGGTGCCGTCTGGCAGCTCCATGTCGAGGATGAGGCAGTCGTATCGTTCTTCGGTGAGAGACTCCTGGGCCTGTTGGACGGTCGACACAACGTCCACGGCGTAGCCGGACTCCGTGAGCAGGTCACCGAGCGTCTCCTGAATTGCCACGTCGTCCTCGAGGAACAAGACCTTGGCGCCAGGTCGCGCAACCGGGGAGAGACTTCTTACTGACTGGACGAACGGCGCTTCAACGTCGAGGCCAGGCTCCGCTGGGTGTGCCGTAGGGCCAATGCCCTGCGCCTTGTCGCGCGCCCCGCCTGCCGGGATTGCGAATTCGAGGACCGTGGCCGCTGTGGGCAGATGCGTCGTGTCGTGTCGCGCCGATGGATGTACAGGCAGGGTCACAGTAAACGTGGTGCCTTTGCCCTTGGTCGTTTGATACGCTACGCTGCCATCCAGCTGGTCAACCAGTCCTTTCACGATGGCCAGTCCCAGCCCGGTGCCTCGCCGGCTGGTCGACGCGCGCATGAACGGCTGGAACATGTTCTGTTGTACCTCGGGCGGAATGCCCACGCCCGTGTCGCGGACTGTCAGCACCAGTGTGGCTTTGTGGGTGTCGCCAGCCATGCTGGCCACCACCTGAACGTAGCCCTGGTCGGTGTTTCGGATAGCGTTGGTCAAGAGGTTCGTCAGAACCTGCGACAGACGGTGTCCATCCGTATGCACGGGGACTAGTCCCGAGCACGAGAGGGAGAGAGCTAGCCGCTTGTTTTCCGCACTTGTCTGTTGAACTGCGACCACATCCTCAAAAACAGCCTGGAGGTCAACGTCGGTGAGCTTCAGGCTCAGCTTTCCGTTTTTGATTTCAGAGACGTCGAGCAGGTCCTGAACCTGTGCACGCAGTTGCGTGACACTGGTTTTCAAACGGCCCACCAGTTTGTTGAGGCCGGTGGTATTAGCGTACCGCTCCTCCATGACCTGCACGTTGGTCAGGATGGCTTGCAGAGGGGAGTGAATCTCGTGGCTGACCTTCCCGAGAAACGTGTTACGGGCATTTTCGGAGCGTAGGGCTTCATCCAGCGCAGCCTGTCGCGCATCGAGCAATGCGCGGTTCGCGGCGAGTTCCTGCTCGCGTGCGAGCAGCCTCTGGAGCACCAGCCAGACCGCCAGCAGCAACGCGAACAGCACAAAGCCGGTCGCACCCATCAGCATATGCCGGTTCTTCTGGATTTCCTTGTCGCGGGCGAGCTTCGCTTCAGTCTCGAGCGTCCGCGCGTTGGCCGCGAGTTCAATCATGACCGGTCGAAGTGCCGAGACGTCGGAAAGTACCGCGTCTATGTTCGACTTCGTCGGGGTCGCTAGGTGTGCCCGCGCAGACTGAATGAACACATCAAGTTCTTCGGTCGATGCGGCAAATCCGCGCACCGTGGCGAGCATGCGGCCGACATCAGAGTCGGCACGCATTTCCTCAAGTTTGCTGTTCAGTACGGCCAGTCGTACGTTGACGCTTTCGATGTTGGTCTGGCCCATCTGATACAGGGCGAGCTCGGCCCCCAGACGCTCCACCGCAATCTGCACTTGCGCGGGCACCCAGTAGGATTCCTCGTAGCTCGGGTTCCACTTGCGCATTTCCGTGGGGGCCAGCAACAGCCGGTTTGCCAGCGGAAGCAACGCTCCCGCCAGGACGGCGCTGAACACCGCGAATACAAGAACCAGCTTGGTACGAGACCAACTCGAAAACGGCAAAAGCCTCATTACTTGAAGTCGACGTGCTGTACCTGCCAGACGAACTTGCCGTCGGTGAGCGGGTTCATCAGTTCACGGGGAAACGCATCGCGCGGATAGATAATCCACATCGGGCCATAGTGGTCCATGGACAGGGGCTTGCCGTCCATGCGGTTAGCCAGAATCACGTCGTATTTCGTGAAATCGGCCGTCGGGATTTTCTGGGCGTAATCGTCAATGGCGATTGCGTTCATCATGGCGCTGTTTGAGCCGGCCATCTTCTGGATGTCGCGCATCAGCGGCCCCGTGAACGTGTGGACGCCTTTCGTCCAGCTCGTCGTAGTCGATACCGATTGCTGAGGCAGCGCATCGAACTCAGCCTGGGTGAGGGTCCACTTGTGGTTCGTGCCCTTCGTGATGTTGCCAGTGACGGTAAGATAGGCGTTGTCGGCGAAACTGGGCGTTGCGGCAGACATCAGGGCTGCAGCAAATGTTGCGACGGACAGTACATTTCGGACGTTCAAGTTCTTCATGTTCAGTGATTTCCTTTTCAACGGTGTTGCGGCCCCTTGCCGCTGTGGGCAGGGTTTTGGTTCTTCTGGGTAAGCAGCAGAAAGTTGGCCCTCGTTCGGTTAACGGCACCTGGAGCGGGCAACTTTAACGTCCGGCGCTCGGCCACTTCCAGCAGCGCGGGAGGTATCGGGTCGGCCTGACCCAATTGGTCGCACGAAGCGAGACCCTCATGTTTCGCCTGGCGGCGATTATACCGCCGCGACGCTTCAGTTTCGAGTATCTCGTGTATCAGGGCAACTGGGGTCCGTTTTAGGTGGACGGCCACGAAGCTGCAGTAGGCCCAAGTTCCTTTGCTGGCGGGCCGCAAGCGCCATCCGCTGGCCGCTGGGAGACCGGAAACGCAGTCGCCATCTAAAATGGCGCGCGCATGTCGCCGCTGGATGCTGGTGGCTATACCGGGCATATTCACCCAAGGACATGCCACATGAGCACACTTCTCAGCTTTCGCCCGACCCAGTCCCGCCAGAACACTGCCTGGCACGGCCTCATGCACGAGGGCCGCGTACCGGTTGAAACCATGGTGGGCGAGGGACTGCAGCCGCTTTTCGCGCAGTATCGCGAGTTGAAGAACTTTGAGTTCCGGCTCGTCGACCCGGCGCGCGACGACGGCTTGCTTAGCGACGACATTCTGAGCGTTGCCGCAAATGAAATCGCTTTCGGGTCGGGCGCGCGAAAAGCGACCGTGCACCCCATGGAAACACGTGGCCATTCGGTACAACTCTTCGAACCGGCGCGTCCCGGGTCTGCAACCGAGGAGATTGAGCCCGCGCTCGGAGGAGCGCCAGTCATCCAGTTTCGCCCCCGTACGAAACCGGTTTTCGACCCGCAAACCCCTCCGCCTTCTGCAGCATGATTTCGACCCGCCACCACTGGCGGGTTTTTTATTGGCGAGTGTCCGGCCGGCAGCGGCTATCTGACTCGGTCACCCAACAACGGTGGAGTGGTGTGCGTATGCACGATTGAAATGCGCATGAAATCGCCCGACACGTTGGTCGGGCGATGAGAAAGGGTCACGGATGCATCATCTCGACGACATCGGCGGGTACAGCACTCAAGATATTCGAGCGTGCCGGCTCGCCGTAGGCCAGCTTCGGCGTGGGGGCAATGCCTAACGTCGTTGCGTCGCCGAGCTGACGCAGAATGTCGTCGATGCCTTCAGTCTCCTTGACGATGCCGACGGGGCGGATGGCGCCAGGTTCGCGTGCGACCCGTACGGTCGATACGCCGAGCTCGAGCTCCCGCATGGCATTGATGAGCGCCAGAGCCTGGCCGTCGATGGCGCTCGACAACAAGGCAGCTTCGAAGGGGCAGAACGAGGCTGAAGGTGACTCGAAGCGCGGAAGCGGAATGCTGTCGAAGAGATGCCTTTGCGAAAGACTGCTCAGGGCAGCAAGACCGGTGAGCCGGAGTTCGTAGCCATAGTGGAGCAGACCATCCTTGCGAAAAGGAAACGCGCGAACGGCGGGGCGGCCACTCAGGTTTTCCACGGCGCCGAGCTTTGCCACATAGGCGCGCTCGAGAATTCGTGCGCGAAGGTCGTCGATGTGCTTGAACTGATGCTGCGACCAGCCCCACGCATCATCCACGATGGCCGCAAGAGCGGTGTCGAAATCAATCCATATGGATTTGGCCGACAGGTCCTGCAGTAGACCGGCCACGCGTTGGGCACGTTGCGCGACGACGAGATAGGTTTGACGGGCACGTGTGAGCGTGTCGCAGCGGGTTCGGGTGTCAGTCATGTGTGTCCTGATAGCGGTTAGTAGCCTACAGGCATATAGCTATCGGACGGGCCTCCCGTGTCTAAAGAAACCGCGAGCTCGTGAGCTCGCGTGAATGATGTGACTGCTACGAGGCCTGGCTCGCCCGTTCGTGTTCCTTGTGAGCGGTGCCGCCGAACGCACGCAGGTCGTATGCCTTGCGCAGCAACGTTTCGTCGAAGGACTTCACAGTGGAACGGACAAAGGTCGTAGCCGCGAAGTGCCGGCGGTCGACCCGCCCGAGCTCGGACCAGAACCTCGGCGTGTTCTGCGCGTCACGAACCGCGAACCGGCCGCGGAGATATTCCTCCATTGCTGTCAGGCGTTGTTGGCCGTCGAGCAGGGTCTCGGAGAACTCACGGAACACCTTTGCGCTCCCCGTTCCAACGAACTCGTACGTATCGTTCAACAGGTACGACGCCAAATCTCCGCCGGCCCAGATAGACTCGATGAAGCGCACCTTCTGCGCAATAGTCCAGACGAGTTCGCGCTGGAAAGAAGGAAGCGGATACCCCATGGCGAAACCTTTCGCCCAGGGATACATGCGACCGCCTTCCTCGTCGAATGTTTCGAGGCGCCCGAGCAGTTCGCCGATTGTAAGTTTCTCCGATGACGCGTTCAGAACATCGCGCGGCATGGTGATTGAGTTGTCTTCCGATGCGCCGTCATAGCGCTTGAATGCACCCATGTTATGGCCTCCTTTTCGCGAAGTATAGCTAGGCACCCTTCTGCTCTGGGGGCGTCTCGCTACGTGAAGCGGGGCGCGATGTCCCGTCTCGCGTAAAACTGACTGCCTAAAGCGCATGCCTAGACGAGGGCCAGGCAACTACCCGCAGGAGAAACACAGATGAGCTCACCCGGTCGGAATGTTCTCCGCTCAGACCAATGGGATAAGTCAGCGAAGCGCGTATTTGACGTCGGCGCCAGCGTTCAGCTAACGGAGCAGGCGCTCGCCCGACGGCCGCCCCTTGAAGCCAAACGTTATGCCGGGAGGACAGGTGTTGTCTCAGGCTATCGTATGGGCGCATGCGACCCGATTGTTGACTTTCCGCAGCAGGGAAGGCGCAAGGCACTCAAGGTGTTCGAGTTGCGGACAACGGACCTCGAACGTGTGCCAGTGGCCTGAGCCCTGGGTTTGACCGAGGCACGCGTCCGCATAGTCGTTTTCAAGAACAAAGCCCCGGAGGGGCTTTGTGTACTTCTAAGGTGGGGAGAGCGTACCCGACATCGCAGGTGTCAATGGAACGCCACGAGGGCACAGACAAACAGCGCAGGGAGGCCCCAGTTCAGTCCTGACTGGGCGGCCATCCGGTAGCCTGTCGCATCGGCATCTTCCCGTGACAGCCCGAGCTCGAGCATCCGGGTGCGCCAGTAAAGCGTGACGGCGGCGACAAGGCTGCCGCAGAGAACCGCTGCTACAAGCGGAAGCCAATAGGCGAGCCGCACACCCACCGGCATTGACGCAAAGAAAGCCAGCAGACGGACTGCCGAGGCAACGCTCTCCGAAACAGGCACCGCGTCGGGCTCCGGCGATTCCGCCGTCCCTGTGCTGGCGCCGGCGCCGTTCAGTTGGCCCGTAGCGTACGTGCTTGTAACGACACCGACAAGGCCGATGACGTACAGAATCGCGATGGCGATGTACCCCGGCTGCGAGAAATCTGCGATGCTCGTGTGGGATGGGAAGACGAACCGCGCCAGCAGGGCGGCAACAAGAGGGAGGAGAAATCGTTGCAGCATCGTCCGAGAGTTATCAGTGCGAGTGGACGACCTATAGACAACGGGTCTTAAACCCTTATGCATCAACACCTTGTCGGGTGGGCGGATACGAGGTGATGCCTAGACTTCAGGTCTCTCGCCCCCGGTGCAACGATGCTCAAACCTCTCCCCACAGCCCGAGGCTCTACGTCCATTGGCGGTCTGCTGCTACTTGCGGCACTGGGCATCGCCTTCTGGTCGTATTTCGGCGACCAGGCCAAAGCACACCTCGGGGACCTGTTTGGTCCGGAGGACCCGCTCGTCGCCGAAGCTCTCCAGCGATACAAGGAAGCCCAGCAGGAAAACTCCCCTCTGGTTGTGTGCGTTCGGGCGTCGTTGGTCAAGGCCGCGTATCAGAAAGCCGGCGATGTCGCGCAATCCGGAAAATGGGCAATCGTTGAAAAGGACGATTGCGCCGTGGTGACCGCTTCGCGGTAACGCCTCGCATGGTGGCTGCCCGGCGATATGCGCGCTTCAGGTCGATACCGTGACTAAAGCGCTTGCCGGCTATGCGGCGGTCGTGGGTTCCGGCTGGATTGCCCAGCGGGCCTGCGCCGCGCGGGTCTTTTTCTTACTGTCCTTCAGCGAATAGAACACGAGGGCTTCAACGGCGCGTGTGGCGGTCACCCTGTACCCAAACGCGGACAACGCCCACTTCCGCGCCCGACGGCGATGGTCCTTGCTGACGAGGGCCAGTGCTTCGCAATACAACTCGTAGGCGGCCTGTTTTCCGTGTTTGCCAGTAGGGGCGCCGGAAATCTGTTGAAGAACGGAGTCGGAAATCGGAAACCGAAGCCGGTCATAGAAGTGCAGAAACTTCGACCCGGCGACCATGGAGTTATTGGCAATCTGACCCGCCAGTCGGGAAAGGGTGGTGCCGTCGCTTCCTTCGTTCAGCATCCGCGCCAACTGGAGGGCTTTGTCGGTGTCGAACGACTTGACTGTGGTCGGCATCCAGCCATAGACCAGTAGAAAGCCGAGGCGAACGTTCGAAAGCGACCAAGCTTTGCGTTCGGTGACGTCGGCGAAGAACGCGCGGATATCAGGATAGGTGCTCGTGTACCAGTCGTGCCGCGTCTTCACCTCTGGGTGCTCATCGGTGCAATGCGCTGGAGGCGGTGGAGCAACTCTGTCGATGCACTCTTCGATGATGGAACAAATAGATTGCGCAGTCTTTTCCATGGTTGCACCCGGTTACGCTGTGGCTGAGGGGCGCAGATTGCGCGCTCGGCAAAATCGCGTCAATGTGTTGTTGTTTTCAAGCCATGTTCCTGAGTAGGGGAGTCACTAGTTTGTGTGGCGCCAATCTCGTTTTTGTGTCTTGCAAATGATTTGAGGCTATTGCACGGACGAATTCGAGTTTTGAGTCGATTATCTTTCTCGGGCAAGATTCGCCCTTTCGTTGAATTGCCATTTCCCGACACAAACAAAAACGGAGCGCGAAGGCTCCGTTTGAATCAACTGCGTGTCGTACGATTATGCGAAATAAATCCTGGGCATGTACGCGGACAGATGTGCCTGAAACTGTCCGGCCGGCACCTGGTCGTTCGCATTGACGTGGATGTCCAGTTCGCCGTTATCGTGTCGGACCACGTGCACAGCGTCGTCATAAGCCTCGCCGTTCGGGGCGATGCGCTGGAACGCATGAAGGTGGGAATCGCCTTCCTGCGCGACGACTTGACCCTGCACCTGCAAGGTCAGGCTCGGTGCAAATTGTTCAGCGACTTGCTTGATGACTTCGACAATGCTACGGATATCGCTCATGTATGTCCTCGTCTGTTGGTTCTATCTGGTATAGCGACCCCGGTACACGTGAGCATCACGCCAAGGTGCGAGGCGGGTCTCGAGATGGCTTTCTATACCGGGTATGCTTTGAGACGAGGACATCTATGACTGAACAGGCTGACCGTAACACCTTTACCGCCGATGACGTGATTCCGCCGGTGCATTGGGGCAAAGACCATTGGACCACGCTCGGGTACGTCGACGTCGTCATGACGGACGTCGCGGGCTTCCAGGTCGGATTTGACCCGCGCATGCGCAGCAATCGACGGCACTATCGAGTAATGATGGAGGGGTGCCCAAGCCCGAAGCGCGCTGCCGGAGTGGGCCGTGAAGGACTGACGTCATCGCCTGACGCGGGGTCCCGGCTGCGCGATGGCACAACAGCCCGCGGCCACGACGATTGGTGCTGTATTCAGGATATGGCCGATGCCGGCCTCTTCACCGTTCCTGCGGACGACATTCAACCCGGAGTGACGCTTCATTTTTCGCCGAAAGGGCAAGAGTGGGCGGCCGCGCTGCGTCGATTCAAGCAGGGCGGAGGGTCGTTCACTGATTTCAACGCTGACGACTTGCCGGACATGCCGGAGTGCAAGCATCCCGAACGCGAGTATTACAACTGGCGCAACATGGAATTCAATGTCACCGCCATCCGGGACGCCATTCGCTTGGGTGGCCTGCGTCCGAAGAAGACCACCTTTGACAAGGCGGCCATCGCGGACTACGCCACGCAGGTGCTGCGCATCGACCGGAATAACAGGAAAACGGACCAACGGGGCAGCTTCTTTGCCTCCATCAGTTCGCTTGCCGCGCTCAAACTGCCTGAAGAAGTGCTCGATGAGCCAGGCCTCCTGGCGTATGTCGGAAAAGGCAAGGGCATCCTGAATCTGGACGGCACGGGGGCTCACTATGTCCTGATTGACGGCAGCCACCGGATGGCACGGGCTTACTTCGACGACCGGGAGCAATACCGCGTTGAAATCCTCAGCCAGGCGCAGCTTAGGCCGTTCAAACGATAGCTTCATCGATTCCGCCGCCAGCTCTTGCTGGCGGTTTTTCTCGATTCCCCGTGGATACCTAGACCTGACAGGACAACCACGGGAGTGAAGTGATGAAGGACACGGTTACGTTGAACGACTGGAGCAGTCTTGAGGTCTTTGGCATTCGAAGTCTCAGCCGGGAGCGCTGTGCGTATTCCCTGCGGGTCGTATGCGACTTGAACGAAGACGGTCGAAGGCTCGTCTCGCAGCTTCTGGACGTCGAAGAGGGAGCGTTTGCTCCTCAGTGGAATTCGACGGTGGGTGGCAAGCCGGCCGTCGCATCGGTCATGCTGCCGGTTGGCATTTTCAACGACCTGGCGACCTTCGCCAGTTTCGAGGCGGGCGCTCTGGCTGTTATCGACGGATTCGGTCAGCTCATAGCCATATTCGACCAGGACCGAATGAGGCAGTACGAGGATGCGGCCAAGGGTTCGCTGGAAGTGACAATCCGCCGCAATCCTGCGACTGGTTCATTGGCACCGCGGGTCGGCTCGTTCAACGTGCACATGGCAACTGGAAGAGCCTGACGCATTACCTGTTCAAGGAGAGCCGCAGCGACGGCTCTCTTTTCTCGTGCAGGGAACTAAACTCCCACGCTATACCGGGCCCGACTGTTTTCGTCAACGGAGCCCTATGAAACGTACCCTGCTGGTGTCGGCCCTTGCAGCCGCCACTCTTCTGAGCGCTTGCGCGCCATCGGTTCCGAAGGAACCGCCCCCTGAGGTTGCACAGAAAGTTGTCGCGGAGCGACTGCTCGCCCGTGGCAAGCTGTGCCTGTGGGGTCCCTCTGTGTGGCCCCTCGACATCGCCAAGTCTGCACCGACAGACAGCGAGCACCGCCCCAAAATTCTTCGACAGCTCGGGGCCCTGGAAAAGGTCGGGCTGGTCGAAGCGCACGACGCCGTCGCCTGGGAGCTTAAGGGCGACAAGTACGTAAAGTCGCAAGAAGCCGTCACACGCTACACCGTGACCGACTTTGGCCGGCACTTTCTTCGGCTGCAGCCGTCCGCCGCTGCGGAAAAGGAGGTCGGCATCGAGCACGCCGACCTCTGTTACGCCACGATGGCGCTGGATACGCTCATCGACGTAACGAACGCGGCGAACGCCGGTGGCTACCCCGTCGCGATGGCCAACTTCACCTACAAGACACCTATCGTCGTGCCGTGGGTGAAAGACCCCGCAATCCAGAGAGCCTATGCGCAGTCCCTCGGACGCGCCCTCGAGGGCGCGGGGTCAGAGAAAGCGCAAATGCCTCTCGTCAAGGTCAAGGGCCAGTGGGAAGTTTTTGAGCCCACAACGTCGGCCGACCTGTACCACGTCAGGCACTGACAAACCGACCAGCAGGTGGCCTTTGCACGGGCCGCCTGTTTCATTTTCGGCAGAGCACGTCATCTAAACGTCGAGCCGTTCACGCCTCGCTATACCGCTCGCCTCCACAAAAGAAAGGAAATCCATGAAAGCGTTCGTCGCCGGGCTCTTGCTCGCATTTGCAACTGTCGCATCTGCGAACGATGCCTGCACCAATATTCATCCGGGCGGGCAAGGCCCAGTGTTGACTAATCAGAAGCTCGCGCCGAAGACGCGTTACCTCTGTTTCGACGACTTCGCTGTTCTCCACTCCGGGGTGACTCATACACCTCTCTGGTCGGCAGAGCATCTGACGCGCGAAAGCCTCGCGAGCGCAAAAGGGCTCACCCGTACCAACCGCTTCTACGAAGAGCCTTCCCTGCCTCCTGGCGAGGGAGCCACGTTGGCGGACTACAGACACGTTCAGGGGGTGGACCGAGGGCATATGTCGCCTGCCGGGGATAGGAGTACTGAACAATCTATGGCAGAATCATTTACTCTTTCCAACATCGTCCCCCAGTCGTCAAATCTGAACCGCCATTTGTGGAGTCGCATAGAATCCTCCGTGCGGTATCTCACGAAGAAGTCAGGGGAGGCGTACGTCGTCACGGGCCCGCTCTTTATCGGCAAGCAGCTTCAGACCATCGGCACGAACAAGGTGTTCGTGCCCACGCAAATTTTCAAGGTGGTCTATCTGCCCTCGCAACAGCTGGCGTTCGCAATCGTCGTCGACAACGTGGATACTGATTCTTACTCAGTGAAGACGGTTCATGAGCTCGAGGCGATGAGCGGTATCTCGTTTCCGGGAATCCCGGAATCAGCGAAGTCCAAAACCATTGGAGGACTCAAAGGTGTCTGACGTATTCAAGGCATTCACTAACGACACGGACGTACTCAACATCCAGGGCGATGATTTCACGGTCGCCAACGGACTGCGGCATATCGCGCTCGAAGGGTCCCTGATTATCGGCAAGGACAAGGCTGGTCTGCGGGCTGCGGTGGCGCTCCAGGCTGCGCTTCACGACATCGTGGCGGTCTTGCAGGCCGAGCCGTCGCTGCCTGAGCAGGTCGCTGCGGAGCCGCCAGCAGAGACTGGAACGACGGAAAATCCGTTCTGATTGAAAGCCCCGTCCCTCAGTGGCGGGGCTTTTTCGGGCCTGCCCGACAGTGACTGAGTCATTTGTTGATTCACGGCCGTGCCGGTGTCATGGATGCGATGCTCCGCGGAGACGGTCAAAAGGAAATCCTCCGAAAGACACAGTTTCGGAGGATATGAAAACAATTTGGATTACCTTGCTACGCAAGGAATGGCGCGTACGCTTGTCATGCGTCGTGTCGCAGTCTGTCAAGAAGCGTGTAGTAGCCTCCGGACATCACGAGACGGACGACCGCCAGGGGAATCACGATGCCCACAATTGTTCCGGCCAGCAGGGGAACAGCAACACTGGCTGCAAACGTCACGGTCTTCAAAAGGAAGAGTACGAAACCGCCATCGAGCGCTCGGAGAAGCGCGTCGGCGACGTTGCCGAGGACGAGACCGCCGAAACCCACTACAAACCAGAGAGCTACGCCTGCTGCCACCCATTTCAGCAGCTCCACCAACGGAGGGGGCTCCGTCGCGACGTAATCGAGTACTTCCGTCACGACGTTACGTCGTTTCACAGCTCGCCTGATTCCCGATATTAGCAAAGCCGCGTAAGCGAAACCCGCAAAGCAAACGACAAACGAGGCGGCCAGTTCATTGCCGTGGGAGAGGGCAATAATCGACTGCAGCGTGTAGCCGAACAATGTGCTTGCGCCTTCAGCGACAAGCCAGAAGACAGCACTCGCGACGCCAAATGCGAACAGGATGATGAGCATGGGATGCCCCTAAATTGAGTTCGCCGGCGGATGCGCCCTTGGTTTATGTGGCTTACCGGATGCCTGGATAAGCAAGGGTGGCTCGGCAGCGTAGCCGGCCATGCGGAATCCGCAGCGCAGCGCTATACGGGAGAGGACAATATCGGAGGCTTTATGCACGCCGTCATCACCGCATATCGACAGCATCTGGTGATTCAGCTTCTCGCTGAAAGCTCCATCCCAGGCCAAGTCAAAACCTCTCTCGACAACCCTGGGTGCCTTGGGCAGACGGTTCTCGACAGTGGAACCAACCTCGGTGTCTCACTGGAAGCTCTCGAGCTTCTGAAAAAGGTAAAACGTGGCAAAGACCCAGTTGGAGACCTTTACTGGAAGGCAAAGGAGACGGGGCGCTGTATATTCGCGTGGCGAGGGGAACCTGTGGTCGCGATAAGCCCGGATACCTGTAAGGCGTCGGACTTCTTTGTAATCCGCGCGTACACGGTCGTTCCGAATGACGGCTTTCCGCCGCCGGCCGAAATGCGCGAGTTTCTTGATGTGTTCGGACCCGCAGACCATTTGGCCGTGCTACCGATGGCCGCGTAAGCCACCCCTGATTGAACCTCTCGACTTGTCGAGAGGTTTTTTCTTGGCTCCAGACACAATTCGTAACGCCTGCATTGTGCCGGTTACACGGAAGGCGCCTAACCAGCGGCGTTTTGCGCGGCGTTGTTCCTAGACGTGTTATCCAGACAAACAGGAGACACGCCTTGAAAAAGATAATCCTCGCGGCTGCACTCGTTGCGACGGGCCTTACCGCCGCCCAGGCCGGCACCTTCACTGACTCTGCGCGTGTGGTTGATGTGCGGCCTGTTCGTGAGCGCGTCGTGACACGCAGTTGTGAGCCCCGCTACCTGGAGCCCGGCCCGGTGTTTCCGGGAGAGCATGTTGTCGGCACGGTGGTGGGTGGAATCGTTGGAGGCGTACTTGGCAATCAGATTGGGCGAGGCCGCGGCAACACGCTATCTACCGTCGTTGGCACATTTACGGGCGCTGCTGCAGGGAACTACATTGCAGGCTCGCGCGACGTCGGACGCGATTGCCGTGAGGTGATTGACAATACGGTTGTCGGTTACGACACGACCTACGAGTATCGCGGTGTACGTGACACTATCCGGACCAGTTATGACCCGGGGGTGGGGAGCATCATCCAGGTGACGGTTTCAGTATCGCCCGCACGCTAACAGGGCCGCCACATCACCCCGGGAGTAGCCTGGCCCGGCGCGGCGAGCCTCCGTCGAGCTTACATCCGTCGACGGAGGCTCTGCGCTAGTGGCGCTCGGCCGTGACCTTGTATGCCGACTCCGCTGGGACAAGAAAGTCATGGTTACGCCTTGGCCGCAGGCGTCGCGGGCGAAGCTCCTGAATTGACGTTGAGTTCGTCGTGAGAAGGTCGTAAAAGTCCTCGGCACGCACGTTGGTGGTGTTCGCTGCGCGGATGCGGACCAACGGAAGGCCAGCAATCGAGAAGAACTCGTTTTTCAGCTCGTCGCGTTCGCTGGCTTCCGGCGAGTCGTGCAAGACGGAGTCCAATTCAATCGCCCCGACAGGGTCCTCATCGTCTGTGCACAGAAGCACATCCACCTGTGACGCGCGAACGTAGGCTCTCATGCGCTCGCTCATTTGTCCCGTCAAGCGGTCAATGTCCACGAAGTTCTGCAGCGGCACGTTCGGGTACGCATGAAGATTGGGCAGGTACTGGCGGACTGCTTTCAGGAACTCGCGCTCCTGCGAACTGGCGCAGACGTTCTTGCGGCAGTCGAAACTGTCCGTCACGTGAACCAGCCCGACCGAGAACGTGCTCGCGATAACAACGCGTTCTGTGAGCGTCACATGCCCCGGCATCGTAACGCCCTTGACTCGCGACTGCTGCTGCGGCGGCGCTGGCCGCCCGGGAGCCGGCTCAACCTGCGGTAGCCAGAACTTCTCGACCGGGGGATGGCCGCTACCCCGCACTTCACGGAAAGCACCGTCAATCTGCTCGTTAATCGCCTCCCGGATATCGCCGTCGAGTACGAGCAGTCTGCCGTTGCGAATCAGTTGCCAGAGCTCAATGAGCTCCGGTCCCGCAACCAGGCGGCTTTTGAGCATGCCCAGCAGGACAGGCGGCAACGTGGATTGCGTGAGAAAGGTGAGCTCGGGCTGCCCGTACACGGCTGCGACATGTTCCCTGAAGTCCGCCAGAAAGCCGGCGATGTCGCGCGCCTCGAGTTTCGTACGCAGCCCTTCGACGATGGGGTTCATGCAGCCTCCTTCACATCGACTTCGATGAAGAGGCTGGTGCCCCACGCAAGGGGCGAGATGGGTGGCATGCCCTCCCTCTGTTGAAGCTGCGAATAGCCAGGCAGCTTTCGGGCAAGGGTGATGTTTGGCATGAGCCCTACGTACATCGTGAGGCCACAAGCGTCCAGCCTCGCGCGCAGCTCCTCCGATTCTGCTGCATACACAAGATTGGGCAACGGCACACCCTGTCGCTGAATATTTCCGGCTGCCATCAACATGCGGGCCTGCATCCCGTCGGCAAATTCCTGAATCGCCTCCCTCACTTCTGTTTTTTGCTCGTCAGGCAGCGTCGCGGCCACGTAGTAGCGGACGTGCTCCGCCCGGGGCGCCAGGGCCCGAAGGATGTCGTCCGAGTTCACGCGCTGCAGCTCCTTTCGGGACGGCGCACGCAGGACGCTTGCCGGATTGTCCAGGTCCAGCATCTCGAGGAGTGAAAACAGCGCGCCCGCGGGTAGCTCCGACGACAGAGGTACATCGGTGCCGTAGCGTTGCACGAACGCGTCCCACGTCAAGTTGGCTTTGGCGAGCTCCGCCTCGATGCGGCGCACGCTGACGCGATACACCTCCTCCGGACGCCCGATATCGGCGAAATTGCGGGGCTGGTCGAAGTGGGGCATGCGGCCGCCAAATTTCTTACGTGCCAGGACGTAGCGCCTAAGCAAACGATGCGACGCGGTTTCAGACAGCTCACGCGTCGTCAGGTGCGTGGTCACACCGGACTTCGACAGGCGTGCAAGCTGCCACTCGTAGCGGCCGTCGCCGCAGCGCCAGGCGGCGCCGTCCATCTGAACGTCAGGCGTGACCCATTGCTCGTAGCTGCGCAGTCCGTCTCCCTGGCTGGCCAGCTCAAACTGCGACCAGCAGGTGAATTCATTCCCGCGCGCGATTTCATAGCCCTCATGCGCATCACCATCCATGCGCAGCAGCACCAGTTCGGTCAAGGCGCTTGCGGACGGCGGGAAGCTGGCGTCGCTCACGGTATCGACGCAGAGCGCCAGAACAGCCAGTCCTTCGACAAGGGCCTGTCCCGTCTCTTCGAATCGACGGCGCAACGATTCGAAGGTCGCTGCCGCACCGTTGAGCCAGGTGCCCTTGTCGCCCTTGCGCTCGCCGGGCAAGACTACGCACAGCGGAGACGGCTGCGTACGATTCATCCCGTCAAGCGTGACCGCGTTGAGGGTCAGCATGTTCTCGCTGGGCTCGACCTGAAGGGCTGTCGCTGCGTCCGTCGACAGCGCGTAGGCGCCGTGCTTGACCAGTGCGCCGTAAAGGTCACGCCAGGTGTTCCCGGTAATGTCGCCAAGGCTCACAAGCGATTGCAGCGACAGAGCGGGCGACGCCGCTTGTTCGGGCGCTGAAAACCAGCTTTCGCGCCCGAGAAGACGGGCGGCGGCCTCCAGGGCGATAACGTGCTTGACGCTGACACCGGCCTCGGCCAGCTCAAGCTTCAGGCGTTTTGCGAGTTGTTTGACGTCTTCGCCCGGATGCGGCGCCAGTCGCTGAACGATGGCGAGCACCGTTGCGACGTCGAAACGGGGATTTTTCAGCTTGAGGAAGCTCCACAGGGCAAACGCCTGTGCTTCCAGGGAATCAAACGCGGACGCGCCTTCGGGCGCCGGAGTAGGGGCTGCCATGATGACCTCACACTGGAAAGCTCATTCAGGACGGCACGCGTTGTCCGGCTTTCCACAAAATCATCAGGCCGGTGATGGGGGTGCAGCGAAGGTCTGGCTTTGCCGTGCCGAAGCATGCTACTTCGGAGCGTGCACTGACGGGCGCCAACTTGCCCATGGTTCGGCGTGAACCACCGACGGATGCTACGACGAATTGTTTTCCGATGTCAACAGCCCCCAATACGCCTGCGAGACAGCCGAAAAAATGACCGCCAACACGGGCGGTCAAGAATCACGCTTCTATGGGAGTGCGTCTGCAACCAGGCGTTCTGCTACTTCTTTGCCGTAATCCATGGCGAGACTCCAGACTCCTGCGCTTGCCAGAGTAGGGTCTTGCGGGCGGGACTTGCGCAATCCGAGGAGCGCGTACACAAACAGCACCTCGTTTCGGCTCGCAGCAAGCTGACTCGAGAACATTCCCTGCTCATACAAACGCCACGCACGTGCGAGCACGTCAGCGTCAAGAGCAAGCTCGGGAAAGATGCGCGCAACGTCGGCGCCGACAGCCAGGTCAGCGCCGCAGTCGATTGTTGCGACGTGCGTTCGTACCCATTCACGGTCCTTCCACTCGTGCGCGATGACGGCGAGCAGCCGTTCGTTAAATTTCATGGTGGATTGATTGACTGTCATTGGTCAGTTATCAGGGCATCTTGATGACGGATTTCAGGAGCGTCCAGTCGTTTGCGTCGAGCTCTTTCTCAAGCCGCTTCAGCAGCTTCGTCACTTGGAGCCGATGTGCGGCGGCGCGAGCACGCGCAGTCCTGCGTGCTTCACAGCAGTACGCATCGAACGACGACGCGAGTTCTCCGAGTGTGCTGCCTTCAGGCACCCAGGGCGCGGCGCCGCTGGACGACATCTGGGTTCGCAGCTCGCTCACCAGTGCAGATGTAACCGGCAGCGCTTGAATTGCTGGCGAGAGCGACAGCGTCCGCCCATTCTTCCAGACCACACACTCGAGCAGCGTGCGCACCAGCCCCAGTCCTGCAGTTGCAAAGCGACTGTTCGACAGGTTGGCACACGCCTGCGATGCGACACGCTCTTGCTGCAGCAACTTAGCCAGGCTCCGGTGAGGCGGCACGAGCAACGCTAGAGTCTGATGGTGCGTTCGACGTCGTTCTACGTCATGGCACTTCAGGGCGTTGTGATACTCAGTGCGCTGGGACGCGATAAGTGCCGTCACGGCATGAAACAGGATTTCGATTTCGGACATCAGGTTCTCTCTAACAAAGTGCCTGAGCCGTGTAGTGAAAGGTGGAAGGCCCTGTTCCGTTCCCGCTTTAGAGCGCTACCCGGTCAGGAGTGCCGGCGGGTTTCATCATCACCGTCCAACGGTCCTTTATCCCGGCAAACTGGGCGTGCATGGCATTGAGGGCGGTAGACGCTTCATCATCACGGGGCCAATCACGGGTCAGCGCGAAGAAATCGTGTGCCGCCGTTGCGCCGCCTGGGCCTTCGCCTTGATAAACCAGAAGCGCGCCTGCGCTCATGGCGTTCGCCACCCGGAATGCGAAATCGCTCATCGCGCACGGCCACGACAAAAGCACTGCGGTGAAGGTGCCCGGAAGCAGGTCCGCTGCGTCTTGCGAGGAGTCTCGCCGGTACACGGCCTGAAACCCGTAGTTCTGGTCCTGGTTGTCGGCGGCGACGACACTGATGTCACGTTCGGCGAGCGCCTGCGCCAGAAATCCAGTGCCGCTACCCGCGTCCAGCACGTGTTTGTCGCGAAGCAGTATGTGGAGACGGTCAAGGCACTCTGCCGTGACCAACGGAAATCCGAAGTGCGCGTGATACTCCTCTTTCAGCAGCGGCACGCGAAGCATGGCGTCGAGCGCAGCCTGAACCGCTTCGGGCGAATCCGCACTAGCACACAGGCTTGTGTGCTTCATCAGAAAGGCAAATGGCCGGTCCGGGTCCAGTTCGAGTTCTCGTACGTAATAATCGCGCGGCTTGAAGGGTTCCAGCATGAGCACTCCAGTTTTTTGACATTTTAGCAGTCGAGGTGCTCCGGACCCGCGCAAAGAAAGGGCGCTCCACGAAAGGAGCGCCCGGAACTCAGGGGGAGGAAGTGGCACCTAGGTACGCGTACCGTCTGTCTGCCAGAGGCAGATGCGAGGTTAGTCCGCAACCAGACGCCTTTTGTTGAGCTCGGTTAGCGCGACCTCGGGACTTGCCGCGTTATCGGGCGCAGCTCGCACCCGAATGCCCTGTGCAGCTAGACGGCTGAGGGGCCGGGTGTTAGAGGAGTATCAGCGCCGATACCGGCAGCGGTACCGCCTAAAGCACGCCACGGGGCGCGAATGGGCCTTGTGGATGTTGCGTTCGCGCGTGCGGTCTCGGTGTCAAGCGTAGGCCTGCTCGAAGCCGATTGCCGCGAGCTCATTGTCGCTCAGGTTCGCATCGAGGATGTCGAACGGCCAGTCATTGAGCGTTCCGTCACCGGGGGACATTTTATGCACGCTGGGTGCCTGCCCGACGTGCCGATGCAGCACTACGCACACCCTGGACGCCAGCCCAAGGTCGAAGAGTGTCGTGAGCAATCCGTCGAACATGTTTCGCGACAAGGTGGCTACCGAAAGCACGCGTCCGACCTGCTGGCATGCGTGCAACGCACGCGCGACATGTTTCAGCGCCTGGAGTTCCTGGCTGAATACTTCGGGGAGGCACAGCCGCGTAACCGGCGATGCGACGAGCATACGGTCGAAGGGTTCGAGTCGGATGCTCAACTGTTCGCGAATATCGATGCGGGTCGATGCGCTGTCGATGTTTCCTGTCAGAGCAGGGCCGACGTGAATGATGATGGATGCGTGCATTTCCATGAGGGGTCTCCGTTTTGTATGGCCACCTCCGGTCTAGCGAGCAAGCGGACGTGTCACATTGCAACACTAAAGCGCGTCACAAGCTGCATCAGGTAGCAGCTGTGGGCGGACCTTACCGGGTTCACGCCGTGAGCAGGTTTCAAGCAAAAGGCTAAGAGAGATAGCTGTACCGGGTGACCACCCACGGAGCATTTTTAAATGCAAACCCTCCGCTATCCGAGCGTGACCTTTCACCACGACGGGGACTATCAAGGGTCTGTCCTCGTGAGCGCGACATCGCGGGACGCGTACGATGCGAGTCCTTCGTCATCCGAGCCGGTTTCCGAGCGTGCAACGGTAATCTCCACGTTTGACGAGCTGCGCAAGCTGGCGGCGTCTGCATCGGAACACCTCGCGTACGTTGAAGTGGCCGGCCCTGACTCCAACGAGCATTCACGATTCGCGGTCTGCGATGAGCGCCACGTAAGCATCCGGCAGGGCAACTGGCGTGTCATTCGCGTTGATGTTTGCTGCGCCGACCTGGTGTCATTTTTGCGGTTGGCGACCGCATACCGGGCGAAAGTGCAGGCTAACCGGATTGCGGAGCGTCTGCTGCCGGGTCAGTTGAACGGAGATGCGCACGCTGCGGAGTTCTTCGCGAAACTGGCGGCGCTCGCCGCCGAGTACGACAGGACAGTGAGCTGAGGAGCACAAACAACCCTCATTTTAGATTGAAGTTTGCGCTCAAATCTAAAACTCACTTGACAGAAGCTAAAATGCGATGGGATACTATTTGCGAACACACAACGAAGGCGGTGCAAAATGACTGACGGCAATCTGACCCTGTACGTTCTGAGCGCGGTAACAATCGCAGCTGTTTTGCCGTGGGTGATGCCGAACCTGTTCGGTTTGCGCGCCGCGCTCAAACACCTGAACGCGCGTGCCGCCGGTTCGGCGGGCGTGTAAGCCGGAACGCACTTGATGCGCACAAGAAGGGCTCCCTGCAGGGAGCCCTTTTTCAATCAGGTCGTAGCTTATGCCGTGTTACGAGCCATTCTGGCATCCGCAACCATACTGGCCTGGATGTTGACCGAGTAGCGATACCGCTCCGAGTGCTTGAGCAACCACACGTGCGCGCTGAAATACGACATCGTTGATACCAAGGTTGCGAGACCCAGTGCGACCGCGGTGACTCCGCCGGTAGCCATCACCAGTGGAGCGCCCGCGAGCGCGCCGAGGATAGCCGATGAAGTACGAAGCGCACCGAAGTTCGGCACTCGCCGAAGCGCCTTCGAGAGGTCGCCGAGAAACAGGCTGAACCACGCGAAGCGCAGCACCAACACCCGCAGGCGGAGCAACAGTGTGACATGCTGCCCACGAGCGGCCTTTTCGGTCATGGTGATGCTGTGCAGCACCGCTTGCGAAAAGGCTCGCATCTCGTGCAGCACAAGTGCGAGTACAGCCAGTTGACCTACGATTTCCAGGAAGCGGAGTATCGTCATGAGTTTCCCTTTGCAAAGTGAAGGAGAGCGGGGTAGCTAGCCTCGCCCCGAGTCCGTGGACTCGCCCTGATGCACTGGGGCAATACACCAGGGTGAGCCCACGTACACACCTTGTCGAGCAGTGGAACCAACGTTGGGGTCTGATAGCTCGTGTAGCGAATACACACGAACACGGGCGTTGCGTTGGCCACGGTGGGCGCTCGCCGATTGCGACAAAAGGAAACGCCCCGCGTGAGCAGGGCGAATTCAATCAGGGTATTTCGCGTCGCTTCAGCATGTGCTTGCGATGCGTGAGTCCGCACACCCGGCAACGTTCCGCCACACCCACAAGATTGCAGTCACACCGGTTACACCAGAACACGCCCGGTGAGGGGGTGCGTTTGCGCAGCCGGTTCAGCTTGCGGGTTGGACGGTCAACATAGCGGTGTTCCATGTCATGCCCTGCGATTGAGTGCTTGCGCGCCACGATGACGCTTCCAGGACCGCTCCCTGAAATCAGAGCGGGGAATGTCGTCGTAGTTCGAAGGCAGGTTCGAAGGGTGTCGTTTGGCGCGCACGGGAGGTTCCCCTTCCTGTGTCAGCACCAACGCGTTCTGGCGTCGCTCGTGTTGCGGAAAGTGACGAAAGTATCGTCCCATTTTCGTAGTCTCCAGTGAGTGGTCACTACGGCACGGGCCCTCTCGACATTTGCTTCATGAAGTTCTCCTCGTGTGGTGCAAACCTTGGCGTACCTCTTTACGCGCGGGGGCGCGTCGGCCGTGCCGTAGCGAACACCGTTCCCGGTCGCCGTACCGCTTTGCACATCGCGCGATAGTCGAACACGTACAGCTCGCGACCAGACTCGACGGCCTTGTTGCGCACTTCACGTGCAGCAGGGCTCCTGTTGCACAGGGAATCGGCATGTTCCCGTGCGTCGGTGTTCTTTTCGAGGGGCATACAAAGATGTATGACGTTGAGCTGCCGGCTCAGCAATACGACGCAACACAACGTGAGCAGGAACACGGCAGACATGAGTGAACCAAGTGTGCCCAAGCTCATCACCGCGTCGATGGCGAGTTCGACGGACGCGACGCACTGGCCTAGCTCGAACAGTACACACACGACGATTGTCGCCGTGGCGCTCACCAGCGTCGCACGATAAATCTTCTTCGCACCTCGCTGCGCGCTCTCTCTTATCTCCCTGACCTGTGCGTCCGTCGCTGTCGGTAGCGCATTGGGATGAACCGTATCGCCGTCGGCCTTGTTGTTTCCCATATTTCTCCTGTGTGAAAACCGAGATTCCTGGAAGCGCGGAAGTCTGCGCTTTCCTGTAGAAAGTTCCTGTCAATGCACGCCGCGCGCGAGGTAACGTCTCGTGCGCTCGCGTTTCGTATAGCCAGGTGCACCTGGCCGGCCAGCCAGGCTAAAGCAGAACAGAATCACGAATCCCACCCGTTTGCCTGCAGGCGCTGCGCGAGAAGTGCCTGAGCGGAGTCGAGGTGAGCTTCGTCGGGGAACACTCGCAGTGTGTCGCCTCGGAATACGCTTCCTTCTGTTTGAGGAGTAGCGGCGGTTTCCTCTCAGGCAGATATCCGGGAAATGAAACGCCTCTGGTTGCGACAGTGACCGCGTCTACGATTTATACGGTCGGTCGCTCCTTTCGAACCGCACTTTGTGCGGGCGCGCGTGTTTCGTTCGGCGCCTAAGCGGTGGCCGTCACGCTACGAAAGGGTGGCATGTGGATGCGCGCAAAGTCTTCACATGACGGAGGAGAGCGTTGTCCCACCGGGCGAAGGGCGAGGGATGTCCGTGGGCGAGTGCGTGGTAACACCAGGGGCCGACTGACAGCTCGCGCGGTGTACCGGTCCGGCACCGTGTGCGCCACCCAAGGCACACACAATCGGACCGGATGCCGAACCATAATTCGGCATGTTCGTAGGCGAGATTGACGACAGGCAGTGTTACTGCTGAGCGCTGCTGCGTGGGGCCGAAACTGCTTGGGGTGGCTTACGCCGGGGGAGTGGAGTGAGCGTCGTATGACATGCACCGAACTCTCCCGTCATAACACAGGCGTCGTATCGTCGTTAGAGGTGTGGCAGCGTACCAATTTACCCGGATGCGTGTGTCAGTCCGTGCACACTCGCAGGCACAGCGCGCGTACACCGAAGCATTTCACGACGCGGGCTCCCCGGCTACCCGCATTCCCGATGGCGGCCGAAGCCCCTGTTATACACCCCCGTTTATTTCATGACTAACAGGGGTTTAAACAGGTTAAAGGACTAGTTTTCGGCTCATGGTCTGGACGGTCGCGCCCATGTGACAACCGCAACTGCCTGATTTACCAGGGATTGCTGACATTGGGGAGCTCTTGTTGCGTGCGTACCAGCCCTGCTTCGGTTTCGGCCTCGCGGCCGGCTAGCCTCTTCGCCGCCAAGCCGCCGGACTCGCTTCGCTCCTCCGTGCGTTTGTCGTCTCAGAGCCAGCCCTCGCAGGTCTGGTACGCACCCGCGGATTTGAGCGCGGGTTCCCCGCTAATCCGCTGTCCCTACCCCGTTCGACGGTGCCCGCCGGGAGTGTTGTTTGCGCAGGAGAGAGTGTGTCGAACGGGGAGGTACCGTCGCTCTGACCAGGGAGCAAAGGTCTTTGACGCGCAGGCCGGAGTATGGGCCTCGGGTGCGCAGGCAGGAGAGGGTCTCGGGTACGCAGGAGGGGCGCCCATCTTGCTTGCAAGAAAGGAGCCTCGGGTGCGCAGGAAGCTTCGCAAAGGTGACGCGCGCGCCCCTGAGCGCTGCGCGGAGCACAAGACCTGGGAGCATGCGCGCTAAAGCGCAGGCGAAGCCCAGGCCCCGCTGCGCGGGGCCAAAACCCAAACCCCTCGCAAGTCTGGTACGCCCCAGGGTTTTAAGCGCGGGTCCCCGGGAAAGCCCTGAACCCGTACCCCCGTATTGATGACAAGGGTTTTGTACTCTCTCCTGCGCAGGAAAGACTCTGGCTATCATGTGCGCAGGCAGGAGTCTCTCTCCTTCCGGCTCTCCTGCCTGCCGGTATGCGGCCGCCGTCCAGGCGGCCCATAGAGGTGCTGCTACTCTCTCCTGCGCGTCAGAGACCTTTGCCTGAGCCTTACCTGTTCCGCGCACGCGCTTAACGGGCGGCCGCGGGCGAGGGAACGCGAGCCGGCGGCGCGGCCAGGGGCCCTGAAGCCCTTCGGGTTCTAAATCCCTCGCGGGGCGCTCAGGTTGCCTCGCGGGTGTTCTACTCTCTCCTGCGCGGGGTATGGCTCGCTCCCTGTCACCAGGAAACTCCGGGGCCGGTACCGTGAGTCGTTCCTGGTGAAGGTGGGGCAGACTGTGAGGCGGGAAGGGTGCCTCGTGTTGCGTGCGCAAGGCGCTGAAGCGGCGGCGCGCGGGCGAGGTTGGGACGTTCATCTGTCGTGTGCGGAGTAGTCGTCGCTGCGCAACGACCGGCGAACCTGCCCGCAACGAGGGCGCAGGTTCGACATGCCGAGGCCCCGTCGAGGGGCGAGTACACAAGGCTCAGACTCTATCCTGCGCACGGTGGGCTTATGCGTCTGGGTGGTACCGAGACCTGCGTGCGGGTCCGTCCAGGGGGCAGGCGCGCGGCTCGTGCCTGCGCACGGAGGGCTCTTTTATGTCCGGCTGGCGGAGCAGCGAGGTAGCGCCCGGCGGCGCGCGTCAGGCGCGAGTGCACTCTCTCCTGCGAAGCAGTGGCGAGGGGTGTCTCCCGTGTGAGCCCGAGGCCGTTGCCTGGGGTTGCCCGACGCCGGCTGGCGTATCCTGGAAGCAGCAGCTGTGAGCGCGGCGGCGCGTGAGCGGCGTGTTGTCTTCTCGTGCGAAGCTGCGCGGCGATGTTCATCTCTCCCACGTGCCATGTCGGGTTACAGGGAGGTCACGAGACCGGGCGCTTGCGTTCCGCTTGCCTGACTGTGTGGGCGACGGGCTGGCGGTCGACCGCCGGAGCTGCATCCGTCGCAATCGTCACGCGTCACGGGCGTGGCCAGGTGAGCTGTGGTCGGCTGGAGTGTTCAGTACTTTTCGAATTTTTACTGCAACGGACTCCCAGGCATTGACGGTCGCCCTTGTGTGCGAGGTGCCGCGTCGAGCGGTACCGGCGACCGGGGCCCGCGCGTCTCCCAGTGCGATTGCCGTGGCGCGCCGCCGGTTGTCGAGCCCGGCCTGCGGTCACAGACTCATGCTCACGACTCGCTGTTCGCGAAATTCCTGACAGCAGTGGCGACCGCTTTCGCGGTCACAAAAAGAGGTCCCAGCCCGGCGCCAGAGTCTCAAGCCTGGCGGTTTTTTCGCCGCGGGCAGCGGCTCCTGACCACACCGGAGGGCGAACGTTCCAACCGTCAAACCTGCCCATCTCCGACGTCGCCGGATGTCGGTCCGCGCGGCGGCGCGCACCGCTTGCAAAGGCGCGTCGGCTCCGCCAACTGAATCGGCTCTGCTGCTCGCGCGTGTTCAAAGAACTGCTTCTCGCAATCCAAAACCCCTGGGCTGATGCTTGTCCGAGGGCGAAGATTCCCGGCCGCCGCACCAGGCTCCAGCGCTAGCTATGTCCGGCGGCCTCCTTCGGCCCGCACTGAAGCGAGCGCACTACGCCTGACTCATGCAGAGCCAGCTATCGTCGCCGGCGAGAGGCCAGGTGTCCTGTACCACTTCACGTCGGGTCTTCGCGTCAAGGGGATGCCCCGCCCCGTACCGTGCGCTCCCGCTCGCGTGCGCAGAGAACTGCTTTCCGTAACCTGAGTCTCCTGGGGGAATGCTCTCCGCGCGGAGACTTTCTGCCGGCGTTGAAGGTGCCGAGAAGGGTAAGGCGCCATGCGTCGAGACTCGCTCTCGCTCCACTCCTTTAGGTCGACGCGTTGGAAGTCGAAAGCGCAACCCGTCGCAAGCATCTAAACCGACACTGCCAGTATCGCTCGATGGCGAACCCGGCTATAATGCGTGTCAGACATTTTAGATTTACACCCGGTCCTCGGGCTCCGGCAGAGCAGGTGCAGGCAATCCGAGACCTCTCGGTGATGATACAAACAGGTGAACTTTCATGAGCGACAGCCAGGCACTGGCAATGAAGGCGGGGCTGGACCTCGCGGCCGTCAAGCTGAGGTATGAGCGTTTTTTCGATGCCGTCTACGAGAGCGTCGATGCGCTCATCGAGGATTACGTGACCCGCTTCCCCGAGATGGGCGTGGCGGCCTTCTGGCACGAGGAGGGGAACACGTACCTGGAGATGACGGGCGACATGACGAACGAAGTCGTCATCATCCTGGGAGCGCATGCGGAAGCCGAGACGGTGGCACGGGTCGTTGCCGTAAGCGGAGAGGCCGAGGCCGTCAGGCGGCGCGAGTTCGAGGAGCGCACGGCGGCAGCCGCACCGGCGCCGGTCGACCCTGCGCTGGTGGCCGCGCCGCGCTTCACCGTGCCCGGCTACATTCCTCCGGGGGACATCTCGGAGTACTCCAGGTCGCTGCGGCGGATGCAGAGCCTTTCGAGCATCGCCCGCCGATAGGCGTTGAGGCGGCGCGCGGCCTCGGTGCGTCTTGCCATGTCTGTCTATACGAGACAGTTATCACTGAGGACATGGACATGAACCAATTTGTTACGCGCTCGAAGAACGTGGTTATCGGCATGAGCAACGCGGCGATGCTGCAGGCGCTCGGGCAGAAGTACACCCGCCCGTACGTCGGCGACTCTGCGCAAAGCTTGCTGGCCAGTCCGGAACCGCTGTTCGTTCTGGATTTGGAGAGCGATGGGCTTGGCTTTCCAACAAGGGCTGCCTTTACCTTTGCGACACCGTTCGGTGCCCACCTGGCCGAACGCAGTTTCCAGCAGTTGGCCGACGGCGTTGTGTTCGGGTTTTCGGGGTGGCTGTATGGCGCAGAAACGCCCTTCATGTCCCTCACGCTCGACGCGTTCTTCAGTACCAGCAAGACCGGCCATCCTTACGATTGGCGCGCGCAGAATCTGTTCCACAAGCAGTCTCGGCAGGCGCGCCAGCTCCAGGAAGCACTGGACAAGGTGGCGGCGCGGTTCGTCGAGGCTGACGACTTCGGCTATCCCGCGATGGTGCGCAGCACTGACGGCACAGGTCGCGTCGTTTGGCTCGACTCCTGCCCTGAAGGTGTGGTTTCGCTCGACGCATCGGCATGGCTGGATGCAGGAAAGGGCCGCTTCACGCTCAAGCCTGTCACCGCATGGATGGCAAGTGAGACTCCGGTTTCCCGGCCGGTTTCAAACTTCGCACTCGCCGTGCTGTATCGCGCGTTGCAACCGAAACGTGTGGCGTATCTCGATGGGCACTATGCCCTGACGGAAAGTTTGAACGCACGTGAACGTCTCGCTCGTCGCGTGGGCATGATGGCCCAGATGTACGGCCTCGGCATGTCAGGCAATCACCCGCACTGAAATGTGCTGAACCCTGTTTCACCTGAGCTCCGGCATCGTCCGGAGCTCTTTTTCGCCCCGCTGACTGCCGCGACACAAGCAAGCTCGTTCGCTGCAGCTGTCGGTCCGCAAAACCTGGCTGCTTCCGGCAAGGCTAAACCTCGCTCGATAGACGCGCCCTGAGTTCACGTTCCGAGTTGAGGGGCCAGTGATTTTAAACATTGATTTTTCATCCGTTGTGCGTCGTTTCGTCGCCAGGCCGGTCATTGAATGGCGCGCGGGCCGGCCCGTCGCGAGGTTCACCAAGATTCAGTTCTGGGCATATCCCGAACTCTGCAGAGCTCAGCTTCAGCAGGCACTGAGCCAGTGCGATGCGATATCCCGCGAGAAACAACTGCGCCTGGCGACGATGTACTTTGGCCCGGCGATTGTCGTTGCCTGAACGGGTGGGGCGGCCGGCGGGACGCTGGATGTATTGGGTATCCGGTTTGCGAGGTTGAAGTCGAAAATGACATCGCGGGCAGCGCCGCACTATCCGGTTGATGGATGTAAAAGGGGACCACAAATGCTGACGGATAAAGAGCTTGCCAGTAAAAAAGACGTGCTTATCAACGGAACACCGTATCAGGCGGCTCTACGCGCTGCGGACCGACGGCGAACCGCATCGACCGACGGCGAGCGCCGGGATTCGGATGGGGTGGTCACCTTGCAGCAGTCGGGATTCGCGCTGGGCTGGATATTGTGCTGGGTAATTGCCACCTTTGCTGGCTCGATTCTCATCGGGGAGGACCTGGCGCAGCGGGTGTTCCCCTGGGGTAGTCAGGAAGCACTTGAAGGCTACTCAGCCGCGCCGATTTGCCTCTGTTCGCTGTTGCTCATCGAAAGCACTCTTGGTGGGAATCCGGCACGCCTGTTCGCCAAAATCCTGCCCGCCATGCTCGCCGGAACCGCAGTGGGATGGTGTGCCGCAAGCCCCTATGTTGACCAACTGCTGTCTCGAATTTTCGGCTAAGCAGTTGGAGTGATGCACCGGCGACATCAACACAGGCATAGCCGATTGAGAGCGCCGATTTCGACGAAATCAAACGTGTAAGCCGGACGCCCGATGTATTCCAGCCTCGAGGGCGAGGCTGACAGGTCGGCCTTCCGCTCTGGAAGGCTTTCGTGAACAGAACAGCAAGGAACCACACGTGCTATTTGCGACTTTTGTGCTGGGCATGCCACTCTGGCTGACAATACCAGCTTACTTCTTCATCGGGCTGCTGTGGGCTGTCTTCTATCTGCCGCGCGCCATTACCCGCATGCGGGTCGACTATGAGACGTGGAAAGGCGAGGAGCTTCACCAGCGCACGCTGGAGGAGGTGCTCGGGCCCGAGACAATCCGCGAGCGCAGTCATCTCGTGACGCTCGACCCGCAGGACTTCCTGACGGCCCGTGACCGCCAGCAGGAGTATGGCCGCTTCTCTTTCCCGCACGTCGTTCGCGGGTTCGTGCTGGATATCGCGTTCTGGCCGGTGCGCCTGCTTCACCAGCTTGTGACCGAGTTGCTGCGGGGAGTGTGGCGGATGCTGCGCCGCGTGCTGCGAGCGCTCTGGCGTCACGTTATCGTCCCCACTGTCCGCTGGGTGTATCAGCAAATCCTGTGGTTCTACCGCCGGGCCGTTGTCATCTATCAGGCGATTATCCAGCGGGCCAACCGTGAAGCCATTGCCGACATGGCCATTCTGAACGCTGCGAATGAGGACAAGCAATGACTCTCGACACGTGGACCAAAGTCATCATCCTGATGTGGCCGGCACTCGTGCTGGTAGTGATTCTTGCCCCTTTGCTCATGACCGACCGGCGTGACCGGATTGACGGCAGTGACAAGCTCGTCGGCCACTTGATGGGCTCCATCCTTTTCGCCGCGGTCGGCTGGTTCATCCCGGTCTACATGGTCCTGTCGGTGCCCTACAAGGGCAACATCGACAAGGTGGATTTCATGGCGTCGGTGTGGCACGTGTTCAAGGGTGCCGCTGCTCATCTGTCTGCGCCGGGGTCCGCTGCGGTGGCTGGCGGGTACGTCGCCGCTGGCCTCGTATGGGCCGTGGTCCACTTCTGGTTGTACGCGCGCCGCCTTGGCCAGCAGTACGTCATGGAGCGCGACGCGTGGCTGGTGGAGAACGGCCTGACCAGCCTCGAGGGACTGACGCGTGAGCAGCGCAAGTCGTTCGACAAGGTGCTCGCCGCGGTCAAGTCGAGCATGCTCTACGAGGGCGACTTCCCGCTCCGGCCGCTTCAGCAGAAGCGATTCTTTGCGGCGAACGTGCTGCTGTGGCCGGTGACGCTGCTTTTCTATCTGCTTGCCGACGTGGTGCTCGATGTCGCGCGACACGTGTCGTTTGTTCTGCGCACCTGGATTCAGCGCCGTTGGGAGTCGGGCATGGCCGGCTACCTTGCCGATGACGCACTGTGCCGTGCGAAGCTGGCGGAGTACCAGGCAGCGAGTCAGGCGGCCAGCCAGACCGAAACGCGCCACAGCCCCAACGAGGGGCGCCCGTTACGCGGCGCGCATTGCTAGCCTCCGGTCGAATGGCAAAACGGGCCGCGTACGAGTACGGGCCCGTCCAAAATCACAGCAGTTTCGCGTGGTCCGGAAACTGGTCCTTCAGCAGCTGCTCAGCACTGGCCCGTTCGGCCGGCTCGAGTTCGCGACGCGCGGTGGCCTCGCCATGCTTGAGCACAGTGAAGCCTTGCGACAGGGTTTCGGTGAGACTCGATGCCTTCACCGGACCATAGATTCGAAGCATCAGGTGAGCATGGCCCGGCACCGGAAGTTCCTGTCGAAGCGAGGCAGCGGGGCGGGGGCTGGTGAGTTGTGTCTGTGACATACTGGTTTCTCCATTGTGGCCTGTCCGGTATAGCGCGTGGCCGCCGGCCGCGCTTCTTCTCGCCGGTTGGTTGCTTTTGCCATCCTGGCCGCCCTGAAGGTTGCCGTACCCCGGCGTCAGCTATACCTGGCACTGGCCAAAAAGGAGATTTTCTGTGATTGGAAGGCCCATTCAGCATTACCTGGATGCAGCAGACCCATCGGGGCGCGTGACATTCTCGACGCGGTGGCACCAAAATCACATCACCCGCGACCGCTTCAAAACTCGGAAGGAGTACCTGCGCGCGCACGTGCTCGCCCATCTGGTTTTAATCAGGGGGCTGGCCCTTCGGCTCGACAAGGTCAAAGCTGTGTTTGCCGATGTCGAGGCTCGAATCGAGCCCACCGCGGGCGACGGGCCTGCGAACATCTCGTTCAACCTCGCGCGTGCGTTCGGCCTGCCAGGTCTAAACCCGGCGGCGGAGTTGAGGGAGTTCGGAGAGTTTCTCCAGTCGACGCGCCCGTTCTTCGAAGCGCACGTGGGCGAGAGCCCACGTCTGCTGATAACGAATAACCGGACGAGCGCGGGCCGCACCTACGGAAAAATGGAGTTCCTTTACAACACCGCGGACGGCGAGTTGGCCGGCCCGGTGGAATTTCAGGCGGAGCTCGACAAGCGTCTGGACACGCCGCTGATGTCAGGATGGCTCCGCGATTATGCGATGGCGCTGAACCGGCTGGGTCCGTGGTCGTCGTTCCTGATTACGGCGGACCACGTGTTCGACCACGACGACCATCCGGAGATTGTGCGGCTCCGAAAAGCGGACGAGGAAGCGCGCCTCGCGCGCGAGACTCCGGCAGGTGCCGCTTAGGCCTCCCGCGAAGATTGCTTTTTGCTGATTCTGACGAGCCCCGCAGGGCTCGTTTTTCTTGCTCGAGCGTCACATCGAGCGATTTAGCTAAAAATTTGGCTGTCTTGCTCGCTATAGAGTGTTGGCGGTTCTGGCCTGGACACATGGCCAGATATGCCGCCAATCCTCAATCACGGAAGGTGGTTTCGCAATGAAAGCAAAAATCTTGGCAGCAGTTCTTGCAGTGTCGATGGTTTCGCTGGCCGGTACGGCGCAGGCTGCTGGCTGTCTGTCGGGTGCAGTCGCAGGTGGCATCATTGGCCACAATGTTGGCAAGGGCCACGCGATTCTCGGCGCCATCGGCGGCTGTGCAGTCGGTCATCACCTGGCAAAGGTGAAGAAGCAGCACCGTGCCGAAGCCCGCGCCGCGGCGGCTGCAGCGCACGCATAAGCCTGTCGCAAGTCTCGTATTTGTGAACGAGCCCTTCGGGGCTCGTTTCTTTTTCAGGGAAAGGGCGCATCTGCACGTCTGCTCATGAAAAGCAAAGCCGAATTTTGAATATAGGCGGTGGCTACAGGGGGCATGCGAACCCTAACGGTGCCTCCTGTATGTGCATCATTGCAGTGACCCGGCGCGGCGCGCCACAGCTCAGCCAGACCGAGCTTGCAGCGTTGGTTGCACGAAATCCTGACGGAGTGGGACTTGCCTGGGCAGAAGCAGGGCGGTTGCACGTGTGGCGCCAGCTACAGGCGACGGCCGACCAGATTTCCTCGATGCTCGGACATGTGCCTGACACGGCCCCCTCGATACTTCATCTTCGGCAGGCCACCTGCGGCCCTGTCACGCTCGACCAGGTGCAGCCGTTGATGGTCGACGAGGAGCAGGGTCTTGTCTTTGCCCACAATGGCACATTGCCGGGTCTCGGCGGCGACCAGGTGAGCGACTCGCAGGTGTTCGTGCGGGACACTGTCGCGCCGGCGTGCGCATCAACGCGAGGGCGCTGGAAGACACAGTCGCTTCTCGCCCACCTTGTTGAAGTCATTCCGGCCGGCAATCGGGCTGTAATGCTTGACCGCAAGGGGCTCATTGAGGTGGTTCACCCCGAGGAAGGCTTTTTCCATCGCAACATGTGGCTGTCCAACAGGAAAATGCGCGACTCGCTCGAGGACGCCTTCGTAGATGGTTGCCAAAACTGGCGTTTCGCGGCTTCGGACGCTACGGTGGCGAATGCAGCTCGCGCGTCCTTCTTGACACCTGGCGTTCCAGAGTCGACTTGGGCGACTGAGCTAATCTGATGCGGCAATCTGCCTTGTGTCGCCAGCAGGCGGCGCGCGACAGACAAAAAAAACGGCCCACTGTGAGTGGGCCGCGAGAATTAGCGGATGAGGTCCGGATACAGCGACTTCGCCTGGGGTAGGAGCTCCGGCATGTACTTGCGCGCGAGAGCCGACAGCGTGCGCAGTTCGTTTTCGCGAGTGAGTATGGCTTCCTCCTGCTGCAGCCAGGCGAGAACTTCTTCCTCGGTGAGTTCAGGGCCGTACTCGAATGCGGAGCTGTCGTCGTGCCCGCGCGTGATGAGCCGGCCGTTGTAGTCAATTCTTCCTTGCCAGAGAAGTGCCACCTTGCCGGTCGACCGGGACGCTTGCGTCTTGTAGGGACGGGGATAGGGGTCCGCCGGCCTGTCTTCCTTGGCGATGTGGCGCGCGAGACGCCACGTCTGGGGCTCCAGTGTGGCGTCCTTCTCCGAGACCAGAGTTCCGAAAATTCCGGGCACGTGCTGGCCGGAAGTCAATGTCGTCGATTCCAATGAATGCTCCTGAGCGTCAATGCGGCGGAGGTTGATTGCGTCCGCCTAAGAAGGGTGCCTGTCTCGTCTAGCTACGGAGCCGGCCTCGCCATTCCTCGGGTTCAACCACCAATCTCCCCTCTCCGCTAGGCCGCCCCGCTCGAGGAGCAGGCCTCCGCCGTCCCACCCGGCATGTACACCGGTATCGAGGACGACTGGCATCTGTGCGGGAGCACGGGACATTGCCGCGAGGTGAGCGTTTTAGGGTTTAAGCCGCGTGGCTATAACAAGGGACGTCTGAACAGCCGTGCTCGACCGTCTCTCTTTCAAAATCAGAGACTTACTATCTAGAGGCTACCCCGCATCGCGGGGATTCACCCAGCAAGCCGCGCAACGTCAGGCAGCGCAGGCGGGCTACCCCGCTGTGCGGGTATTCATTCCGCGACATCGCCCACTCGGTCGTACCTGCGTTCACCACTTCTCGAGTCCAAAGCGGCTGTACGTAACACGCTTGCCTTGCAGTTCCAGGGTCCATCGGCCGTCTTCTATAACCACTGCGACCGGCGCTTCTGGGGCAGATAAGCCCCAACGAACGGGGAGCACTATCGAGGAGACGCTCACGCCGAAGGGACTCGTAGCTGATGGCTGCAAGCGCAAGATTGCTGACCCTGCCCCGAGTCGCGTCAGGGCAGCAATATTCATATCGAAAAGCTCACCGTCGGACCCAAAGGCATTCTGACGCCTGGATTTAATGGAGCAATGCGCCGCCGCATTGCGCGCGTAGCGATTGCCGCCGAGGGTTTGCGATGTGGAAGCTAACCAGCGCGGGTCGGACAACGAGGCCAACGCGTTCGAGTGCATCGTCTCCTCGATAATCCTGCGATTGTCGGCAGGAATCTGGATGCAGGGTTGCTTTTGAAAGTAGCGCCACGAAAGTTCGGAGATGCCGATTTCATACACTGACCCTAAGCCAGTTCCGGAAAGCGCCGCGGTCCCTCGCCCCTTGCTGTCAAGGTAGTCCACCAATGACGTGCCGGGAGGTACGAGCAGGATGCAGCGGGCAACGCCATACTCAGCTGGCCGGTCATCACGCTCATGGCGATGCTCACGGCCAATGCGTTGCAGCAGCACGTCTGACGGGCACAGGTCCGTTACCAGCAGGTCAGCGTCGATGTCGAGGCTCTGCTCAAGCGTTTGCGTGCCAATAACGACGCGCCCACCTGGCTGGCACCCCTTGCCCACGAACGCTGTTACTTGCGCATCCATGATTTCGCGGTCAGCTGGGCTGAAACGGCCGTGATGAGGACACGGTGTGCCGTTCACTCGAAACAACGCCGGATGACCCGTGCCGAGGCGCTTCTCCACTTGTTTTTGCAGCGACACTGCCCTGGACACCGTGTTCATGACGGCGAGGACACGAGCCCCTTTCTGGACTGCGGCCGCGATTTCGCGTGCGACCGCCTCCAGCGCGAAAAGGAGGGGAGTCGGCGTGACCACTACCTGCTTCTGGGAGGAAGGGGCCGAAGGAACCGGCACAGCCCCTGATTTGCCCGTG
>Ga0157369_10000179_pt1 | contig 89102 bp, 113 predicted proteins | sample C25metaG_FD_113461 | JGI IMG/M metagenome (GOLD analysis project Ga0157369, IMG submission 113461) | Corn rhizosphere microbial communities from Kellogg Biological Station, Michigan, USA - C2-5 metaG | ecosystem: Host-associated > Plants > Roots > Rhizosphere > Soil | place: USA: Michigan... | reverse complement strand
CGGAAAAACCGCGGACGAAGCCGAGCGCGCCCGCTACGCCAATCGAGCAGGCAGCACCAACACTCATCCATTCATGCGCGCATGCCGAGGCAAGGCCCTGGGCAATCAGCCCGGTGACGCCGAAACCCGACACAGCGGTTACGATGGTCGCCAGAAGCGGCAGGTTTCGGATGACAATCCAGTCCGCGATAAACGCCGGCGGCTCGACGTGCCCGTGATGGCAGAGGAAGTCCACTACGTGCGAAAGGCCCGCAACGCCAACGAGCAAAACTCCCAGCAGCTCGATGACGCCGACTACGCCAACGCCCGCGAGCGCGGCAGCGAAGGGCGCGATTTGCGGTAGCAGCAGAAAATCCATAGGGCCTCGAATCGAAAAATTCGCGGCGAGAGCGTCGTGCTCTCAGCCGCGTGAGGCCCGTTTAGGTCAGGGAGTTTAGCCTTTTGTGCTTTGATGTCGCTTTAGGCGAGAAAGGTAATGGGGCACAACATAGTTGGTTCCAGAAACTCGGCAGGACCCGCTCGCCTTGGCCCGCCCGGTTTTCCCCGCGACGCGGAAAGTTGGACCCAACCGCATATCGCCGGAGCGTTGGGCCACGCGGGGTTGGCACAAAGTTGGCGTCAAGGCCACACACGTTGGATGTGGTCGCCATTCATTGCCCGAAATAGACGGAGATGGCCGGGCTGGCTCCGGCCGCAGAGGGCTCACGGAACAACCGCGCGAGGCGATTGGCACCAACTTTACCTTCACTTTTGCATCGGAACCGGTTTGGTTCCAACTCTGTTGTCTCTCGCCCGGGCGTTGCACAGCGCATGAAAATCCGGCCGGCAGGGACGGCAAGCAGTCATCGACCGCGGGGCTCTCCGGAGAGGTGAGCGCCATCGAGCCGCCAGATGAACCGATGATTGCCCGGGTGAGCAATGGGCCTCAAAAAACCCGTTCTTTTGAGCCTGAGGACCCAGTCCGCTGCGCATTCTGCGAAAGCGCGCGGCGGCGCGCCCTGCTCAAGAAGTAGTCGCGCCGCGTATTCCGCCCCCTGGTCGCCTGAACGCAGCTTGCTCATCGCACGCTCAGAGGCTATTTGCCCGTTGGGCAGTAGCCAGAGTTTGCGTGCACTACCCTGCCCCCGATAGATTGCGTTGTGCGCGCGATAGATGGTCCCTGTGTGACTGCGCTTGACGACTTCCCCTTGCTCGTTCAAGCGAGCGAGTGGGTCACAATACGCCACAATGCCCTTCACCTCTGGGAGCTTCGTTTTGACTAGCCGGAATGCACGGCCGAGGAACCATGTCTCAGCGTTGGCCTCAAGCGAATCGAGGAGCACGAACCGTCCAAGTTCGACGCCCTCGTGGGCAGGCAGGCCGAGCGTTGCAGGTATCACCTGCTGCGTCATCGGCACAGAGAAGATGGCCACGCCACCGAGATACTCACGACCCAGTGGGGGCTTGACGAAGATGCCCGCCCGCAAGCGCGCCGCCGGATACGAGCGGCTATAGTGGTGGGTCTGCACAAAGTGCTTGGCGGTCGGCTCGTCAAGCAGCGCGACTTCGGCGCGACGGGTGTCAAACACTTCACCCGCGGGTCGATAGCTCGCGCGTCGGGCGCGCCAGCGCTGGCAGTGCGAAGTCAGTTCGGAGAGGTCCATTCGGGGCAGTCTACCAGGACGGGGCCTCATACGCATCTGCATTTTAGGTTGCGTTTTAGGCGCTGAGTCCTCATTCAATCCGGTCCGCGTCGTCGCCCAGATAGTAGGTGGTCGGATGCTTGCCCGTGGTGGTCCACGACATGAACTGGCCGAAGCCCAATCCAGGTACGAGGGCGACGTCGTTCGCGTTGCGCGGCGCGAGCCTGAGCTGGCTCAGTGCGACATCTTTCTCGCACCGGAAAGCCAATGCTCTTGTGATGTGACCAAACTGGCTTACAGACAGTGTGACAAAGGGGGCAAGCGCGTAGACGAACAGCCGCATTGACGGGATGCGGCCAAAGGCAATGAGAAGCCGGTCCAGATGGCCCGTACCGATAAAGGCGTCGGATAGCGCATCGACGAATACATGCAGCGGTCGGGCGACGGAGCTCTGTGTATCGCAAATCGTAGATACGAGGGTGCTGCTCAATTCGTCCAGGGCACCGAAGCCCGCCGCGCCCAAGTCGTACTCAAACGTGAACACGCCATCGGGGCACTCGCGCACCACGTCATGCAAGAACCGCCACTCTGCGGGACCGCCGCCGTCAGGCTGGAAACATCCGCGCGTACCAAGCTCGCGCCAGCCGGGAAGGCTCATGACTGGGCGCAGGACAAGCCGCGTTCCCTGAAGCCGCTGCGCAAGAAAGCGCGCCATCACGGCAGCACCTGAGCCAACCTCGCCTGTGCAATAGACGAAATACTTGTCCCAGTTCAACTCGTCAATCAGCGGACCACAGTTTTCACCGTTCGGTGCTGGCGGGTTACTGCCCGGCAGCCCACCAGCTCCGTGACCGTTTTCGGGCTGACTAAACGACATCAACGCAGCTGCGCGCTTACCGTGCGCATCGGCGGGGTCGGCGTGAGGCATCATCGCAACGAGCCGCTCGGCGAGTTCTTCGGGGTCGATGCTGAGGAAAGGGTTGAAAGTGTGCGATGCAACGCTAGCGTCCATGACGTATCCGGACATTGTGAAAATTGAAATGGCCCGTACAGCGATACGGTTTTAGCCACAGGACGTAGGCAATCCACACGAAGCGGACAGCTGGTCGACGGCCTCGTTAATCTGAACGCGAGTCCGTTACGCAGGAATTCAGGTTGACCGCGTCATTGGGACGTAATGCCGGGTTTCCCCTGTGAAACTGTCCCGGATGATGAGGCTGTCAGGCTGTACCAGTTCCGCAATCCAGCGGCAGTTCTGTCGAAGGACGTCCGTATGCTTCGAAAATGGACGCTCGAAATCAATCACTTGCGCGTAGGCGCTTCGGCCGAATGTGAGTACATTTTCCGCAACGCCCTTGTCGAGCAGGAACAGAACTTCATCGAAGATTAACCTGACCCAGGGGCGTGGCGCGGCAGCCACGACGAGTGCCCGACGCAACGCTTGTCCCAGGTATGCAGCAAACACCTTCGCTTCCACCCCGAAGTGCGGGAGGGTGATGGTGATGCTACCTTCCGCGCGGTCGCGTAGCACGTCTTCGAGGGAAACGGCTGCTTCCGAATGGCCATTGGCGTCCGTGAACGTGCCGCGTAGTCCAAGTTCACGCCAGCCCGGCACCGGCCCGCATGTAATCAGAACGCGCGTGCCCGGCATTTCTTTCGCCAGCCGTTCCGCAATGGTGCTCTTCCCGGCACCCGACCCGCCGCAAATCACGATGTGACCCTGTGGCGCCGTCTCGTCACCGGTTATCCACTTCACCAGATGCGACAGGTCCTTGGGTGGCGCCGCCGTTTCTTTCGAACGTGATTTGAATAAGGAGCGAATACGCATGACCTGGCCGCACTGGAAAGGCCGGGTATAGCCCAGTCGTTTTAGCCAACTGCGAACTCAATCGAACGGTACCGGGCTACGACGGCCTTGGGGACGTAGTGAGATGTTGTCGCGCCAGGGCGACCTCCAGCGCTCACTTTCCGCGTGCAATTCGCTATACCTAGGGTGCGGGGCTTCCGCACATTCAGGAGCATCCAACCTAATGCGTATCAATTCGACAGCAATCCGAGGCAACACGGGCCTATCCCCGTCCATTCGCTCCACCCTCACGAACACCTTCTACACGGTGAGCGCGATGATGGGGGTCACGGCGCTGACGGGTGTGGCATCCCTCGGGCTTCACCTGGGATTCGGTGCCTCGCTCGCACTCGTCGCCGCATCGATTGCCGTCCTGTTTCTCGTTCGCAGCAACCAGAACAACGGCATGGGCCTGGCCCTGCTCGCGGTGTTCGCCGCAATTCAGGGGCTCGCACTCGGGCCGGTGTTGTCGCACTACCTGCGCATGACAGGAGGGCCTGCCGTGGTCGCAAGCGCGGCGGCGTTGACGGCCGTCGCCACCTTTGCCTGCGCCGTGTATGCGAGCAGGACCCAGACGTTTTCGAATCTCGGTGCGTACCTGTTCGGGGGGCTGCTGGTCCTCCTCGTAGCAATGCTCATCGGCATCTTCGTGCCGATTCCGGCGTTCCATCTGGCCATCTCCGCGTTCGGCGCCCTGCTGTTCATCGGCTTTCTGCTGTACGACATCGGCAAGGTCAAAAGCGGCGTAGAAACGAATTACATCTCGGCGTCGATTTCCATCTACCTCGACGTGCTGAACCTGTTCGAAATGCTGCTCCGTATTCTGGGCATTGTGAACTCGTCGCGCGACTGACCTCTACTGGTCTCAGCATGATTTAAGCCCCGCGAACCGGGGCTTTTTCTATGGCCCGCGCGTGGCTAAACCTCGCTCGCTACAGTTGGGCGCACGCCACCCGTGTACATCCAAGGATTCTTCTATGAGAACACTTCGCACAATCGCAGTCGGCCTCGTGGTCGGCGCAGCACTGGACGCAACATTCGCCCGGGACTTCGTCCTGTGGGCTTCGCAGCAGGAATTCTTTGTGGTTCAGCAGACCACCGCCATCCTGCAACCCAATATCACCAGCGTGATTGCCTCGCCGATTCTGCTTCCCGCGGCGTTCCTTCTCGCCTGCGTCGGCGCGGGCCTTTTCGCGGCCTCCATCTTCTGGGCAATGCTCGAAGACGGCGTGTCGCTGATTGGCGAGACTATCGGCCTGCTCGCCGGGCTTGCCGGCACGGGCATAGCCCGCCTGGTGAAACGCTTCGTTTCGCGTCGAGGGTCCGCCTCCGTTTAATCGTGTCCCGGCTTCTGCCGGGCATTTTTTGAGTTTAGGTTATGAATACAATTGCAGACCCGCTAGCGAAAGTGAAGTCAATCCCGTCTGACGCGTGCGCGCTGCGCGCGAAGTAAGGGATGCTGCAGTCGCAATGGGACGACAGCTTTACATGCGCGACTACTATCTCATGCAGGAAGCGGACCTTCTTGCGCGCGCGGCCGGGCAAGACGCCGATTTTGTAGCAAAGAACCGAAGCGCCTGCATCCAGCTGCATACTGCTGGTTGACCTTTTGGCGCCCCTGTAATTCAAGCGCCCCGCAGCCGGAAAAACGCCTCTTCGACGAGGAAGAGGCGTTGCAATTATGGCTACTTCGGTGCGGTTGCAGCGCTTTTGCGCGAAGGTCTTGCACACTTGGGGCTGTTCGACGTCTGAGGCTGAGCTGACGAGGTGCGGCCGGTCTTGACCCGTGTGGTGCCCAGGGTCAGTGCCTTGAGCTGCAAGGCGTGCGTCGACTTCTCTACATAACCCGGTTCGAAATCGATGTAGTTCGCGTCGGGGATTCCCAATGCGAAGACCGAATGCGTCGCAACAATCACCTGATAGTCGCGAGTCACCTCCGGGCTGCTGATGAGGTCCCAGAGGCGGCTTTGCCACAGAAGCGAAAAATTAGCCTCCGGCTCATCGAGGATGATGGTCGGCTGACCGCGCTCGATGCTGGCCTTCATGCGTGCCTCAACAATGTCGAATGCAGCGGCCCAGTGGGTGTTCACATTCTTGCGGCTCACGCGCCATTCGACGGCTGAGGGCGCCTTCTCCTTACCCGTGAGCACGGCCAACGTCTTGTCGATGCGGTGCGCGCTCAGCTGGCCGTGACTGGCCTCTTTTTGCGCGAAGAGGTTACGCAGGCCGAGGTCCATGAAATCATCGTCGAACGCGCCGTCGGCGAGTCCCACGGAATTACGGGGGTCGCAGAATACGACAGGCTGGCCGTCGTGGGCGACTGACAAGCCAATTTCATCAGCTGGCTCGGAACGCCCTATCAGGTCGACCGCATCGCGCAAAGCACTGCTCGTGACCACCGAAGTACCGCCTTGCGTGGCAAACATGGTATCGCTCAGGATGCGCAGCACGGTGGACTTGCCACAGCCGTTCGGGCCGAACAGGATATTGAGCCCAGGCTTGAACTCAAGCTCCTTTTTCTTGGCGAAAAACGGGAGCTTTGCGGCATAGCCAAAGCGGGCAGACTTTCCAAGCCCTTTCAGGGAAATCGATTCAAACATACCTCTCCTTCTTTGAGTTGGCCTAATGGGTCTAGCCACCCGCGGGCGGCGACACGCTGATTACTTGATGCCCGCCGCGCGAAGAGCCGCAGGCACTTCGCCGTTGCACATCGTGTTGTTTCGGGCGTACTCATCCGGCGTGTCGATGGCAGCGTGGGCTTTCTCAACCTGGGAGAACTGGTCTTTCGTCCAGGGCATCCAGTCGTTCTCGAGCGTGTTGGTGAAGGCCGCCTTCAGCTCGTCGGGATTGCCGTAGAAGACCCTGTTACCGAAGGCGGTACGCAAGGCGTCCTGTAAGACGGTGGCGACCTTCTCAGCCTGAGCCTGGTTTGCGTTGACGTGGCGTAGCTCGTGTTTCGCGATTTCCCAGAAGGCGCAGCTGTTTTGCGGAAACTCGCGCGCGACAAAGACCTGCTGCGGCCCGACCTTGAGCTCGACAGTTACGCGCGGCCGCGTGCATCCTATCCGGGAGAGCGAATCCATCAGGATGTCCCCTTTCCAGGATACATCAAGACGGAAGGTTGCCTCGGTGAGCCCGAGCGTGTGTGCACCACCTTCACGGAACATTGTGGGGCGCGTGGTCAACTCGGCTACGCCCTTGGAAAAGTCGTACTTGACCTCACTCGGCGACGCGACGACGTTAATGGCCGTCGCAGGCAGTTGTCGTTCGCAGTCGGCAACGAACCGCTTCGACACGTGCGCCGGCATACCCTCCGGCTCATCGGCGTGAGCAAACGAACAGGTCAGCGGAGCCAGGAACGCAATGGCGGCAAGCCCCCTTGCGGCGAATCGACGGAGAGTGGGAAGGGTCACGGCAGTTCAATCCAGAAAATGACGGCTGCCGCGTGTAGCCACATTTTCTATTCAACTGCCGCGGGCGTGAGGGTCTAAAGCGCGGCCGTCGACCGCAGGTCACTAGACTGGGCTTTGAGGACCTGCCAAGGGAGGAAGGGATGAGCGAACCGTCTCTGGACGATATCGTCACGGTAAACGGCAACATCGAAGGCGCGAGCTACAGCGGCTGCGAGGGGTGGCATACGTGGCATATCAGCCGCGTTGAAGTAACCGGGCCTCGCAAGGACATCCGGCGCCTCATGCAGGAGAAAGAGAAGGAGGTCCAGGCGCAGGCTCCGACATACACCCGCCGAGAAATCGACTGGGACGAGGATGCGCGCGCTTTGCGCAGACCCCTTTGAAACCGGAACAAGGAGAGACTATGCCGCGCTTTTACGCACTGTTTGAAACCCGGGCCGTGACCACCTCAGGTGCCATGGACCGACGCTGGTTTGCACGAGGCTCGTTCACGCTCAAAGAGAAAATTGCCGGCAACGTCGCGACTCCGGCCTGCGTGCAGGAAATCGGCGAATGCGAGCTTCAGCCTGACATCGGTGGCCACGGCTACATCAAGGCCTGGCTGACTGTCGAGGCGCCCTCCCGTGAGGCACTGACCGTGCAACATCTGGGGCTTGCCCCCTTTCTGATGGCGCTGGCCGAGGGGCTTGGGGATGGCCGTTTGTGTGTCCGGCCCGATGACTGGTGGATGAACCAGGCGGCTAGCCTCGAGCACGACCCCGTCGCAGCTTAAGAACGTGTTTTTCAGAATCCCCCGTAGCCTGACTGCGGGGGATTTTTCGTCTGAACGGCTAGAACGCTTTCGTCCGGTGCCGAACGACCGCCTTTCGGGCCATTTCGGCCGGAATGAAGAACACGGACGCCTGAGAGCGGACGCCCGTGCGGACCTGGTCCCGGCAATGTGCCTGGCGCGCATCCTTGGCGGCGCGCAATACGACATCGGTTGCCCTAGCGGCACCCATAGCAGCCCCTAACGGTTGGTTGATGCTCCCTTATAGCGACCGCAGGGGCACTTTAGCCGGTCCCCGCCACTCCCGTGATGGCTACACGTTGCAGGAACCTTCCTGGGCCTGATGCCGCCCGCAGTCCTCACCGTCGAGAGACGGTTCGGTAGAGCGCATTGCTGGACATTGCAACACCACACCTTGAATTCCAATTCTCGGGGTTGGCTTGCTTTGGCAACGAGGACACCTTTGGCAGTAGCTCGATTCGAGGGCCAACCCTTCGAACTGGAGTAGAACATGCTGGACAATTTGAAGAAGCAGGGCTCGATTCTCGCCGGTTACCTCGCGAGCATCAATCGCAAGATTTCTCACGGTCAGAGTCTCGAGGCTGCCGCACGGTTGAACGGGCACAAGTCGTGGAACCATGCCGTCGGAGCCGCGAAGGCGCTCGAACAGTCGATGTCAGCGGAGCGTGTGCCCAATACCGTGCCGCGGGCCCTCCTGTCGCCGGCGGTAAACGCGTCGGGCTGGTCGGATGACCGGGTGTTTGAGGTCAGCTTCGATGCCGCTGCCTGGTTTGCAGAGGCCACTGACGACGCCATCTTCGCTCTGTACCAGTGCGGCTGGCGTAGTGACTATCCGGCCGATTCGGTCCTGGAGCACTTTCGGGACGGCCTGGAGGCGGTGACGGACCTTTTCGACTATGTCGATGTGCGGACTCGCGCTCACAGTGGTGACGCGATTGGGTTTGAGTGCGCCGTCAACAGCGATGATGCGTTCGTGTGGCTCAAAGTTCACCGGCCGCAACTGTTCCACCGAATCCTCCTGGATATGGACGGAAAGGGTCGACAACCTTGGACGGGCGAGCTGACGAGCGAAGACCAGGCCTTCCTTGAGGGCCTCGAACGGGACCTGCTCGGCGACGACTTTGCTTCACGGGTCGAGCAGGCGCACAACGCGGACACAAGCCATGAGACCCTGGTCGCGCTCGCAAAACGGACTTCGCGCATGACGGTGCTGGAAGTCTGCATGCCTGACGTTTTCGGCGAGACGAACGTACCCGAAGATATCCCCGAGTGGAGCTGGATTCAGGAGCACGGGTCCTTCTCCCATCGCGGCAATAGCAAGGAGCCGGGTGTCTGGGAGTTCATGGTTCACGTCCATCACGCGTGGAATGAAGGCAAGCGGACTCCGGGCGTACCGCTGCGACTGCAGCCTTTCTTCGACGAAGCGCAGCACAGTGGCGCACCTTGGGTGATGTTCCACCAGGGCTAAAGCATTTGATTTATGGCGTCCCGCTCACACAGGGGACGTCTTCCTTGAAAGGAGAGCACACTTGAAGACGTATTCGAAAGAAGGCACGCCCCTCGCCGAGGCAACGCTGGTCATCAACGGGCTGGCGAAGCTGCTCACTCATCCGGAACTGGCTGCGGCTATCAGCAGTCTCGCACTCGACGACGCAGTTCGCTCGGACCTGGCGGTCGCAACGCGCTTTCTTACGGAGGACACGCTGAGCGTGTTGCCGTTCGATGCGCTTGTGGAGGCCTTCGAAGACCTGCCTGTGGCTGCAACGTGGTCGGACTATCTGTTCGCTGCGGAGCGTGGCGATACGGGTGGCCTGAGTGAGGAAGACGCCGCACTCGCGCTGCGGCTGGCAAAAGCGTGTCAGGCACGATTGTCTTCGACATCGTAGGCCTGGAAGAACTGATTTTTCGCCCCCGCGAGCATTGCGCTCCGGGGGTTTTTGTTGGCGCCGGCGAGGCGCTTCGAGCGCGGCACATCGTTATGCATGACAAGCCTCGGCGCGGGGATGCAGCCCCAAAGAAAACCGGGTCATCCCAGACCCGGTTAAAATCATCAGCTCGTGTGTGCAAGACGGGCCGACCACCCCTCGCCGAACAGTACGACGCCGAACTGGGCGAGCCGTTTCGTCTCGTGGTTCATCTCCTCTTCGGGCGGCGACCCCTTGAACCAGGTCTTCTTGAATTCGGCAAGCGCCTCCTCCTGCGACGTAGGCCCCTCGCCTGTGTCGGCAGCCTTTCGTGCAAGCCAGCCTCGCTCGAACAGGTGCATGGCAACGCGGTCCACAAACTTCACGCTGTCATACCAGCAGGACGGGTCTGAGCGCCCCCGGTGATGCTTCTCCCGGTAGGCCGCTGCGGATTCTTCGTCCACGATGGCAGGCGGCTCGGGCAGCATCTCGTCCTGCCCGTTGAGACCCGGTTGTGACGAACCCGCCGAGCGTGCCTGCTCGAATTCGCGCTGGTATGCGACCGGGTCCTTGATGTGAAATTCCTCGGGCAGATTCGATGCCGAGATTCGGGCGCGGCGCGTGTTGCTATCTTCGGTCATGTTTTGGATGAGAAAACGGGACGTGTCGAAAGACAGCGTCCCAGTGAATGAGGTTTAAGCCGCCTGCGGCTCACGATGCATCGAACGGATGAGCGCGACCTGCGTCTTCAAGACCAACTTGGCATTCTCGTACGCCAGTTCCTGCTGCGGAAACCGGCGGCGCGCGGCCTTGATGAGGGGAAGGATGTACTCTTCCGTCTCGGTCACCTGCTTCAGTTGACGCTCCGGCGGAAAGTCCTTCATCGTCGACTGGTTGTTGACGCGGTCACATGCCTTGCCAATGCTGCCGAGGACAGAGCGGGCCAACGCGCCGAAATACTGCGCGTTCGACTTTTTCGCGCCGTCCACGACCTTGCTCATGACTTCAACACCGTCCGCGATTTCAGTACCGAACTGGTCGCACAACGACTGATACGACACATTGCAATCTTCCATGGCGTCATGCATAAGAAGTACCGCGATGGTCTGGACGGGACGCATCAGTCGAGGCAGCGTGAACGCATAGCTGGCAACGTCGACCGGGTGGACAATGTAGGGCGTCACCTGGTCTGCGCGAAACATCCCGTCGTGTTTTTCGATGGCGAACTCGAGTGACTCCACTGCGGCATACCACTCGTGGTTCTCGTGCGCGGCACCTAGCAGGCGCGAGCGCAGCACATGAATTTTCTTGTTCACAACGTCAAGAATCGCTTGCTGGTCCATGGTTTTCTCCTTTGTGGCCTCAAGCGTCTAGCGAACCGCTTTTGCACGGACGCGTTCATGCGACGCTAAAACATACGCGATGTCACCGCGCCGAGGGGAACTCCCGCAGTTCTGCGGTGAGGGTTGCCCCCGCTTCGTTGACGAGCTGGACGGTTGCCGGCCGGCCGAACCCACCTGGCGCCGCGACCGAAGCCTCCAATGCGAACTTCAGGCCATCCACGGGCCCGGGTGAGGCAACCACGAAGCCCACGCCAAGCTCGTTGAGAAGCTTGCCAATTCCCTTGTTGGCGTACTGGTATGCGCCTGCACCGTCAACGAACACCGTGAAGGGACGCCCCGCATATCCGGCGCGAAGGGCTGAGGCAGCCGCCAGCAGGCTCGATATCACCAGGCGCCCCGTCGAGGCAGATGCGTAAATTCCCTTTCCGCCATTGAGCACATCAACCCAGCTCAGTGGCTTCGAAAATTCGGCGTCAGCTCTCGAACGTTGCCCGCCACGAGTCAGAGCCGCAAGTCGACCGCCAATACCGCCCATTGATGCTTTGAACTTCTCTACGTCAAACTGCCCGTGACTACCTCGGAAAGAGTCCAGCATCCCCCGATAGGTCGCCGCTGCCAGTGAGTCTGCCGGGAGCTTCTGAGCAAGTGCAGGCAACTCGCGGTCCGGGTACTGAAGAATGGCCGCGAGCCGGGCGAAATCTGCGCGATGACCGACCTCATGCAATGCGCCAAAGAGCACTGTCAGGTTGTAGTTGACCTGTTGGCGGTAGTATTCGGCACCCGAATTGCCCTCAGTGTGCGGGAGCAACGTCACGACAATGCTGGCGAGTGCATCCGCGTCGCCGCTACCGAGCAAGTCGATTGCCCGGCACACGTCCGCCGAACCCGGACTTAGCACCAGAAGCGAATCTTCGCGCCCGCTATTCGTCATCGCAGAGGACATGCGGCCGAGCCGCCTCCCGTTGTCATCCTCGGCGTACATGTACAGAAAACCTGCGCCTGACGTCACCTGACGGTGCAGGAGGTGGTCAATCATAGCTTCGCGCTCTCCTGACGGCTCGCCCGACAGGTGGACCGACAGGCGTAGCAGGTCGTCGCAGAAGCCCGTATCAGAGAACGAGTGGGTCGGGTAGAGGCGCGAGAACGCGGCCTTCGCTGCGCCGGGGCCGGAAGCCGGTGCGACATCGGCTCCAACTGCTTCGTGCGGGCGAGCGGACAGGGTGTTCCAGTCACGCGCGCCATGGACAGCCGCGACAGCTTCCAGCGAGGCACCGTGCTTGAGCCGGAACTTGTGGACAGACGAAAAGTGTGCGGCCAGGCGCTCAGCCTGTGCCTTGTAGGGGGTGTTGGCAGACATTCATGTTCTCCACGGCCTGGGTGTGTCGAGAGCCCGCGTTGTCGAACCGGCCACGGGTGAATGGGCTGCGTTCAGACGGATGATTCAGACTGCCTTTACCTTCCCTTACGGGGCGGGCGGCGGGCGGCATAAGCCCGGCCAATGCGCGAAACAGAGGTTGCCGAATCTAGCCCCTGCGGTTTAGCCTTGCGCGTGCCGCCCATCGAGCGCGGGCGGTAGCTAGACCAGAAAGGACATTCACATGGATTCGATTTATGGACTTTCCTCTCAAATGTCGAGGTATCGGCTCCGCTGACGGCAGGGTTCGCGCCGTTAGTAAAAAGGTCTTTCATGGCATGGCACCGCTGCCGCAACTGGTCGAAGCAGAGATGGAGCGCATGATTGATGAAGCCGTCAACTCGGTCGCGTGGTGGCCCGGGGAAATCATCCCGTTGCTGATACCAAGCCCGTCAGCTGCGAAGGCGCCAATTCTTGAGTGGCTCACACGGGAGGGCTTCCCCGAACCAGAGCTCGCCGCGGGCGACGCCATTCTGCTTGCGGAAGGGTCGCTCTTCCATCACGACGGTGACGACTATGCGGAAAACTTCTTCTGCGTGCAGTGGCTGGGCAACGGGGACCCGTGGGACCTGCTTTTCCCGGAATCCGGATTGCGCCTTCCGCTGCTACCGGGGACGGTCGTTCTCTTCGACCCTTGCAACGTTCACGGCGTGGTCTATCGCGAAAAAGACAGGTTTGAGCAGTTTGGCTTAGGCGACCAGGGCGTACAGCCGTTCACTTCGCTGAGCCTAAAAATGACACCGGAGTACCTGCACCTGTTCGGGACCAGCTGGCACCTCGCTGAACCCGAACTCGACCTGAGCTGGACGAAGTATCCGTTCACTCTGTGTCAGGAAACGGGCCAGCTGACCCGGTTGCCGTCGTTTTCAGAACGCGAGGACACCGCACTTCGAGCCGGCGCAATTTCCTGAGTTCGCTACACAGGATGCACTACCCGCAAACTGTTACGCGAGACAATCATGAAAACTGTTCCTGCAAGCGTTAGCGCCCAATACACTTGGGTCGACCAGTCGGGCGAGCGTCGCATCGACCACGAAAAAGCCTGGGAAGCCATGCGCGCGGAGTTCATGCAACTCGCGGTGGCGGAGGGCATGAACGTGGATGAGCATCAGACGGTTCGGCTGTTCAAGGACCCGGTGACCCGTGCGCGATACCAGGCTCATCAGGCGAGCTGGGCTACCCAGCACCTCGGTTGAGCAACGCCCACCCGCAGCACCGCGAGAAGTCGTTCAAGCCGGATTGACCTTCAGGTCGTCCGGCTTTTTTCTGAGTGTCCACGAGATGCGCAGCCAGATAAGTCAGGACCGTCGTGGCTTGTCGGGATGATGACTCTGTGCCGGTTCCAAGTTCACGTTGAACACGTCCCCGCGACTCGCTGCAATCCGCCGGCGCAAACCTGCGGCATACAGCGCGAGGTCCAGATACGTGTGCTCGCCCTGAAGCGGCAGACCCTGCGGGTCATATTGGGAAACAACGGCGATGAACTGCTGAAGGTCGTGCGGTGCGACTGCGCGGCCAGCCTGTGCGCCTGCCCTTGCAATCAGCTCGAAGCAGCAGCCCATGCCAATCACCGTGACGGCGCCGAGAACACAGAACGCGCCCGCGCCCAGCACCTTCCCCTGCGCCAACATGAGCCATGCCCCATAGACGGCACCCACGCCAACCGCGAACAGGAACGCGACAAGCATGGCGGCGAGATACCAGGGCAGACCGACGTGCCGGAAGATGCGCGCCTCGCGCAACGCCGGCATGGCCACAGCCTGAGAGCGGTTCCCTTTGAGCACAGCAGGCTGAAGCGCAAAGTCAACGGCGGTCGCGTACCGGAAACTTCTCTTCCAGATATCTGGCCGACAAAGCAATCGGATTGTTGTTCTCATGCGGGCGTCTCCTGAACGCCGCATATAACGACCAGGCTTTAGCCACGCAAGGGTCTAAACCTCCGGGCCTAAACTGACTTCCCTTTATTGGAATGCTTTCTCGGCTATGTCGATAACCTCCCCGACACCTGCAGGTGGACTGACACGCGTCGTTCGTGCCCTCCGATTCTCAATGAAGGGCCTGCGCGCCGCCTGGCGCGATGAGGCTGCCTTCAGACAGGAGGCGGTGGCTTTTGCTGCACTGGGTGCCCTGACCGCTCCCCTGCCGCTGGACGCCTGCGCGAAAGCATTGCTTTTTACGCAGATGGGCGCGGTGCTCCTGGCCGAACTGCTGAATTCGGGCCTCGAGGCTATCGTCGACAAGGCGAGCCCTGAACAGCACCCGCTCGCGGGGAAGGCGAAGGACTGCGCGAGCGCTGCGGTCCTGGTTGCGTGCCTGGTGCTCTCGGGTACGTGGCTCTATCTCGCCGGCCCCGCGGCGTGGCACTTGCTGAAGGCGCTTGTAACGGGCTGAGATGTCGCGTCAGCGAACGCGGGCGCGGCCGTGCTGTCTTGCGTGCTCATGTCGTTGCAGCTTCATATGCGCCCATTCGGCCCACGTCTGCACGAGAAGGACCAGCGTGAGCGCCTGCTTCGCCACGTCCACATTGTGCGGCGTGTAGCTCAGCGAGACCCCGAGCCACTCCTGGTAGTTGTCCTTGTCGCGCAGCCAGGCGAGTTCCTCCGGGTTTGCGCCCAGACTCCCGCCAAGCATCGGGTCGGTGGTGAACACTCTCGGGACTGCCGTTCCTTCCAGAAGCATAATCCCGCTACTTCGACGCTGGATTTCTGGCAACAGGTCCGCACGCTCGAGCCGCTCCCGCATCTGAACGATGAGCGACTGATAGTCCTCGGCGCTGACGGCAACGTTCAAAAGGGCCTTGAGTGTGGCAGTCGACATCTCGACGCAGAAGCCCGCCGTCTTGTTGCCAGAAATCAGGTCAAGACCGTCGAATCGGTAGAAGAAGTCGTGCATGAGGTATGCTCAACTGATGGGGCCTAAAATCATACGCCGCTCCCCGATTTTAGTCGAGAAAAGACCGGGCATCGCCCGGTCGAAACATCGGATTTAGGTCTTTGGCGCCGCACGCCCGGACCGTTGTCACTCGTCGAGAGACTTGGACATGCTGCACGAGCCGTCTTCGTTCGCGAAGTTATGGGGGTTGATGAACCCCATCGCTTTCCAGAAACGGGTCGCGTCAGCGTTCTTGGACCACAAGTTGATACGGCTCACGGTGGCAGGCAGCGACGCTTCCCAGTCGGTGTACGTGGCTCGTCCACGGCCCTTCCGGCGTTCACCGTGCACGACAAGACGAAGTACCGTGGCAACGTCGCCGTCGATACGCCATGAAAATTCGATGGCATCGTCGGCGACAGGCGGAATAATGAAATCAGCCTCCCTGCCGGATTGTGGTTGCGGACGATGAAGTCGGTGTAGTCGCCCCGATGGGCGGCTGAGGACCATCTTCCCACGGCTGGGGTCCCCCTGCGGCATATCGTTCGCCGTTCCGGTAGCGGTCGTGCTGGAATTCACCCCACGTTGAAACGAGCACACTCGTGCTCGAGCAACTCGGGCAAACGTCGTCCTTCTGCGGCAGGTTCTCGGCGCCACATGCGCAACAGTGGTCAATCCGGTCTGCGTCCGTGTGCGGCCCGTACGACTCCATCGGTCGTGCTCCTTCCATGATTGCTCCTTTCAAGCTGAGTTGTCCTGCGAGGTGTAGCGAAAACGGGTTTTCGTGCGACACTTCTGTCCCGACATCCCTACACCCAGGAGGTCAACTCAACTTCCTCGGAGATTCTCATGCCGGTACATACGGTCAAAACTATCGCAAGCCATAATGGCGGGCACCACGCCGACGACGTTTTCGGGGTTGCCATCATGCGTGCCCTCTTCCCGGATGCGCGCATCATCCGCACCCGCGATGCTGCTCTGATTTCACAGGCAGATGTCGCTATCGATGTCGGCGGCGAGTGGGACCCTGAACGCGGTCGCTACGACCACCATCAGAAGGGTTTCGCAGGCGCTCGCGAGAACGGTGTCGTATATGCAAGCGCAGGCCTTGTCTGGGCCGACGTTGGCGAACACTTCGTTGGCAAGGTCGCCGGTCACCTCAACACACACCAAATCAAGGCCGTCCACCAGGCCGTCGACGAGCAACTCGTGGTCTACCTGGACATGGAGGACACGGGGGCGCAGAAATGCGCACCTGACTTCTTCGGTCTTTCGGCTCTGGTGCACACGTTCAATCTCACGCGTTGGGAGGAGCGGTTCATCGAATCGCAGGCCTCGGACAATGAGCATGCACGTCAGCTCGTCGAGGCAGAACGCGACAAGCGGTTCCTGGAAGCAGCGGACCAGGTCGTGCTGCTGGTCACGCGCCTGGTGATGCACCTTGCGGGAGAGCTGGCGGATGCGGCTGTTGTGCGCGAAGCCGAGAAGCTTGCCGACGGCCGGATTCTGGTGCTATCGGAGCCGGGCGTCTCGTGGATTGCCACGGTGTGTGCGGAAATGCCGTACGTGCAGTTCGTCGTTTATCCCGATTCTTCGGACAGGCAGTATCAGGTACGAACCGTACCAGTCGAGCCGCAGTCGTTTGAAGCGCGCGTCGACTTGCCGCGGGCATGGGCAGGCCTTCGTGGCCAGGAGCTTGCGGATGTGACGGGCGTACAGGACTCGGTGTTTTGCCACAACAAAGTGTTCATTGCAGGTGCCGTCTCGCGAGCTGGAGCTCTCCAGCTCGCGGAACTGGCGCTAGCTAAGTAGTGGTTCACGGCGCCTCTCACCGAGAGGCGCTTTTCTATGCACGCAAAAGAAACCGCACCCGGATGGGGTGCGGTAAAGAGAATCAGAGATTGCCCATCAGGCCTGAACGTCCCCGACGTGCTTCAGCGCGCCGTAGTCGTTTTCCACGAAAATCCGGCAGCGCTCGGACTGAGTCGGTACCCACGCGCGCAGCGATTGAAACACCTCGCCGGCGTTCGCCCCTTTCCAGTTGCGAACAGATGCCAGTTCGTACTTGTGCGTGCTGTGATACGAACGCAGCAAATCCCCACCGCTTTCTTCTACTGCGCGTTCCAGTTGCGATGCGTCGTCGTATCCGAATTGCTTGAGCACTTCGCAGCATCTGTACACCTGAGCCCACCACGTTACCGGCATACCGTCGGGCTGTGGCTTGATGAAGACGATTGCCACCAGCGAGTCGTCAGAGGCGCCCGACGTACTGCCGAAGTCGCTTTCCCAGTTGGCGCACTGGCCGCGGCAGCGTTCGCACGCGTAGTGTCCCGCGTCGCCCTCGTAGTCATACGAGCCGTTCCTGAATGTTCCCTGCTCGCAGAAGACCGTGCCAATAGCCTTCATGGTGCCGAAAGCACCGCAATGCGGGCAGAACGGCATTGCCATGCGCTCCTGCGCTTTCGCATGCAGGCTCTGATAGTTCGAATGGCCCTCCGCGCGTGCAATGGCGTTCAGGTAGTGCGACAGCGTCGGCTTGCCCGGCAAACGATTCAGCGATGCAAAAACAGCGCGTGCGCGCTGCTTGAGGTAGTCCAGCGTTTCCATGTGTGTTCCTTTCGGTGAAGTCGCAAAGCGCCTTAACCTGGTAGTTGCCTGCCTTACCGACCGATGGCGCCTTGCTCAACGAAAGCAAGTCCATACGGAAGTCGTTCCTTGTCCTGCAATTCCCTGTTCACCGATACGCGAGTGCGTGCAGGCGGTAGGCGGGGTGCCTGAAAGGTGTAGCGAAGCGGAAGACGTGGACGCTGGCTTAAATTGCAGTGGAAGCCTGTACCCGGCGGGCATTTAAAGAGCGCGCACTATTCTGCGTCCAGTGGAAACCACCCCGGGCCAAGGTCATGATTAAATTTCTCAAGTCGCTGTCCGCCCTGTTCGATACACACGGCGCTCGCGTTTCAAAAGAGCTGCAAGGAGCCAATGCGGGCCTCGCGGAAGCCTTTGCGGCACACCTGATTGACCTGAAGCGCGCGCTTACAGGTGTGGAGCACTTCGACGACAGTGATTTTCGCCCGTGGGACTATCTCTATCTCGACTCCGCTGTCCTGCCCCGGTTCGATGCCATCCTGGCTGACCTGACGAGTATCGATGCTGAACTCCCTGCGCTGACGGCGATGATGAGCGCACCTTTGCAAGCCAACGAGCCGTTCGCGACGGCATACGTAACCCGTCGCGTTTTTACGGGCTTGCACGCGCTACCAGAACTCCGGTTGCTCGATATCCACCCGAGCCTAGGGTCGCGTTGGGAGCATGACAAGGGGCGCCAAGTCTTCTTTTCGGTAGGGCTAGGGGATGGCCACGCCCGCCGCGACATCGTGTTCCCTTTCGTTCTGTCGGAGTGTCCGACATCGCTCTCGGGATTCCGGGAACTCGCCTCGTCGCTGGCGGCGCTGGTGCAGACGGCGGTTGCGAGCCGGATTCGCGACCCGCTGTTCTGGCCGGACGAGGAAGAGAAACGTGAAGCGACCCGCAAGTTCGTGACCCGGGAGACGCAAAAACTCGTTGGTGAGCTCCTGGGGCGCGTTGGCTACCTGGAGAGGGAGCGCATCCGGGAACTCATGGTATCGGACCGCGAGGTCTTCATGAAAACCGCGCTCGCTTCGCTACAGGCCACGTTCGTTGCCTGAGAGGCGAACCTCCGGGTGTCATAAAACGGAAAAGCCCGCTCGAGGCGGGCTTTCGGTCAACGCTGGAACGACTTCAGGCTGCGGCGTCCTTCAGCTTCTTCAGTGCGCGCACCTTCAGACGCACCGTCGCCGGCTTGGCGTCAAACCAGCGCTCCTCACCCGTGAACGGGTCCTTGCCGAAGCGCTTTTTCTTCGCCGGCACTTGCTGCACGCCGATTTTTACCAGACCCGACAGCGTGAACTCGCCTGCGCCCTTCTTGTGGACGGCACCCAGGATGGTGTCTTCCAGGGCTGCGAGGATAGCCTTTGCCTGCTTCGGTTCAACGCCGGCTTGCGCTGCAACGTGCGCTGCCAGCGACGCCTTCGTGAACGTCTCCTTCAGCGGCTTGAGCGCGCCGTTGGTCGCGGGCTTTTTCGCCGGAGCTGCTGCCTTCGTGACGGCCTTTTTCGCCGGAGCTGCGGCCTTGGGTGTTGCGGTCTTCTTCGCTGCCGGCTTGGCGGCCTTCGGCGCTGCTTTCGTTGCGGTCTTCGTTGCCATGAACATCCTCTATCCGGTTGAGAACCGCTTAAGACGGTGCACGACGCCTCGCGTTACTGCACCGTCTTAAGCTGGCGCTAAGCGTATCAACGGTTTCAGCGATACGCAACAGAAAATGCACTTCATACAGGGGGTTATTTCATTGTCGTCGCAAAAAAGCGAAGACGTGAACGCCATTTCCGCGTGGGCAACGCTGCACGCCGCGTCTGAATAGGGAGAAACGCGCAGCTCCGCACGTCAACCACGCCTCTCCAGGCGGTCTTTTCCGTCGCGCGGATGGGCGCGAAAGCGATGGTCAGAGAAGGCAATGTCAGATTTTAGGCCTTCCCTATATCTGGCTCATGCTTTCTATATGTCCGTCATGTCGTCAAGGGAACGTCTCTCCTCGCTTTTCTTTGCAGTTCTGGGTCTGAGCGCGACCTCCTGGGGTGGCCTCGCTCTTATGGCGCAGCTCGAGCGCCGCTACGTCGAGAACAAGAAGCTGCTATCAGCCGAGGCATTTGCCGACCTGGTCGCCGTCGCCTGGGCAGTGCCCGGGCCCGTTGCGTGCAATGTCGCCATCCAGCTCGGGTACGTGCTTCGCGGCGGAACCGGCGCCTGCCTGGCAGGCGTCGCCAGCGTCCTTCCGTTTTTTCTCGCGATGACCGGGCTTGCCATCGCTTACCAGCAACACGCTTTGCATCTGCTGCTGTCGCCGGACCTGCTGCCGCGGTTCTACATCGTGCTGACCTGCCTGATTGCCGTCACCCTATGGCGGCAGTCGCGCTCGCTCCTGAAGGAACGGTGCCATCAGGCCGTCGCCGCGCTCAGCTGTGTGCTGCTCTGGCAATTTCATGTCCCAGCGGTCTTCGTGGGCGTCCTTGCAGGCTCATTTGCGTACGGATGGGCAACGGGGCCGCGCGCGGCGTCGCAACTGAGGCTGCCTTCACTGTCCCCACTCGAAAAAGCTGCGCTCCTTGTCTTCGTCGTCGCACTGGCCACCTTCGCGTGTGTCCCGCTGGACTACGCTGCGGGCCTTGCCGTGAACATGCTGCGGCAGGTGGGCGCGAGTCTGAGCCTCTTCGGCGGGGGCTTCTCTGCCATCCCCGTTCTGCGCTCGCTCTTTGTCACGACCCCAGATGGGGTGCCGGCAGGGACATTCAATACTGCCTTCACGCTTTCGGCGCTCGTTCCGGGTCCGCTGCTGAACGTCGTCCCGTTTCTCGCGTTTCTCCACATGGGCGCAGTCGGCGCATTCTCGTCGACGTTCGCCTTCTTCGCGCCAACGGGTGTGCTTGCGGTGCTCGCACAAAAGTGGCGTAGCGCGTTGCGGCAGTCGGCGCGATTCGAGTACGCGCTGGGATTTCTGCGCGCGGCCACAACCGCATTCCTGGCAGAAACGATTCTTCGTCTGCTGCCGCACATCCCTCTGACAGCACTCGATGTCGCGCTCGGCATCGCGGGGATTGTCGCACTCGCCCGTTTCAAGCTGCCGGTGTACTGGCTGTACCTGGCCGTCGCTGCAGGCTCCTTTCTCCTCTAAAACCGCTCACGAACAACCTGATATGAGCACAACTCGCATTTTCGTTTACGGCACCCTCAAGCGCGGGGAACGGCACGACATGAGCCGCTACTCGCCAGCTCCCATCTATCTCGGGGAGGGCTGGGTTGCCGGCATCCTCTACGACCTCGGCCATTGCCCTGCACTTGTGCTGGACGAGACTAAGGGACCCGTCTGGGGGGAAGTGTTTGAACTGGACACTGCGCTTTTCGAAGCGCTTGACCGCTATGAAGCGGAGTGTGGAGATTTTCATATGCGCCACGCGACTGTGCATAGCCCTCACGGCCCAGAGGTCATGGCCGTCTACGAAATTGGCGCGAAGGAGAAGCTCCCCGCGCAACACTTGTCTGGCGGCCGCTGGCCGGTAGTCGCCGGGTTTGAGACCGCGAGCATGACGGCACTTGGCGACCAGGCCCTGCTTGTGACGTTCCCAGGCGGCGGCCAGGTCCCTGCGTTCGCCGCAGCCGCTTCCTTCGCGAGCGCATTGCGCTCTGCCATGCACCCCGCCGTCGTTGACGTCGTCGAAGCACCGGCTTCTGTGGCCGTGCATTATCAGCCACGGCGCTTCGCGCCCGCAGGCGGCGCGCCGCACACGCAGATGGTTCGCTTTCTCAGCACGCTGGCGCCTGCGGTCGAGGAAACCGGTGTTCGGTCGCACGTGGTCCCTGTCTGTTATGCGGGCGAGCTCGCACCGGACCTGGTAGCGCTTGCCGAGGCGAGTGGCATTTCCGTGGAAGCACTGGTCAACCTCCACGGGTCGGCTACGTACACCGTCGTTTCGCTGGGCTTTCTGCCCGGGTTTGCGTACATGACCGGGCTGCCTCAAGGGCTTCGTTTTCCCCGCCTGGCGGTGCCGCGCACGCACGTACCCGCGGGCAGCGTTGCCATTGCCGAAGACCTGTGCGGTGTGTATCCGGAGGCAAGCCCGGGTGGCTGGCGCCTGGTGGGGCGTACTCCGCTGAAACTCTTCGACGCTCGGAGCGCCACACCGAGTCTCCTTTCACCGGGCGACAAGGTGCGCTTCCAGCCGGTATCCATCGACGAGTTCAACGCTGCGTATGACGCTTAAAATCACAAACCCGGGCTTGCTCACGACAGTACAGGACGGTGGCCGATATGGCTATCAGCACCTGGGCGTGGGTCCTTCCGGTCCAATGGACTGGGCGAGCCTGCAACTCGCGAACACGCTGGCCGGCAATCGCGTTGATGCGGCCGCACTTGAGGTTACCGGTGCGCAAGCGGAATTCGAGTTTTCCGAGGATTCACTGGTCGCAATCTGTGGTCGCAACTTGCGCGCGGGAGAACGCATTCTGCCAGCGTATCGACCACTGGCCATTGCAGCGGGTGCACGCGTCAAGCTTGCCGCCGGCGACGGACCGTTTCGCAGCTACCTGGCGGTGGCGGGCGGCCTTCATGCACCGCGCGTGCTCGGCAGCGCGAGCATGTCCACGGCGACCACGCTCGGCGCCTTCAGGAACACGGGGTTGCCAAGAGGAGCAGCTTTTGACACCGGCAAGCCCTCGGACTGGGCCCGCGTGTGGCTGTGCGCCCTTCTGGCGCATTCCGCTTCGCACGATAGCTGGTCCGTTCAGCCCGTGGTCAATTTCCGGTATCGCCAGAAGAACTTCATTCGCGTGGTGCGCGATGCGCGCGGCCAGTGCACCGATGAGGCCTGGCGAAAGTTCCTGCACGAGGAGTTTGCCATCTCTGTCCAGTCGAATCGCATGGGCTTTCGCCTGAAGGGGCCGCGACTGCCTGCGGGAGCAGCAGGCATCGTGTCGCACGGTGTGGCTACGGGCACCATCCAGCTGCCGTCCGGCGGCGAACCCATCATCCTGATGGCAGACCGGCAGACGACGGGCGGTTATCCGACGCTCGGTCACATCGCGGCCGTCGACCTGCCGTTGCTCGCGGCCGCGTGGCCAAAGGACGTGCTCCGGTTCAAGGCAGTGACGGTCGAAGCGGCACAGGACGAACTCGCAGACATGCAAACTGCGCTGCAGCGGCGGGCATGGACCGTACGCGCCCGTACGCCCAACTTCTGACAGGCGCCGCGCACAAACAGAACGAGCCGGGCTTCTCAGTCCGGCTCGTGCATATGTGGATATGGCGGGCAGGGCTCAGGCCACGCGGAACACTCCGACCGTCTCGCGCATGCGTTGAGCCTGTTCGTTGAGCGCAGCGGCAGCGGCAGCGGCCTCCTCTACCAGCGCTGCATTCTGCTGCGTGGCGCTGTCCATCTGCGCAACCGACTGGTTGACTTCGGCAATCCCGCAGCTTTGCTCAGTCGAGGCGGCCGCAATGTCGCCCATGATGCTGGTGACCCGGTGCACGCCGCTGACGATGTCGGTCATCGTCTTGCCGGCGCGGGCAACGTGGCTCGAACCAGCCTGAACCCGCTGCACCGATGTGTCGATGAGGTCCTTGATTTCCTTGGCAGCAGTCGCACTGCGTTGGGCGAGCGCGCGCACCTCGCTCGCAACAACCGCAAAGCCTCGACCCTGCTCACCTGCCCGCGCGGCTTCGACCGCCGCATTGAGCGAGAGGATGTTGGTCTGGAAGGAAATCGCCTCGATGACCGAGAGAATGTCGCCAATCTTGGTCGAAGCTTCTTCAATGCCACCCATCGCGCCCACCACCTGCTCAACGGCCGCATGGCCATCTTTCGCGAGTTGGGAGGCATCGCTCGCGAGGCGATTAGCTTCGTTCGCGTGATTGGCCGTCTGCTCGACGGCGCTCGTGAGTTCGCTCATGCTGCTTGCCGTCCTCTCGAGCGACGCCGAGGCCTGCTCGGTTCGACCGGACAGGTCCGAGTTACCGGCAGCAATCTGCGACGCGCCTGCGGAAATCGATTCCGCGGAATCGAGAATACGGTTAATGACGTCCGCAAGGCTTTCGCGCATCCGTGCCATCGCAAAGAGCATGCTGCTGTTATCGCCCGGTCGCAACTGGACCTGAACCGAAAGGTCGCCATCGGCGATGCGGTTCGCTACTTCGGACGCGTAGGCCGGCTCCCCGCCCAGGCTGCGCTGGATGTTGCGGATGATGAGCACCATCAGTATGGTCGAAGCGAGACCCGACACCAGCACAAACACGAGATGGCCAATCAGGATGTCGTGAAACGCTGCGTCGACGTCGTCTACGTACAGGCCGGCAGCCACGAACCACCCCCACACCGGAATGCTCCGTACAGCCGAGATTTTCTCGGTTGCATCATCGGTCCCCGGCTTCTTGCTCCACGCGCTGATGTACCCGCGGCCTTTCGTGCTTGCGAGCCGCGAGAGGTCCGTGTAGGGGTGATTGCCCTTCGCGTCAGTCATGCCGGATGCATCCTTGCCTACCAGTTCAGGGCGGCCCGGGTTCAGCAGCGAATGCTGGTCCAGCGTGGCGGCATAGACGTAACCCGTCTTCCCGAAACGCAGGAGGTTCCACTGGGCGAGGACCGCTTTCTTCGCGTCCTCCTCCGACATCTCACCCTTGTCAACCTTCGCCTTGTACGTGTCCGCGACGTTGGCCGCGACGTCGAGGATGTTGTCCAGCGCAACGAGGCGCTCGGACAGCAGACGCGAATGTGCATCGATAGCGCTGTATGCGCCCAGTGAAACGAGACCAATCCACACCAGGCCCAGCGACAGCCAAAGCTTTACCTTCAACGTCAATTTGCTAAACACGAGCTTCCCCCGAATATGTCGGCAGTATTGTAGTTCCCTGTCAGCACTCAGCAGACTTCAGGCTGACCCGCGCCACGTGGCGCATCTTCTAAAACGGACGCGTATTATATCTAAAATTGACAGCAGTCTCAACTCCTGCTTTCGGTTTTAGGCGAAAATAGGTGCCGCCCGGTTCCCGTGTGACGCCCGCGTGACAAGGCGTTAGACGAGTTTTTGTGGAATCTAAAACGATGCTTTCATCGTGCAATCTGCCGTGGGTGGCTCCCTATACGAAGGAGGTACAACTCGCACATAAGGAACCCACCGCATGACAATGTTTCAGGGCGCTGGCGCGCTGCTTTCCATCATTGCCATCTTCGGCTTCATCAACCACCGGTTTCTCAAGCTTCCGGATACGCTGGGCATCACGGCGGTCGGCCTGCTGGCCTGCCTCTGTTTTGCCATTGCCAGCTCAGGTCACCCGGAGATGGTGGCACACGCGCGCGGGCTGGTGGGCAAAATTGACTTCTCGGACCTGGTGTTTCACGGACTGCTCAGCCTGCTCCTCTTCGCCGGCGCCCTGCACGTGGACATCTCGCGCATGCGTGCGGTCAAGCTGCCCGTTTTCCTCCTGGCGACGGTTGGAGTAGTCATCTCAACAGCGGTTGTCGGCGTGGGATTTCACCTCCTCACCCTGGCGGTCGGCCACCCGGTGGGACTACTCTGGAGCCTGGTGTTCGGAGCGCTGATTTCGCCGACGGACCCGATTGCCGTCATGAGTGTGCTGAAGAACGCGGGTGTCGTTGAAAGCGTGGAGGTGAAAATCGCAGGGGAGTCGCTCTTTAACGACGGCACGGCGGTTGTAGCGTTCGTCACCCTGCTGGGCCTGGCAACAGGTTCAAGCGAACTCTCGGTGGGGCACATTGCCCTGTCGCTTGTGCGCGAAGTCGTTGGAGCCGGTGTACTGGGCCTTGTGCTCGGGTACGGCGCGTTCCTGCTCCTGCGCGGCATCGACAGCTACGCCATCGAAATCATGCTCAGCCTGTCGCTGGCGACCGCAGGGTACAGCCTCGCTGAAGCCGTTCACGTATCGGCACCGCTCGCGGTCGTCGTGATGGGGCTGATGATTGGCAACCACGGCGCGACCCGCGCGATGTCGGAACAGACCCGCCAGCATCTTTTCGCCTTCTGGCATCTGCTGGACGAGCTCCTCAACCTGGTGCTGTTCGGACTGATTGGTCTCGAAGTGATTGCCCTGTCGAGCCTGTTCAAGGCCGACATCATCGCTCTCGGGATTCTCGCGATACCCGTGGTCCTGGTCGCACGCGCGGTGAGTGTGTACGCGCCGCTGACCGCTTTGCGGGCGTTTCGGGAAATGAGCCCGCACACGGTCAAAATCATGACGTGGGGCGGGTTGCGCGGTGCCATTTCGATTGCGCTCGCGCTCTCGCTGCCGGAGTTTGAAGGACGCGATGTGCTCATCGGCGTCACGTACATCGTGACCATCTTCTCTCTGCTGGGACAGTCGACGACGCTCGGACTGTTCATCCGGCGCCTCAATGGGCCGATTTGCAAGAAGAACCTCACTTGACCCACTGATTCAAAACGCCGGTTTCCATTTGGAACCGGCGTTTTGCTTTCGGCGGCCGCCCTGCCCGTCCGCTACAGAGTGCGCGCTACTGCGTGCCGCCGCTTGACCTGCGTTCTCGCCACGCATACTGCAACGCCTTGAGCTCGCCATAGAGGTAGCTTCGCGGCTCGCGCGCGACAGCTTCCCTGAGCGCCTGGGCGTCGGAAACATTATCCAGCAGCCACCGCATCTCGGCCGTGTTTTCAATCGCAACAGGCTCGAGATAGCGCTGCATCATCTCGCGGGCAGAGAGCATTATCGAGAGGACTGCGCCCGGTAGGATAGGGCTGACAGACACAAGCAGGATTACCACCGTATCGTTACGCGACGTGAAAAACGAAGCGACAACGGCGAACACGAGCCCGAGAATTGCCCACGCCATTGACGCCCACTGCAGACGCTGTCGGGGCTTGAGATACGCGGCCAGTGCGGCCCGCCGGTCTGCGATTTCTGCGACGCCCAGAGGCGAGCCCAGAAAGTCAGGCCAGCGTAGGTATGCGCGACGTGTGGCGCGGTCATGCACGTTCATGGTGTTCGGGAAGAAGGGATTTTCCGGGCATCTGCCGCGAGCGCAGCCTTTTTCTCGCGCCACAGGGTTCGCAGCGCTTCAAGCTCGCCGACGAGGTATGCACGCGGGTGGGCCGCAGTAACCTCTCGCAACATCGCGCCCTCCGGCAGCCGGTCGAGGAGCCAGTGCAGTTCGGCCTCGTTCTCCTCCGGCACAGTGCCCAGGTCTGCTTCGTAGCGGTGCACATGTGACGCCATGAGCGTGACCATAACCATCATGGAGGGAACCAGCAGGACGTCGACGAGCCCGAAGCACCAGTTGGACACATCCATCCTGTGCACGACCGCTGCAAAAATGGCGACACCGAGAATGACAAAGATGAGCGCCCAGCTCGCCAGCACCCAGGAGCCACGCCGTTCGCGCCGTTGGCGCTCGGCACCCAGCGCACCCCGGCGGCCGTCGATGTCCTGGACGGACAGGGGGTGCTCGAGATAGGGGTATGGCCGCAACTGGCGGGCATCGGGTGCAAGGGTCGCTGTCATGGGAGAGGCGCGAGGAGTCGGTTAGCCCGTTTAGACCGAAGTCTTTAGCCTGACCCCGCAGCCGGACATTGCGAAGGCAACAGCCCGGACAGGAGTCCGGGCTCGCGCTCCTATCGGCGCGTTATCGAAGCCAGCCTTGTCTGGGTCTGCTCGAGCGCCTCCAGGAAGCGCTGTGCGTCAAGCGCAGCCATGCAACCGCTCGCGGCACTGGTGACGGCTTGCCGGTACACGGCGTCCTGCACATCGCCCGCGGCAAACACGCCCGGAACACTTGTCGCGGTAACGACAGAGCCCTTCCCTGCAGTTTCGATGTAGCCGTTGCGCAGCTTCAGCTTGCCCTCGAAAAGCTCGGTGTTCGGGCGGTGGCCGATGGCGATGAATACGCCCTCGACCGCGAGCTCGTCGTGCTCGCTGCCGGCGGAGTCCGTCAGCCGCACACCTGTCACGCCGCTTGTGTCACCGAGCACCTGCTCGACCTGCCGGTTCCACTGGATGTCGACGCTGCCGGCCGCAACCTTGGCCATCAGCCGCTCAACGAGAATCGGTTCTGCACGAAGGCGCTCGCGCCGATGAACGAGCGTGACCTTACGCGCGATGTTTGACAGGTAAAGCGCTTCTTCGACAGCGGTATTGCCGCCCCCGATGACCGCGACGTCCTTGCCCCGATAGAAGAACCCATCGCAGGTGGCACAGGCCGATACACCCTTGCCCATGAACGCCTGCTCGGATTCGAGGCCAAGGTATTGCGCCGACGCGCCCGTGGCAACGATGAGGGCATCGCACGTGTATTCGCCGCTGTCGCCGACGAGCCTGAAGGGGTGGCCGTCGAGCGCCGCGGTGTGAATGTGGTCGACGACAATGTCGGTACCGAATCGCTGCGCGTGCTCGGCCATCCGCTGCATGAGTTCGGGGCCCTGCACGCCGAGCGGGTCACCGGGCCAGTTCTCGACATCGGTCGTGGTCGTAAGCTGACCGCCCTGGACGATGCCCGTAATGAGCAGCGGCTCAAGATTGGCGCGTGCGGCATACACGGCGGCGGTGTAGCCTGCCGGTCCGGAGCCGAGGATGATAACTTTCGCGTGTTTGTGCATGGGGCTTGGCGTGGATGTCAGGAGGCGTCGTATAGCGCACCGCTTTTCATACCCCTAAAACGCGAAGGCATAAACCTCGTTCTCTAAAAAGAGTCTTTAACTCTAAAAAGAAGTTACTTCTAAAAAGACTGTAAACCGAAAGAGGGAGTTTACGTACGCGCCCGCGCGCGTTATTCCGTGATACAGTGTCAAAAAATGTAAAAGTAATAATGCCAAAACAGTAATTACGGGGAAAGAAGTGAAATTGATTCTGATGGGTTTTTTGAGTTTCACCCGGGTTCTAACCGCCACCCGCTTGGCTCCCGCCCTCTCTCGGGCCCGGCCTATCCAGGTAATCGGAGCGAAAGCAATTCTCTCCGACTTCGCCACGCAAAACCCCCGATTTTATGCGTCGAGCATAACTGGGCTTAATCCTGACTGACTTTGTTTTGCCGGTTTTAGGCCGAGGGGAGTCGCGCACCTGCGCATGACCTCTTCTACCTCGCCGAGGTGGTCCCGGCTTTAGGGCATCGGCCGGGAAGGATGCGCCAGGCGAGCCGCCTGTTTCGGCATACCTACACGGGCCAGGAACATGAGCTGGCCCGCAAAGGCCTTGGACATCAGAAACCCGGCAACGCCCGGGATGGAGAGAAAGCTATGCGCAATCAGCGCTTGAAGTCGATTTTGGGATGGGCTGCCGCACTGGTCCTCGTCACGAGCATCGCCGCCTGCGGCGGTGGTGGCGGTGGCGGTGGCGGTGGCGGTAACGGCAACGGTAGCGGCGGTGGCGGCAACCCGGGTGGCGGCGGCACGACCAGTGCGCCGGCGGCCGACGGCAAGCTCCACGCAGCATGCAGCAACTGTGGCGCGGCAAACGACACGACCTACGCCGGTACCGGCACGGGCCTGTGGCAAGCCATGAACACGGGTACGGCGCCCATCGATGTGCCGGTTTCGCTGAGTGGCCTGAAGAGCAACAACCTGACGTACATCTTCATGAACGAAGGGGGCAATCAGGCGATGCCCGCCATTGCGCTTTCCAGCAGCACGAGCACCGGCATCAGCGGTGGCGTCGGCGTGGTCGCGGTTGCGCGTGCGAACATGCAGACCGTGAAGGAAGACCCCGTGATGGGACGCATCGCGGAGTTCAACTCGAAGGGCTGGGCGGACCTCGCCGCAGCGCAGTCGGGTCCGCGCGCGTCGGTGATGGCGATGAGCGTGCCGTCGCAATCGGCGGTGACCTACAACATCGGCGACACGCGGAACTTTTACTACAGCGACTACTCGGTGCGCCAGACGAATCTGCGCGGCACCGCCAAAACGGCGGACGGTACGACCATCAACCTCTGGGTGGAGTCGTCGGAGTTTGCGCCGGGCAAGATGACCCAGTCGCTCGTCGACAGCCTGCTGTCGAAGTACGCTTCGGCCGGCGGCGTGTATGACATGGTGACGAGCGTTGGCGGCAAGCTGTACGGCCCCAACACGAACGCGGCAATGATTGATGGGACCAACCAGCCCGTCGACCTCGTCGTGCTCAACTTCAACCATGACGGGCAGCCTTTCGGGACAGTGGGATATTTTTGGGGCCTTAACGACTTCAAGAAGGGCTCGGGACAGGCAGCGTACAGTAACGAGTCCATCTCGCTCTATCTGGATTCGGAAACGCTCTATCTCGGCGGCACCGCCGGTCTGAAGGCAATGCAGACGACGATGGCTCACGAGAGCACGCACATGCAGAACTTCTACCGTCGTGCAATCATGATGGGCGCACAGTACGCGTACGAGACGTGGCTCGAAGAAATGTCGGCCATGATGATGGAAGACTGGGTGAGCTTCAACATCGACAACACCTACAACTCGGTTCGCGACACACGTTACGGCGGTTACACGGGCTGGGATGGCCAGGGTTCGTACAACTGCTCGCTCAACGTCTGGACTCCGATGGGTACGACGTGCGAAAGCTATTCGGTCGCAGGTACGTTTGGCGGGTTTCTCAACCGCCAACTCGGGCTTGCGTTCTACGAGGCACTGCTGACGAACAAGAACAAGACCGCGTCGATGGACATCCTGAACGATGTCATCAACCAGTTCCGTCCGGGTTCGTCGGTTGCCACGGAACTGCGCCATTTCACGGCCACCGTGGAAGGCCAGATTCCGGCAGCCGCAGGCTTCGCGGAGTACAGCTTCCAGCAACGTGCTGAAGGTGGTTTCACGCTGCCGCAAATCGACCCGGCCGCGACCCTGCGCAGTCTCCCGACCTCGGTTCCGGGCATCCTGCAGGGTCTCGCCAGCTTCCCGGTCCAGCGCGCGGGGGTGTCGGGCACCTACCAGGAAACGGTCCGCGTTCCTGCGGGTACGACGCTGTCAGTTGTGGTTAACTGACCTCATCGATGGTGATTTAACGACTGCTCCTCTATACGAGGAGCAGTTTTCTTTTGAGACCCCCACACCATGATGCTCAAACGCCTTGTACCCCTTGCCCTGCTCTCCATCCTGACTTGCGCGTGCGCGACGCCGCCCGCTGTTGGCCAGCACGCTGAAGTGTCCGGAAAACTGGTTCTCCGTGGCAACGAGCCCTTCGTTACGCCGGTCGTCTATGACGCCAGCGGACCGTGGGAAATCGAGGGCATGTCGCAGGAGGATGCCGCGCGCCTGCAGAACACCACGGTCACCGTGGACGGCGACGTAACCCGTGCCAACACGGGTGGCGCACAGCTGCCTGCGCTCAAGATGCACGCCATCAAGACATCGCCGTAGTCCGGGCAGCCCCTGTCTAAAAATCGGGTCGCTATAGGAGACAGGGAGGCATGCACTGCTCTCTGATTCCAAGCACTAAGAGGAAGCCCGAAATGGAAAAGAACTCAGGACGCAGTCTGCGTCGATTCCACGACACGCTCGCCGTCAAGCGTCAGGTCAAAATCGCTCGCCAGCACAACACGGGGCCGGCGGCCAACCAGGCGCACCGCTACGCCAAGCAGCATGCGATGGACTGCGGCCGGTCGAATTGCGGCTTGTGCAGCAGCGCACGTCGCAATCCGCACGTGAGCGGGATGGAGCGTCTGACCAAGCAGGAACGTATTCACGTTCTTCGCCTGCGCGACGAGACCCTTGAGTATTTTGTCTACGGTACTCACGAAGACCTCGCCCGGGAAGCCGCCGCGAACGAAGCTTTCGCGCAACACGCGCGCGCTCTCGCGATGGCAGCGTAACACCCTTCTCTTCCCTTCTTCACCGGACCCTTCGCGGTCCGGTTTTTCTTTCGGGCCGCCCCTCGCGTCGTTGCGCGATAATGTCCCTCGGACAGACTCGCTACACGGTTCAGGCCATAACGTCAAAGACATCTACGAAACATGAAATATCCCCAAATGCTGGTCTACAAGCTCAACGCGGAAGTTACGACGCGCGAAGCCCGTGAATCGAAGAGGCCAGGCCTCATCATCCAGGCTTTTCACCAGATGGCGTTCTGGATGCTGTCGCAGTTCGTGGAACACAGCGAGCTGAAGTCGGTCATGGCGACCGCGGTGTACCGCACGGAAACGGTCGACGCCGAGCAGCTGGTCGAGCTGCAGCACCACATCAAGTTTTCGGCTGATGGTGCCGATATCGGCCTGTCGGAACCGGGTGCGCAGGAAAACCTCGCCCACGAAATCGCACCGGCCGAATATCTCGGCCGCGGCACGATAACGCTGCCGCGCACGGACGACATCGTCACGAGCTTCCTCGTTGCAGTGGAAGCCGACAACCAGGAGGCCGTCAGTGCTGCGGTTCATCAGCTGGCTTGCCGCCTGGTCCCTGAACTCGGTCGACTCGTCATCCAGCACCAGTTGAACTCATTCGCGTGACGTAGTCACGTCAGGCAAGCCCTCCCCGGCTTGCCTTTTTTGTGCCCTCCGGCAGCCCAGCTACGCACACCGTGGAGACGGTTTTTCCCTTCCCCTCCTGGCTCACTCCATCCGGCGGCAAATAAGGTCGTCGTCTATACCCATGAGGAAAATCAACCTCAGGAGAGTTAATTGGGAACGACGAAAATACATAGAACTGGCGGCGTTTCGACGTCAGCCATGGCACAGGTCGCTGCGGTGGCCATGAGCGCCGGCTCGCGTGCGGCATTCAGCGCCTGCGGCGTGAACGCCTTGACCGGCACGCTGGGGCTCAACCGTCGAGAGGCACGCCGGCGTGGCGGACAAAAACAGTCGCCGTGGTATCGGGCATTCGAACGCAAAACGTTCAGGTGAGGTGCAGGTGCGAATTCAACCACTGTCGGACCTGCACATGGACAAAGGGCTGTGGCAGCCGCCGGCGACGGACGCTGACGTTATCGTCATTGCAGGCGACCTGTACGACGATGGCCTCGCCTCAATGCGCTGGTGTGCTGACCTCACCCAGAATACGGGCAAGCCGGTCGTTGTCGTACCCGGTAACCACGACTTGATGGGCGCGCGCATCGGCGCGCGGCTCAAGGCAATGCGCGACATCGCCCGCCGGTATGGTGTACACCTGCTTCACAACCAGAGTGTTGTCATCGACGACGTGCGCTTTGTCGGCACGACACTCTGGACGGACTTCGAAGCAGGTGGCGCGGGGATGCGGCAGGTCGCGATGCACGCCGCGCGGGACCTTATCGGTGACTTCAGCACCATATTCACGGCGGATGGCTACGGACAGGGGCGGCTGCTCAACCCTGAGTACGCCGTAAAGATGCATCAGCGCGCCCGCCGTGCACTGCTTCGTGGATTGGAAGACGCGTATTCGGAGAAGGTGGTGGTGGTGACGCATCATGCGCCGTCGCGCCGTTCTCAGGATGCAGCTTTTCGGGAATCCGCCATTGCGCCGGCGTTTGTGTCCGATATGGACGAATTCGTCGGAATCAGCAATGCCGTTTGCTGGCTTCACGGCCATCTTCACGGAACCAGTGATTACATGCTCGGTTCAACGCGGGTCCTCTGCAATCCGCGTGGTCACTCGCGCTACATGAATCCGGACTTTAATCCTGAACTTGTTGTCGAAATCTGAGCAGCACCCGTTCGTTCACCCATCCCGTCGGCTTATACGCTGGCGGGATTTTCATCTGCCCTCACGGACGGGAAGGGCTTCAATGGGTGCGAGCAAGAGGTTAGACCACTCCGAATTGCGGACAGCCCGAGCTCGTTACAGTAATTCCACACCTGGTTCACGTGGTATGCCAGCTCGCGCAAAACGCGGGCATGCTTGTCCTTCAGGCGGAACCTGAGGACGCGCGTCACGGTGGCCGAAGGTGCGACAGTGGGCACGATACGTTTTAGATTTTAGTTTGACAACAGGCTACCAGGTAGGTCGGAAAAAAACAAGGCGGACTGCGAACGTTGAAAAAAATTAGGCTGCCCCAGATTGCGGGCAGCCTCAGTTGTTCATCTCATCCATGTACGTAACGGTCCCTGTCCAATGAAATGTGTTTGTCTGTCGAGAGATTTACCCAGACTGTTTTTACCCGGCCACCGGGAACGATAGCCATTACCAGGTCTCGACGTTCGTCGAGCGGTTGACGCCAGAGTTGTTTGACGACGCGCGCTTCCTCGCCGTCATACAGGACTTCGGTTTCGATAAGCTGTCCACTGCCGGCGTGAAACTCGTCCGGGAGGTCGATTTTGCCGTACCGGTCTTTCGCTGCTTCACGCCTGGCGTGACCGGTGTATTCGAGCTTACCTTCATGGCACGGAGCGGCATAGCGCGCCGGCATGAATACATCGCTGTGAAAGAGAAACTGCTTCATCTCGCACCTCAAGAGGTTGTCCTGAGGCGTATAGGGAAGTGGTCGAAGCAGTTTTAAATTTAGGCGTTTGATTTTGTTGATGAATCGGCCGGTTCGGATAGTTGCCAGCAGGTTCTGGTGGCCTGTCCTGAGCCGTTTTAGAAGAGGTCGCTATAGGGTGTTGGCAGTTTCTCTAAACCGTCTTCTTTCTCAAGCCAGACAAGGATTGAGGCTTGAGAAAGCAGACGTGGAGCGCAGCGCTCCGTCTCCTCGGTCAAGTGCAGCAATGCACGCCAGTTTTTCAGGCAACCAACCTTTGAGGAGACCACGATGTTCAAACCCGGTGATTGTGTTAAAGGCGTATTCCCCGTACCTGGCGAAACGCTTCTCGACCATCACTCGGTGGTGGTCGCCATAGATAGTAGTGTTAAAGAGGCCGTGGCCATGCTCGTGTACACCACGAGTATCAAGCCCGGTGAAGAGTCCACTCGCCATGTGCTTTCGCGTGCCTTTACGGACGAGGAACGCAAGATGGCGAAATGGCCGAATCCGTGCCGTTACGATGCAACGCGAGTTGCACTCGTGCCGGTGTCGAAACTGACTTCCATTGAAGGTGCTCGAGTCCCGTCGAGAACACTCAAGGAAATCACCGATTCCGTCATGCAGGCATCGCAAAGAGGTCGTCTCCAGCGTCTTCCGTACAACCCGGCCCATCCGGTGCGTATGACTGGACACGTCTCGATGCTCAAGCGCGAAGAAGCTCACCGCTAATCAGGTTCGATTTAATGTCCTGATTCTGACGACAGCCCTCACCGGCTGTCGTTTTCTTTTGCGGGCTACCAATTCTACGGCGCGACTCGCTATACCGGGCACCTCAACTCGCCCCCATCTGTCCATGTTCCCTCGCTCTTCGCCTGATACCGGCGACAAAGGCAAAGAAGTCGTTCTTCGGCTTGGTCCCAAATCCCTGACGGGCCTGCTGGTTGCGAGTGTCCTCGTCTTCGCGGTTTTACCAACCTTGTGGGACGCCGCGCTGGTCCCGTGGTTAAAGAAGAAGGATGCCGAAGCGCGCCGCCCGGTGGCCGAACTCGCCGCAGAACGGGGAAGCCAGGAAGCCGCCTTGTGGCTGGGGCTCCATTTTCCGGACCAGCGGTTCCGCATCCAGAAGCTCGCGGACGGGGGCTACGGCGATGCACTCTTCGTCCAGTCACAGCGGACGCAACGGACAGAACCAGCTAAAGCGGCAGAGCTGATGAGCCGCGCCGCGCAGGCCGGCAGTATGCGTGCCATCGAGTATCTGCACGAACACGCTGTGCGGCCGTGAGCTCTATGGGCTAAACGGCCGCGCTAGACTCGGCCCGGACATCCTTCGTCGCACGTACCAATGACTTCAAAGTTCCTCATTTTCCAGCGCCCGGCCCTGTGCTGCGCGGCCCTTCTGGCGGCGCTGGCTTCTTCAATGACCTTAGCCAGTCCTGCAACAGTGCCGTCGGCCGATGGCGGATTCCCTGTATCGATTGAAAGTCGGGTCACCTCGGACCCAGCGTGGCCGGGAATGGTCAAGGTCACCCTCACCTACCATGGTGCGCCCGGAACGCACTTCTGCGCCGTACAGGCTGCCTTTCACCGCACGCAGAACTGGCCGGCGCGACAGTTCAATTCGCGACGCTGTTTTGACCTTGACCGTGGCGGCGAGGGGCACGACTCGGTCGTCACAAGTGCAGACGATGACAATCGCAGTCTTCTGCTGTCAACTGTCATCCTCGATGACGACCGCACGCAGACGCACGTGACGAAATTGAGCAAGAGATAACCTGGTCGACTTCGTTTAAAGCGACCGGGCTATACGCCCTCACTTTCTCTAGTTGACGGAGCTACCATGTCCGTAAAATCAATTTTCTCGGCACTGCTTGCGATGTCGGCAATGTCGGTTGCAGCATTTCCCCTGACCGCGCACGCGACGGCCGCCGCGGTTATGGCGATGCACGATATCGTCAACAGTGTGGCCGCGGCTCCGCTCCGGGCTTCTGCGCTCCCGCCGTTCCCCGTAACAAAGGTGTCTAGTTCAGTGACGCCAGGAGCCGGGCGCCATCCGAGCACGGTGAAGGTGACGTACCGCTCGACGGTCCCCGGGCTGAGCTTTTGCATTGGATACGCAGGGGCGCACGGCGCAATCATTCCCTATGGCTACGTCGACGGTGAATCGAGCGATGCGGAGCACTGTGTGATTGCTGGACGTGACGGACTGGTGCAGGACCATGTCTTCATCAACGTCGGCACGTCGCCCGACGCCCTGCTCATTGCCACCATCGTGCTCATCGACAACCGCGTGAGTACAGAGACGGTGCCTTTAGGCGCCACCATCCAGAAAGCACAATAAGGAAATATCCGTGGACATTAACGAATTCTCTATGCCGCTGATGACGGAAGCGCAAATCGAACTGCGGCGAACCAGCCTTTTGCGCGCCCACCGGGCATTCTACGTGGTCTCGGCTATCGTCATCTTCGGCGGGCTGGCATTGGCGACCGTTTCGAGCGGCAACGGCGCCACGGCCGAGAACCTGTTTTTCGGATTTTTCCTGAGGGCTTTTGTGTTCTGCATCGCCGGACTGCTTTTTGCAAGCATTCTTGAAGACACCCGGCTGGACCCGAATAGCTTTCACTGGTTGCCTTCGAGCATGTGCGACAGCTTCGCGGACTTCTGCGAAGAGAACCCGTGCGTGCAAGCCTATCGGGACACGGTTCGAAAGGCGGGCAGGCGCTTCACGATGGCAGAGTATTGGGCGATGCGGCGCTGGGTGAGCGCGCAGCGCGACGAAGAGTTCGCCGCTACGGAAAAGGCCAGGGAGCGCGAAGGTTGCCAGCGCCTCTACGGCATCGCCGGCGAGGCATGAGTCCCTGCGCATACAGCACGACAAGTCGGAAAGAACGAGTGATGACCCATATCCCTGCGAGCCGTCACGGCTCCTGGCGCCATCTGCTGCGAGAGCTGACTGCACGTCCGCATTTTCGCACGCTGAAAGCACACAAAGAGGAGTTCCTGCGCACCGTGCTGGTCGCACCGGTCACGCTCGCGCGCTGGATGGCCGAAGAACAGCCGCAGCTTCTTGAACGCCCGCATCTGCACATCGTTATCGCGGGTGCCGCAAAGGGGCTCGACAGCATCGACCAGGGGCGCTGGTATCAATACCTCCCCCTCCTTCTCGGTCGTCCGGAAATGAAGGTACGGGTCTCACTGGTTGGCCCTGAGCTCGCTGCCGGAAGGAATCACCCCAGCCTCAGAACGGAGCCGGCGCGCGCCGGCATCCTGACGAGCATCGCGTCGCGCGCTGTCGAAAGCCTGCCCGCTGCAGAATTGACTGCTGACACGCTGGCGGCCTGGTGGGACGCGCGTGCAGAGAACGAGCCACCGCCCGACCTTTGTTTTACGTTTCACCCTGCGTTCGAGGCCTTCGGCGGCTCGTGGCTCTCGCAACAGGAGGGCATGGGCAAGCTGCACATGGCGGGCGTGCCGCTTGGGTGCGCCTCGTCCGGCATGGAAGAGTTCTGGCAGGACCACTGGCTGTTGCGCCAGTATGGCGGCGCGATTCGCGGCCCTGCAAAGGAGAATCCGTTTTCGCTCGAACGGGAAAACCTCAAGTTCACAGGCCGCTGGGGCGCCCTGACGTGGACGATGTCGCCGGAACTGCCGCTGGCCGGCTTCCTGCCGAACAAGCCTGAACTCATACGGTTCTATCTCGCGATGGATATGGCCAAGCCCGGGTTCGGCATCTCGGGCAATGCGGTCTTCGGCTTCATCGGCGGCATTGTGCCCGTGCAGTCACAGACGACGGGCGAACACATCACCCTGGTTGGCATGCCGGCGGGCGTCCTGCTTTGCCTTGAAAGCGGTCAGGTACTCGCGCAGTCTCCGTCGGGCATGTTCCAGCTCGTCGAGCGTGTCGACCCCGTGCCGCTCGAATACCTGAAGGATTTCCCCGGCATCGAGGGCGACCCCGTTGAGCGGTTCATCTGGGCATGCGAGAAGTTCCGGGGCTATATCGAACCCGTCTTCCTGATGACAGGTCCCCACGCGTTCGACAGCTATGAGCAGCTCGTGGCAAACGGCGATTCTGCGTCGAGAAGCCCGCTTGAGGTCCTCGAGTCGTCAGCCGAAGGGCGCGAGAAAGACGCCTCCCGGAAAACCAGTTCCCGAGACCCATCATGAACCAGTCAGACTTCAACACGCAGGCTCAATCAAAGAATTCCCGCGCGCACGCCTACCGGACGGCGCAGCACACAGCCTCGACCCCCGGCGTTGCCGTAAAGACCTCACGTAAGGCGGCAACGAGGATTCGCGATGACTCCAGCTGGGCGATTCTGCTCCTGATACCCGTCGCGGTGCTGCTTGTTGGCGCCGTTGCTGCGGGCTATGTGCACCTGGCCTATCTGCAAGACCTGCAGAGTCCCGGCCACGAGCCATCTTCGATGCTCCAGGGGGCCGGTCTCCTTGGCAAGGCGCTGTTGATGGAGGTCGTGGAAGTAGGCTTGCACGCACTTTTCGGCCTGTGACAGGGGGCGTGATGCTGGCGGTGGCCCTGACGGCGGGCCGCTATTCCGCCTTGAGCGCCTACCGGAAGGGGGCGCTCTCCTCGAACAAGGACAGACATTGAGCACCATGAATACCACACGCCCCCTCGAGGGCACCCCGACATCCGTTGCGAGCTGCCCTGACGCGGCACTGGCTCCGACTGGCTGGCGCAAGGTGCTCGAGGCTGCGGTGACCGACCAGAAGCAGCAGCGCGATGTCGCCGCGGCGCTCGCCGCGCATCTGAGTGGTCAGCTGCCGACCGATGATTTCATTCGCGGCATCGAGTACGCTATCCAAAAGCTATCCGAGTTGAAGCAGCCTCGGCCGGACCTCGAAGAGATGTCGCGCGCGTTCGAGAACTCGGAATTCTACTTTCGAGGCGAATCACCCGTACAACGCGCGGAGGCATGGGCAGTCTGGCGCGCAAGCTGGAATGCGGCTCTTCCCTACCGCCTGACGCCTGCGTTTGAGGACGAGCTGCAGGCTATCGCACAGCGCGTTGCACGCGAGCACGGCGACGCGCTCATGCCCGAACAGGTGCTGGCAGTGCATCGCTCGTTCCGGGACGCACTGACTCAGCTCGGCCTGGGCATCAAGAGCGAGTCCCGCCAGTCCGGACACGGACGGCCTTCCCCTTCCCGACGAAGATGAGCACCCATTCGCACGCGCATACCCCGCAAGCAAACGAAGTCGCGAGCAGTTTCGATGCATTTGTGGCCAGGTTCACGGCAGCGCGTGGTCGTGTGCCTACCGTCCGCGACGCTTTCGAAGCTGGCGTTGGCGCGAACGCTCGGGCATTGCTGGCATCGGCGGACAGTATCGACGCGCATCGGCAACAGTCCCTGGAGGTGGTCAAGGACGCGTTGCTCCGGGGCGTTCGAGCCTATCTGCGGCGCGCGGCGAGCGGCGGCATGCCGGCGAAAGAGGTGGCCGCTGTCGAAGCAGTCGTGAGAGGTGTCATTGAGTTGGAGTATCTTGACGCCGCGCTTCAGGCGCGAGCGACGGAAGTTGCGTCCTTGCTAGCCCAATGCGCATTCGACGACGCATATCACGCGCTGAGAAGCTGCAGAGTCATCGAGACTGACGGCACCGTTGACATGCAGTTCGACGAGTCCCTCGTGCAGTGTGCGCTGTACGGCCTGGCAGCGATTCGTGCTCGCGCTCGCCTCGCGTCCGCGGCGTCGCAGACACACTGCGATGGCGCCTGACATGACGCCGGCGTGCCTTCCCACGTAATGGGGTATGGCGCCGGGATTTTTCCGGGCACCCGTCCGTCACATCGCGGACCAGACCCCCGCTCCTGAATGAAGCCTACGCTTTAACTGACACGATAGGCGCCCAAGCCAAAGCACGTGGTGCCCACCCTATAGTTCCAGGTTCTGCGGAACGATGTACAGTGCTGGCTCGTCTCGGCACCTGCCTGTAGAACCCTGCAAACAAAAGAACCTCGCTCATTTGGAGCGAGGTTTTGAATTAAAGCGGTTCGACCGTCAGCACGTGCCACGAGTGCATTCCCATGCCGTCATGGTCGTACTGCCAGCCCACCAGCAACTGCTCGAGCACCGCCCAGTCCTTGAACGTCTTCCAGACGTCGTGATAGGGGTGGGACGGCTTGTCGATGCGCCGCGCGGGGTCGTTCCAACTGGACACCTTCAGAATCTGGGCGACATTGCCGCTATTGTCGCCATCTTTTCCCAGCGTGATGCGCGGGACGTTCCGGCCGGCGTTGATAGCCTTCTCGATGGTGTCACGCACCGCCTGGAAATAACCCTCGACTTCCAGGCGCTCACGACGCGCGTTCTCGACGTCGGCGCGCGTTCGCGCCGAAGCGGCGGCCGCGGCCGCCAGTACACGGACAGCTTCCTGCGCGCGCAGACGTTCTCCCAAAGTTCCTGCCATGGTCTTTCTCCTGTTGATGGACCTACGACCGTATAGCGCGAAATGGCCGCATGACAGGACCAACGCCCGACGAACGGTGAACTGCCTGCGCACCAGACGGCACTCCAGGAAGCAGACAGGACGGCGCAAGAGCCGGTGCTACACATAGGGTTATCCCTTAAAATGCAGACATCAGATGAACGGCCCTTTCACCCAGCACACGAAATTCACCGACTCCCTGGAGCGGCAGATGTTCCACTACGCCTCCGAGCGGCCTGAAGGGCAAGAACAGCCCCTACTGCCCGTGCTCGGTGCGCTTCTCCGCAGAGCATGCACACGGTTCTCGCGCCGCAAGCTCACCTACCGTTGTCACTGAGCACAGCCCGACGAAAACGGACAGCAGCGCCTGACACGCACTCCTGCGCGTATCCGGACCTTCACTTCCTCCCGCCCTGAACAACGGAGTATCTCGGCGGGACCGGGTGAACGCACAACCCCTAGCAGCACAGCTTCGCGCGGCCGGCATCGCCAATTTTCTGGCCGTGAAAAAGCCTCGCAATGCGAGGCTTTGGAACGACCACTACGTTCGAGTTACGACCGAGGCATATGCAGCGGATGAAATGTCCGCATTGCCGCGAGCGTCAGCAAGAAGAGTTCGAGGACCAGGAGCAGCAACGCGGGAACGAGCTGCGGAGCGGCGGTGTCGCGAGGCATGAGATGCAGGAACAGCATCGCAAACGCCTGGCAGAAGCTGCCGATGATTACAAACAGGCCGTTGACAGCGTAGTGGGAGATACGCTTGATAGAACGTCGCATGTTCACTCCATAAAATAGTTGACCTTCCCCGTGTAGAAAGCTCTCTCAAAATGACATTCGCCCGAGGCGACTCTCCAGGGGACAGGCCAATTTCTTTGGAATGACAGCGATTGCGACCTCACGAAATACCCGCTCAACAGTCGTCTGTTTCTCAAGTTTTTTCTTGTCCGGCGCAAATCTAAAGCGACCTCGCTAGACCGCGCAATCGTTTCTCTACTGAGTCGAGTCGAAGGCGGCTTTTGTCATGGCCATTAGGCAGGGAACCGTTTCCCTCATAGCACCCGCCCGGACCTTCACGACACGGCGGGACGGGCGCCAGGTCGCAGGCCACGGCAGGTGCCGAAGTGTGAGTGCGCGACATCGCAAACCAAGAAGAAGGAGTTCTTCATGCTGGACCGTATCTGTGCCGTCATCGTGTCGATTGCCGGCATGCTCATTCAGGTGTGTGGCTGCGTGGCAGCTGGAATCGGCGCCTGCGCCCTGCTCAACATGCTCACGCCGCTGGCGGTGTGTCTCGCATCGGTCATTGCTGCGGTGGGATGGTTCGTGCTGATGCCGCTCGCCCTGTGGAAACTGTTGCCGCGGCAGTACCTGCTGCCTGATGCGTCCTCGAGCGCTCACCCACAACCCGCCACTGATGGCTCAACTGCCGACTGATGCTTCCGGCCGTATAACGGCAGCGCGCTACACGCTGTGCGACGGATAGAGGCGCCACAGGCGCGAACGGTATCCGGTCGACGTACACCCGAGCGCCGGCTCCGTGCCAGGCGCTCATCTCGCACAGCCCCTATGAATTCAATGACAATCGGGCTCTTCGGTAAGTGTGGTGGCAGCGCCTGGCGCGAACCATTCATGCAGACATACCGGGAACTGGGCCTGCCCTACTTCAATCCGCAGGTCGAAAACTGGACGCCGGAGCTCGCCGATGACGAGGCCTGGCATCTGGCGCACGACCAGCTGATTCTCTTTCCGGTGACGGACGAGACCTACGCCGCGGGCTCTCTGTCGGAAACTGGCTTCTCCGTCCTGAGCGCGCTGCGCTGGGACGCCAGCCGGTTCGTAGTCGTCTACATCGCTCCCGATGTGAACGACGTGCTGAAGCTGCAAAATCCGACTGCCGCTGCGGACTCGCGCCGCTCGCGCCAGCTTGTGCGAGCGCATCTTGAACAGGCCGCGCACCCGAACGTCTTCATCGTGAAGGACCTGCACCAGATGCTCGACGTCTCGCTGCGACTGTTCGCGGCACTCCGGTTCATCGAGTCGGCCCGTAGCAGCGACACGACGGATTGGCAGTCCGCGCAAAGCCCGGAAGAATGGCTTGGTGCGGCGCAGGGGGCCGCCGCCTGAGTCTGGTGCGACGCGCGATATCAGGAATTGATGATGTAGGCGGCCATCATCGCTTCAGCAATCCGGTAGTCTTCCTTCGATGCAACGAGGAGCTGGCGGTCGAGCAACTCAACTGATGCGCGCAGATGTCCATAGTCCGTATCGTTTGCCATCCATCCCTCAACCGTTGAACCGGAATCCTTGTCGATGCGAAGGATGGCATCGATTCCCGCCTTGCAGACCGGATACTCGTCCGCATGGTAGCCCCGGGCGCAGAGCTTCTCGGACACCACGAACAGTTGCGCGAGCTCCACGAAGAGGCCAGCCGTCCCCTGCCCGCGCTTGAGCGCATCAAGCGCGATGAACGCACGCAGCAGTGCGGGGTTCGTGCCCGAAGCCGTGTCACTTCGGTTAAACGCGCCAAGAAGCGGGGAAATCGCCTTGCGGCGCGGCTTTCTGCTGGATGCTTTGCGGGTCACTGTGGTTCGAAAACTAGCGGTTACGACGAATGTCGCCCGCCATTCTACCGGACTGAGTCAGGCCGGGCGGTTAGCGCGCCGGATACCGGCCGTCCATTCGGGGTGATTTGCGCGGTCAATCGTGATGACCTGCTCAATCACGCGCAGGAGGCCGCCCGCGTCAACCACGCGCCCCGATGCGCCTAACGCGAACGGGCGCAGCAGCCCGCCCGGGACGCCGGGCCGGCGATAGTCGATAACACCAAAGTGACCGCCCGTTTCAAACCGGCCGGCCTGCTCCCAGGTTCGGGTGGTTCCTGCATAGAGGGCAAGCAGTTTGCCCAGTTGCTCTTGCCAGTCCATTCCGCCCACCTTTTCAGGAGGCCGGTTCTCAGCGGCGAGGGCGATGACGTGCAGCAGACCCCCGCGTGCCGGGTCGACATAACGTTCCTCAGCGTGAGCGGCTTGAGCAAGCTCGTTGAAGGAAGCCACTGGCGCCGTACACAGCCACGTCCATCGCGAGGGATAGTCGTGAACATACGAGACGACCTGAGGGCCCGAGGTGGCCTCGATATTGTGCACTTTCTCGTCCCAGCCCGCGGCCGAGAATTCCATCGAACGCACGAAAAGCCTGGTTTTCCAGAAGGCCTCGAGTTCTTTCTTGAGCACCATCGTTGCGCACTCCGTTTGTTGCAGTACCAGGATTCTAGTCGCGCACGGCTCTCACGCAAGTACGATTCTGTTCCTTCTGTGAACTAGCCGTCCGCGACCGTGAGCTTGCGAAATGCGTGCGCCATGGCCCCTTCAAGCTGGGTGCCGCGAGCGACACGTTCGCCGACCAGTTGCGCGCGCGTCATCCAAGGATTCAGCCCGTTTTCGGCAAGCGCGGACGTCACGAACGGGACGCTCTCGACGCTGTACGACGCGCCGTGCTCGCTAACCTCGAGAGTCGGGTCGAGCACGATGTACGGCTTGACGGCGGCATGCCCGAGGACCTCTGCGCGAACGGCGCTAACCTGGGCCTGCGCCTCACGCGCATGCTGGTGGGCCAGGGTATCGTCGAGATACACCGCAATGACGGAGCGACGGGAGTCCAGCCAGCCCTCGCAACTGTCGTGATAGGACTTGCGTACAACAAGATGTGCGTAGGAGTCGGTCATCGAATCAATCGACCTTTTTGCAAGGCGGAATCCTGAGCTCAGTTGGGGAAAAAGTGGCCAGCCACCTGATGAGGGGATGGCTGGCCATAGAGCATACTGGGGGGCCTGGTGGGATTCGAACCCACGATGGGGAGTATTACCTCCCGCCGGACTTAGGGGAACGGCGCTTTCGACCACTCGAGCCACAAGCCCACGAATCGGATGTTGACGAGCGCAGAGTCGTCAACTGATGCTTCCATTTTACCCTGACACCTAAAACGTGTCAATCTAAAATGGTGAGTCCGGTCTAGGGAATCGTTTTAGGCCTGGCTATACGCGGCGTCTCCTCCTTTCGGAATCAACGAGTCATGAAAGCCACCCGCATTCTGGCACTTACCCTCGCGGCTACCGCACTGACCCTGAGCGGCTGCGCTTCGACCGGCATCAAGGCGCCCGCTTCTGCCGCGGCGGCGGCCACGCCGCTGGCCACCACTCCGGAAGAAGCGCGCGTCGCCGCTGCGTCAAACCACTACAGGAATTTTGACGCGTATCAGAAAACGCGGCTTGCCTTCTGGAATGGCATGAGTCGCAAGGACTTCGAAGCGCGTACGTCAGTTGGCGGAGACGGCCGCCGGCATTTCCAGGTTGGCAAGTACACGTTCGACGTCGCTATCGCAAAGTTTGATGAAACGGACCATCTGGATGGGCTCTTCGCAGGATACACGGGCGCAACCGAGGCCGACGTCCACGGTGCGTACGACGCCTATATCAAGGCGACGGCGGCGCCCCTCGATATGAAGGGCGACCTCGCGGCCCTGGCCAAAGAGGTGCCCCCAACGACGGGGCCCGTCAGCGGCGAGATTATTGGCTGGGTGTCTCCAGATACGGCGACGGTCCTGCTTCGCGAGTTTTCGCATGACGTGGCCGATGCCGTCACCCAACGCTATGGCGTGGCGGCACCCGACGGCATGGTGCTGTTGATGGCCACCAAGATGTGAGTCGGACGCCCGCCAGAATTTAAGCACACGGCGCTATCTGGAAAACTGACTGCCTTTAGCGCCTTTTCCTTATGAAACAACTTCGCTCACTTGTCCTCGCGTCGGCTCTCGCCGCACTCGCTACCACCGTTGCGTACACCCCGGCCCATGCCCAGGTGCCTGCGGCCGGTCAAGGCCCGCTTGCCTCTCTCGCGCCCGCGCAGGACGAAACCGGCTACGAGCAGATGACGCAGTCTCCCGTTGCATTCTGGAAGGGGATGAGCCACAAGGATTTTGACGCCCGAACCGTTGCGACGGCGGACGGCAAACGCACACTGGGATTCGGGCCCTACGTGTTCACGACGGGCGTTGTGCGTTTCGACGACAACGACCGCCTCACGGCGCTATCGCTCGAATACCGGAATGACGACCCTACACAGATTCGCAACGCATTCGAGGCGTACCGCCACGCGCTAGGTTCGCTCAAGCCGGACTATGAGCGTGAGGGCGGTCCGAACGAACAGGTGCCCGACCTGGACTTTGCAATGATTGGCTGGAAAGGTCCAAACGGAGCCGAAAGCGCTCTGGCCCGAGTGCACTCGTATGAGGCAGCACGCGTGGCCAAGACCCCGGTCAAGGCTGGCGTTGTAACCTTCGCCGTTCGACCGACGCCGTAAGGGCATGAATACCCGCCGCAGTGACGCACGCGCCAGGGCGCGGTACCATGGCAGCCCCTGCACGGGCTGCCATGATGCGAAAAGAACTGCTTTCTACCCCTATTCCTCCCCGTCTCGCGGCGCGACCGCGGGACCGTCGCGGGTTTCCCATCCCGTATGGCACCTTGTGCGCCGACGACGGAACGCCCGACTTCAGGGTCACCGACATCGAGCGCTGGATTGATGCTGTCAATCGCAGACTGTGCGGTCTGTGCGGATGTACGCTCGGGCGCCGGCTCGCCTTTGTTGGGGGAACCCGCAGCCACGAGAGCCGGACATTCACCGACCTACCGATGCACCGCGAGTGCGCCGAATACGCACTGCGAGTCTGCCCCTACCTGGCGATGCCCAACATGACGCACGCGCAGAAGGTGACGGCCCAAGCTGAATTTCTGCTAGCCTCGGCGTTCGTCACGAGTGAGCGGCCGGAACGTTTCGCGCTGGGCATCACCACCGGGTTCGATGTTCTGCAGCACGGCGTCGAGTACCTGCTGCGCGCGCAGCCATGGCTTGAGAGCGTATGGTGGAAAGATGGCGCACCCCTCGAGGCTGGCAGCCTCTGACGCCGATTCCTGCTTACCCTCGGGGCTTTACGTGCCCGAGGGGATGGGCGCGAGGTCGCTCCATTCCAGCGGACGCAGGACACCACTGCAGCGCGGCTCCCCCTCCGGTCGCCAGCTTGCGACTTCGCCGCACGCGCGGCCAGAATAGTTGGTCTCGAGCGACCCCACCATTTGTGCGCATTGCGGGCACACAACCCATTCTTTGTGCAGTCTCAATTGCGGTTTGCGACGACTGAACAGCAGGTCGCATGCGTAGCGGAAAAACGAGTCGTAGATGTCGCCACGATGGTAGTCCTGACGCGCGGCTTCGAGAGCCTGCTCGCCCTGTTCGAGGGCGCGGCCTCCCGGCCCGTGCATCCAGTAGAGGTTGTGCTCCTGTCCTGCCTGGCACATTTTCACCACAGACGTGAGACTTTCGGTGGCCGCATAAAGTCGCTGGCACTGTCGCTGTAGTTCCTCGCGCGAGAGTTCGTCAAAGGGCGTCTGGCCCCACTCCAGACGACGGGGCTCAGGGGTGTTTTCATGCAGGGTATCGCTCATGATGTCAGGAAGCCGGTGAAAGAAAAGCGCCCCGGACACGACGTCAGGGGCGCAGGTACTACGTCACACTCTCATGGGCCAGCTCAGAAGCTGTAGCCGAGCCCAACCAGGAACAGATGCTGGTTCGTTTTCGAGTCCGGCTCGTACATGTTGTTGTTCACGCCCGACTGGCCGTATTCGAAGTGCGTGAAGCGATACGACGCATTCGCATGCAGACGGTTGGTGAAGGCATAGTCGACGCCGACCGACACCGACTCCGTGGCTTTCGCCTTCAGGTTGAAGTCACCGCTGACGAGGTCAGTGCTCATCTTCGGGCTGAGGATGGCCGACACGTTCGCGTCCAGCGAACCGACGAGGCGGTTCGAGAACGCGTACTGGCCGAGCACGCCGCCACCCAGGGTGTGATGCGAGTACGTTTCCTTGTAGCCATATTGGCCCTGCATGTCACGCACCCAGTTGTGGAAGCCGTACTGGACGTACGGCGTCGCCTGCGCACGCGAGCCGAGCTCGAACGCCTTGCCCACCTTCAGGAGGACGTCCGTCGTCGTGTTCGACGTCGAATTGTCGAACGGAATCAGGCCCGACGAGCCGTCCATGCTCTGCAGGTAGCCCGAGTAGTTCGTGTGGCCCGTCGACACGTCGACCGACAGGCTCGTGTAGATGTTGTGGAAGCCGAACACATCGCCCTGACGCTTCACCGCTGCTTCGAACGCAGTCTGGGTGCCCTTTTCAGAATCGAGGTCACCGCCACCCGTCACGCCCGAGTTGTCGAGTTCACGATAGTCGAGGTTGTGAGCGCCGACCGAGACGGAAAACTGATTGTTTGCACGCGTGATGGCTTCGTTGGCGTGTGCGAGCGAGATGGTGGATGCGAGGAAAGCAGTTGCGAGGGCAATTCGTTTGAGCATTCAATTCTCCAGAGAGGATTTGACCGACACAGCGCGACGCACTGTGTCGCGGGGTAGTTAAGCGAAAGCCGTTTAGCCTTTTGGCAAGACACGCCACGGCCGATGCGCTACACGCAGCAAGGACCTCTTGGAGACGAAGATGAAAGACGGATTGCGCGTGACGCCTACGCGATTTACAACCATCAAGCGCCGCATTGCGGAAGACCCGGCCACCCGGCTGCTCGGCGTCGAATGCTTCATCGCGCACGTGAACGCAGTGATGGCTGATTCCGAACGTCGGGCACAGTGCCGCTGCGACCCGGCGATAGGCAGCTTCTGGCAGGTACGGATGAGCCCCCTTGCCCTCAACGCTGCTGGCGTGATGCAGTTGCAGGCGGCATTCGAGAAAGCCGGCTGGCCACAGGTCCAGGTGGTCTACTGGAGAGACACCTGTTCCGTCTCGCTCGGCGAGCACCGTCGCCATAACTTCCGCGACGCTATGTACAACGGCCGCCCGGCGGCGGATGTCGTGCGACTCGGGAAAATCCCGGCGGAGCATGCGGATTCCCGCGCACAACCCGTCGCAGTTGCCGCCTGAAAAACCAATCTTTATGGACCACCACCATGACGGAAGACCAACTCGAGCAATTGCGGACCTTCAATAAAGCGCCGGTGCGACTCATCGCGCGGGAGTGCCTCACCGACCTGACGCCGCGTACCCTGGTCTACGGCTACTTCACTGACCGCTCGGACCTTCACGTGTATCTGGCCGAAGATGGCCGTATCCATCGTGTCGCGTACGTTGGCGATACGCTCGCCGCGTACGGCACCGAAGAGACGTTGTCTCTCGACCACTTCACCGTGAGCAAGCGCCTCTATCCGGAATGCTGCGACTTCGAGTTCTGCCAGGTACTCAAGGAACACGATGTCTCGCTGCCGTTCACGACGTACGGCAAACGTGAAACTGGGCCGTTTTTCGGCAAGCGACGCGAGGAACTCATCGAGGTGCCAGAGAACTTCATGCCCCTAAAGGTGAGCCTCGACTACAAGGCGTTGGGCCTGAAAGCCAGTCAGTATGGGTTCTCGATGCCGAAAAGTCGGAAAGAGTTCCAGTCCTGGCTCGATGAGCGGCTTACGGGCCTTGCAACCGGCACGTACCTGCGTATGTCGCAACTCAAGGGCTACCAGCCCGCATACGAGGAGCACATCCGGGGTCTTGCCAAGGCGGTCGCGAACTGGGACCTGTTGAAGCGCGGGCTAGGCGGTCCGACGTACCCTGAGTATGTCGTGCCAGACGAACTGGTCTCGTCCCTTGCCGTGCAGCTTGGTGCTGTCGTGACAGCCCGGCTCGCCGGCAGTGGCAACGTGGACGAAGAAGTATCGGTGCTTGTCGCCTGATGTTGATTTCAGCGAGTCTCGGTGTTCCGGGGCTCGCTTTTTGCTGCCCGAAACCCCGCTCAGGAAGCGCGCCTTTGGAGACAGTCTGAGCCCGGCCGATGGTGAGCATTGGCCATTCTTCCAGATAGACTTGCCGGCGCTTGTGAATCAGCCCGCTGCCGGACTAAATGGAAGGGCATACGCCGATATCCTCACCTCATGGAGTTTCACCCGATGCAACCTGTCATCAAGCGCGATACGTTTGCATGGATTGCACAGAGCTGGGCCTCGTTTGGCATCGCGATTCTGCTTTGTGGCATCGGCGTGTGGAATGCACCGTCCGATTCGCTGGACCGCGCATTCCTCGCAACCGGATTCTTTTTCTGCCTTAGTGCCGCGTTCACCCTGTCAAAGACGATTCGCGACAACGAGCACACGCAGAAGGACCTGACGGCCTGGGTTGGTGCGAGCTGGGCGTTCTTTTTCGTTGCGTCGGCCCTCACGGGCTGGGGCTTGTACAGAATGTCGGTGAGCGACTGGCAAAAGTACTACCTGCTCGCGTCGTGGCTCTTCCTTGTCTCGTCGACCTTTACGCTCGCGAAGACGTTGCGCGACAAGCATGACGCTGACGTCGCGGAGGGTCGTTACGTGGTTACGGAGCCGCGCGCGGAAGAAGAAGCTGGACGCTAGGCCGCCGCGCAAGAGCTGGCATACGCTATACCGGGCGAGAGGGCCTTCAAGTCATCGAACCTCCCTCACGATTTACCGTAAAGAACAGTTTTCTTAACTGAGGGCGAGGCAGCAGAAGCCGGTGGTAACAGTAGCCGGACGGAACTGCGTGTAGTGGCAGCCTGGAAAGACGGGCATCACGGGTGCAGTGTGACGGAGATGCGGAAAAACTCAAAAGGGTACAACCCGAGCAGCACGCCAGCGCCGTCTTCCACCCGATTAAATCAGCATGCCACCCCGCCTCGCGCGGGGTTTTGCTTGTTGTGCAGAAGGCTGCACTACCGGTGTGCTTTCAACGCTTGTTTTGAGGGTTAAGTTAAGGTATCCATGCTAAACAGAAAACGCCTTCAAGGCAGCCTAAATGGGGCCTACAGCGTCCCCCTGTCCGGCAGGGGCCTGCTGTCGATTGAAGCAAGTAAGAACCGACCCTGAGTAGCAAAAGGCCGCTGATACCAGCGGCCTTTCTTTTTGAGCTGCAGTTCGGTAGCCAGGAGGGTTCTCTAAAATCTACTCAATCATTTTAGTCTTCGGCCTTTCATTTTAGGTCAGTCTGTGCTACATTTATGCACCAAGAGAACCAATTAGGCACATAAATGCACCACCTCTCGAAAGTCGATGAACACGTCGTGTCGCTGCTGGTGGCAGAACTGACAGGGAAGATTGCTCGCCAGCAGGACGCGTTGGGCATGAGCAGTGCGGAACTTGCCGAACGCATTGGCGTGAACCGCGCGACGGTTCAGCGTGTCCGCGGCGAGAATGCGGCGCCGACGCTTGCAAATGTCGTGGCCATGGCGCTGGCTGTTGGGTTGACACCTGTCCTCCGGCAGTCGGGGGAAGACGTGGTCAAACCCCACGAAGCTGCGCTGGTGCATCGCGGGCTGTACCACAACCGGACCAGTCGTAAGGACGGAGGTCGTGATACCCATCGCGAAAAGGCCCTCGCGCACGTATGGGAAGCATGGAACACCTATGCTGACGTTGGTCCGAGCCCGGTCATGCAATCGCTGATTCCTGGCTACGAGCAGTCGGAGGCCAGTGCGGCCGCGACTCTTGTCCAGTGGCTCGGCACGAACGTTGGTTTCGACTTCCTCCAACAGGCCTTGAACGCCGCCGGCTACGACATCGTCGAACGCCCGGCAAAGCGCACCTCTCGCTCGAAGCAAAGCAGGTAGGCCGCGCGAAACAGGCGCCGCTTCCGTTGTGGGCGCAATCCGCTTCGTACCTCGCCTGTCGTCCTTGGCTCAATCAAATACGAGAACACACGAATGACCGGACTCTCCCGCATTCCCCGTCGTATCACGTTCGGCGAGCAAATGAGCACGATGGTGTCTGTGCTGCTGCGCCAGGGCAACGACACTAGCGTGCAGCTGGCACTGAACGCGGACCCTACACTGCGCCGCGTGCTGGGTTATCCGCTGCCGAAGTGGCAACGCCAGCAGGTCTGGACCGACATCCAGTCGGCACGCTTCATTGAATCGGTCTATGCGGGGGTGAACCTTGGCACGTTCGTCTACAACGAGACGGTGCTGTCCTCGCCCTATAACGGCTTACTCATTGACGGGCAGCAGCGGTTAGGTGCCATCGAGCGATATGTGGCGGACGGGTTCGCCGTAAAAGGCGAAGACGGGATTGCGCGCGTCTGGTCAGAGCTCACGGACGATGAGCAGCGACATTTCGGCCGCATGCAGTTCGGTTTTTCGATTGTCAGGCATGAAGACGAGGCCTCGCTGGCTGAGCTGTACAACCTGCTCAACTTTGGCGGCACGGCGCATCGCCCCGAGGAACGCGCTGCGCTCTGAGCTCAGCGCGAAGAAATCCCCCGGTAGGCAACCGGGGGATGAATAGGTTCAGTGAAACATCAGCCTCTCGTAGACGTGGCCACCCACGTACAGCGACGCAGACACGTTTTCGCTGGACAGCATGTAGTTCACGACCATTTCGTCGCCCTCCTCCGCTGCCGCCAGGAATGCCTGGGACAGCTTGTCTATGCCCCGGTAGAGATAGGCGGCGTGGTCGACGCTCGGGTATCGGCACGCCGCCCACGCGTACCCTTCGTGCAGGGCGGCGAGCATGTGTGGCCAGCGCGGTGCGATGACGTTGTCGTACGTGAAGTCTTCCGCGTCGTCGAGGTCCCGCGACACCAGCTCCATCTCATCATCCCATTCGCGACGAAGAAACGCTTCGACCGATGCGAACATGGCGCGCTTCTGCTCTGACACCCGGGCGAGCTTGGGTGCGGGCGTGATGGCTGGCAGCTTGCCGTGCGGCCACTGGCTTTTCGAGATGGTGTTCAGAATGGTACCGGCTATCATGTCCGGCACGGTGCGGCTTGAACGTGACCTTTCCAGCAGCAGACCGGAATCCACCTGCACGAATGCGAACGCGCCCAGGGCGCGGATTTCCTCCATGACGCGACCCCGGTCACTCGGGTAATGCTCCAGCAGGTCATGCGAGACGCCTTCAGGCAGCGTAGGCTCGAAGGTCGGGTGCCGCATCAGGCGCCATCCCTTGAAGTCGTAGTCGCCGCGGGTCTCACAGACAAAACGCGCGTGTGCCATATTCGGCTCCTCTAAAAATGTCCTGTGAGGTATAGGGGAGCGTTTCTGAAGAGCACGCGACGCGGTTGCCGACGCATTCCTGTCTGTCTCGTCTGCCGGAATGAGCGGAAGGTGAGTTATCATTTGGCGATTCATTCACCAACAGGACACTCACCATGTCGAACGAAGCGGGCTGGTTTGGCCAGATTGAGCGTGAATGGGCACAGCTCAAGCAGTCGGACCCGGCGCTGAACGTGGAGAAGTTCTTCCGGCATGTTGTTTCCGCCCACAAGGTGGGCTTTCTCACCCCCGAGAGCCTGGCGGCCATCGCAAACGCCATGCTCACTAGCCCGCTAAAGGGCGCGCCCTACCTTGGCCGGCGACTCCTTGAGCGTGTCGGCCCCAACCGGCACCCGACGCTTCGCGTGGCGCTCGCCCTCTCGCTCGTTACCGCAACGGGCGGAGACGCGGACCTGGAGACGGGAAACGCCATCCTCGAGGACGTCACGAAGGACGACACCGCTGACGGGCCGCTTCGCGGCATCGCCGCGGCCGCGCTGGCGGACAGTGCGCGCCTCGGGCGAGGAATGGAAGTGGACATTGCGCGGGCGAAAAGTCTCTACGAGCAGGCGATTGGCCTTGGCCACAAGGCGTCGGCGTTCAACCTGGGCCTCTATTGGGAAGGCCTGTGGGCCGTGGACTCTCGGGAGGTGCGTCCGGACACCGCGCGCGCCATTCAGACGTACAGGAAGGGTGGCACGGACGCGCGATGTCAGGCACGTATCACTGCGTTGCGTGAGGACGCCACGGCGTAGGTGCTGACCGAAAGAAAATGCGCTGCTACGCAGCGCATTAGAATCGTCAGAATCCGGCTGGATACGGCTCGTGCTTACAAGGCCGATTCAGCATATTGCTCACGTGCATTGAACACGTACTCGAGTTTGCCGCGTCGGTAGGTGTGCTTGCCGACTCGGGTCAGGTCAAAGCCATACCGATTCACAAACGGGGCACTGTAGAGATGCAGCATTTCTTCGCAGACCGTGCAGTGTGGCTTGTCGTCATCCAGTTCCTCCAGCATCCGGTCGATGATGCGAAGGCCCGTGCCCCGGTTCTGGTGAGACGGTGCGACGCGCACGCAGCGCAGCTTCGTCTCGTTGTCACGCGCTTTGCCTAGGCCGACGCCGACAATCTGCTCGTGTTCGCGTGCGACCACCAGAATATCGTTGCCTGTGATGATGCCCGGCATGGCTTTGTTGACATACCAGTACTCAAAGTCCGGGTAATAGCTGGACAGCGAGTTCAGCAGTTGTTTCGCCATAATCGCGTCCACCAGGCGATTGGTGCGGCTCAGTTCAATCATGAAGGTCCTCTGGAAAAAGTCTCTGCACAGTGTAGAAGCGCGTGTATAGCGGCACGGGGCCTAAAATCGGCCCGCCAGGAAAAAAGCCCCGGCGGCAGCCGAGGCTTTGTTTGTCACGAGGGTTTAGCCGGGTCCCGAGCCCCAGGGGTATCAGTACCAGCCCGCGTTGTAGCCCGGCGGCGGGGAGTAAGAAAAGGGATTCTGACCAAAATTGACCGTTTCGGACGTGCTGTTCGGCGGGTTCCAGGGGTCCGTCAGGAAAGGATAGTAGGTGCCGGCTGCTACGCCGGTGAATGCTACCCGCCCGCCCATCATGACGCCGTTTCGATAGAACGTGATTTGATGGTTGTCGAGGTCGACAGCGACGCCCACAATGTCGCCAACCTGAACAGCGCTTGAGAAGGTCACGCGATTGTTGGTTCCATAGATAAGCTGACCTCCGTATCCCCCGCTGCTTCCCCAGAGCATGTAATCTGAGGGGCCGCTCCAGCCATTGACCAGCACATTGTTTGCTCCGGCTACGCCCAATATCGACGCTACAGTGCCGGCAAATGAGTTCAGCTTGACCTCAAAATACCACTTGCCAGAGGACTTACCGAGATTAGCCCGAACACCGGAGCCATTGCTGCTGGTAACGGTGAGGTTGCCATTCGTTAGCAGGGCATAAGGTCCCTTGTCAGACGGGTTGAGCGTGGCATATGTACCGATGACCCCCTTCCCCGTCAGCGAAACCGTTTGAGCCTGTACGCTCGTCGGAATGCTCAGTTGGCCATTGGCGGTCCCCGCCACTGTGGGCGTGAAGCTCACCGAATAGGTGCAATTCGCACCGGCCGCGAGCGACGTGCCACAGGTTGTCGTCACCGAATAAGGGAGGCCAACCGTAGCCGTGCCCACAGTGAGCGGTCCATTGCCCGGGTTGGAGAGCGTAACCGCCTGGGCTGCCGATGTCGAATTGATGTTCTGGTTCCCGAAGGTCAGAGACCCCGGCGTAGTAACAGCCTGAGCCTGCAGTCCAGTTCCCGTCAGCGATACAACCTGCGTTCCGAGATTTGTGACAAACGACAGCTGTCCGGCCATTGCCCCCGCGCTGATGGGATTAAAGCTCACGTTTACCAGGCAACTGGCGCCGGGGGCAACCGTGTTGGAACAATTCTGCGTAGCAGCGAAAGGGCCCGTGACCTGAACAGCACTAAGAGCGAGAGGAACATTCCCCGAATTTGTCACGCTTACACTTTGCACTGCCGAGACGACTCCAACCGCCACTGAGCCGAAGTCGAGCGCACCCGCACTAACCGAGTCCGCGCTGAGCTGGCCGAAACCTTGCAAACCAACCCCGTAGGCCCCGGCAGCGGTTTGTACCTGCAAGTTGCCTGTTTGAGCGCCCATCCCGGATGGTGCGAAGGCCACAGAGTATGAGCAGGACGCCCCGCCGGCCAAAGTCGTCCCACAGTTACTTCCTGCGAGGACAAAGGCGCCAGTAACCTGCGGCGCGCTAACGGCCAGGTTTTCGCCGCCGGCATTGGCCAGAGTCACCGTCTGTGCAGGAGAAGTCTGGCCGACCCACTCGTTCCCGAATTGCAACGTCGCGGGGGATACAGAAGCTGCTGCCGGAGCGGTGGCCGGCGTACCCGAGCCAGGCGTCGTCGTACCCGGCCCAGATGTGCCGGAGGCGGGTACGACAACAAGCGCCGGAACGGGGACGCGCATTGTCAGCTGGTCGGCGGCCGCGAAAGGGCTTAGCAGCAGCATGGCTGCCGCCGCGGCTACAGTGAAGCCGAATCGGCCAACACGGTTATTCATTAAAATCCTCCGGGTACTGAGTGGGTGTAACTTCCAGGGGTATAGCGCCCCTCGTTCCAAATTGCCGTGACTGTTAGTGAGACTCGTGCGGTCCGAGTGATGCAGCGATAGAAAACCCCGGCCGCGCCGAGGTTTGAACAAGGATAAGCGTCAACTGAGTACGTGAAAAACGGGTTCTTTCGTTTGCTTGCGCGCGAGCACGAGCGCTTCCTCCGCGGTCCCGGCAGTCACGAAAAACTGCTCTCCCCACCCAAGGAACGTGTTGTCCCGAAGGTAGCTCACGAAAGACTCCGCAGTGTGGCCCTCGAGAAACGTGGTCAGGTCCGCCCACTCGAAAGCGCCATGTACCTGCGCGATGTGGAGAGCTTCAAACGCGTACGCCCGTGCACCCGCGTCGCCGGGAACTGCGAGCAACAGCAACTCGTGCCGACGAAGGTAGAGCTCGCCTCCTCCGTCCCAGTTCACGAACTGGCCGTTGCAGGCGCTGCACCGCAACTGCTCCGCGTCACCCTCGAACATGTAGCCGTCCTTGACGGACGGTCCCTGCTCGACAAACGCAGAGCCGATGGAGCTGACCTTGCCGCGGTGCCCGCAGTACGGACAGAAAAGCTCCTGGCTCGCCGGCGCGGCGGCCAGCGCCGCGCGATGCGTATTCCAGTCAGCCGCGCCCTCCAGTACGGAGATGGCTTCGAACGAATCGCCCACCTTGATGTCGATTCCCTTTGATGCGAGAAACAGGCGCAGTTTGGCGGCGCGTGTCCTCGCAAACTCGACGTCCTCTTGCATATTTGACTCCTGATTCCGGGCGAGTTTGCCCGGTGCTTCCTGTTGCCGGACCTCGCCCTGAACACAGGTTTAGTGGTGGCACATAGCCTGGGCACTTCAAGAATGCAGGACTTCACCTGAGCCGGAATGGCCGGAAGCGGCGGGTTCCTGCGGACCTTGAGAGGTATAGCCAGTCCACAGAGCACTGCATCTAAATCTGGCCGCCTGCAGGGGCTTTAGCTAGACCCCGCAGGTACATACGAAGAGAGGGAGTGAATGAACGAGAAACTCAAAGCAGCGTTGGAAGGACTGGCGCCACTCGACCCGGAGCTTCAGTGGGCGGCCACCGAACTGGCAGAAACGTACGCGCGCAGTGAGCGCGAAGCTGGTCGCAAGTTTTCGACGGGAGCCTTCACCGTGGCGTTTTGCCCCGCCGTTGCCGAGCTTGTTGCGGGCCGCCTTGATGCGAACCCCTCGAGTGAGCGCCTCACACCTGCCGAAGCGAGTCTCATCGGTAGTAACGCGCTGGTGCGACTCGACCCGGACCAGACCTTGGGCTTCCAGGCACGGGTCGAACTCGCAGCGCGCTTCGTCGTGGCGGCCGCCAAGCTGCGGGCCGTCAGCCCTGTGTCACACGAAGGCCTCAGGACCGACTACTGGCCCTTTGGCATGGATGGCGGCTTCTGCAATCCGACCAGGTTGCAGCAGAACGCCTGACTCGGAGACGGTGACCGCAGCAGATGACTGAGCTGAGCTGATTGAAACGAGCGCATTCTTGCGCTCGTTTTTACTGCGCTCTGGCTCCGTTGGGCTTGAATTGGCCGCTAAGCAGCTCCTGTGGCGTCGCACGGCTCAGCAGTTGCAATGCAGAAGGTACGTTGTTGCCCGAGAGGACCAGTGCCCGTTTGCACGTGGTAAGCGGAGCCCCTGTTTTCTGGCGCAACTGGAGTGCGAGGTCTTGGACTTTGTCCATTACGGTCTGGTAGCTGCCGAACGAATTTGCGGAAATGGCTGAGATACTCATTAGGTAGTGCAGGTCGTTTGCGAACGAAAACCTGTAGACACCGACCCCCTCTCTTTTTTAGCCAGAGCTGAAAAAGCGGCATGTTTTGCGCTGCATTCCCCGCGAAGAAAAAGCCCTCGCACGAGACGAGGGCGGAACATAACACTTCGGTGTTCTTCAGTTCGGCAGATGCACGAGCTGCGTGACGAGGTTCTGGAACAGATGCTCCGTCGCCGAAGCGACAGACGAGCCAACCATCAGGGCGATGGCTGCTGATGCACACATGAGGTACAGGTGTTTCATGCAATGTCCTTGATGTGGGTCGGGATGCCCGTTGCGGCGTAACGAGCGAGGTCCGCGAGATGCGCAAATATGCGAAATCTGCGCCGCGGCCCCGGCTTCAGGTGCGAATATCTATAGCGAACCGCATGCGACGCTTGCGGCGCCCCCGCCGCTTCAGCTACAGCCGTGTCCCGTGTCTTCGACAGTCTCCCGGTCAACAAAGAAAACTGCTTCTCCTGCCTTGCGCGCCTCGAGTGCCTGAAGCAGCTCATGACTCAGCGGCGCAATCGTCTCGACGAAGCCGTCAGTGTCCTGCTGATAGAGCTTCAGGTACACCGAGCGAGGCGTCACGACCAGTTCTTCCATCAGCCAGTGAAGTTCTTCCTGCTGGTCCCACACGGCGACGAAACCGTCATCAAGCACGACTTCCGAAACACCATCGGGGGACATGTCATCCGACAGCTTTCTGATGCGCGCCAACAGCTCCGGCGTCAGCTTGAGCTTGGCCCATGCGGGCCAGTGCAGCGGTTCTGCACCTGTGACAGCTGTCTCGTAGTAGACCCATACGGCGTCCTCCCGAAGAATCTCCCGCGCCTCTGCGAGATAGGGGTCGGTGCTCTGATAGCAGGCCGAGACGGCACGCCAGCCATACAGCCCAACGCTCGAAGCAAATGAGTCAAGCATCAGCCCGTGCGGCACGTCGACACCCTTGGTCTTCAGGTGCTTGCGCATCGAGAAAAGCAGTTTCTTGAGCTGGTCCTCGGTGACGGACTCGCGCAGATTTTCAAAAACGGATTCAGCCATGGTTTCACCTTCCAAGTTGCGCCTGGATGGCCCTTCTATGCATTGGAGTCGCTCTCAATTACCCCGAATTCCGGCCGACCAGGTCTTGGCGGGTGGAGATTCGATTTTCGGTTGATGTCCTGCGTTCCAGGGTTTGCCAATCCAGCGTGAGCCAGGAGAGCGGGAGGGCTGGAACAATGCCCGTGTTCTGTATAGCCAGCTAGGCAGAGTGCGCCGTGCGACGGGCGGGAGTTTTAGGCAGCGCGATTGCGGGGATTCGCTAGACCTCAGGTCAACCAGGACCTTTGAGGAGTGGACGTGATGGAATTGAGCGAACGACGTGCGGCTGACCGAAAGAAGATGGCAGCCCTTCTGGAACAGGTGATTACGGAATGCGGGGCCACATTCGAGCGACGCGAAGGTGGGCAGTTTCCGGGGCCGCGGAACATCCGGCTTGAAGTCTCTGCTGCACAGGGGCTGCAGGTCGCCGTTAATCTCAATGGCGATTCCCGCCGCCCAGGCACCTACTTGTTGTCGTGGAACATGGAAATTGGCGCCACGGCCGAGCTCAACGACGCAACCTTTGGAGGCAGCGTCAACCCGCATCACCGGCACAAGGCGTCATATGTGGCCCACGGCTTTGACGACCTATGCGTCCAGCTGAAACGTGGACTTGACCTCGCCGCGAGTGGCGAGGCCTTCATCAAGCACTGATTTGTTAAAGCCGCCCCTTCAAAGGCGGCTTTTCTTCGGCCGTACGCATTCGGCAGGCCGCCTGGGCAGCGCGCCCCACCGTCAGGCTGGCCGCCAACTTGTCCAATCCCGGCTAGACGCCGGGAATCTCGCCGAGGCGCCAGGCGCCAAGGGATGCGCAGCGCATAAGTCGCGCTCCTTCCTGTGCCCGCGCATTCGGTGCGTCCGCGGCAACCGAACCCAATGCCGCGAAGAACTCCCGCGCCGGCGGTGCAGCGATTTCGTGAAGCCTGTTGAGCACGGGCGAGTCGTCGCTCTCCTCCTCGAGTTCGCGTCGAAGCAGCTCGAACACTTCCAAAACAATCGGAGCGTGTTGCTGATATAGCTTTGCGTCCATGCGTCTCTCCCTTTAAGACAAGCAGTGGTACGCAAATGATGCCATGCAATCGCTACCTTGGCCCGACCTTGTCAGCCGCCCTCCGCCGGGACGCGCCATACAAGAAACGGCGTCCTCTGAAGAGGACGCCGCGAAGTAGCAGTTCACACGAAGTGCAACGGGCCTGGTCACACGTGCGCGGGTTTTTGGCCCTCGCGCAGCTTATTCAGGGCCAGCCCGAGCAGCGGCATGAGGTCCGGCGCGAAGTCTTCTGGGGCGCGCGCCTGGGCGAGCGTGAGGTCCGCGACGGACCACACTTCGACGGGCTCATCCGTCAAGTCGGTCGCGTCGTGAATGTTGGCGCTGGTGCCAGTCACAACGTGCATCTCAGACAGGTCGGTGATGACACAGACTTCTGTCCAGTCGGTGACGTCCAGCCCTGTCTCCTCTCGCGTTTCGCGGGAGCCTGCCTGGGTCGCGGACTCGCCCTCCTCGATGTGGCCGCCGGGGAACGTGCGCTTGTTGCGCAGGAAGCTCGGCCCATGTTTCTTGATAAGCAGGACAACCTTGTCCAGTTCGAGGCTGAAAACGAGCATGAGCACGTAGCGGGTTTTGGTGGTCACTGGGAACCTCCTTCTAGTTGGCCTGCCGTCGTATAGCGAAGCCCGGTTTGTCCGAATCGCTATAGATTGCAGGTCAACTTATATGGAGCCAACCATGCTCAACCGCCAGAATGCTTTTCACGTCTCGCATCAGGGCTACTCGCTCATCCGCGGCAACAAGTGGAACACCAGCCGCACGCTCCGTCGATTTCTGACGGACGTGCTGGATGCGCCCCTCGCGAAGACGGGGGCCGCAGCTGGGTGGATGCTGTTTCAGCAGCTCGCGTACGACGAGGGTTACTCCAAGGTTCAACTGGAGGCGCTCGAGAAGTTCGCTACGCGTGTCGCCGAGGACCAGCAGAGCTATCTCGACAAGCTGCGCGTCGATGAGAGCAAGCCGGACCAGCGGTTGCCGGAACTCGTGCGCCTCATGAGCACCGTTCATGATGACATGCTCGGCACGGTGTTCAACAGCTATGAGGTCAAGGTCGACCCCTGGGCCGCGAGCCTCAAGGAACTGCAGACGCTGGTGAAATCCGTTGTGGTGCTCTCCGACTTCCTGCATCAGGTCGCCGGACGGGGACTCAACGACACCGTGCTGCGCGATTTTCCGATGTACGAATGTCGCGGTCTGCCGTGCTCCATTGCACCGGATGGAGAACTCTGGTGCGTTTCGGGTGCCGACAAGCTCGACAACAGCGGCGGCGTCCTCGAATGGTGCTATGACGAAGAAGACGCGAAGGAAATCCTTCAGAAGATGAACCAGTATCCCGACCGGTTCAGCAACCTGAAGGCTCAGTCGTGGCTCGAGTCCAATGCACCCGTGGCGGCTTAAACGCCGTCAACGCAAGTCAGGCTCACGCTTGATTCCTGCCCTGGATGCATGTCATCCAGGGCTTTGTTTTGCCCGCTCTGCCTAAACGGCTCCGCTATACGCCGGTCACGCGCACTCGCGCGAGCTTCCGACTGCCGTTATGTCCCGACTGAATCCCACTGCTGCAGACCTGCGCTTTCGCCGTGCCAAAAAGACCTCTGAACTGCTCGGCCAGGTCCCAACACCGAGCTCCATTGGCACCCGCCTGCTCGAGGCCCTGCCCACGAATAGCAAACGCATTATCGACCTTGGCGCCGGTGACGGCCGGCTTGCGCGGCTGGCACTGGCACAGTGCCCCGAGGCGACGGCGCTCCTCATTGAAACCGACACCGAGCAGGTGCAGATTCTCCGCGCGCATGCTGATGCCCGCGAAGAGGTGGTTCCGCTCGACGTGCTACGGAACGCAGGACTCCTGGACGTACGGAACACCTTTGGCGTAGCCGATGCCGTCGTATCGAATCCGCCGTACATGGCAGTGCGCCTGGACCAGTCGGATATCGACCGCGTGCGCGGCATCTTCCCTTTCGTGGAAGACGCAGCAGGCTGGGTGCGTGCAGACGTCGCCTTTACGGCCTATGCCTGGGCCTTGAGCGACCGCGGCGCGCACCTCGCGCTCATCCTGCCGGCGCCCGCCCTGACGCAAAGCCAGTACCGTCCCCTTCGAGAAAAACTGCTTTCCCAGCTCGCGGGCCTGACGGTCACGCAGTTGCCCTCCCGCTGCTTTCCCGGTGTCGAAGTCGACGCGTTCCTTGTGACGGGTACGCGCGCGATTACGCGCCGCCGCAAGCCGCTATTGCGCATGCTCAATGCAGCGGGCAACGTTACCGGCTCACTCCGTGTGAGTTACGCGGACGGACTTTCGCGGCTCGACTTTTCGTATCACGAGGCCGCGGCGCGCCTTGGGTTCGACCGGGCGGCGAGCACCGATACCCTCGAATCGCTCGGTGTGGAAATCATTCGCGGTAGCCTGAGCCGCAAGGAATTCGACAAGGCGGGCCTGTCCGTTTTCCACACGACCGACTTCGCAGCGGACGGCGCCCAGGTTACTTTGACCGGGGCATCCGATGTTTACCGGACCGCCGTCAAAGGGGACATCCTCATTCCGCGCGTCGGCTCACGGTGCCTCACGAAGGAGGCAATGGTGACCGCCGGAGCTGGTGCGTTCTCGGACTGTGTCTACCGACTACGCGCGCAGCCTCACGTTATCGACCGCGTGTGGGCCACGCTCAACAGCGACTTTGGACGTCAGTGGCGCGCCCTGCATGCCGAGGGGAGCTGTGCAAAGCACCTGCCCTTGTGGGTGCTTCGGAAAATGCCTGTGCTTGGGCGAGACAGAGTCTGAGCAGAACCGCCACAAAAGAAGAAGACGCTCCGGTATCACTAGGCTGCGAAAAAGAGCAGTAACTGCACGTCGTGTGCAACCTTCCGAGGAAGAGTGTGATGTTCAAGAAAAAGAACGCGATGCCACAAGATATTCAGCGCGACCCGGCAGCCCCGAATGACGAGCAGTGGGCCGAAATGCTCCGCGATTGCCGGCAACGCAGCAAGGAGTGGACTGAGGATGACATGAAAGCGTTCGGGGACGGACGATTGAGCTACAGCATGACGCCGCACGCGGTAGCCGTCGCCGTGGTCGTGGCCTTTGTCTTTGGTGTTTTGTACTATGGGGCACGGCTTATTCACGTGATTTGAATTGACCGTTCGCATAGCCCAGCTACCACGGCCGACTCTCGTCGGCCTGTCTCATGGGAGCGCCAAAAGAAAAGGGCGAACGAAGTTCGCCCTTTGAATCAACTAACCGTTGCTACGACATCACCGCGCAGCTTCGACGAGTCCGTTCAGCGCCTCATGCCAGCCGGCTGCCGCCTCCTCGATATTGCTGCTGAGAGGAATGGTGACCCAGACGTCGTATTTCCACGCGCGCTTGTCTGCCTGGCCACGAAAGTCAGCCGCAAGACTCGCGACCGAATTCGGCCATTGGGTTTCCAGCTTCCGGAGACGTTCCAGCATGTGCGCTTGTCGCACCATATCTGCTTCCGGCGAGCTCGACTCCAGGGAGGAAAACTCTTTCTTCAGCAGCAGGCCGAACTGTCCTTCATGGGTGACGATAGCCGCACCGTAAATAGCCGCAACCTCCTTGAGATGGTCCTTGGCGTCCGGACTGCCTGCGAGACGTACCGATGCTGCTCGGGCACTTTGCGACAGTTCCACAGGTTTGCGGCCATCGGCCTCCACCAGCACGTCCATGTGGCACACGCCGACGTCGCCGTTGGCGAACACGACGGCCGTCTGCGCAGGCTCCTCGTCGCCCACGAACGCGTTGTCCTTACGCGAATGCGCCTTCAGCTGAAGCTGCTCGACATGGCCCAGCACATCCTCGAGGTCGCCGATGGCGGTGCGAAGCATCTCCAGGTACTCTTCAATGTCTTCGCGGGCGTCCAGCGCTTCCCTGAGCACGAACTCAAACAGCAGGTCGTCGCCGGGTTGCACGTCGGCCATCGATGCGTAGTGCGCGTAGTCGCCGTGCCCGTAACCCGCTGCGACCATCTTCTGCAGCGGGGTGAACAGTGCTTGGGACCGTTCGCGAGCGGTTCCTGATTGTTGCTTGGCTGGTTTGACCGACCAGTTCCTGTCGCCGTGAATTTCGGCGATGTGGTCCAGCTTCTTTGCGCGGGTGAGCTCGATGCCGTAGCGCGCGAAGATGAGTCCGAGACGGGTAGCCTGCTGACGCTTGATTTCCTGATTCATGATGTTGTCCTTGAAAAGCGCAAGAGCGCTTGAACACGGGACCTCGCGTTGCCGGATTGCTCTTGCGGTTGACAAGTTCAATCGGGTGCTGCACGTGCATGTTGTTTACCTTGCCGCTTGCGCGGTGCGAGGAGAAGGCCCAGCACGAGAGGGGCGCAGATGGTCTAGCGAACCGCCTCGCACTCCCTTTCGAAACGAGTACAGGCGTTTTAGATGGCAGATGCGGGCTTGAGGCCAAAGCAGGAACCGGGGATAATGGCCCTGAGAACTGAAATTAAACAACCCCTATGACGAAACGACGTACGCCTAAAATGCCGTTCAAGGCAAAAACGATGGGAAGTTACCAGCGCGAAATAGCCAGGACTCAGAACACAAAAGACAGCAAGACAGCAGAGGTACACGCGTCTCCAGTTACTGTCTTCAAGCCAGACGCTTCTGGCAACCTTGTGGCGATGGAATCAGTGGAACCCGACTTCGCAAAACCGCCCGCACAGCAATCACGCCCCCGGACTCCAAGGGGAAGCAAATCGCTTCTTTAACAGGCGCAAAAGAAAAATCCGCAACCAGAGGCTGCGGATTCAGAACAGAGGGTACTAGCGGATGGGTGGATTGAACGCCACCTGCACTATCGGGCGTCCGTTGCGCGTGACTGGCCGGAACATATCAGCGACGCCGACGCGTCCGGACCACAAGTCACAGAGGTCGAACTCACCGGGGCGCGACGTTTGTGCGAGAAACGGTACGTCCTCACCGCCTGCTTCCTGGATGAGCGCCTTGAATCGTGCGAGCACCGCGTCGACTGTCAGCACAGGCTCCGGCGCGGTGACAGGCGCCGCTACGATGACCGGACGGCCACCGCGACCGACTGCGTGGTAGATGTCGCCCTTTCCCGCGCGCTCGAGCTTGATGGCGCAGCGCGCATATTGGCGGGGACTGCGCGTCCAGATGAGTACGGGGTCTTCTCCACCAACAACTTCCTTCAGCGCGGTAAGCCGTTTCACGGCTTCCGAGGTCATGAGATACGGCTCGACTTTCATTGCTTCCTCTCCTTTGTGGCCTGAACTGTATAGGGCGCCGAGGCAGCGAGGCCTCGTGACTAAAACGCGCGCAGGCGACTGGTCGAGAACCCTGCCGACGTTGGCTGAATCAGGTTAAACGCACCTGGCTAGACGTCAGGCAGGCGCCACCCCGGGCGGTTGCACCACCGTCTGGAGCCTCGAGCATGGAAACGACGCAGCCACTAGAAGAACTCAATGAAATCGCCGCCCGCCACTCCGTCTGGGTGGAGGCCATGGGCTGGCACAACAAGACTGTCCTTGAATCCCTCGCGCTTATTGCCTCAGAAATCGGGGAGGCGTCCGACGAAGTCGAGCATGGCAGACCAACAGCTGCTTTTGGCGAGGAGCTGGCGGACATCGTCCTGCGTACGGCCGACCTCTCCTGGACGGAGTCCGTCGACCTGGACGCTGCAGTTGCTGATGCAGAAGTCACATGGCGGGGCAAAACCATTGAGGAGGACTTCTCCGACCTCTACGTCGACTTGGGCAAGTGGGTGAATACGGCGCGCGTCGCCGTACTGGGTCCTGCTTTTGGCGCCATGATGGGTGTCATCGTGCGGCGCGTGCTCGAGATGGCGGAACGACAAGGAATTAACCTCGCCGCTGAGGTTGCGCGAAAGATGGACATCAACCTCAGGCGCGGTACGCGCGGCCGCCCGGTGTGAACCTGACCGAGGCCGACGCGGGTTCGATGTTCAGCTGTGTTCACGCTGCTGGAAGTGGGCCCGGTGCGGAGCCAGAAATGCTCGCTGCTCTTTGCATGGCACGTGCCTCAGCCTACCCGGAACCACACCTAGCTGTCGGCGGCTCCCTTCGTTGAGCGAGCCGGAGATGAGCATATTGCCGGCATCATCGAAGGATTTCGGCCTGAAACCGAAATGCGCGCTCCGTGCTCCAATCCGCCCTTCACACTCCCACCAAATGCGAGAGCGGCTTCGTCGAGCAGCTCGGCCCATTCGCTTCTACGCGGCATGCCTGGTCTCCCCTGAACTCTGCGCTTCCACAACTTTGCCATCGCAAGTGCCGAACTTTCAATACGTTTTTCCGGCAGGTGCGTGTCAGGCCCACCCTCTGACGCCGAACCTGCTGGCTCCCGCCGCGGTAACTAGACTTCACAGGCCACTTTGAAAGGAATCATGCGATGACACTGCCAGCACTCCGCCGGCGACCTTCTTTAGCGGGCGAACTGTACAGGCTCGAAACCCCGCAGGACCTCGACGGCATTCTCGTATGGGAGGGCGCTCGTCCGTTTCGTCTCGGGGACATTGCCTATTGCCTGTCGGAACTGGGCACCCTGCGCGCCTATCGTTACTGCCTTGTTCGTGCCGAGCCGGATGGGCGACTGCAACTGCTACCAGGGATGGAGTTTGGCGCCGAAGCCATCGGCGAACCTCTCGGCTTCAACCCGGACGAGAAGACCCGAAAGGCGTTCGAAGCAGGAGAAGCCGTCCAGACGAACCTGTGGGAGAACCTGCCGACGCATGACCGGGCAGGCCTGCTGTTGACGATGGCTGACCCTGGCGCGGTAATCCGGTTTACCGAAAAAGGCGAGGCGGCAAATGCGCCGCGGTTTGCTCTGGTCCTCGCGACCACAGGCGGCTCAGACCCTACGCTCAAACTCGCCGAGAAAGGCACGGCCGGCCGCATTGTCCGCCGCAAGCTGCACGTGTGCGAACTTGAGAACGTCGAGGTGCTGCCGGTAGCCGAGGACCCTGAAACGTCGGGACGCCATCTGCAAACCGAGGACCTGAGCGATGTTGCGCCGGGAACCATTCTCCGGTTCACGCCCATGACGCTACGTGGACGCCTCGGAATCGAGTACACCACCAACCCTTTCGGGATGGTCGAGCGCATCACGTCGCCGCGCATTACGGGCGAACCAATGGTCCACCTGGCGCTCGGACGTGGTGGCGAGCTTGCGAAGGCCATGGTGCCGCTTTATGCCCTCAAGAACGTCGCGACACTGAACTGATTGACTCTGCGTCCCTGCCCTGCAGGGACGCTTTTCTTCGCACGCCTTTGCAGTAAGCGCGCAGGCCGGCGCGCACTATACAAAAGGTCAAATCTGCTTAATTTGCACAATCATGATGAATCTGGACGACTTCGAGAAGACTCTGCGCGGCGCGCACTACTACAGCGCGTGGACCTGGACGAAGAAACTGCATACGGACCACCTCGGCGACATCCCGGTTACCCTGGGTTTCTTCGAACAGGACGCCGGACCCGATGAGGCCATGGTGCTGGCTGCCGCAGACATCGCCGCGTACGTACAGGCGCACAGCGCGCACATCCTTGACCTGGTCTATGCCCACTATCACTTCGCGCAGGCGGAGGGCTTTCTCGAGTTCTGGCATGTTCCCGCAGACCTGCCTCGTTCGCGCATTCCCGCCTACGTCAAAGGCATTGAGATTCGAGTCTGGCGCCTGCACGGTGCCGCGCATCCTTTCGGCATGACGCTCACTCTTTCCCCCGCATGGGACGTCGAACACGGGCTCAGCTTTGACTTCGTCGACGGCGCGTTCGTATCAGCAAACGACAACGAAGAACTTTTCGCATGGCTGAGTGCTCGGGCCGACGCAACGCACGTCGCCTAACGCAGCCCGGCTGGCTCGCGCCTGTCAGGCAATGCCCTGGACTTCCGCGACGACGCAAAAGAACTGGTGCCGACGGCGCCGGATTCGCTGGCCGCGCCGCAATCCGGGGGCGCTCGAGGTGCCCGGCTTTGTGACGTTGGGCAACAGACATGGCGGGCGTGGCTAGAAACGCCGCAGCCGTTACCGGAGGCGCCGAAGGTATCCCCGCCGTTCGGTGACTGCCAGGCTGATTCTAAAGGGCGCGCTGCGCCGGCACGCGAGTTCGCCGCGCCTAAACCTCCACGCACCTCGCCGCCCCCGCTATACTGTGCATGCGCCGCTCCAGCGCGCTGTCCTCGCCCTTCTCAGGGTCCGGCGAAACGGAGCGCAGTACAGGTCATACACCCACTTTCACTTCTTGCCAGAAGCGCAAGGTGCCAGCGTGTAATAGAGGACAACATCGCAAAAGGCCCTTGCGCTATCACGCAAGGAGTCATCCCCATGAAGGTCATTGAACCCACGCCTAGCCAGGCGATTGTGGTGTGGAAGAAGTATTTGCAGTCCCTCGGTTTCGCCGTGACTGCCTCACAGGTCCAGGAAGGTCTTGCCCGTTCCAAAGGCTATCCGAACTGGCAGGCTTACGTTACCGAAAACGACCCGCGTGGCCGGAAGCACAAGCAACGCAACCCAGGCACAGCGGTGACGCACGCGCCGGAAGGTGGCCGTCAATGCCGCAAGTGTGGCTCACCGCTCGATGCGAACGGCTGGTGCACGGACGAAACGTGTGCCTACAACAGCTGGTCGCAGCAGGTCGAGTACAGCGACATGTGCAACATGTCCCGTGAGCAGCTTCAGTCGAAGTACGGTGTTCAGAAACGTCAGCCGGAGGGCGACCCGGAACTGCTGGAAAAGCAGCGCTGGTTACTCGATGACTGGCTGCAGGAGGTCAGCGAACGCATCGCTAACCGGCCTCAGGACGAGACCCGGGAGGCTGCGTTGAGCGCGGTGGAGGCAAGCCTGCTGGAAGCAGTGCAGGCAGGTCCGCTGCTCGATGGCTATCGCCATATGGGCGGCCGCGGAGAGCTTGCGTTCGAGGGCGAACAGCCGTTTCTGCAGATGTCGTTCGACAGGGTGCTCAGCCCGCGATTCACCATCGAACTCGTGCTGACGCTCCGGGACGGAAAGTTTGCCGTCTACGTGCGGACATGGGAGTTTCCCGACAATGTGCAGAACGGCAACTATCGCATTTTTGACGACCTCGACGAAACGGTCGATGGTGATGGTGACGAGACGCTGCAACGGCTTATCGAGCGGGGCACGCGCGAGGCCCGCGACCAGTTCGCGGCGCTGTCAACCAATGTGAACCTTACCTGGGCCTGACCCGGCCAATCACCATTCAGGAAAATATATGGAACTCGAGTATATGCCGGGCCCGACGCCCGAAGCGAAGGCGCTGCAGCTGAAGCAGTGGAATTTGCTTGAAGCCTTCTATGAGGCCCGCGCGCGTCAGCCGGATTCAGACAAGGACAATGGCCCGGAGGCAACCCAGGCACTCGCGGCATACGACGGGAGCGTTGCGGAACTCGCTGCACTACTGGGTCCGGATGCCCCATGCTACACAGTCGATACGGAGCTCTGGAGCCTCTTCTCAGACCTGCACAAGGACGAAGTCGGCGTACGGCCGCGAACCCAGTACACCGTGGCGGAAGTGAAGGCATGGATTGACCGGCATTCAGCCTCGTAACGCCCTGCCCTCCCATTGATGTACTGATGGGCTGGCGCTGATTGAATCAAGATGCCCCGCGAGTCTATGACTTCCGGGGCATTTTCCTGTGCGAAGTTTTCGGCTAACGGCCACCCCGCTCACTCACCCCCCCCAATCCGCGGAGGAATACGCGTTGTCGCTGGATTGCTCAACTTTTCCGGCAGATTGCCAAAATAGATGGAGAGGTCCTGCGCCGGATGGAAGTTGGTCAAGTGATACTCGCTGGTCAGCGGGTCCGGTGCCGTGCTCTTGAAAGGAAAGCACGTCGAAATAAGACCTGCTGGCGAGGGCCGATGCAGCCGCAACGTAAAATCACGGATGCCGTCTTTCCAGGTGTTACCCGTCTCGAGCACATAGCCCACAAACAGACCACTGGTGTAACGGCTGTCACCCGAGGGTTTCGATACTTTCTTCCAGTCAGCGAGGAACGCGTCATCCGCGCAAGCGCGGTCCTTCAAATCGGCGCTGGTCATCTGAACCGTACCGATGCCCACCGTCGGAAACGGGCGATACTCGTGATGAACGTGCAAAACTTTGCCTGCAGGGAACGTCACATACCAGACGTACGCGACCGAAACAGTCCACGTGGGCGAGACCTTGTTGTCGCTGTCCGGGGTCATCCAGCCTTTTTTCTTCAAGACCGCCATCTGTGCAGGAGTGAACGGCGCAGTCTTGACGTCAAAAGGGTTTCCCTCTCCCGGGAAGAGCGCAATCTGCCTGTCTGTGAGGCCCAAGGCGCGCAGTTGCGCGGTAACGTCCTTGTCCTCGATAGTTGCAACGACGTGCGTCGAGAACGGCTTTTCCTGGCCGTCGACAAGAATACGGAAGCCTGGAGGCTGCCCAAAATAGCCGTCTTCATAGCCATCGTCGGAATGATACGGCGGCAAAGGGAAGACGAGGCTTTCGTGTACATCCTTGTCAGTTTCGTTGAGAAACTCATAATCGACCGACACCCTGTTTGGCGAGATATCCAGAACTTCCTTCGCCATCGCCACTTTGTCGGTGTGGCCCAGCTTGATGTTACCCAGGTCTACGCCGCCAATACCGTCATTGGCGAACGCGGATGCACTCAGCGTGAGTGAGAGAGCTGCTACGAATGGAGCTAGTTTCATGCTTTTGCTGGAAAGGCTTGATTGAAAAAGCGCCGGCTCCATACGGGCCGGCGACTAAAGGGTCATACAGCCACAGGCTGCACGTATGTCGATAGCAATACCCACAATTCGCCCGGATAGGGGTGGTGAAGGCTATGCGGCGTCCAGGCGTCGAACAGCAACACCTCTCCACTTCGAAGGGTGATAGCCTGGTCGCCCACCGTTAGCACTGGCCCCTTGTCGTCGAGCTCAGCACCAACGAGAACCCATACCGCCGTGGTCTGCCAGTCCTGATGCTTCTCCACGCTACCCGTGGAAGCTATCAGCGTGGGCTCATCAATGCTGCGGTCGGGCCGCAAACCATGCGACGCAAGCAGGTCGACGAACGCCTTGGGCGCTTCCACACCGAAATTGAACGTCCCCAGCGGAAACGTCGCGCGTCGGGCAATGCAGATAAGCCGGCTGGCCGGCTCGATGGTGCCAAGCACGCGAATTTTTCCCGCACCGGCGTTCTGGTTTGCCGACGCCCCGGCGCCTGCGGCATGGAACTGATGCCCCGCTCCCGGCATCGTGGTGTTTTCTCGGGCCATGCAATTCTCCTGGTGGTGTCCTACTGCGTGTAGAAAACGGCTTTTACAGCCACATGGCGGCGCGGGCGAAGTACTCGCCCGGGTGTGTAGCGGGAGGTCTTTAGTCCAGAAAGCTCGTCTCTCGCTAGACAGAGCAGGCCATTTTTCCGGATAACACATGAACCTGTTTCTTAAGTGTTTGCGCGGTCTGCTGGACTTCGCCGCTGTGCTGCTAACGTTCGTGATGATGCTTTCGCACATCGCACACCTCTCGCAGGAGCTCGCTCCCCTCTTCGCGACCAACTGGAACCTGTGGTTCTCGCGTGTCGCGGCCGGGTGCGGCCTGCTTCTGCTAAGCCTGTGGGCGTTCGTATGCCTCCCGGTTACGCCCGCGGGAAGCCGCAACCTCTGGCCTGTGTACCTGTTGTTCGGGTGTGCCGGGCAGTTGAGCGCGGCGTGTGCAGCGGCGCTAATGGCACGCCACGGGGTGAACGCCTGGTGGCAGGCCGTCGTACCGATGCTTTGCTTCGCGCTCGGGCTTGTCATCGGCGTTGTGCTGACCTCGTTCGGCTTTGCCTTGATACTGCACCTCACGCTGGACGCCGCGCATGCCGCTGTTGTCGCGCCCGTTCGCTGGCTGCGACGCCTTGTCGCCTCGACAGCAACAGACAACGAGGTGCGCATGCGCTCCTGATTTGCCGGGTCTCCCCTTCGTGGGAGACCTTTCTTCGTGGCGCCCCGCCCCGTTCGTCTGTTTCCCCGGTGATGCGGCCGGGCTAAACCGTCACGCTTCACTTGTGCTCGCATCTCCATCGAGCACATCATGTCTGCTGGCGCGCTTTACGTCGCACGGTCCCCTGACTATCCGGGACTCGTCAAGGTTGGATTCACCACCAGAGGGGCCGGCACTCGCGTCAAACGCCTCTCCGGCGCCGGCTCGCTTGCGCGCTGGGAGCTGGTCGCCTGCCGGGACGTACGGAGCCCACGCGAGGCGGAAAAACTCGCCCACGCGCGCCTCGAACAGATGAATACTCGCGTGGCGGCGCGCCGCGAGTTTTTCAAGGTCGACGTCGCCGTCGCGCTTCGCGTACTGGAGGAGACAGCCAGCCGGTTCACACCATCGGTTGGCCAGGATACACCTTCTCGCAAGAGGTGCTCGTTTCCCAAGGCCTGGAGTGACCTACTCCAGCTTCAGTGCAGGTATGGCGGCAAGACCGCCATCATCGAGCAAATCCTTGGTGAACATGCTGAACACGGGAGACGGCTCGCCGAATCGCGGCTCAACGCACTGGGTATTGTGTGCGTTAACCGGCACCAGAACGCCCGCACGTATGTCATTGACCCGCAGCGCGCGAGATGTCTGCTCGAAGAGCTGATGCTTTCTGGGTCCACCGCTGTTGCCGAAAGCATACGGGCGGGGGCATCGCTCACAGTCACTCTTTCAGTCTAAAACGAGCCGTATTGAGTAAGCGCGCTGATTCGTCTAAAATGACGCGTCAGCCCTATTCAGCGCGCGCACCAATGTCTGTAGCAGATTTCGAGTCCAAGCACTTCTGGCGTTCGCTCGAGCACCGTCTCGAGCTTGTCGATACGTCGCTGCCGTTTGCGAGCATCCGGCGATACACGGGCGGCGCAGCGAACGAGAGTTCAGTGGACCGGGTGGACCTCGGCGGGGCGCGTGAGCGTGTTCTGACGCTATTCACGAAGTACGGTTTCGACGAGGAACCGCAAACCTGGGCTGAACTGCGCGGGAACCATCGCTACATCGAAGACCTGCAAACAGCCCTCGATACCGTGCGCATTGGATACCGGGATAACGTCGATGCCGGGTTGAGCTTCGTCCAGAGCTTCCGGCCGGCGTTGATTGACGCAGTGCGCGTCTGCGTGAGCGAAGGATTCGCGGGACTGCAGAAGTACCATCGAAAACAGGGTACGTATCGCACGAACGCCGCGGCCTATGACGAGGGCACGGAGCTGGCGGACAAGAGCTACGAAGACGCGGATAACGAGTGGCCCGAGCACCTTCGCTGAGACCAGAAAAAGAAAACAGCCCGCAAGCGGGCTGCTGAATGAAAGCGATTAGGCTGCTTTCTTGCCATACAGACGGATGAAGCTGCCAAGCGTCAGATACACATCCTGCAGCGTTTCTGCCTTGACACCCTTTCGCATCTGCACGAAACGGTGGAAGTACGTCAGCGCCAGGTCGCGCACTGCATCGACATTCTTCGTTCCCGAACACATCTTGTCGCGACGACGGTCGACCACGATGGCGCGCATATACTCGATTTGCTCATCGCCCTTATGCAGCGCGATGAAGGTCGGACGATGCACTCCGTCGAGGTAATCGTGCACCATCGCTTTCTGCTGCACGTGCTGGCAGATGGCGACAAACGCCGCCAGTACTCCACTGGTGACCGTGCCCGAGCCCTGGGAAAAGCCGAGCGCATCAAGACGCATGATGCCCTTGTGCAACGACATGGTCGCGCGGCGCACGTTCGTGTCACCGCCGCTGGCTGACACGACAGCAGACGGCAACGGACCTTTTGCGACAAGCGCACTCTCAATCAGACGGATATCGACACCTTCCGCCCGCAGACCTTCGGCAACGCGGTCTTTGCCGCGTTTGACGGCCTTTGCGTTGTCGTACTGGTCGTAGAGTCCGTCGAGTTCTTCCTGCGTGTGGCAGACGTGAACATGAAGAATCACTTCTTCCGACGCCTTCGCGAGGCCGAGTTGGTAGGCCTCGGCTCGGGTGTAGCCATCCACCAGTTCAACCTTTCGACCCAGTTTGCCGGCACTGAAGATGCGCTTGTTGCCCTTGAGGGGGCCCCACGTATGCTTCGCAGTGTGGACCCGCACCTCGTGGGCGCGTTGCTTCTTGTAGACCGACTTGCGGGCGATGTTGACGATGTCGTCCATCGTGCAAACGTAGGTCAGCATGCCCGGCATTTTCGAGATGAGCTTCATGGTCATTGTTGTCCTCACAATTTTCAAGTTAACCTGAGCTCTATAGCGAGGCGCAACAAATCAGGGCAAAACTACGTGTAGCGAGCGGGTACGCTGCTGCAATCCTTGAATCGTGCGTACCCTCAGCCTGCTGAACTTCAGTTTCGCGGAGGTCAATCAGAAGTCTTGTCGGACTGTCGCTATACCCGGTGCGCACTTCTGCGCAACGAGGCCTTCATGCAAAGTCATGTGCAGGTAGCGACAACGAGCGTCCGGGCTACTGCCCAGAACGCGTTGAAAGCAGCGGAACCAGTTCTCCGTCCGCTGATGGGCAAACAGAAAGGCGCGGTGAGCCGCTGCGTACAGGGCGGAAACGCCATCTCCTTCGAACTTCAGAATCTCTCTTCCACGTTCAAGCCGGCTGTTGGCAAGGTGCTCTCGTACTACGAGCACGTCGGCCGCGACACGCACGGCGAGCGCGAGCAGTACTGGTGCTCGACGTCGACGGCGTGCTGGTCAAGATTTCGATGTACCAGCACGAGGCCGCGTCTGGCGCCCATGCCATCGGCGCGATTTACACGGGCACCGACAAGGAAGAAGCGCTGCGCCTGGCGCTGAACCGCTTCAAGCGGTTGTTTCACTGACAAGCGATGTAACTGGCTTTCTCGCCCTCGACCTGCGTCGAGGGCTTTTTGTTACGCGAACGGTTTAGCGCAACCGCAGGGGCGCATCGATGGCTATACCTGCAAGGACTTTTGGTCACTTAGGAGGGGCACCATTTGATATCAACAGCTGAACTCGACAAGGTCTTCACGGACCTCGAGGCCTTTCGCGGCAACGGTCGCGAAGAACTGCACTTCGATTCCCGCGACCGCGGGAACTATGGCGCCTACAACTGGGAAGGGACGCGCCGCATGCTGCGCCGTGCCGACCCGGTCGGGCTGGCCGAAGCAATGCTCCTGCAGGAGATGGTCGAAGCCACGCTGCACGGCTCGAAAGTAGTACTCCACCGGTTGCTGCGCGAAGACGGTTTTCTGGACCATCTGAAACAGATTCTCCTGATAAAGGAGCGCGTGACCGGGCTAATCGCCGGTCGCGATGAGGCGCTACGCATGAAGGTCACGACGGCGCTCGCGTCAATCTCATCGGACTTTGGTGAGCCGAGCGCGCGAGAAGTGGCCATCTGTCTGCGTGACGCCATCTACTGCACGGATACCGGCCTGAAGCTGCGCTGGCTTGTCTGCGACGGAGGCCCGCTGTCCGGGCCCGTTCCGCTCGCCGAGGATGTCCGACAGTTCGAAAGCATCGCAGAGTTCATCGACGCGCTGCGGGTAGAACTGCCCTTCGGTGCCCATCTGGCACGCATCGGTCGCGACTTCACAGCTATCGGCATCAAGCAGCCCGGTCGTATCGCTTACCTGTCGTCGCTCGGGATTGATACGCACAGCGGACAGACCGCACAGGACCGCGCTCACGGCACCCAAATGGCGGAGGCGTTCGACCTGGACACCGCCGTCCAGCGGTATCCGGAGTGGGTGAAGGTGTCAGGCGGGCACGGTTATGGGTCTTCCATCGTAACGACGGGTGACACTGACCACCAGATGAACCGACTGTCGCAGCTACCGCGCGACCGACTCATCTGGTTCGCGATGACGGTCGAGCTGGCAGTGCAGCGGATGGCGCAAACCCGTGCTGAGGATGTGTGTCTCACGGAAGCGCTGGGCAATATCCTGCCGGGGGAGCGTACGTCAAACCTGCCTGCGGTCATCAAGCCGAACTTCGCCATCGACACGCTGACCCTCGAGAGGGCGCTGGAAACGCTCGAGCTCAGCGAATGGGAGCTTCGCTTTCTTGCCCCTGCTCTGGACGGTCTTTCGGCGGATACGTTCCTGCCACAAGGCCCCGGGCCGGTGGGATTCCGTATCGACAGGCGCGAGCCCTGCCTGTGGCCTGTCGAGTTCGGCGGCTCACTGTCGTTCTCGCAGCGGGAGGACATTCAGAACAACGCCGTGCGGTTCACATCGGTTGGCACTGACTGGGTGGGGAGCAAGGCAGAAATCGACGATGCGCGAAAAGTTATTTTTGGCCGCAATCTGGCCAACTACCTTCTCGCTTGGGGAAACCGCGAATTTGCTGCCCTCTGGGAGCAAAGCCGGGAGTGGTTCGTAGAGCGTCTGAAGAGCAATCTTCCGGAGGCGCTCAACCACCCGAGCGTGTACCTGGTCGGGATTGACCACTATGCCGCTTCTCGCGTGAATCTCTATCACCAGAGCCCACGCCACAGGACGTACAACCCGCGTTGCTACTTCAACCCGAAGAGCCAGGTGACTCACTCGTTGCTCGTCCATCCGGACACCAGTGGCGACCTGGTCGGAGTCCTCGGTCTGCAGGGTGAAGCGGATTTGCCGGAGCAGTTGCGCGGATGGAGCCGCAAGCTTGGCTGGTCTACGACCGACCGTCATTCCCGTGGCAGCCCGTACGGCACGGTAGAGCGGTGGGATTTCCGGCGTCGCATGGCTGGCTCAGAGAGAAGGCCTTCGTTCGAAGGCGTCATCCGCGTGAACGAGAAGAACTGCGACATCGGCAAGGTGCTGCGCTTCGAGTATGCGAAGGACGTTGATTGAGTGTCGAGGAATCGCGACATCGCGACCCGCACCGCAAAGGAGAGCTTGTGCGAATACTGAAGAAGAGCGAAGTGTCATCCCCCTGCTATCTGCTGGCCAGCAAGTGCGTGCCGTTCCAAGAAGACGGCAACGAAGAGCCAACCTTTGTGTGGGCAGTCTACCGCTCGTCGCAATTTTCGCGCGAGTGGCGTACGGGGCTGGTGCAGTATCACCCGCGTCTCGGGTGGCGTCCACAAGGCTCGCAGGGCTGGGACTGGGATGTTCGGGAGTGGCAGTATCCTCCTCAGCTTCCCGACTGGGCTCGCAAGGAAAACGCAGCCACGGCAGTCACGAAGTAGGTGGCCGCCCGCATTTGATTCACAAGCGCCCTTCTCTGAAGGGCGTTTCTCTTGCAACGGCCCCTCCACGAGGCACGGCGGATGGTCCGTTCCATTTTGCAGTGTGTTGAGGACGGGCCACCCTAGTCTGCTGCGGAGCGCTTGGTCGCCTGGTCCTAGACTGGAAAGGACAACGTCACAAGGAAAAGAGATGTCGCCGATTGTTGAACAGGCCAACGCGAACCCGCCGTGGTTCCATGGCATCCAGCACCTGGTTCGCCAGCCGAATGGATACGTCTTCTGGAGGGACAGGTCCGTCGAGCACTTCACACACAGCGATGTCGAGGCGAGTGAGCGCGCCGCGCGAAGGCTTGCCGACAAGTGCCTGCTGCTGGAGAGCAAAGGCATCCCCGTCACTGGAAGAACTGTTCTTTGCCAGGCCGCACTTGAAGCGCCGGCGAACACGCCCTGGCTGAACGCGCTGATGCGCTATTACGCGTTCTTCGAGAATCGGGATGGGACCGTCAGCGGCGTGTTCTACACCCACGCCAATAGGTCCGAGCCACTGGAGGCGCTCGGCGTCCACAGGCGGGCCGACGGCTCGATTTTCACCGAGCACTTCAGCAGCGGCTACATGGCATGTCGCCTCGCCGAAAGTCGCGGCGCGGTGTCGCTTGGCTGCGGGTTCGACTACGAAACCTTCGAAGGCATCATGCAGCGTATGGGCCTCACGCCCCAGGAGCTTGCCGGCTTGTTGCCGACAGCATACGCGTCGTAATTCAGCTACCTGCGCTTCGGCGCAGGTTCTTTTCGTCTGCCGCAGGCGCCATGTCGTCCGTCGACGCACGAAAAAAAGCGAGTCTCGTTCGAACGAAACTCGCTTTGAAGCAGGTTGTGCTGGTCAGGCAGAGAGGCCTTTCCTCGGCAGGTGGGCGACGCCAAAAATGTTGCCGTGGCGCGTAATGGCGTAGGCTTCGACAACCTCGGCCGAGCTCACGCCCTTGAAGCGGACCGTGAACGTGACCTTCTCGGTGCCCTCATCTTCTTCGACGGGAGCCAGAAAGACGGGGCGCGTCATCTCTGTGCCCGGCGTCACATATTCCCAGCCGCCCGGGGGCTCCACGCCCGCGTCGAGAAAGTCATAGTCCTCGAACGCCTGGTTGGCTGCCGCATCGCGCTGTTGCTGTAAATCGTTCAGATTCATGTTGTCCTCGCTTTGATGACCGGGGCTACCGGTCGTGGAAGGTCTAGTACCTGCCGCATCAGCCGTGCGGCCGGGCGTACGTCCCGAACGGCGTACCTTCGAGCGGCGCCTCCGTGAGTACACTCAGCCCTTCGGACGCTGCAGGCGGCGCGCTCAGTACCTGGGTTTTCGCCGTGACATCCGCGAAAGTCAGGTGCGCGGCCTGTCGGTTGCCGACCACATTCAGGAACGCGCCGGTGTCCACGTAATAGATGTTGCCGAGACGGTTTGCGCTGCGTTGCGGTGTGTGGCCAACAAACACCCGGTCGATGCCGGTAACACCGTAGTCGTCGCCGGCGTTCACACGGTCCCGCCCCCACGTTGCAATCTTCAGTGTGCCCTTGTCACCGGCCTCCACCTTCGCAACGAACTGCTGCCAGCTCATCGACGCCGGAACCTCGGCGTGAACCAGTCCGACCGTACCGCGGTCTGTTTCCAGTTCAATGACATACGGCAGAGCACGGAACAGTTCGATAATCCGGCGTCGCTGCTCCCGGGGAACATCGAGCCACCAGCTCATGCCGTTGCGCGCGCCGACGACGTTCATGTAGGCGCGGAGGACCTCTTCATGCGGCTCGCCGTCGTCGTACATTTCCAGGAGCATGCATTCGTGATTGCCTCTCACCGAATGCACCCACGGCTGCTCCAGAAAGCGCGCGACGCGCTCCGGCTCAGGGCCGCGGTCGACAAGGTCGCCCACACAGAACAGTCGGTCGCGCTCCGGGTGAAAGGCCACCCGCTTGAGGGCCTGCCAGACGAGGTCGTAACAGGCGTGAATGTCGCCGGTGACAAAGTCCCGTCCGACGAGGTTCCTGCTGAATTGCTGCACCCGTTTCATACGGGAGTCTCCTGGAGGTTGGTCAAACAAGGGCTGCTCGCCCGTTGCCACGCATCTCGAACAATCTGCGTGGCCATCGCTGTGTCGGCGTCGAATTCGTCACCACAGCCATGCGCGATTGCGAGCTGCTCGAGCCCGCCCAAAGGCACCGTCGTGGCGCCCTCGAAAAGTTTGGACGTCGGGTTCATGACGCCGCCATGGTCAAGACTGACGTCCTCGACTTCGACCCATGCGTGGACGAAATACGTGGGCTGGTAGCGCACAAGAACGTCTTTTCCGTGCCGGATAAAATGCCTGGCCAGTGCCGCAGCCATGCCCCAGCAGCCACCCTCCTCGAAGTGAAATCCAACCTGCGCAGACTCGACGGAATCCGGCAGTGCGGCCGCGAACGCGAACACGACGGCGCGCGAGTCGTCAACGGAACTCTCATTCATGTTCAAAAAGTGAAATTGGCCTCCTTGGTATAGCGAGGACGGCCGGACTAAAACACCTGCGCTAACCCGAACTTGCGAGGCGCCACCCGCTCGACTCAGGGGTATTCGCCGTTATCAACGTGAAGAGGCCAACGAATTGAAGAAGTCGGATGCCGCACGAGCGGTCGAGAAAATCAACAAGCTGGAAGCAGACGAGTGCATCGTTGCGTACTACAGAAAGCTGCGTCGGATTGATGCACCGGCCGCCTACGTCTTTATCGGAAGCTTCCTGGGCGGCCTCGTCTTCGCGGGCTGCTGCCTGGCCAGAGTGACACGCCACTCCGAGGAATTGCTGGTGATACTCGCGGTCATTCTGGCTTCGGCATTCACCGGCTATCGCGTACGAGCGGTTCCCCTGTTCGAGCCGCTTGCGGAGAGCGACCAGTGCGGAACCGTCCTGAACCTGGCTCCCAGTGAAAAGCTCTGGTTTCTCGGCGAGGACGTCCCAACTGTGCCGGAGCTCACGACCGGCGCAGGGCGGTTTGCTGCCGAAGGGCCCTGCACTTCATACAGGGTGACCCTCGAGATAGTTGGGTCTTTTGCGACGTGAACTGCGGGCCCGTAGAGGCGAATGGTCTTTTTCATAGGACAGGGTCGGGGTGAAAGCAAAGGCCGCTGACTACGCGGGATAGACCAAGAGTCTGCAACGCCTGGGCAACCATACCGAGGCTGGTGTAGTCCAGCGGGTACTTCGCGAGCGCATCTTCAACTGTGGCCACGATGACATGGGTCCGCTCCGAACTGCCCGCTTCACCGAAAGCGGTACTCTGCGCCTGTGCCGCTTCCAGTTGAGCGAGTTCCTCGTTGGTGAGCTGCACCGCAAAGAGGACTGCCTTGTGCGTAGAGAACGTCGCCATGAGCTGACGCTTCGAAATCACACGGAACCTCTGCGGGTCAGTCACATGAAGCCCCGTCTCTTCGGCGAGCTCTTCGCGCGCGTCACTGAGCGGGTCGCCGTCAACGCGTATCGAGCTGCCGCCAGGCAGTTCGTAGACAAATCCCTGTTCGTTGCTCACCGTGCTCCGAAACTCACGTACCAGGACTAGCTTCACCTGCCCCGTTACCCAATTACGGTGCCACGCGAAGATGCTGGTGATGTCCTTGCGTGCAAAAACCACTTCGTTCGACTTGTGCCGACCCTCGTTCTCGACCCAGACCTTCACACCCATGGCATAGGCAAAGACGCCCTTGGAGCTCGTGCCAAGATGGTAGTGCAAGCAGGCACCGTCAAGGCGATTGCCAGCCTGTCTAAGGTCTGCATACCAGGTCTGAAACTGCTCCGTGCGCCAGATGAACAGCGGCACCTCGGTCTCCCCGCCCTGTCGAAGCGCGCCCTCACCCAGAAGGCCGACGGCATGCTCAAGCGTTTCGTGCAGCGTGCTGAAAACAGAGAGTCCCTTGTTGCGCACCCGCACATCGAGGTAACGGTTCTTCGGCGCATTGGCCGGTCGGCCGTACACGAGCTTGCCCGAGTGCAGGTCTTCGCCAATCTCCATGTTGGTCGTGAAGCCCGGCATGCCGAGGTCCTCGCGGTCACGGTCAATCTCTCGCGGCACCCACGCCACGATGACGTCGGCCAGTGCGCGACCGCGGCACTCCCATGCTATCTGTCCGTCGTAGGTCCAGCCCTGCTGGTCGGCAGACGCGCCGCAGAAGCGGGCTTCGGGAATGGGGATGAACACGTGACCGTCGTATCCGAGCGATTCGAGCGTCCGCAGTGCCTCGTGTCGCCAATCCGCCTGGTCCGCAGCGCGTACAGAGGGTCCCTCGAGAAAGAGGGATTTCAGCACTTTGGAGGGAAATGGCTGCTCGGCAAATACGATGTGCATGGTGGGCCCGACAAAGTAAGACCGGACCTCTAGCGAACCCGTTTTAGCTGAGAGGGCATTACCACCCACACACAAGCGAAGGGCGGTGGACTAAAGAGCTGGCGTTATAGGGAGAGACCCCTCAGACCTGTATCCGCATGCATACCAACGACATTCGCGTTCTGCTGTTTCTGGACTACGATGGCGTGCTTCAGACGCCCCGTCGCGCGCAATGGCGCGAATTCGAATTCTTGCCACAGTTGGAAGCAATCTTGCGCGACTACCCGGGGTTGGCGGTGGTCATCTCTTCCACACATCGCTACCAGAAGTCCCTCGAGACGTTGCGTCTGGCCTATTCGACAGATATAGCCTCACGGGTCGTCGGCGCCACACCGGACCTGCCTCTGGGCAACGCAGATGGCGGGCGTTTCGAGGAAATTCGCCAGTGGAGAAGCGCCAACGCGTGTGAGCGCATTCCCTTCATTGCGCTTGACGACGAGCCCCGACTCTACCCGCGGGAGTGCGAGGAACTGTTTCTGTTGAGCCCATATGGCGGTCTTGATGACTTTGCAGCCGAACGCCTGCGCGAATCGCTGGACGCGATTCTGGCCGCCTGACACGCCTCCCCTTAGCCCGCCACCTTGCCCCGTGAGTTCGGTCGCGCGGGCGGTACGCGGCTGCCTCTTGATACCGGCGCGCTAACCACGGGGTATGGAAAACGAGCTTTCAGGGCACCCGCTATCCCAAATTTAGTCGCACATACCGGCCTACCCCGCACTCCTTCTTGTCGAAAAGCACGCATTCAGGCCGGTATGTGCGACAAGACAAGAAGCCCGGCCCGCCAGGGCCGCAGTGTGCGGAGCCGTGTGAGGGTCGAGCTGTCCCGTCAACCGGGCGCTGCCGCGTTCCCGGCCATCTGTCGCCACCGGCATACGAGCATCCGGGTGTAGTGCTCGGGAGGGACATCCCCGTACGCACCAACCGAGAAGCCGTCGTTCGCTTCCACCAACGCCGTGTTCCCATCGGCGAGCACACCGAAATCGATAGCAAAGCCCGCGGGCGCGCCCGCCTCAACGTACTCGGCGACGGCGGCCTGCGTCTTAACCATGTCGAGCTGTACCCGCGCGTCACCCTCGTAGTGGCTGACGTGAAATATCTCGCCCGTGAGCACATAGACGCGCCACTCCGAGACAAACGCCGCGGGAGACGCAACCCAGACATCCTGGCTGCGGGACACACCCTGAAGGCGAAAGTCCTGGGTGTCACGTGCGACGAACCCCGTAAATGCTTTCTGGCGTGACGCTGGCTTGATGAAGAACGGTTCCCCGGTACGGTCGAGCGTGGCGAGAACGCCCCTGAGCGGCCGCACCCGAACATCTCGGTGCAACATGTTGCGAAGTGCGAGCGGATAAGGGTCGGCGGGCGGCAGCTCGCGACCGACGGACATGAGGGCCGCCTTGATGAAGGGGATACGCCCTATCGCAACGATACCGCCATCAATCACAACGCGCCGGCGCTGCATCTGGGACAACGACGCGAGCTGAACCTCACACCCCATCCGCTGGGCAACATCGCGTACCAGGCGCTCCTCCCGCTCCAGACGGTATCCGGACTGGTGCTCGATAACGAAACGGGCTACGTGAAAATCATCTGGGGCAGTCATGGTCATCGGGGCATGTGCGAGTCTTGCGTCTAACTCCGCACTTTAGCTGCGCGCCCCAGGCGAGGGTGGCCTTCAACGTTATTCGCTAGACCGGTCAGGTCAACTATCCTGGAATGAAATCATGAGCAATCTGACCGTCGCATTCGTTGGCAACATCGACACGGACTTCTCCCCGCCCGTGAACGGCATGGTTGTGGAATCGCGTGGCGTGAATGGCTTTCTGAGCCATCTCGACCTGCAGCACTATCTGCGCGTGAAGGAAGCACGAGACCGACAAGGGCTGACCCGGCCCAACGTCGTTGCGCACCATCTGACGGGGTGCAACGTCGTCGATACGGTAACCGGCGAAATGTGGCACATCGAAAGCGTGAGGAAATCGTGGTGGATTGGCACCCACCTCACCGCGGTTATGACGACGCAGTCGAAGGACGGCCTGCGCACAGAAGCGTTCTGTATCGATGCGCTCAACAACTGCTTGCCCCAGATTCGTCGCATGGCGGAGTGCAACCGGGCGCGGTTCGGCCTGAACTGAAGTATTGCTTGATGACCTCCCTGGCACTCCCGGGGAGGTTTTTGCTTTTGGGCAACTCAATGTGCCGCGCGGGCAAACCAGGCCACGGGACCGTCCTCGGCGTCCCACAGGCCGATGAGGAACCACCCCTCCCCCTCGGAGACCGGTGGCTCCCAGTCAGTGATGTCGGGGTCGCCTGCGACGAAGTATGAAACACAAGCCGGATGGTCCAGAGCCTCCGCTTCCAGCCATACGCTGCGCTGCTCAAGCTGTTGGGCGTCACGCCATTGATGGAAGCGGTCCGGGTCGCTATGAAAGTCAGGTAAGTCCGGGTGCGTCCAGTAGCCGTGGGCATCGCGCACAACCTCTACAGGGCGAAGTTGTTGCATGGGAGCCTTGATGTGTTTGATATCCGGCGTGTAGCAAGACGCACTCAAACGGCCACCACCTAAACCGACGTCGAAGATTAAAACTCGCAACGCTATACGGGGCCCCTTTACGGTCCCGGAGTCGTGTGACCGAGGGCAACATTCCGAGGTCCATGTGGTCAACCCTCCCCGCAAGAAGAAAGGTTTTTTCGCGACCCTGATGCGGTCGCCCCGACAGGCTTCAGCCGAATCGGTACGCACCGACCTGCTCCATAACCTGCACGACGCAAGTTTTGACGAATCAGGCTTCGCGGTCGTTGACCATGACAGCCAGCGCTATCTCGCCTTCGGACTCATGTTCCGGCCGGTGCTGATGGCGTCGGACGACACGGAGCTGCATGTCCGTCTTGCACTGGAAAACCTCCCTACCGGAAGCGTGGTTCAAATCTGTGCGCTGAACACGCCTCAGGTGGCCTATCAGCTTGACGCCTGGCGCGAGACGCGGGGGACGTTTGATTCGGACGTAGGCAAGCACCTCACCAATGCGCGCTACGACATGCTGGCTGGTGACGCCGAAACGGGTGCCGCGACGGGCGGCGGGACCCGCCCGCGGCAGCGCGTCCACTACCTGTTCGTCCAGGTTCCTTATCCTGCGGTGACCGCTGACAATGAAGCGGTCGAACAGGCCTGGATGGCTCACGGACGTCAGCTTTGTCGGGACACACAGTACCTGTGGCGCGCCGCAGGGCTGCCCAACGACCTGATGACTCGAGCGGACCATGCCGCCCTCTGGGCTGAGTTGCTGAACATGCAGATGTCGCCGCGCGACCGGATGCAGCACAGCACAGGTTTGGGTACGGGAGGTACGCCGTCGGCCGGCCTGATGGAAGGAGGCACAGTTGGCCTCGACGAAAATCGCCGACTCGTGCTCGGGGGCTCTGACAAGGCGAAGACGCTTGCCGTGATGACAGTCGACCGTGTGGACTTCGCGCAGCAGTATGTCATGGAGCATCTGCTCGGACATCCGTTCAAGGACAGGGACTTCCTCAATTGCCCCTACTGGGCCTACACGACCGTCCAGATTGTGGACACATCAGCCGCTCGCGAGACTGTACGGCAGCGGCATCGTCGCTTGCGCGCCTCGGCGCCCTCGCGGGGCAGCCGCAACGACGCGGCACTGACGGCCGCAGAAGGGTTTCTCCTTCAGCTCGACAAGGGCTATCGCGCGGTCCGCGCGTACACCGGCATCAATCTCTACGCGGCAGCCAATGAGGTTGTGCGCGTTGCGCAGGAAGCTCGGGCACGCGCCACGATGGCTGGTTGCAGACTCTCGGAGGAGACGCTCATCGTGGGTCCGGCCTTCGTTGCCTCGCTGCCTTTCCAGTACACCCCGGCCATCGACCCGCCCAACGGCGGCCTGCGCAGGGCGCAGTTGATGTCCTCGTTGAACGCCGCAAACCTGATGTTCGTGCAGGGGACTGGAGCGTTGCACGGTGCGCATCGCGGAGGTGTGCCGCTCCTTTCACGACAGGGCAATCTGGCAGCATTTGACCCCTGGTCCAACCCGGGCAGTCGCAGTTCGTACAGCTTCTCCGTCCTCGGAGAGGCCGGCTCGGGAAAAACCGTCTTCGCGCTGGAGGTGCTGACCGATACGCTGGCTCGTGGCGGGCATGCAGCTATTCTTGAGCAGGGTGGCTCATACTCCCGGCATGTGGCGGCTCTCGGCGGGACCACGGTAACGTTCGACCCTGACACCCCCGTCAGCGTGAACCCTTTCTCGCTGATGACCAGCGAACACGACCTGTACGAACTGCTGCCCGTGCTCAAGGCCTTTATCATCAGCCTGGCGTTTGGTAGCGACAGCCTCGAACCGGGCGGTGTCAGCGAGCAGTACTGGGCACTTGCCGAGTACGCCGCGAATGAGGCGTTCCGTGAAGCCGGCTCGGCCGCTTCGCTCGAGACAGTAATCCGCCATCTGGCGGCGCGCGACGATGACGAAGCACAGGATATGGCTCGACGGCTTTCCCGCTTCACGGACGCTGGCTACAGCCGATGGTTTGACGGCCCGTCTCAGCTCCAGCCGTTGGAACGGCTCACAAGCTACGAGTTCGAGCGTCTGTCGGGCAACGACACGCTGTGCCATGCACTCGTGGGTGCGTTACTCGTGCACCTGAATACGGAAATGTACCGGAGCGAGCACAGGACGGCCAGAAAACTCGTCCTTGTCGATGACGCCGAGGAGCTGCTGCGCGGAGTCCCGGGAGCCGTAATGTCCAGGGCGGTCCGGCGTGCTCGTCCATTCAACGGTGCGTATGGCGTCATCGCGCAGATGGCTCCGGCGGCGTGCCACCCACACATGTTCGCGTTTCACATCCTGACGAGAGCACATCGTGTCGCGATTGAAAGGCTGCTTCAGAACGGCTTCCTGGACGCCCGCTACGAACATCTGGCCCATGGCCTCCGTGCGGGACTGTTCATCATGGATGAACTCGGGGAGGCGGGGGTATATCAACTGGTGCTCGACGAGGTGAGCCGGATTGCCCTATCGACCCTGGCCTCCGACGCTCAGAAGGTGCGCGCCGCACAAGCCGAAGGGTTGTCGTATCTGGAGGCACTTGTTCCGTGCGCATCCGATGCACAGGCCTTGCGGAACACCAACGGGTCAGCGCCGTAAACAACAGCTTCACCTGGCCCCTCGCAGGGGCCTATCGCTTAAAGTGAACAAACCCTGGTGCTCGGTGAGCGACCAGGATTTGGTTTTGAACGTTACGCGGTGTGCTCCGCGGTTTAGCTTGCCCTACCCGTGCGTCAGTGCGGAAAGTCCACCCTCAAACCTTTGCGCGAAGGGCGGAGCGTCCGCTCGGGACCGCGGTATTGAAAGCATTTTGACAAGCTTCAAGGCTTCACACTTGATAGCCTGGCCGCATATCCAGGAGTTAAAGTCCCCGGCCATGTCGCGGTGCGTGTCTGGCTTGAGTAATGCCAGGTCTTCGACCTGCACACTCCAGATATCGACGGGTGCCTGCTTATCGACGGCAAACCAGAAGGCATAGTCTTCAGCTTGCGATAAATACTCCAACAGGTACACCCGAGGACATCTTGGGATGTCCACATGCTCCTGGATGCGCAACTCGAGCCCGAGGGCTTCAATACTCGCCCGATTCGCAGCTGGGCTCACATGAAACAGTTCCACCGTCCCTCCCCTTCAATCTACGGATTCGTTAGCCCTGTTTCAGTTTCGCTTTCGCAGTTCCGAAGCGCCGAAGGGCCCATTGATGAAGCCGGAACAGGTCCTCGATGGGCATAGCGCCGTAGTCCACGGTTACCAAGCCGCCGGCAAATCCATCCACGATGACGCCGTGGGTAGTAAAGCCTTCGAACTCACTGACGACGAACCCACCCTTCAACGAGAAGGACTTCATCGTAGGACTTCCGTTCGGCTTGCGCGGAACCCACAGGTTGAGCGGCTTCGATGCACCGACGGGGCCGTCCCGATAGCCCGAAGGCTGCAAATGCGGACGGACGAGGCGCTTTAACGCCGACGTAAGCTGGGCTCGGTTTTTCTTGTGCTCGACAGTGCTCATGGTGGCTCCAAGTAATGACCTGGCGGGTATAGAGACCTGGCACCCCTCTTGTCTTCAGCGAGCCCGTTCGCGGCGCCGGAGCGCGAGCGCCCCCAAAAGAAGAATCCCCGAAAACATACCGTTTCGGGGATTTAGAAAATCACTTTCAGCTCACAAATGCCCGGTGGTACAGGCAGAGTCCATCAACAGGCGGTGTTTTATTAAACATCAGCACGCAGCATATGCGACGGGCGGCGCGCCGCGTCGGTTCGCGACAAACGAACGCAGTTCCTTTGCGACGCCTTCGAACTCCTGTGCGACCTCTGCCCAGTTGATGCGGTAGAGGTATTCCAGCGATTCCGGGAAGCCCTCCGGATACTTTGCCCAGTCCGGCATTTTGGTTTCGCAATGCCGATACCAGTAGGTTTCGAGGCGGCTGGGGTTTATCTTTCCGTCCTTGCGCACCATGGCGAGCACGGCCTTATAGTGCCGCTGGTCCGTGCGCAACTGCAGGTGCGCGAGAAAGGTGGGTGGGTTGACCCAGCCCTGGTGGGAGTGGTCCCTCGCGTGCCAGCGTGCGTCGAAAATTTCCTTCTTGCACAGCGGATAGTCAGTACCGGCGACGGGCGCCTCACCGTTGCCCACGGTATCCACGCGCGCGAAGACCTCGGGCCAGCCCATCGTGTTCGTCCACGGCTCCCAGTCGCTGAGGTCGGTGAGCTTGCGCACGAGCAGCCGGTACTCGTCGCGCCAGCTGTCCCGGTCCTTGACTCGGCCCACGACGATACCCCGCTTCCATTGGTGACAATCGAAGGTGTGCCGACGGAACTGCGCAGGAAGCAGCGTCACAAGAGAACCAAGCGGTACTTGCACATTTTGCGTATAACCGATGATGGTGCTGAACTCGCGGCCAAGCGTGTCCCGGGCACCCTGTTCGGGAAGTTGCTGAGTCTGGTTGGTGTCCATCAAAATCTCCGTGTTGTCCTCTCCCGTATAGCTTGCACACCTGATGGAGGGCGGCGTTGAAGCTCGCGTAGAAAAGCCGGGCCACAGGAAGTGGTCCGGCTGGAACATCGTAAAGCTATTTCGTCAGGGATAGCACTTCGTCAATGAACCCCTTTTGCGTCTCGATGAGGTTGAACTTCTCGGGATGCAGCAGGGGATAGAGGCTGTGTGTTGCGACGAGAACCTGCACCCGCGCGCAGTTCGCGTTCGCGATGCTTGTCCACAGGCGGGCCTCCGCCAGTGCGTCCAACGACTGCTCCGGTTCATCCATCAGGATGAGCGGTATCGCATTCTCCCGCACGACCATGAGCCTTTTCAGGGCTTCCGCGCGGTAATCGTACGAACTGACGTAGCCTTGCTGACCATGCAGTTCCCGCGGCTCTTTCCCGTGACGCCAGTCCTCGTAGCCGTATGCCGTGGGAAGCCCGTCGCCCGTGAGCGCCTTCATGATGCGGTCCTGCGTTGCAAGACTCTGCTGCCCGGACGACTTCTTGTCCGTGAGCTCAGCGAACGTATGAGCCTGCTTGCTGTAACCGACCATCATCGCGTGCGTAATGGTTGGCTCGTTCCCCGGCACGTGATACGGTCAATAGAAGAGCGCGGGCGCATTGTCGGTTTTGACAACAAGACCGGGGAGATATGTGTACTCGTCCCGCCAGGACTCCTTGTCGTGCCAGCGGTCGTCCGACCGGTTGCCTGAGACGTAGCGGTCGTTGAACGCGCTGACGCCGGTGTAGTGGGCGAGAAATCGATAGGTGAGCGTTTTCAGGAGCGCAGTTTTGCCCGAGCCGTT
>Ga0157369_10000178_pt1 | contig 89141 bp, 65 predicted proteins | sample C25metaG_FD_113461 | JGI IMG/M metagenome (GOLD analysis project Ga0157369, IMG submission 113461) | Corn rhizosphere microbial communities from Kellogg Biological Station, Michigan, USA - C2-5 metaG | ecosystem: Host-associated > Plants > Roots > Rhizosphere > Soil | place: USA: Michigan... | reverse complement strand
GGCATCGTCCTGCTGGCGGGGCTCACGGCGGCGTCCGTCTGCCGCGCCGATACCCTCGCCTCCTTACCCCCGCCGCCTTCCGAGCTGTACGGCGACTTGTTCGTCGCGGTCCAAACGCAGCAGATCTTCCCCGACCAGAAGACATTCGTCGACGCCGTGCCGAACAGCGACCCGGCCGCGATCGTGCAGATGTACGAGCAACAGAAGGGGCAATCGAACTTCGACCTGAAGCGGTTCGTGCTCGCCAACTTCACGCTACCGAACGAGCCAGTCATCACGCCGCCCAGCGGCCAATCGCTGCGCGAGCACATCGATTGGCTCTGGCCGAAACTGACGCGCACGACCACGGCCGCCGACGTACCTGCCAACAGCTCGCTGATACCGCTGCCCAAGCCCTATGTCGTGCCCGGCGGACGCTTCCGCGAAGGCTACTACTGGGACACCTATTTCACGATGCTGGGGCTGCAGGAGTCGGGGCATGAGGATCTCGTCGACGATATGCTCGATGACTTCGCCTACGAGATCGATCGCTTCGGCCATATTCCGAACGGCAACCGCACGTACTATCTGAGCCGGTCGCAGCCGCCGTTCTTCGCGCTCATGGTCCAACTCGCGGCCAAGGCCGAAGGGGAGCGCGTCTATCAAAAGTACTTGCCCGCGCTGAAAAAGGAGTACGCCTACTGGATGACGGGAGCGGCTACGACAGCGCGCGGACAAGCGACGCGCAACGTCGTGGTATTGAACGACGGCACCGTCCTGAACCGGTACTGGGACGCACGCGATACGCCGCGCGACGAGTCGTATCTGGAAGACGTGACGACCGCGAAACAGGCAGCCGGCCGCAATCCGAACGAGGTTTATCGCGACCTGCGCGCCGCCGCGGAATCGGGCTGGGATTTCAGCTCGCGTTGGTTCGGCGACAACAAGACGCTTACGTCCATCCGCACCACCTCGATCATTCCCGTCGATTTGAATAGCCTATTGTTCGCCCTTGAAGCAACGATAGCGAAAGGGTGTGCGCTGTCGCTCGATTTTCGATGCACGGCCGATTATGTTCAGAAAGCCGAGCACCGAGCGCAAGGCATCAACCGATATCTGTGGAATCCGAAAGGCTACTACGCCGACTACGATTGGCGCCTCGGCAAACGACGTGACAATCTGTCGGCGGCGGCCATCTACCCGCTCTTCGTTCGCGTCGCATGGCCGGAGCGAGCCGTCCACACGATCCACGCCGTTTCCGATCGGCTCCTGAAAACGCGCGGCCTAGCGACGACGACTTTTCAAACGGGGCAGCAGTGGGATGCGCCTAACGGTTGGGCTCCGTTGCATTGGCTGACCGTTAAAGGGGTGCAGCACTACTTGCCGGGCGCCCCGCTCGCCAAGGAAGTCGGAACGCGTTTTCTCGCAGACGTGAAACAGGTGTATGCGTCCGATCAGAAGCTCGTCGAAAAGTACGTGGTCGAGGGGCCTAATGCCGGCGGCGGCGGTGGCGGCGAATACCCGCTGCAGGATGGCTTCGGCTGGACCAACGGCGTCACGCTGAAGCTGCTCGACATGTACGCGCCGGGCGACTAAAGCCGCCGTTTCGGCATGCGCGGGAGTGCCGTGCCGCTCCCGCGCCGCGCAGCGGCCGAAAATTCTGATTACTCGAGATGGCGATCGTATATCGGTAATAATAGGCGGCTCGCTCGATATACCGGCCTAGCCGCGAGCCGTAAATAGCCCGCCCTCCTCGATATCGGATTTTGAATGGAAGACCTGCTTCCGCATTACGAACGCGAACTCGCCATGCTGCGCCGCTCATTGCATGATTTTGCGGCGAAATACCCCAAAATCGCCGCGCGCCTGGCAATCTCGGGCGAGCATTCCGAGGATCCTCATGTCGAGCGCATGCTTCAATCGTTCGCGTTGCTGGCCGCGCGCATCGACACGCGTCTTCACGACGACTATCCCGAATTCACCGAAGGCATGCTGCAAACGCTGTATCCGCAGTACCTGCGCCCTTACCCTTCCTGCTCGATCGTCGAATTCGACGCCGAAAAAGTTTTCGACGCGCTCACGGGCCCCGTCAAGATCGCGCGCGGGGCCGATCTCGTCAGCAAAGCCCAGCCGTGCCGCTTTCGCACGACCTACGATGTCACGCTCGCGCCGATACGCATCGCGTCGGCTCGTTACCTGCCTAGCGCTGCGGCGCCTGCAAATGCAGCCTTGCCCGCGGAAACGACGGGGCTTGCGGCCATCACTTTCGCTTCCGCATCGACGGCCGCCGGGCTCAAATCCATTGCGCCATCGACCGTCCGCATGCATGTGCATGGTCAACGAGAAATCGTGACCGCGCTGATCGATACACTGTTGCTGCGCGCCACGAAGGCGTTCGTCGAACCGGACGGCACGGGACGCTGGATCCCGCTCGAGCGCGTTCCTATCGCCGCGGCCGGCTTCGCCGAGCAGGAAGCGCTCATCGAGGAGGAACGCGAGGAATCGGCGCCGTTCCGTCTGCTCGCGGAGTATTTCGCGTTCCCGGACAAATTCGATTTCCTCGATCTCGATGCGGCGTCGATGCTCGCCGCCACGGGTCCTTGCAGAACCTTGACGCTGCATCTGGCGATCGAGGGCATCCATGAGGATTCATGGGCCGCGCAGCGCATCGCGCAGTTCAGCCAACGGCACCTCAAGCTGTTCTGCACACCGATCGTCAACCTGTTTTCGACGAAGGCCGAACCGATCAAAATCGATCCGCTCAAGCACACGTACGTCGTCACGCCGAAAGTGCAGAAGTCCGCGAGCGCTTCCGACTTCGATGTGTATCGCATCGATGCCGTCTACCCGGAGAAGCAATCGGCCGCGAGTCCCTCGGCCTTCCAGCCTTTCTTGGGACTCATGCATGGCAGCGCGGCGTCGTTGAGCGGACCGTATTGGGTCGCTCGCATCGACGACGGACCGGAGCCTCACAGCACGCCGAGCACCCAGTTGGCGTTCGTCGGCTTGGACGGTCAACCGGCAACGGTCCCCGTCACACAGGTCGCCGCCGACGTCACCTGCACGAATCGAAACGTGCCCGCTACCCTGCCGTACGGCTCGGCAACGGGCGATCTCGTCGTCGAAGGCGGCTCGGTAGCCGCGCGCCTCGTGTTGCTGCGCCGGCCGACCGAAAGCATGCGCGCTCAACAAAACAACGGCTCGCTCTGGCGCTTGCTCGCCCAGTTCACGCCGCACGCGATGGCGCTGAGCACGGAAGGGCTCGAAGAAATCAAACGTCTCCTGCGTCAGTTCGCGACGCTTTCCCCGACGCCGGCGCGGCACATCGAAGGCATTGCGTTCGTGGGCGCGCGCCCGACCATGCAGTGGATCGTCATGGATCCCTGCCCATCGCTCGTGCGGGGAATCGAGGTGACGCTCGCCATCGACGAGCAAGCGTTCTCCGGCAATAGCGTGAGCGCGTTCATCGACGTCATGGATCGCTTCTTCGCCCCGTTCGCGCCGGAAAACAGCTTCGTTCAACTCGTGGTCGTTTCGAAGACCAGCGGTGCGCCGCTGCGCCGTTGCGAACCGCGACAAGGCGCGCTGGCCTTACTGTAAGAGAGCCGCGCCAAGCGGTTTCTTCACGCCCCCGAGGCCGCACGCCCGGGGGAATGCCTCGTCCTTTCGGCCAATCGGCCCGTGTTTTCAGCTGGAATTCACCGCCGATGGATCGCGCGGTAAAACGCGACAGCTAGCCTGGGCAACAGCGGCCCATGGGCAGGCAAAGCGCCGCCCATCGCGCGCCCCAGCCGCCCGGCGCGCGCTAACACGCGATGCGCGCCGCGACAGCCGACATCCATCAAGTAATCCGCACGGAAATACGCGGTGTATTGCCGCAGCGCGGAGTCGCCGCAGCAATGCGCGCGCGCTGAGACGCGTCAATTTTTCGCTTGCGCTTCAGTGCCTTAACGCGTGTCGATACGGTAAATTGCCGCACGCATGCCCCCACGCGCACCGCGCCTGCAGCGCAACATTTTTTCTTCCGCTGATCTACGCTTGCTACCGGCTGCTCATGCAGTGCGCGTCGACACGAGCCGGCGCGCGTCGCTCGTCATCGGTATAACGCCATGGAATCGTCTTCGTTCAGCGCCCTCGACCTCGCGCGCATTCAATTCGCCTTCACCGTTTCCTTTCATATCGTCTTTCCGGCCCTGAGCATCGGGCTGTCGAGCTTCATCGCCGTGCTCGAATGGCGCTGGCTCAAAACGGGCAAGGCCTATTACAAGGACTTGTGCCTGTTCTGGTCGAAGATCTTCGCCCTTGCATTCGGCATGGGCGTCGTATCGGGCGTCGTGATGGCTTATGAATTCGGTACCAACTGGGCTAGCTTTTCGAAGTTCGCAGGGCCGATCACGGGCGCGCTGCTGACCTATGAAGTCATGACCGCGTTTTTTCTCGAAGCCGGCTTTCTGGGCATCATGTTGTTCGGTTGGAACCGTGTGGGGCCTCGCGCCCACTTCGCCGCCACGCTGACCGTGGCAGTAGGCACGCTGATGTCGGCCTTTTGGATCCTCGCATCGAATAGCTGGATGCAAACGCCTCGCGGTTTCACGATTTCCGACGGCCACGTCGTTCCGGTCGATTGGTTCCAAATCGTCTTCAATCCCTCCTTCCCCTACCGCCTCGTTCACATGACGCTGGCGGCCTTTCTCGTCGCCGCATTGCTGGTGGCGGGGGCCGGCGCCTGGCACTTGCTCAAGGGCCGGCGCGATCGCGCCATCAAAAAGACATTCTCGATGGCGCTGTGGATGGTGCTCGCGATCGCGCCGCTACAAGCCTTCGTCGGCGATCAGCACGGCTTGAATACGCTGCGCTATCAACCCGCGAAGATCGCGGCGATCGAAGGGCTGTGGGACACCGAGAAGAACGGGACCGCGCTCAATCTCTTCGGGCTCCCCGACATGCAAGCCGAAACCACTCGGTACGCGCTCTCGGTGCCGCATCTGGGGAGCCTTCTGCTCACGCATACGTGGGACGGCGAAATCCGCGGGCTCAAGTCGTTTCCGCCCGAAGACAGGCCGAACTCGACCGTCGTCTTTTGGAGCTTTCGCATCATGGTGGGACTCGGCGTGCTCATGATCGCGCTTGCCGTCATCGCCTGGTTCCTCGATCGGCGTGGACGGCTCTATGACGCCGCATGGTTTCATCGCTTCGCACTCCTAATGAGTCCCACTGGCTTCATTACGCTGCTGGCCGGCTGGGTCACGACCGAAGTCGGGCGACAGCCCTGGGTCGTGTACGGCGTCATGCGTACCTCGCAAGCAATGTCGCCGCTCAGTGCGCAGCAAGTGGGCCTCTCGCTGATGGCGTTCGTCGTCGTGTACTTCCTCGTATTCGGCACGGGCATTTACTACATGCTCAAGCTCATGCATGCAGGCCCGCACGTCTCGCCGCCGGACAGCGACGGCACGGCCGAGCCGCAACATCGGCCGCATGCGCTCACTGCTGCGGCCTGATTTCGCGCGCGTCGAGCGAGCGCGCCGCTGGAATACCGCAATTTTCGGCACTGTTTTCGTCATTTGAGGATCACCATGGATGTCACCGTCGTCTGGGCCGCGATCATCGCGCTCGGCCTGCTGATTTACGTCGTGCTCGACGGCTTCGATCTCGGCATCGGGATCGTCTTCCCGCTCTTTCCCGACGAACGCGAACGCGATCTCATGATGAACACCGTCGCCCCCGTGTGGGACGGCAATGAAACTTGGCTTGTGCTAGGCGGCGCGGCGCTGTTCGGCGCATTCCCTATCGTGTACGCAACGGTGCTGTCCGCGCTCTATCTTCCGCTCGTCGCAATGCTCACTTGCCTGATCCTGCGGGGCGTATCGTTCGAAATTCGCGGCAAGGCCACCCGCACGAAACACTTGTGGGATCTCGCGTTCATCGGCGGCTCGACCGGTGCGGCGTTCTTTCAAGGGATCTCGCTCGGCGCCTTCATTCAAGGCATCCCGCTCGCAAACAGCGAATTCTCCGGCGAGGCGTTCGGCTGGCTCACGCCTTTTACGCTGCTGACAGGGCTTGGCCTCGTCGCCACCTATGCGCTACTCGGCTGCTGCTGGCTCGTCGCGAAAACCGAAGGCGATCTGCAACGACGCCTGCATCGGCTCGTATGGCCCGTCACGCTCGTGCTGATCGCCTTCATCGCCGCCGTCAGTATTTGGACACCCCTGCAGGAACCCGGCGTCGCTGCGCGGTGGTTCAGCGCCCAGTGGTTCCACCGCATGCTGCCCGCCCCGTTCCTCGTCGCGGCATGCGCATATCTGATGCGGCGCGCGGCGCGCGAACGCCATCACACGCGCCCCTTCGTGCTGGCCCTGGCATTTGTCGTTTTAGGCTATGCGGGCCTGCTCGCGACGCTATGGCCCTACGCGATTCCCTCGTCGGTCACGCTATGGCAAGCGGCCGCGCCCGAGCGCAGTCTGACGTTCACATTGACAGGCGCCGTCGTGATTTTGCCGATCATCTTGGCGTACACGATGCTCGGTTATTGGGTGTTTCGCGGCAAGGTGCGACATGGCGAGCATCGATACCATTAAACGGGGCGTCACGCTGCGGCGCTGGGTCTGGTTCATCGCGCTTTGGTGCGGGGGCGTCGGCGCGGCCCTCCTGCTCGGTGAAGCCTTCAAGCTCCTGATGAACGCGACGTTGTTTGCCGTGACCAAATAACGGCCCACATCCCGTGTTGGGCAACCGCTGCCCGCGGCACGCCCCCCGCGCGCGCCGATCGCTTGCCGCGAGGGGGCGAAAACCATTCAGCGTTAACCTCGGCGGGCGCGCACGCGGAGCACGCCCCCAAAGTGCAGACTGAACTCGGTCGATTTTTCCTGTTACAGGACCGTGAAAAAATTGCCGAAAACCCTAAGTGTGCTTTTTTCCTACATTTTATTGGGAAGGGATTGCTTTCGGTAACTATGGTTCTTAGAATTGGCCTCACGGTGTTACAAGATGTAACTAGCTGTATCAGATTTGCAGCCGGACGCGCAAACGATGTCGTGCAAATGAAAGCAAAAAATATACGGCAAATAATGCCGATCTGGGTCAACGGGGCTTCGGAAACGTGAGAAATGGACCTGAACAGCGATACGCTGGAATCTATCCGCGAAATTAACCTGTCATACGTGATGCTCGCGCAACGCATGTTGCGCGAGGACAAGGCCGTCGGCATGTTCCGGCTGGGCTTGTCGTCGGAACTGGCCGACTTGCTTGGCGGGCTTTCGCTCGCGCAGTGCGTCAAGCTGGCCTCCTCCGATCAGCTACTGTGCTTCTTTCGCTTCAACGATCATGCGATGTTCTCGGCATTGACGCAGACCGCCAAGAACGCTGAAGTCGCCGCCACACATACCGCGATCCTGCTTGCCAGCCAGTCGGCCGAACAGTTCGCTTAACTCGCGGGGTTGCGCCATGGTCCAGAAGAAGAGCCTGACGGAAGACGCTCAAGAGGTGTTTCGCGCCATCGCACTCATCGAGTTGGGGGCGCGCATGCAGGTGCTCGAAAGCGAACTCTCGCTGTCGCGCGACCGCATGATTCGGCTGTACCGTGAAATTAAAGGCGTGTCGCCGCCCAAGGGCATGCTGCCGTTCTCGGCCGACTGGTACATGACTTGGCTCGCGAACCTTCACGCGTCGCTCTTCTATAACACCTATGTGTTCCTCAAGCACGAGGCCGGGTGCTCGCATCTGGACGCGCTAACCAAGGGATACCGGCTTTACGTCGAGCATTGCAAACACAGCGATGCCGAGCCCGTGCTCGACCTGACGCGCGCGTGGACGTTGGTTCGTTTCTTCGACGCCGACATTTTGCAATTGACGCCGTGCTGCCGTTGCGGCGGTAAGTTCATCGCGCATAAGCACGATTTGCAGCACAACGTCGTATGCGGAGCCTGCCAACCGCCATCGCGCGCCGGCAAGACCAAGCGCTCGAGCACCGCAAAGCCAGCCGTCCTTGCCCCATCGGCGGACGAGACCGCGCGCGCCGCGTAAGCGAGAGACAACCCACTGCCCTGCGCGCGCCCGCCTTCGTCGAGAGCCCAGTCGACGCATTCGGCGTCGAGCCCACCCCGGGACTGCGGCGGACAAGCAGAGGGAACGCGACCTCACGCCGCATTGGCGAACCAAAACGCCGTCACCCGCATCAAGCCGACCTAGGACATTCCCTGAGTCGGCTTTCTTTTTTCCGCATCGCAGCATTTCCTTCTCCGGCTTAGTGGACGGCACCTCTGCCTCATTAGACAGAACCGTTTCTAACGCACCGCACCCAACGACCTCCCTTGACTCCTCCGACGACGCCTGCTGTACTAAATCCAGGCAGTTGATTTAATCGAGCAGCTAAACGCGATGAGCCCTATGCTGCCAATTCGTTGTCAATCACTTGGAGGAGGAGCGTTCGATGAAGACCCGTCCCTATCTCGCCGTCGCGCGACGTGCGATGCTCGGCGCCGCCGCAGCCTCGGTTGCATGCGCCGGTGCCGCTTTCGCCGATCAACCCGTCGTCGGACTCATCACGAAGACCGACACCAATCCGTTCTTCGTGAAGATGAAAGAAGGCGCGCAAACCGCCGCCCAAAAGGACGGCGCGAAGCTGCTGACGGCAGCCGGCCGATACGACGGCGACAATGGGGCGCAAGTCACGGCGCTCGAGAACATGACGACGGCCGGGGCCAAGGCGATCTTGATTACGCCGAGCGATACCAAAGCGATCGTACCGTCGATCAAGAAGGCCCGCGCGGCGGGGGTGATGGTCATCGCGCTCGATACGCCGACCGACCCGCAAAACGCGACGGATGGACTGTTCGCCACCGACAACTTCAAGGCAGGCGTGTTGATTGGCGAGTATGCGAAGAAGGCCCTTGGCGGCAAGCCCGCGAAGATCGCCACGCTCGACCTCGCACCCGGGATCTCGGTCGGCATCTTGCGGCATAACGGCTTCCTGCAAGGCTTCGGCGTCAAGCAAGGCGACCCGAGCATCGTCTGCAGCCAAGACACGCGCGGCGATCAATCGAAGGGACAAGCCGCCATGGAAAACTGCTTGCAAAAGGCGCCCGACATCAACGTCGTCTACACGATCAACGAACCGGCGGCGGCAGGCGCTTACCGTGCGCTCAAGACGGCAGGCAAGGAGAAAGACGTCCTGATCGTCTCGGTCGACGGCGGCTGCGAAGGCGTACGTAACGTCAAATCGGGCGAAATCGCCGCGACCGCTCAGCAATACCCGCTGAAGATGGCGTCGATGGGCGTCGATGCCGGCGTGAACTACGCGAAGTCCGGCAAGAAAGTCAGCGGCTACACCGATACCGGGGTCACGCTGATCACCGACAAGGCGATGGCCGGTGTCGACAGCAAAGACACGAAGTTCGGTTTGGAAAACTGTTGGGGCAAGTAACGGCGCTCGGCGCGGCGCCCCCCCTCGCCGCGCCCGCTCAGTTCTCGATTTCGATCGTAGGAGACGACGCATCATGACGACTCAATCCGCCGGGCCGCTCGCACCGGCCCCCACTCCTCAATCGCGCGGCCATCGCATGCCGACCATCGCCGAGGCAGGCCCGTTGATCGCCCTCATTGCCGCGTGCGCCTTCTTCATATCGCAAAGCCACCGGTTTCTGTCGTTTCAGAATCTATCGCTGATTCTGCAACAGACGATGGTCGTCGCCGTCATTGCCATCGGACAAACGCTGATCGTGCTCACGGCCGGCATCGACTTGTCGTGCGGCATGGTGATGGCGTTCGGCTCGATCGTGATGACGAAATTCGCGGTCAATCTCGGTGTGCCGCCTATCCTCGCCATACTGTGCGGGATTGGTGCAAGCACGCTGTTCGGACTCCTAAACGGTGTGCTCGTCACGCGCGTGAAGCTGCCTTCGTTCATCGTGACGCTGGGCACGCTGAACATCGCGTTCGCACTCACGCAAATTTATTCGAATGCCGAGACCGTATCGAGCCTGCCGGACGCCATGATGTTCCTCGGCAACACGTTCCGGCTCGGACCGGCAGAGGTCACGTACGGCACCGTGCTCGCGCTGCTGCTGTATTTGGCGACTTGGTTCGTGCTGCGCAATACCGTGCCGGGCCGGCACTTGTACGCACTCGGCAACAATCCCGAAGCCGCGCGCTTGATGGGCTTGTCGTCGCAACGCATTTTGCTGACGGTCTATTCGCTCGCAGGATTCATCTATGGCATTGCCGCGCTACTGCTCATCTCGCGCACCGGTGTGGGCGATCCTCAGGCAGGGCAAACCGACAACCTGGACAGCATCACGGCGGTTGTGCTGGGCGGCACGAGCCTGTTCGGCGGACGCGGCTCGATCGTGGGCACGCTGCTTGGCGCGCTCATCGTCGGTGTGTTCCGCAACGGGCTGACGTTGATCGGCGTCTCGTCCGTCTATCAAGTGCTGATCACCGGCATTCTCGTGATCCTCGCCGTTGCGGCCGACAAGCTGTCGCATCGTCGCACCTGACGAGCTTCCGGCCAATCGTCGATTCATCCTCATCCTCGTATCCGCATTTGCATTCGCCAAGGAAACGCCATGTCGACCTCAAGCTCACGCTCCACGACGACGCCCGTGCTGCAAGCCCGCGGCCTCGTGAAGCGCTACGGACAAGTGACCGCGCTCGACGGCTGTGATTTCGAAGTCATGCCGGGCGAGATTCTCGCCGTCATCGGCGATAACGGCGCGGGAAAATCCTCGCTGATCAAAGCGCTCTCGGGCGCCACGGTGCCCGATGAGGGCGACATCCTCCTCGATGGCGCACCGGTCAAATTTCGCAGCCCGCTCGATGCGCGCGAGAAAGGCATCGAAACGGTGTATCAAGAGCTGGCCGTCGCCCCCGCGATGACGATCGCCGAGAATCTGTTTCTCGGCCGCGAACGCCGCCTGCCCGGCTGGCGCGGGTCGCTACTGAAAATGATCGATAAGCGCCGCATGCTCGAAGAAGCCACCGGGCATATGAAGGACTTGCAGATCGGCATTCGATCGATGCGCCAGGCTGTCGAAACGTTGTCGGGCGGTCAGCGCCAAGGCGTGGCCGTGGCGCGTAGTGCGGCGTTCGCGCGCCACGTCGTCATCCTGGACGAACCCACGGCTGCGCTCGGCGTGAAAGAAGGCAACATGGTGCTCGAACTCATCCGCCGCGTGCGCGATCGAGGCCTGCCCGTCATCCTGATCAGCCACAACATGCCGCACGTCTTCGAAATCGCCGATCGCATCCATATTCAGCGGCTTGGGCGCCGCGCCGCGCTCGTCAATACGAAGGACATCCATATGTCCGACGCGGTCGCAATCATGACGGGCGCCAAGCAAGCCGACGTTCGGGCGATCGCTTGATGGCTCGCCTCAGGTCCTTCGCGTTGCGCGCAAGACCCTCTCGATGCCCGCGCCGATGCTCGAGGATCCTTTGATATGAATGCCCGAACGCAACCGCACGCATCGAGAACGGTCGGCTCGAACCAAGTCGGCATGCGGCAGTTCAACGAGCGAATCGTCCTGCAGGCGATTCGCTTGCATGGACCGCTGCCGAAAGCCGACGTCGCACGGCTGACACGACTGAGCATGCAAAGCGTATCGACGATCGTAGACCGGTTGATCGATGACGGCTTGCTCGCCAAGCAAGCACGCGTGCGCGGACGTATCGGCCAACCGTCGGTGCCGATCGCGTTGCGAGCGGATGGTGCGTACACGATTGGCGTCAAGGTCGGGCGACGCAGCCTCGACGTCCTCGCGATGGACTTCACGGGTCACGTCTGCACGCGCGACGTCCTCGACTACGCATACCCCGATCCGAACACATTGTTTCCCGCGCTGGAGAGCAAGGTCGCACGCGTGATCGATTCGCTGGGCGAGCACGCCGCGAAAGTCGTCGGCATCGGCGTTGCGGCCCCGCTCTGGCTTGGCGGGTGGCGCGATTTTCTGGGCGCCCCGCCTGCCGCGCTCGAAGCGTGGAACGCGATCGACATTAGCACGCGGATCGGAGCGATGACGGGATTGCCGGTCGAATTCGCCAAAGATACGACCGCCGCATGCGCTGCCGAACTCGTCATGGGGCAAGGCCGCGGCATTCGCTCGTTTCTCTACCTGTTCGTCGGCACCTTCATCGGCGGCGGCTTGGTCATCGACGGGCGCTTGCATGGAGGTCCGCACGGCAATGCGGGGGCGGTGGGCTCGATGCCGCTTTCGCTCGGCAATGGACATGCCCCGCGGCAGTTGTTGCACACCGCGTCGGGCTTCGTGCTCGAGCAACGGTTCGTCGCGGCCGGCGCCCCGGCCGCGGCCGCGCACGATCACCGCGCACTCGCCCCGGACGTCTGGGCGGTCACCGAACGTTGGCTCGAGGAAGCGTGCCCCGCCATTGCAATGACGATCGCGACGTCTTCGGCATTGCTCGATTTGGAAGCCGTCGTCATCGACGGCGAGATCGACCGGCAACTCGTGCGAGAGATGATTCGGCGCACACAAGGCGCGCTCGACCGGATCGAATGGGAAGGCATGGTGCGACCGCAATTGATCGAAGGGACGATCGGCGCCGATGCCAGGGCGATGGGCGGGGCGATCCTGCCGCTCTATGCGCACTTTGCGCCGATGCACGAGTTGTTTTTGAAGGATTGATCGACGGCGCTCGCCAATCCGCTGAACTTCAAGCGATTCGCTCCCCGCTCGTTGTCGTCACGCGAAGGATGACGAGCATTCGCGCTGCTATCCCGTGCGCCAAAGGATTTTGGTATGCCAGCGCGTTTTCAACCATTTCTCGCTTTTCATTCCACTATTTGAGCCGAAGACGAGACCCATCAGTCACCGCGAATCGTTTGTTGTTGCGTATGTAAATCGTCGCGAGCTAGCGTATCGAACGGACTGTCACCGCTGTCGTCAGGCTGGACAAGCACCGCATCGTCCACCGCCCCTACCCCGACCACGTACATCACCCGCGAGGCTTGACGATATGCGCGATTATTACCCGAGCGGCAGCAAGAATAGCTATCGGGCGCCAAAGGTCCATAAGCCAAAGGACATCGGACAGCAGTTGTCTGCGGCTGCCAATCAGCAGCAAATGATCTACAGGAAAAGGCAGAAAGCGCAGCAGCGATACGCGAGGGTGCCGGAGCCCGAGAGGGACATCGTGGACGTCGTCACCGAGGAAGCTCGGCTGACTGAATTCTTGCTGAATTGGTACGCGGCGCTCGGAGTCGGCTCCGCCGAAGAGAACCCGCGCGTTCAGTTAGAGCCGCGTGGAGGCAATGCCCCGCTCGAATCGTTTTTGCTGCTGCTATTGATCGCGCTCGGGCTCGTTACCGGCACTGCGGCCGAGGTGAGGGCTCACGGATTATCTCGCGGTTTGGGAGGAACCATACGCGAGCCACATACCGATCCCGAGGCCAACGCGGGACGGCCCGGACCCGACCCTGAACCCGAACCGAACCCATCCGAGCCACCGAACGTTGAATCTGAGCCGCTACCGCACGGAAGCGAGTTCTTGCAGGACGGCTCCGGCTTTAGACGCGTTCCTCGCGAAGCGACCCAGTTCGACGGTGATCCGTTCGAGACTAAAAACCGCCGTCGCGGCGACGACCACGACCGGCCGCAGACCCATCATCACGAGTACGATCCTGAACACGACCCCGATCACACGAGGGACGATCCCACACCTCAACACGCTCTCGGCAATGCCACCATTTACCCTGCCACCAAGCTGAGCATGTACATGCGCCGCCTGATAAATTCGGCAGCGGTCGCCCCGACATTGCTGATACCGGCATTTCGGAAGCTGGGCTTCGATCCCAACGAAAAACTAGAATTCTCTGAAATTCGATGGGGTGCGACGAATATGAACCAACACCGCACCCTTAAGCTCACGCCGATCGAAGTCGTAGCCCAACTTGCGACGACCGAAAAAATCTCCGACGATATTAGACCGAAATGTGACAGAGGCCGCGAGCTCGTCAACAAAATCCAGGATACCCGACGATTCACGAATTTTTTCTCCTATCACGTAGTCGACCCACTTAAGTTCGAATTCGTTGCCATGGGCACGAGGCTGATCGTAGAAAAACTTAGAAAATTGGGATTCGATCCAGATGCGCCAGCGAGCCTCTATGAGGTCGAGGGCCGTAGCGTTCGCCATCCGGAGCACCTGAAGTTGCACGAGGACTCTTTTAAACGATATGCCGATCTGGGCAACATACTGAAGATCGAAAAGGACGGAGTCGATCATTACTTTGCCATCGTTCCCCATCATCCCGACATGCTGATCAGGGTTCCGGCAATACATGGAAACTTGTGGAAGGTATGGATGGCCGAACATGGGAAAAAACTGCTCTACAAAGATCCCGACTCATTAACCGCCAACCTGCGATTCGCCCCCATCCTCAAAGAAAAATCCGGGCATACCGAATTGAATTACGGGCGAACGGTTATCGAGCACATCTTTAAACCGATTGTTGAAAATACGATCAAAAGCCTATCGTCCCTGGTCATGAACGAAACGCCCGCCGTGACCGCACTGCACATGGTACTGGGTCTTTACGTACCACTCTATGACTTCGGGCGAGCGCTCGTCACGGATGATTTCAACTCTGCGGTGGCGTTCCTCGCGCTGGAATTCGTTCCAATCACGCTTTCCACCGGCAAAAGAGTGGTAACGGGGCTCTTCGTTGGTTCGAAGTTGCCGCATTCAATCAGCAAGATATTCAAAAAAGTCGAAGAAACAGTCCCTACTGCCTACAACATGGTGAAAGACCTTCATGGCTTGGGCTTCATCAAGCGCAGTAGGCAACTCGGTCGGGGGTTCCAGCAACACGCGCGCAACCGGGAAGACCACGGCCATGGCGATGGGGCCTTGGACGAGGCAGCAGACGAGAACAACGCAAGCTAGCCAAACCCGTCTAGTTATACATATCGATCGACGGCCTTTACCGACTAACCACGCGGCCGCCACGCGGGACGATGCAATCGCACCGTACTAGCACCATCACAGTCCAGCAGCGGATGGGCTATTCGGTGACGGGCCTAGCTATCAACGTTGCCGCAGCACGCTTACCTCCGGTGCACGACGATATACCGCAACACATCCTCCGTCCGCCCCATAGATACAAGCTGCTCGGCCGTCTGGTACTCGAACTCCGACAACGGCTCGTTCCGGTACCAGAACAGCGCTTGCTTCACACACCCCTGCACGTCCGTCGCCGCGCGAATCACTCGCAACGCCTCGCGCAAAAACCGCTGCACGCTCTCCGAAGCAGGCATCCGGCTCAAGGTGTTGCGATGCACGCCCGCCTGTTTAGCGAGCGTTTGCAGATCGATATGCAATGCATCGGAAAAACGCCGCGCCGAAACGATGGGCGCAGCGAACGCGGGATCGCGCAGTGAAATCATGAATTGCTCGAAGCTCACGCCCTGCTCGATGTCATCAACCGCAACCGTCGAGTTCATCTACCGTCCCTCGCTTCCTTTGTGCGCCATGCAGCGCAAACAGACCGGAGCGGATCTCGCGCAAGCGCATGCGCGACAAACGCTCTATTGATTCAAGACTCGCCGCCCGCACCCGCTTGGGCGCGAGCGGCGCACTGCGTCACCGCTTGGCAACCTGCTGCGTACCGGCATCGGCCAGCTTGGCATCGCCCCAGCCGCCGCCGAGCGCGCGAATCAAGCTGACCGTCGCCACCGCCTGCGAACCCGCTAGCTGACTCGCCTGACGCTGCGCCAACAACACCGTGCGCTGGCTGTCGAGCACGTCGAGATAGTTGACTTGGCCTTCGCGATATTGCGCTTCCGACAAATGCTCGGCGCGCGCCGCCGCGTTGACCGCGTCGTTTTGCGCGCGGATCTGATCGTCGAGCAAGCGCAAGTCCGCCAAGCTGTCCTCGACTTCGCGGAACGCCTGCAGCACTTGCGACCGGTAGGTCGCGACCTGCTCGTCGTATTGCGCTCGCGCTCGCGCGAGGTCGGCCTTGCGGCGCCCGCCATCGAAGATCGGCAGCGTGAGCGCCGTGCCGGCGAACGGCCCGAGCAAGAACGTGCGGCTCGACCATTTGAACAACTGGCTCAAGCCCGAGGCCTCGTAACCGAAAGCGCCGGTGACGTCCAACTGCGGAAAAAACGCCGACTTGGCAAGACCGACGCGAGCGTTCGCCGCAGCCATCGCCCGTTCGGCAGCCGCAATGTCCGGGCGGCGTTCGAGCAGCGACGACGGCAAGCCGGCCGGCACACGCGCGAGCACGGGCTCAAGCGGCTGCTGCGCGAACGTGAACTCCGCAGGCGGTTTGCCGAGCAATACGGCCAACGCATGTTCGGACGCGGCCCGTTGACGCGCAACCCCCGCGGCTTCGGCCTTCGCCGTGGCAAGCGAGTTCGTGGCTTGTTGAAAATCGAGCTCGCTGACCTCGCCCGCATCGTAGCGATGCTTCACGAGCTTGAGCCCCTCTTCACGCAACGCCACCGTGCGGCGATACAAGTCCTGCTCGGTATCGAGTTCACGCAGCGAAAAATAGTTCGCCGCGACATCGGCTTGCAACGCAAGCTGCACCGAGCGGAACAATGCCTCGGATTGCTGCGAATCGGCGCGTGCCGCCGATACGTTATCGCTCACACGGCCGAACAGCGGCGCCTCATACGACACCGTAGCCTGCGCACGCCACAGCGTCACCGGCGGCACGTACGCGTTCTGCGGCAAGCCCTGCGACGCCGGCGAAAGCCGCTCGCGCGTCGGCCCGAAGCCGACGCCCAAATCGGGAAACCATGCCGAGCGCGCGGCATCGAGCCCGGCCCGCGATTCGCGCACGCGCGCCGCCGCCGCCTTCAAGTCTTGGTTGGCGGCGAGCGCTTCGTCCTCGAGTTGGTTCAGCGTCGCATCGTTGAAAATGCTCCACCACTGCCCGCGCTGCGCCGCATCGGCAGGCTGCGCGCTCTTCCACGTGCCCGCCTCGGAAGCCGGCAGCGGCGCTTCCTTGAACGCCGTCGGCGTATCGACGTCGGGCCGCTTGTAGGTCGGCCCCATCGAGCAAGCTGCGACGAGCGTCATCAAAAGGCCGCCGGCCAAAGCGCGCCGTGCGAGACGCGAGCCGCCGACAACCGAATCAATTCGTTTCATTGTTGTTTCCCTCTAAGCCTCAAGCATCCGACAGCGCGGGTTCGTCGACGTCCGCATCGTCTTTCGAGTCCTTGCCCGCCACATGGATCTTGCCGCCGGCAAGCGTGCGCAGCACCACGTAGAAGACCGGCGTCAACATCAGGCCGAACAGCGTCACGCCCAGCATCCCGAAGAACACGGCGATACCCATCGCATGGCGCATCTCGGAACCGGCGCCCGTCGACAACACCAGCGGCACGACACCCATGATGAACGCGATCGACGTCATCAAGATCGGACGCAACCGCAGCCGGCTCGCTTCGATCGCGGCCGCGATCGGCGTACGACCATCGTGCTCCAACTCACGCGCGAACTCGACGATCAGAATCGCGTTCTTGGACGCCAATCCGACGAGCACCATCAAGCCGATCTGCGTGAAGATGTTGTTGTCGCCACGCAGCAGCCACACCCCCGTCAGTGCGGACAGCACGCTCATCGGCACGATCAGGATGACCGCGAGCGGCAACGTCAAGCTCTCGTACAACGCGGCAAGCACGAGGAACACGAGCAGCACGCTGATCGGGAACACCCAGATCGCCGAATTGCCGGCCAGCACCTGCTGATACGTCAGGTCGGTCCATTCGAAGCTCACGCCGCGCGGCAGCGTTTCCTTGGCGATGCGCGCGATCGCGTTCTGCGCTTGATCCGACGAGTAGCCCGGCGCGGGGCCGCCGTTGATGTCGGCCGCCGTATAGCCGTTGTAGCGGACCACCATCTCGGGACCGAACGTAGGCGACACCTTCACGACGGAAGACAGCGGCACCATTTCGCCCGCGGCGTTGCGCGTCTTCAACTGCAAGATATCGTCGGGGTGTGCACGGAACGGCGCATCGGCCTGCACACGGACCTGATACACGCGGCCGAAGCGGTTGAAGTCGTTCACATACAGCGAGCCCAAATAGATCTGCATCGTGTTGAAGATGTCGGTCACCGACACGCCGAGCTGCTTGGCTTTCACCCGGTCCAGATCGACGTTCAACTGCGGCACGTTGATTTGGTAGCTCGTGAACAGCGGGCCGAGCTCCGGCGCTTCATGCGCGCGCTTGATGAACGCCTGCGTCGCTTCGTCGAGTTGCGCGTAACCGAGGGCGCCGCGATCCTCCAACTGCAGCTTGAACCCGCCGAGCGTGCCGAGGCCCAGCACGGGCGGCGGCGGGAACACGGCCACGAATGCGCCTTTGATGCCCGCATACTTTTGGTTCAGCGCACCCGCAATGGCCCCCGCAGACAGCGCCTTCGAACCGCGCTCCTTGAACGGCTTGAGCGTCACGAACACGATGCCCGCGCTCGAGCTGTTCGTGAAGCCGTTCACGGACAAGCCGGGGAACGCCACCGCGTGTTCGACGCCCGGTTGCTTCATCGCCAGGTCGCCCATTTCACGGATGACGCCCTCCGTTCGATCGAGGGTCGCCCCGTTCGGCAACTGCGCGAACGCGATCAGGTACTCCTTGTCCTGCGCGGGCACGAAACCGCCCGGCACGACGTGCGTGACCAGCAACGTTGCGCCGACGAGCACCGCATAGACACCGAGCATCAGCGACTTGCGGCCGAGCACGCGCGTCACGCCGCGTCCGTAGGATTGCGAGCCGCGCTTGAACACTTTGTTGAACTGCTTGAAGAATCCGCCGAGCACGCGGTCCATCGCACGCGTGAGCCAATCTTTCGGCGCATCGTGCCCGCGCAGCAAGATTGCGCACAACGCCGGCGACAGCGTCAACGAGTTGAACGCGGAGATCACCGTCGAGATCGCGATCGTCATCGCGAACTGCTTATAGAACTGGCCCGTCAATCCGCTCATGAAAGCAAGCGGCACGAACACGGCGACGAGCGTCAGCGCAATGGCGATGATCGGTCCGCTCACCTCGCGCATCGCCCGATAGGTGGCCGCCCTCGCACTCAAGCCCGCCGAGATGTTGCGCTCGACGTTTTCGACCACGACGATCGCATCGTCCACCACGATGCCGATTGCAAGCACCATCCCGAACAGCGACAACGCATTGATCGAGAATCCGAACGCAAGCAGCAGCGAGAACGTCCCGACGATCGACACCGGCACGGCGACGAGCGGAATGATCGAGGCGCGCCACGTCTGCAAGAACACGATCACGACGATGACGACCAGGCTGATCGCTTCGAGCAGCGTATGGATCACCGCTTCGATACTCGAGCGCACGAACTGCGTCGGATCGTAGACGATGTCGTAGTCGACTCCGGCCGGGAAGTCCTTCTTCAGCTCGGCCATGTCTTTGCGCACTTGATCGGAAATCGCGAGCGAATTGGCGCCGGGCTGCTGGTTGATACCGAGCGCGACGGCCGGCTTGTTGTCGAGCAACGAGCGCAGGCCATACTCGGATGCGGCCAGCTCCACGCGCGCGACGTCGCGCAAATACGTCACGCCGCCGTCGGGCGAGCTCTTGACGACGATGGCGCCGAACTGCGATTCGGTCTGCAGGCGGCCGCGCGCATTCACCGACAATTGCAGCGGTACGTCCGGCGAGGAAGGCGAGCCGCCGATCACGCCGGCCGCCACTTGCACGTTCTGCTCGCGAATGGCGCTGACGACGTCGTTCGCCGTCAGGTTGCGTTCAGCCAGCTTGTTCGGATCGAGCCAGATCCGCATTGCGTAATCGCCCGCGCCCCACAGTTGCACTTGGCCGACGCCCGCGATACGTTCTAACCGGTCCTTGACGTTGAGCAACGCGTAGTTGCGCAGGTACGTCATGTCGTAGCGGTTGTCCGGCGAGATCAAGTGGACGACCATCGTCAGCGTAGGCGAGCTCTTGATCGTCGTCACGCCGAGACGCTGCACGTCGTCCGGCAGACGCGGCATCGCTTGCGACACGCGGTTCTGCACGAGTTGCTGCGCCTTGTCGGGGTCGGTGCCCAGCTTGAACGTGACGGTCAACGTCATGTTGCCGTCGCTGTTCGCCTGCGCCTGCATGTAGAGCATGTTCTCGACACCGTTGATCTGCTCTTCCAGCGGCGAGGCCACGGTCTCGGCGATCACCTTCGGATTCGCGCCCGGATACTGGGCGTGAACGATGACCGAGGGCGGCACCACTTCGGGGTATTCGGAGATCGGCAGCTGAAACAGCGCAATCACGCCGGCCAGCAGGATCAGGACCGACAACACCCCCGCGAAGATAGGTCGGTCGATGAAAAATTTTGAAATGTTCATGTGGCGTTCTGAGTGTGCTTTGAGTCGAAGCTAAAGCTCAGGAATTCGTCGATTGGGCCGCACCTGCTTGGCCCGCATCGGCGCTCGCGCTACCGTTGCTTGACGGATCGTCGGTCATCGGCACCATGTGCGCACGCACCGTTTGGCCCGGACGTACCCGCTGGACGCCGTTCACGACGATGCGCTCATCGGCCGAGAGGCCCGACGCGATCACGCGCAAGTTGCCGTGCAATGCGCCGAGCTTGACCTCGCGGTACGCCACGGCGCCCTTCTTGTCGACGACGAGCACGTATTTCTTGTCCTGATCCGTGCCGATGGCGGCTTCGTCGATCAGCAACGCGGGATGCGGTTGCCCGCCGCCCACCTTGACGCGCGCGTAAAGGCCCGGCACCAAGGTGCCGTCCGGGTTGTCGAAGCGCGCACGCACGCGAATCGTGCCCGAGGACGTATCGAGCCGGTTGTCGACCGAGGCGATCGTGCCCTTGCGCGAGTAGCCCGTTTCGTTCGCCAAGCCCAGTTCCACCGGCACGTTCGTCCCGCTGCGGGCACGGCCGATGTACTGCAGATACGTCTGCTCGTCGACGTCGAACGACGCGTAGATCGGCGAAACCGACACGAGCGTCGTCAACGGCGGCGCACTCGCGCCTGCCGAAACGACGTTGCCAACTGTGATCTCAGCGCGGGAAACGCGTCCAGCGACCGGCGCGACGATCGTCGTATAGCCGAGATTGATCTGTGCGGCTTCGAGCGCCGCTTGCGCCGCCTTCACATCCGCAGCCGCACCGAGGGCATTGTTCTGCTTTTCGTCGTAGTCGCGCTTGGCGATCGCGTTGTCGGCCATCAGACGCTGCGCGCGCTGCCAGTCGGTCTGCGCGTAGCTCTCTCGCGCCTTGGCCGCCGCGAGCTGCGCTTTGGCGCGATCGACTTCGGCCGCGTACGGTCGCGGGTCGATCACGAACAGCGTTTGGCCTTTCTTTACGAGCGCGCCGTCTTTGAAGTCGACCGACACGATCGTGCCCGAGACTTGCGGGCGAACGTCCACCCTATCGACGGCTTCGAGACGGCCCGAATAGCTTTGCCAATCGGTGACGGTCTTGTTCAGGACCGAGGCGACATCGACCTCGGGCGCCATCGGCGCGGCTTGTGCAGGCGCGCTGGCGTTGACGCGAATCGCGCTGAACGCACCGATGCCGGCCACCGCAGCCACGGCAAGGACGGCGTAGGCGATGCGAGTACGAGAAAGAGGCTTCTTTGGCATGACGAGGCTCCGGTGTGGTGTTGTTGTATGACGTTTCTGATCAACCGATCGTGACAGCGCGCGGTTCGAGGTGACGCTCGAAGAAGCGCGCGGCGTCTTGCAAAGCTTGCGGATCGTACGCGATCCGCTCATGTGTTGCATTCGAGTAGCGCATGACCTGCGTCGGCACGCCGGCGCCGATCAGGCGCGCGGCGTAGGTTTCCGCTTCGACGTGCAGCACGTCGTTGCGCGCCGTCGCGATAAAAGCGGGCGGCAACCCCGCGAGCCGCGTCGATTCGAGCGGCGCGGCATACGGATGCAACCGCTGCGACGCTTGCGGCAGGTAGGCGCGATAGCTCGCCAGACACTGACGCGGCGTGATGTCGGACGCCACTTGACGCTCGTCGGCCAGGCACGTCATGCTCGGATCGAGCATCGGGCTGAACAGCGCTTGCGCCAAGATGCCCACATCGCCGCGATCTCGTGCGACGAATGCGAGACCGTTGGCGATGTGCCCGCCCGCGCAATGCCCCGCCACCAGCAGCCGCTTGCCGTCGCCGCCGATCGCCCGGCCCGCGCCGTCGACCCATCGGGCTGCGCGGTAGGCGTCTTCGAGCGCTGCGGGAAACGGATGCTTCGGCGCGAGCGAATAACCTACGGATATGACCAATACCGATAGATGTTCCGCGAAATAGCGCGCTGCAAATTCGGCGTCATCGAGCGAGCCGCTCACGAAAGCGCCGCCATGGAAATAAAGCATGACCGGCAATGAGCGTACACCGGCGCGGCGATAAAGCCGCAGCGGTATATTGCTCTCATATCCGGCAATCCGGACCTCATTGATCTCGAGCGGATCCGTGCCCCAGGGCGATCCCGCGGAAATCCCACGGGAATGCGTAGTTCGCATGATCGAACGCGCAAAGCGCGACAGTTTCAGAATGAAGCGAATTGTGCGTTCGGCAGACTCGGCGATAAATGCCTATAATCCGGCAACACAATTCACCGCGCCCGAACAATTGTTCTCATTACTTGGGACAGTCGGCGGGAGTATTCCGGAGAACGACGATGGATCGGCTTCAGGCCATGCAGGTCTTCACGCGTGTGGTCGACACGAACAGCTTCACGAAGGCTGCGGAAACGCTCGACCTGCCGCGCGCGTCCGTCACCACCATCATCCAGAACCTCGAAGCGCACCTCGGCGTGCGGCTCATGCACCGCACGACACGGCGGCTGAGTCTCACGCCCGATGGCGCCGCTTATTATGAACGCTGCGTGCGCATTTTGGCGGACGTCGACGAAACGGAAAGCAGCCTGCAAAACGGCAGCAAGAAGCCTCACGGCAAGCTGCGCGTGGACATGCCCGGCGCGCTCGGGCGCACGGTCGTCATTCCCGGGCTCTGCGAATTTCATCAACGCTACCCCGATATCGATCTGCAGCTCGGCTTCTCCGACCGCCCCGTCGACTTGCTGCAGGAGGGCGTGGACTGCGTGATCCGTGTCGGCGCGTTGGCCGACTCTTCGCTGGTCGCGCGCCGCATCGGTTTGTTCGAGGGCGTGACTTGCGCCGCCCCCGACTATCTCGCGCGCGCGGGCGAGCCGCAAACGATCGACGAATTGGGCCAGTATCAAGCGGTCAATTACTTTTCGAGCAGAACGGGCCGGATCATCAACTTCGACTTTCTCGTCGACGGCAAGGAAGTCGAGGTGAAGATGCCCGGCTCCGTATCCGTCAACGACGCCGAGGCTTATGTGACCTGCGCCCTCGAAGGCTTCGGCCTGATCCAAGCGCCGCTGTTCATGGTCCTGCCGCATTTGCGCTCGGGTGCGCTCAAGGAAGTGCTGCCCGCGTGGAAACCGCTGCCGATGCCGATTTCGGCCGTCTACCCGCACAGCCGCCACCTCTCGCCGAAGGTGCGCGTTTTCGTCGACTGGATCGCCGAGGTGTTCGACCGCTGCCCGTTGCTGAGCGGCCGTCAAAGCCTCGATACGCCCTGCAGCAAGCGCACGCTCGAGGAACGCGAAAGCGCGCCGGCGCTCGACACGCCCGTGCTCACGGAGTGGGTGGCGTGAAGTCGATCACGTCGATTGTTTTGCCGCACCGACAAATCATTTCGTCAAACACGGGTTTATCCTGATTCCACCTGAGCCTACATTTGCTCCTGTCGCGACGCCGATCATCGGCGCCGCACCCCACAAGACAGGAGCAAATCATGAAGCGCACTCTCGCAGCAGCACTTTTCGTTTCCCTCTTCGCCAGCACGGCCGCATTTGCCGACGGCGGCATCGGCCACAACGGCTCGTATCAAGATCAATCGCGGATCGGCGCCAGCACGAAAACGCGTGAGCAAGTTCGCGCGGAAGTCGTCGCCGCCCGGCAAGACGGCACGCTGCCCTCGCTGAACAAGCAAAGCTATCCGAGCTTGAGCCTCGAAGGTCAAACGCAAGCGGCCCGCTTCGCACAGCGCGAGGATGGCAATGCACGCGTCAATCTCGCCCGGGCCGGTGAGTAATTAGCAGTCCTAACTTAAAGGGACCCTAAATGTTCGAGGTATCGCCTTCCATGCTCGATCATTGGGACAGCGACGCGCCCGTTTGGACGCCGTTTCGGCCGCAGCGGCGCAACGCCGCCGCGGCCGGTGCGCTCAGCGTTGCGGCACGCCGTTGCGCCATTGCCCCCAATGCGTCGCAATTTCCTGCACGAGCGGGTTGCCCGTCAAATACAGGTTCGCGATCGCCAGTGGGAAACCGCCCTGCGCTTGGTAGTTGAGCAGATTGTCGGCGCTCGTTTGCCCCTCGTACGGACGATCGAAATCCGAACCCGTGCGCAGGACGGCAACGCGCGAGAGGTCGACGCGATGGGCATTGGCCGCGCGCGTCAGCGCCTCGTAGGTTGCGTTGTCTTCCTGCTGGGTGGTGCAGTACGTGCCTTTGCCGTCCGTCATGATTTTGGTCCAATCGCGCGCGCGTTGGCCCAGGTCGGTGCCGGAAAACCACGTGTCGCCCGCCAAGGTGTCGCATTGGATCACCGATGGCGGCTGGTTCGCGGGCGCGTAAGTGTATTTCGCTCTGGCCGCTTGCGCCTGCGCGCTGTCGGTCAGCACGGCGTTGCGCGAGAGCGCATAAGCGGCATCGGCCAACTTCGCGTTCAGTTGGAACACCTCGGTTTTGTAATCGAGCGGCGGTTTTTGCGTCGGGCTCGTCGTATTGATGCCGAGATAACCGGTATTCCAGCCGGGCGGGATTTCACGCCCGTCGAGTTCCCATTGGATTCCGAAATCGACGAGGTATTTCGCCCACGCCGCCGACCCGAGCGTGCCCCGGGCGGGATCGATACCGGCGATGCCGGCAATCATGAAGTACGTATGGCGCAAGTCGAAGCGCGGCGAAAACGTCAGGGCCATGGTCGAGGCAGCCGCGTTCGCATGGCCCATGCCGGTGGTCATGACGCAGATGTCTTGCTTATTGCAATGCACATCCGGGTAGTCGGGCGAGAGCCCGGCGACCGGAATCGCTTCCCATGGGCCCAGGTGGTCGAGCCAGACTTGTCCTTCCGGCGCGAACATCGAAATGATCATGACTTTCACGTGCCGGCCGTGCGCGCCCGATTCGGCAAAGGCGGCGTCGTTATCCTGCGCGACCGAGGCTGTCGCCGCACAGGCGGTGAGCGCGATCGCGCCGACCGAGGCGATGGTGCGAGTATGCATGGGCACTCCTTGGATTCGTGACTTGTTGGAGAGAACCGCTCGCTGAAGCTGATACCGATACTCCTACTGATGCGAATGCCGGTGCTGCGCGCGTCAGTATAGAGGCGCGCTCGTCGCTCGTCATGGGTGCGCCGAAGGCTTTTTGTCAGGTTCAGGTTCGGGACGCCGTGCCTGCGTGCTGTCGTTCGCGCCGTCGGTCTGCGCGTCGCCGTCTGCACCGTCTGCAATCGGCCGATGGGCTTCGCCCGGCACCAACACGTTTCGCAACGGATTGGCGATGACGATGCCGCGCTCGCGGAAAGTCTCGGCGATGCGCCGGTTGAACTCGCGCTGCGTCGGCCAACGCGCCGTATCGCGGCATTGCATTTGACCCAGCAGCGTGATCATCGAGCCGTCCACCTGATCGACGCCCCAAAAGCTGAAGTCCCCGACGATGCCGTTCTTGAATGCCGGGTCTTCACGCAAGCCCGCCCCGATCTCGCTCAGCGTTTGCACCGCAAGATCGATGTCTTGCCCATAGGCGATGCTCACTTTCACCGCGGCATTGCCGAGCCCGCGATTCGAATTGCTCACGGTCGACACGGAGCTAAACGGTATCGTGTGCAGCGCACCGTCCCCACCGCGCAGGCGCACCGTACGAATCGACAGGTATTCGACCGTTCCCGACAGGCCCGCCAGCGTGACCCAATCGCCGACCTGCATGGCGTTTTCCATCAAGAGGAACGTGCCGGTGAGGAAATCCTGCACGACCTTTTGCGCGCCCAAGCCCAGCGCGACGCCGAACACGCTCGCGCCGGCCAGCAGCGGCCCGATGTTGACGCCAAGCTCGCTCAGGCCCGTCAGGCCCACGATGAGTCCGATTCCGATCAGCAAAGCGGAGCGCAGCATCGGCAACAGCGTGCGTAAGCGCGCCGCTCGCATCAGATCCCCGGCGTCGGTCCACCGGCCCAGCCGCCGCTCGATCGAGACGTTGATCGATTCCCAGACGAGCAATGCGACCAGCACCGCAATGGCGATCGTCGTGCAAGCCGATGCGAGGCGGCGCCCCACGAAGTTGCTCGCGAAGGCATGCCAGAGGTGGATGTTCCACACCCACAACACCAGGGAGGCGGCCGTGACGAGGATGGCGAGCCAGATCAAGCGGCGCAGCATGGGGTAGTACCGCTGCGCACGCTGCAATGCGACCGATGCGGTCCCGCCGTTCTGATTGCCGAACATCCGCCCGAGAATGCCGAACGTGACGATGGCGACGACGCGCGCGCCGATGAGAATCAGCAATGAAAAACCGCCGTGCTCGAGCAGCGCCTGATAGCCGTTGCGCACGTCGAGCGCCCAAATGAACCAAAGCGCCATGACCAGGAATACGGCGAGCGGCGCCCATATGTCGGCCAACCAATTCCCAAAGAAGCGCAGCACGCGCGAAGAGGCGGCTTTCGTTCGCAGCCAGTCCGCCACGGGACGGCGAATCTGCAAGATCAGCATCGCGATCATCACGTGGCCCGCCAGCGCCACCGCCTTCGCGATGCCCAAGTGCGCTTCGGCCGTCAAGCCCAGCGGCACGGGCGTTTCGGCCAGCGCAACGCCGATGCCCAACACGACCACGAGACGCAATACCCAGTTTTGCCCGAACGCGGCCCACGCGTCGCCAAGCGGCAGCATGCGCAACCTCGGCGCATCGTCAGCGAACAGGAACGCGCTCCCGAGCACCACGGCGCGCGCGATGACGTAGATTTCGATCACCGTCTCGACGACATCGGCCTCGGGCGTGCCGTCGTCCGTCAATAGCGACATGGCGACGATCGCCACGCCGATGAACGCCGCAAGCGGAACCGGATCGAGAAGCGTGCGCAGCAACGCATACGGCAGCCTCTGCAGCACGGACCAGTGGCGCCCGGCATTCGCCGCGTCACGCCCGCTGCGCGCCGTGCGCATCGCGTTCTCGTCGATGTTCGCCGCAGGCACGTTAGCGTTGAAATGCCGAACCGCCGAATCGGCCCGGGCGTCGGCCGCGGCAGCCGCCCCGCTTTCAGCGCCGTCGTCGGCGCCGGATGCGCGAGCCGGTTCGGCTTCGCCCGTCGCCAACGCCCGAACGCGCTTTCGCAGCAGCCATGCGAAGAGCCAGCTAACGAGCCAGGCCGGCACGAACGTCGCGGCAAGCGTCCATGCGAGCTGTTCGAGTTGCGCGCGCCCTTCCTTGCTCGTCATCTCGTAGGCCCACCACACGCGGACCGACCGTATGTCGAGCAAAGCGGCCGCCGAGTGACGCAATGAGGCGCCGATTGCACGAATGCCTCGCACCGTCTGGTGCGACACCTGCGAGACGAGCCCGTTCGAAGTGATCGCCGCCAAGACGGCCGACGCACCGCTGGCGGGCGTGGCCGCGGGCGTGCTTGCTGCCGGAGGGCTCGCCAATGCGCCCGCCGCTGCGATGGCGCGCAGCGTGTCCTCCATCTGAGCACGCGATTTCGGGTCGCCCAGCACTTGCAACGCGTGCTTGGCCTGTTCGGGGCTCAGTGCGACGGTGGAGGGATTCGAGACCGGCTGAGCCGCAGCGGGCGTCGACGCCGGCGCGGCCCGAGCGGTAATCGATAGACAAAACAGTACGAATAGAACTAAGAGAAGCCCGGAAAACTTGGATTTGCGCATAGGTACGTGAGGAAGAAACAGCAACGACGGATCGCGAGCACGGCGTAGAGCCCGCCGCTCGCGCGATCCTCATCTGACTTCGTTCTCACCTGAACGATCCCTGAAACTTCGCCGCAACCCAACGCCGGTCATCACCCCACGCTGACGCGCGCTTGCCCGCCGATGACTTCGCCAATCACCGCGGCCTCGGCGAAACCGTCGGCGCGAAAGCAAGCGAGCACGGCTTCGACAGCGTCCGGCGCACATGCCGCTAGCAGGCCGCCCGAAGTCTGGGGATCGGTGAGCAATGAACGTGCCACTTCGGGCAATTGCGTGCTCAGATCGATGTCGGCCCCGTACGAGCTCCAATTGCGCGCCGATGCGCCCGTCACGATCCCGCGCGCGGCCAATGCCTCGACCCCGGCGAGCAGCGGCAAATCCCGATAGAGCAGACGAATGCCGAGATTCGCGCCGCGCGCCAACTCGAGCACATGCCCGAGCAACCCGAAGCCGGTCACATCGGTCAGCGCATGGACGCCGGACAATTCGGCGAGCGCGATGCCCGGGCGATTGAGCCGCGTCGTCGATTCGATCATCGCCGCGTAGCCGCGTTCGTCCAGCTCGCCTTTCTTCAACGCCGCAGATAAAACGCCCACGCCAAGCGGCTTGCCGAGCACCAGCACATCGCCTTCGCGCGCCGTCGAATTGCGCTTGACGCGCGCCGGATGCACGACGCCGAGCGCGGCCAAGCCATAGATCGGCTCCACCGAATCGATCGAGTGCCCGCCCGCGATCGGAATGCCCGCCTCGGCGCACACGCTTTCGCCGCCGCGCAATATCGCCGCGATCGTCTCGCGCGGCAACACGTTGATCGGCATTCCGACGATCGCCAACGCGAGAATCGGCCGCGCGCCCATGGCATAGAGGTCGGACAGCGCGTTCGTCGCGGCAATACGGCCGAAGTCGAACGGATCGTCGACGATCGGCATGAAAAAATCGGTCGTCGCGACGATCGCTTGCTCGTCGTTCAGCCGGTAGACAGCCGCATCGTCGGCCGTTTCCCGGCCGACGAGCAGATCCGCAAACGCCGCCACCGGCGTCGCCGCGGGTTGCGTGGCCAGCAATTCGGCAAGCACGCCGGGCGCGATCTTGCAGCCGCATCCGCCTCCGTGCGAGAGACTCGTCAAGCGCGGCGCTTGCGTGTGGTCATCGTGTCGATCGTTCATACCCAACTTGTTCATCTCCGTTCCAATACCGCCATTTCCCGTACGAGCACGAGCAACATCGACAAGCTTGCGCCGCCCGACGCGCGCTGCTCGGCAACCAACTGCGCGAAGCGCTCGAGTTGCGGCGAGCGTTGCTCGCGCCACGCGGCCGCGATGGCGTCGGCCGATGCGCGCTCGGGCGCATGCGCGAGGGCGCTCGCCGTGAGCGTGCGCTTGAGCCGCGCCAACTCGGCCAGCGCCGCCGCGCGCGCAAGCATGTCCCAATGCGTGTGCGTTGGCAACGCACTCGCGCGCTCGCTGATGAACGCATAGTCGAGCATGGTGCCCAGCGCGAAATAGACACCCGCCACGAGTTCCAGCGGCTGCGCGGCGCTCGACGCCACCTCGGCGATATCGAGCACGGCCGCGGAAATGTCCCCGCTCGCGACACGCGCGGCCAGGTCGGCATCGACGCCCGCCTCTTCCAGCGCACGCCGCCGCTCGTCCAGCGCCGCCAGCTCGGCGCTCGGCAACAGCGCCGGCAAACGCGGAGCCAGCCGCGCCGCCGCCTCGCGGCAACGCTCGATCAGCGCCGCGACGTCCGCGCTATCGCGCGCGAGCTGCGCAGCCTGCAATTGTCGCAGGAACCAAAGCGCCGCGCGCTCGACGAGCCGCGCGACGTCGACGAACATGCGCGCCTGCACGTCGTCGGCGACGCGATTGTCGAGCGCGTCGATGCGCAACCAAAGCTCGCCGATATCGAAGACGTCGCGCGCCATGATGCAAGCATGCACGATGTCGCTCGCCTTCGCGTCGGTCTCCTCTTGCAGCCTATGCACGAAAGTGCAGCCGACACGATTGACGAGCGCGTTGGCCAAGTGCGTCGCGAGAATCTCGCGCTTGAGGGGGTGGCGCGCGGCGGCATCGGCGAAGCGCGTTTGCAGGGGCTTGGGGAAGTAATCGCGCAGCATGTCGGCGACGAGCGCATCCTCGGGCAGGTCCGAGTCGAGCAGTTCGTCGTAGAGCCACATCTTGCTGTAGGCAAGCAGGACGGCACGCTCGGGCGTGGTCAGGCCGAGCTTGTCCGCTTGCCGCTCGGCGATGTCTTCATCGCCCGGGAGGAACTCGATCGCTCGGTTCAGGCGCCCGAGCCGTTCGAGCGAGCGCATGAGCCGCGCTTCGGCTTCGAGCAGTTGCGGGGCATAGCGTCCGGCGATCGACAACGCCTGAGTCTGCTCATAGTTGTCGCGCAGCACCAGTTGCCCGACCTCGTCGGTCATCTCCGCGAGCAACGCGTTGCGCTGCTTCTCCGTCATTTCGCCATCGGCCACCACGAGCCCGAGCAGGATCTTGATGTTCACCTCATGGTCGGAACAGTCGACGCCGGCGGAATTGTCGATCGCATCGGTGTTGATGCGGCCGCCCTTCTGCGCGAATTCGATGCGTCCCAGTTGCGTGAGCCCGAGATTGCCGCCTTCCGCAACGACTTTGGCCCGCAGTTGCGCGCCGTTCACGCGCACGCCGTCGTTCGCGCGATCGCCGACTTGAGCATGCGTTTCGCGCGTCGCCTTCACATAGGTGCCGATGCCGCCGTTGTAGAGTAAATCCACCGGCGCGAGCAGGATGGCGCGAATCAGCTCGTTCGGCGCGAGCGCCGCCGCTTCAATGCCGAGCACCGCTCGCACGGCCGGCGAGATCGAGATCGCTTTGGCCGTGCGCGGGAACACACCGCCGCCGGCCGAGATCTTGGCCGGATCGTAATCGGCCCAGCTCGAACGTTCGAGCGCGAACATCCGCTCGCGCTCGACGAAGCTCGTTTCGGGATCCGGATCGGGGTCGAGGAAGATATGCCGATGATCGAACGCGGCGAAGAGCCGAATGTGGCGCGAAAGCAGCATGCCGTTGCCGAAGACGTCGCCCGACATATCGCCGACGCCCACCACCGTGAAATCGGTCGTCTGCGTGTCGAGCCCCATCTCGCGGAAATGGCGCTTCACCGATTCCCACGCACCGCGCGCGGTGATGCCCATCTTCTTGTGGTCGTACCCGACCGAGCCGCCCGAGGCGAATGCATCGTCGAGCCAGAATCCGTAGTGGCGCGCGATGGCGTTCGCGTAGTCGGAGAAGGTGGCCGTGCCCTTATCCGCGGCCACGACGAGATAGGGATCGTCGGTATCGTGACGCACGACGTCGGGCGGGGGATTGATCGCACCGCCTTGGCGGTTATCGGTGACGTCGAGCAAACCCCGCAAGAACGTTTGATAGCAAGCGATGCCCTCGCGCAGCGTCGCCTCTCTATCGCCCCCTGCCGGCGGATTCTTGACGACGAAGCCGCCTTTCGATCCGACCGGCACGATCACCGTGTTCTTGACCATCTGCGCCTTCATGAGGCCCAACACTTCGGTGCGGAAGTCCTCGCGCCGATCGGACCAGCGCAGCCCGCCGCGCGCCACCCGCCCGCCACGCAAATGCACGCCTTCCACGCGCGGCGAATACACCCAGATTTCGAACATGGGCTTGGGTTCGGGCAGCCCCGGCACCCGCGAGGGATCGAGCTTGAACGACAGATACGGCAAGGGCGCGCCCGCCTGATCCCGCCGAAAATAGTTCGTCCTCACGGTCGCATTGATGACGCCGAGAAACTGACGCAGGATTCGATCTTCGTCGAGATTCGGGACTTGATCGAGGGCGGTTTGGATGCCTTGCAGCAGTTGTTCGGTGCGCTCGGCCCGCGCGGGTCCGACGGCCGGATCGAAGCGCGTGAGGAATAGATCGACGAGCCCGCGCGCGAGCGCCGGATTGCCCGTTACCGCACGTTCGATATACGCATCGCTGAATGTCGATCCCACTTGCCGCAGATATTTCGCATAGGCGCGCAAGATCGACACTTCACGCGCCGCGAGTTGCGCGCGCAGCACGAGCCGATTGAAATCGTCGTTCTCCACTTCGCCGGCCCACACGCGTGCGAAGGCTTCCTCGAACAGCGCCTTCACGCGCTCGATGTCGAATTCGACGGAATCGGTCAGTTCGAGGCCAAAATCGTGCACCCATGCCGGCGCGCCGCCAGGCGGCTCGATCAGGTATGGACGCTCTTCGTCGACGCGCACGCCCAAGTGCTCGAGCATCGGCAAGCTGCGCGAGAGCGCGATCGATTGCCCGACGCGATAGACCTTGAACCGAAACACGCGCGGCGCCGCTTCGATCGGCCGATACAAGTTCATGGAAAGCGAGTCGCTGCGCTGCGCGGCCTCGATCAGTTCGATGTCGCGCACGGCCGTGCGTGCCACGTAGTCTTCGCGATAGCCCGCCGGAAACGAATCGCCGTAGCGTTGCAACAGGCGATTGCCCTCTTCTTCGCCGAAGCGTTCGAGCAGTGCGTCCGCGAGATCGTCCTGCCAACGACGCGTCGCTTGGACGAGGCGCTTCTCCAACTCCACGGTGTCGACCTCGGGCAGCACACCGCTATGCGTGCGCACGACGATGTGAATACGGGCGAGCGGCGACTCCGACAAGAGCGGCGTGAACTCGACGCCGGTCCCGTTGAATGCGCCCGCGAGCAACTTCGCGATGCGCTGGCGTAAATCGGTGTTGTACTTTTCGCGCGCCACGAAAATCAGGCACGAAACGAACCGCTCGAAGCGGTCCCGCCGCACGAACAGCCGGGTGCGCTGGTGCTCCTGCAGGCGCAAGATGCCGAGCGCGATGTCGTACAGCTCGTCCTCGTTCGTTTGAAACAGCTCGTCGCGCGGATATTGCTCGAGGACCGTGACGAGCGATTTGTGCAAATGCCCTTTCGCCAAAAACCCAGCGCGCCGCATGACGTTCGCGCATTTGCGGCGCACGATCGGAATCTCGTCGATCGAATCGGTGTAGGCCGTCGACGTGTACAAACCGAGCATGCGGCGCTCGCCGATCAGCTTCCCGTCAGGGCCGAACAGCTTGACGCCGACGTAGTCGAGATAGCCGGGCCGGTGCACGGTGGCCCGCGAGTTGGCCTTCGTCAGAAAGATCGGCATCGTTTCGCCGATGATCGCACCGGCCGCCTTCGGCAACGGCGTCAAATCGGGCGCATCGGCCAGCTTCTGGTCGTCGCGCAAAATGCCCGCGCCGGTGCCGCTCACGCCTCGCAGCGCAAAATCGTCGCCATGCGGCACGAGCGCGTAATCGCGCAAGCCGAGAAAGGTGAAGTGATCGGCCACCATCCATTCGAGAAACGCACGCGCCTCCTCGGTTTCCTCGCTTCTTTCTCGCGCGGCCAACACCTTGATCGTCTCTTTCGCCACGGCTTGCATCTTCGGCCAGTCCTCAACCGCCGCGCGCACATCGCCCAGCACGCGCGCGATGCTCGAACGCAATTGCGCGAGCTTGGGCGCGTCGCCGCAGCGATCGATCTCGAAGTGGATGAACGATTCCAAGCGCGAGCCGTTGGTCGAAGCTTCATCGCCGCTCGTCGCGCCGCCCGGCTCGATGCGCACGATCGCCCCTTGTGCGTCGCGCCACACGCGATACACCGGATGAATCGCCGAATGCAGTGTGAGCCCGCAGCGATTGACCTCCATCGTCACCGAATCCACGAGGAACGGCATATCGTCGTTGACGATTTCGATCACCGTATGGTCGGAATGCCAGCCGTGTTCGTCGAGCAAGGGGTTGTAGACGCGCAGCGCCGCCGTGCCACCCGGCACGAATCGCTGCGCCGTCTGCCAATGCGCCATCGCGGCGCCGTACAGATCGGCGATGCTGCGGCTTTGCAAATCCTGCGTGTCGACGAGCTCGTAGTAAAAGCTCAAGAACGATTCGAGCGGGACAAATGCGTCCGGCGACCATCGTCCGCGCGCGTACTCGACGAGATCGGCGAGCAGATGGGCGATGGCTTCTTCGTTGTTCGCTTGCATGGGTGCCCTCCGCGGCGGATGACGATGCTTGACGATGTTCTGTAGGCCCGGCCTGCTCGGCCGGTGAGCGCGATTATGCGCCCGAGCGCGATGCCGCGACAGCCGAGACGCTTCCCGCCCACGCGGCGATCGTCCGGGCCAGCCAGTCCGGATCGTCGTGAGCGAGGTCATGTCCCGCCCAGGGATGCTCGATCGAGGCCGTGCTCCAAGCGGCTGCCAACTGCACTGAGCAAGCAGGATGCACGAGCGCATCGGCGCGCGACGCGATGGCGAGGATCGGGCAGCGCGGGGCGGCCGCCGGCCCGCGATAACACGCCGCGGCGAACAGTTGGCGCAGCGCGTTCGTGCGCGAAGACGGCGCGCTTGCGTAGATGGCGGTCCATTCGTCCAAGTCGGCCTCGCGACGGTCGATGCGATTGCACGTCAGCCCATGAATCGCCGCTTCCGCACGACGCCGCGCGCGCCAATACCAAAGCACACGCACGATGGCGGACCAAGCGCCCGGCCGCAGCCGCTGTATCGGCCTGCAATGGCGGCCCATGCTCGTGTTGATGAGCACCATCCCTTCGATTTCGCCGGGAAAACGCTGTGTCCAATCGACCGCCACCATCGCGCCGAGCGATAGCGCAACGATGCGAAAGGGCGGCGCATAGCCCTGCGCCATGATTGTCCGCCGTACGAAGTCGGTCGTCGCGGCGATCGTCAACGGCGAGCGAGCATGAGCGTGCCGGCCGCTGCCGGGCAAGTCCGCGATGACGATCTCGCCGTCGAGGCCGCTCGCGCGCAGACGACGCGGCAGGTCCCCCCAGTGCCTCGACTCGCGCGTCAAGCCGCGCAGCAAGATCCATGCGCTCACGCCCGGGACCTCCGGTACCAGTGCTCGACCGCGCGCGTCATCAATTGCTGGCGGAGCGCCCCTTGCGGCAGCCAGCGCGACGACGCGTAGGCCGCGCGCGCCAGAAAATCGAGCAGGTTCGTATGACGGCGCAGCACGCGCTCGGTGCGGTGCGCCTTGATCGGGTTGAAGATGCCCTCGCGCCGCAAGATCTGCATCGGATTCTTCTTGATCCAGAGCCACGAGCCGAGTTCGAGCGTCAGCGGCAGAAAGATCGCCGGTGCGCGGCTCCGGTCGTAGGCGCAGTCCCATAGATCGCCATGTGCGAGGTACTGTCTGCTCTGCGGCTCGAACAAGTAACCATGATGCGGATGCGCCTGTTCGAACATCGCCTTGAGCATGAAGATCTCCGGCAAATGCTCGATGTGTTTCGTCGATTTGGCGTAAGGGAACCAGATGCTGTCGTGAAAGCCGTAACCGGAGTGGCAATCGAGCGCGATGCTGAGCGGGCGCGAAGTGAGTTCCTCGTCTACCACGCGCAGCAGCGTCGCGGCTTCGAGCTCCATCGGCGCGCCGCTCGCTCCGCGGTACCACGGCAGCCATGGCCCGATGCGCTGGCCGCCCGCGAGAAACGGTACGCGCCCCTCCGCGTTCTGCGGCGCGTTGCGCATGAGGTCGACGCCGTTGAGATTGGAGCGCCGCATCGCCCACATGCCGCCCGGGTTGACGATCGGCATGAAGACGAGCCGAATCGCGCTCAGTTGCGCGTGCAGCAGGTCGTCCCATTCGAGACGCCCGATCAACGCGCGCATGTAGTCGAGCACGAGCAGCGTGCCGATCCGTTCGAGCCCGTGAATGCCCGCGAAAAAACCGATGGCCGGGGCGCTAGGATCGCGCGAGCCCAGCGTGGCGACGTAAATGGGAAATCGGAGCCCGGACGCGCTGACATCGCTGACGACGCGCACCGTCATGCGTCGGCTACCCGCATCGAGAATCTGCTTGAGGGCTTCGTATTCGGCGAAGGTGGTCTCGGGCAACGAGGAAAGAACGGCGGTCATCGCACTGGCAACCCGAGCGAGAATCGAAAAGAGAGCACTCGCCCGTCAGCGCGGACGACTCACTCAATATAGGCCGTTTGTCGCGGCTTTCAAATGCGTGCCAGAGCGGCCCGCCGGATCGACTCGCGCAAAAGTGGTTCCCTCGTTCGAGCGAAAATGGCTCTGAGGCTAAGAGCCAAAGCTCGTTATAGTCGCCGTACCGAGTCGGCGGCAACCCGTCGACAAGCCACCATCGATCAGGCACGACGAGGAGAACACCGTGAAGAATTCCGATCTGCAAGCCCGTAAGAACGCCGCCACCCCGCGCGGCGTCGGCGTCATGTGCGATTTCTACGCGGCGCGCGCCGAAAATGCCGAGTTGTGGGACATTGAAGGCCGCCGCTTCATCGATTTCGCCGCGGGCATCGCGGTGGTCAATACGGGCCATCGCCATCCGCGCGTCGTGGCCGCCATTCGCGAACAGTTGGACCGCTTCACGCACACGGCGTATCAGATCGTGCCCTACGCATCGTACGTCGAGCTGGCCGAAAAAATCAATGTGCGCGCACCGGGCGCTTACCCGAAGAAAACGGCTTTCTTCACGACCGGCGCCGAAGCCGTCGAAAACGCCGTGAAGATCGCTCGCGCAGCAACGGGCCGGCCCGGTGTGATCGCGTTCGCGGGCGGCTTTCACGGGCGCACGCTGATGGGCATGGCCCTCACGGGGAAAGTCGCGCCGTACAAGATCGGCTTCGGCCCGTTCCCGTCCGACGTTTATCACGCCCCCTATCCGAACGCCGTTCACGGCGTGTCGACGGCCGACTCGCTGCGCGCCGTCGAAACCCTTTTGAAAGCTGACATCGAGCCGACGCGCGTTGCCGCGATCATCTTCGAACCCGTGCAAGGCGAAGGCGGTTTCTATGTCGCGCCGCCCGAATTCGTGCGGGGCTTGCGACGCCTGTGCGACGAGCATGGCATCGTCCTCATCGCCGACGAAGTGCAGACCGGTTTCGCCCGCACCGGCAAGCTCTTCGCCATGGAGCACTACGATGTCACGGCGGATCTGACGACGATGGCCAAGAGCTTGGCGGGCGGCATGCCGCTCTCGGGCGTCGTCGGCCGGGCCGACTTGATGGACGCGGCCGCGCCGGGCGGGCTCGGCGGCACGTACGCGGGCAACCCGCTCGCGCTGGCCTCGGCCCATGCGGTGCTCGATGTCATCGACGACGAACGCCTGTGCGAACGCGCAACGCTACTCGGAGAGACGCTCAAAGCGCGCCTCCAAGCGTTGCGCGCCGATGTTCCGCAGTTGGCCGACGTGCGCGGGCCGGGGGCCATGGTCGCCGCCGAGTTCCTGCAGCCCGACAGCCGCACGCCGGACCCGGCATTCGCCAAGCTCGTGCAGGCGCGCGCGCTCGAGCGCGGTTTGCTGCTGCTGATCTGCGGCACGTACGGCAACGTCATCCGCTTCCTGTTTCCGCTCACCATCGAGACGCCGGTATTCGACGAAGCATTGGCCTTGCTGGAAGAAGCATTGAAGGAAAGCGTCGGCACGATGGCGTAAGCTTTTCGTTCTACGCCTTGTCGATTCACGCTTAGGAGCTGACATGCAGAACCTGGAACAGATCGATCTGAAAGACCCGTCGCTGCTCAAGACCCAGGCGTTCATCGCCGGAAGCTGGCAAGACGCCGATAGCGGCGCCTCGTTCGAGGTGCGTAACCCGGCCACAGGCGGCGTGCTCGCGAGCGTGCCGAAAATGGGCGCCGCGGAGACGCGCCGCGCCATCGAAGCGGCGAACCAAGCGTGGGCCGCATGGCGCGCGCAACCGGCGAAGGCGCGCGCGGCCGTGCTGCGCAAGTGGAGCGACCTGATGCTCGCCAATGCGGACGATCTCGCCGCCATCATGACCGCCGAACAAGGCAAGCCGCTGGCCGAGGCCAAAGGCGAGATCGGCTACGCGGCGTCGTTCTTCGAGTGGTTCGGCGAGGAGGCGAAACGCGTGTACGGCGACACGATTCCGAGCCCGACCGCCGACAAACGCATCGTCGTCGTGAAGGAACCGGTGGGCGTCTGCGCGGCGATCACCCCGTGGAATTTTCCGGCCGCGATGATCACGCGCAAGGTCGGCCCAGCGCTCGCCGCCGGCTGCCCGATGGTGGTCAAACCGGCCGAGGCCACGCCGCTGTCGGCGCTGGCGCTCGCCGTGCTGGCCGAGCGCGCCGGCGTGCCGGCCGGCGTACTGAGCGTCGTGACGGGCGAGCCCAAGGCGATCGGCGCCGAAATGACGAGCAACGCGCTGGTTCGCAAGCTTTCGTTCACCGGATCGACAGGCGTTGGCCGCTTGCTGATGCAGCAGTGCGCCCCCACGGTCAAGAAAGTGTCTCTGGAACTCGGCGGCAATGCGCCCTTCATCGTGTTCGACGATGCCGATCTCGATGCGGCGGTCGTCGGGGCCATCGCCTCTAAATATCGCAACAGCGGCCAGACTTGCGTTTGCGCGAACCGCTTCTACGTTCACGAAAAAGTCTACGACGCGTTCGCGGACAAGCTGCGCGTGGCCGTTCAGCAGCAGTTGAAGGTCGGCCGCGGCACCGAGCCCGGGGTCACGCAAGGTCCCTTGATCAACGAAGCGGCGTTGCTAAAAGTCGAAACGCATATCGACGACGCCCTTGCCAAGGGCGCGCGCGTCGTCATGGGCGGCAAGCGCCATGCGCTTGGCCATAATTTCTTCGAACCGACGATCCTCGCGGGCGTGACCTCCGAGATGAAAGTGGCGAGAGAAGAGACGTTCGGCCCCGTCGCGCCCCTGTTCAAGTTCTCGAGCGACGATGAAGTCGTCCGCCTCGCGAACGACACGGAGTTCGGGCTTGCCGCCTACTTCTACAGCCGCGACATCGGCCGCGTTTGGCGCGTGGCCGAAGCGCTCGAATACGGTATGGTCGGCATCAACACCGGCATTATCTCGAACGAAGTGGCGCCTTTCGGTGGCGTCAAACAATCGGGGCTCGGGCGCGAAGGATCGCATTACGGCATCGACGAATACGTGGTCGTCAAATATCTGTGCATGGGGATTTGACTCGCATAACCATTCAACACGTTGATTTTTAGGTGTATTCCGATCAAGGCGAAAATGGCGCGGCATAACGAGCGCGCACTAGAGGAACGATTCGAAGACCGGTGACGCAATGCCGCGTCTTTGATTCGCGCCGCAATTGGCGGGTTTGGACGGCTTTCGAGATGTTGCGTTTGCGCGCCAAGCGGTGTTTTACTAGCTGCGCCTCAATTTGTCTTGGTATGCTTTGCGCCGCGCTGCCGCACTCGGCAGCCAGGAAAACCATCGGGCCGCCTGCCGCGCAGGACGGCGCCTCGATGCGGCTCGCGCAGCATCGAGGTCGATTGAACCACTCGAGGAGTCAACGTGAAGAAACTATTAACCGCCGTGACCGTCGCCGTGCTCGCCGTCTCCGCCGGCGTAGCGCAGGCCAAAGACTGGAAACAAATCCGTATCGGCGTGGACGCGAGCTATGCCCCGTTCGAATCGAAAAGCTCCGACGGCAAGCTCGTCGGTTTCGATATCGACCTGGGCAACGAAATCTGCAAGCGGGTGCATGCCAAGTGCGTGTGGGTCGAGAACGACTTCGACGGCATGATTCCCGGTCTAAAGGCCAAGAAATTCGATGGCGTGCTATCGTCGATGACGGTCACCCCGGAGCGCGAGAAGGAAATCGCATTCTCGAAGCCGCTGTTCGAGACCCCCACCGCGCTCGTCGCCAAGAAAGGCTCGAGCGTGAAGCCGACGGCTGAATCGCTCAAGGGCAAGTCGGTCGGCGTCGAGCAAGGCACCACGCAAGAAAAATACGCGAAAGACAACTGGGCCGCCAAAGGCGTCAACGTCGTTGCGTATCAAAACCAAGACCAGGTCTATCAAGATCTGATCTCGGGGCGCCTGGACGCCGCCTTGCAAGACAAGGTTCAGGCCGAAGTCGGCTTCCTGAAGCAACCGCGCGGCGCGCAGTTCCAACAAGCCGGCGACGAGATCCAGAGCGGCGCGGCCGCCATGGGCCTGCGCAAGGATGACGCGGACTTGAAGGCATTGGTCGACAAAGCCATCGACGACATGATGAAGGATGGCACGTATAAGAAGATCGAGAAGAAGTACTTCGACTTCGACGTCGCGCCGAAGAGCTGACGAGCGAGCGCTGGCGAATCCCGGGCCGGCCGCACGCGCGCGCCGGCCCGCGGGCGACCTCGCGTCGCATCAAGCCGTACAACGCAAGAGGCTCCGGTCGAACCGGAGCCTTTTTGCATGGCGATCCGGCCGGCCTTTGGCTACCGTGGCGCAGCCGACGTACAATCGAACACTATCCCTTCGATGTGCGGCGTGCACGAGCGGCGCCAAAAAAATCGCTATGCAAAAGAAGATCCATCCGCTGATTGCCCCTTCGCTCGGTACCGAGCGCACGTTGACGAGCTTCCATTACGGCCCCGAAGGCGGGCAAAAAGTGTACGTGCAATCGTCGCTGCATGCCGACGAATTGCCCGGCATGCTCGTCGCGTGGGAATTGCGCCGCAAACTCGCCGCGCTCGAAGCGGCGGGCAAGTTGAAAGCCGAATTCGTCGTCGTGCCGGTGCCCAATCCGATTGGTCTCAATCAACACGTGCTTGGGCAATTGATCGGTCGTTTCGAAACGAATACCGCGACGAACTTCAACCGCAACTTCTACGATTTGACGGCATTGGTGTCGCCGCGCATCGAAGGCCGTTTGACCGGAGACGCCAACGCCAATCAGCGCGCGGTGCGTCAAACGATGCGCGAAGCGCTCGATGCGCAAACCCCGCGCACCGAACTCGAATCGCAACGACTGGCTTTGCAGCGGCTATCGTTTGACGCCGATATCGTCCTCGATCTGCATTGCGATTTCGAAGGGGCGATGCATCTGTATACGAATCCCGAGTTGTGGCGCGACGTCGAACCGCTCGCCCGCTATCTCGACGCAAAAGCGTCGTTGCTCGCGCTCAATTCGATCGGCAATCCGTTCGACGAAATCCATAGCTTCTGCTGGTCGGAACTGCGTGCACGCTTCGGCAGCCGCTTCCCGATTCCGAACGGGTCCATTTCCGTGACAATCGAGTTGCGCGGCCAAGCCGACGTCTCATATGGCCACGCCGAGCACGATTCGCAGGCGATCGTCGAATACTTGACGCAGCGCGGGCTGATCGACGGCACGCCGGCGCATCTCCCGCCGCTCGCGTTTCCTGCCACGCCGCTCTCCGGCACCGAGCCGCTGATCGCCCCGATTTCGGGCGTGCTCGTCTTTCGGACGCCGGCCGGTATTTGGATCGAGCCGGGTCAGGAAATCGCCGATATCGTCGATCCGCTGACCGACCGCGTGGAAACCGTCTGCGCGGGCACGGCCGGCGTGCTGTATGCACGGCATCGCACACGCTTTGCAACGGCGGGCATGGAGGTCGCGCGCATCGCGGGCGCCAAGCCTATGCGCACGGGGAGCCTGCTTTCGGCTTGAGCGGAGCGCGGGGTGGGCGTTCACGTTTTTGGGCGCCTTACTTTACCTTGCCTTCCCTGGGCGAATGCATGCCCAAATCAACGAGCGCAACGCGAATGGCAAATCGCGACTTGCGCGCTAAAGCACACGGTGCCGCCGGCGCTCGAGCGCTGGTCCAGCTACCGATCGAAAGTGTGACACCGCGTTACACATCGGTGCGAGCGGCACTCGAAAGTCCTTTTCTTTCATCGGGTTACTCCACGTTTTCAACCCTCGATGAAGCGCCCCGAAACACGCCGATATAGGCCCTCTTAAGTTTGGCTTAATTCTGGACTGCGACTATGCACCCATACCACCCCTGTTGAGCCGCCGGAACATCGGCGGCGTTTTTTTAGACTCCTTCACGCGGCGGCCGCACGGCCCTTGCGGCGCCGTAAAACGGAAACGGAAACGGCAATGATCGAAGATACGGTGTTCAAGCATCTGCGCACGATGCTCAAACGCGAGCATGCGTTGCCGGTCCAAAGCTGCCGTGTGTCCATGCCGGTGCAGCGCCCTTGGGGTCGCACCTATCGATTGGTCGAATGGACGATGTACAAAGACGCGCCTTCGCATCGGTGCGTCGTTCCGGCAGAGTACAGCGATACCGACATCGCACGCCTGGTCGCATCGCATATCCCCGGGCGGCTCTACGTCAGCGAAGTATGCTGAATCCACCCCGAGTCGTCCTCCGCCTCGTCGGCCGCTTCGGTTGAATCGCGCCCAAGGCCGCATAGCCGCGCGCGCGATGACGCGCCGCTTCGTTCTCTGCTAGGCTCACGGATTCCCACCCCTATCCCAACGTTTCTCGATGGACAACACCTTCAACGAGCGTGGCGTCATGATCACGCGCAACGGGCTGAGCGCGGGCGGCCAAATCTTCTCGTTGCGCGAAATCCTCGGTGCACGCACGGAGACGATACAAAAGAACAAAATCGTGCCGCTCTCGCTTTCGCTGATCGGCGCCATTGCCGCCGTAACGGGGGGCGTGCTCGGCTCCGGTGCGGGCTTGACGCTCGGCGTCATGCTGGCCGTCGTCGGGATGCTCGCCTGGTCGACGCAAGACATCATGCACCGGCTCGTGGTCGTGACGCACTCCGGCGATCGAGAAGCGCTGTCCAGCCCCGATCTCGCTTTCGTCAAACGCGTCGAGCAAGCGCTACAAGGCGCGCTCGAAGCACTGCATCGAGCCGCCACCCAGCAGTCAGCGTCAGCCTCGTAACGCTCGCTCGAAGCGGCCGCAATTACGCAGCGCGCCCCGCTTGGTCCTCATTCACGAGCAAAGACTTGACGCGCCAAATATTGCGCGCGTATTCGGCGATCGTCCTATCCGACGAAAAACGCCCCATTCCGGCCACGTTCTCGATGGCGCTCGCCGTCCACGCTCGCGGGTCGCGAAAGCGCGCGTCCACCGCGTCCTGCGCTTGCGCGAACGCGGCAAAATCGGCCAGCACCATGTAGTGATCGCCCCAATCCACTAGCGTATGAAAGATGTCGGAGAAACGGTGCGGATCGCCGTCGGAGAAGAAGCCGGTGCGGATCTGATCCAAGGCGAGGCGTAACTCGGGATCGCGCTCGTAGATCTGGCGCGGCCGGTAGCCCGATGCGCGCAGTTCGCTCACGCCGTCGGCCGTGTTCCCGAAAATGAACATGTTCTCGCGCCCCACTGCCTCGCAGATTTCGATGTTCGCGCCGTCCATGGTGCCGATCGTGAGGGCGCCGTTGAGCGCGAGCTTCATGTTGCCCGTGCCCGAAGCCTCGGTACCGGCCATCGATATCTGCTCCGATAAATCGGCGGCGGGGATCAACATTTCCGCCACGCTAACGCCGTAGTTCGGCACGAATACGACCTTCAACCGATCGCCGATGATCGGGTCGCTATTGACCTTCTCGCCCACGTCGCCGATGAGCCGGATGATTGTCTTCGCCATCTTGTAGGCCGACGCCGCCTTACCGGCGAAGATCACGACGCGCGGCACCCAATCCTCGTTCGGCCGCGCGCGGATGCGGTTATAGCGGACGATCACATGCAGCACGTTCAAGAGTTGCCGTTTGTACTCGTGGATGCGCTTCACCTGCAAATCGAACAGCGCATCCGGGTGAATCGTGCAGCCCGTTTCCTCGAGCAGATGCTGGGCGAGGCGGATCTTATTGCGCCGCTTGGCCGCCCGAAACTCCGACGTAAAGGCCGGGTCGTCCTTGAGCGCGCGCAGCTTGCCGAGCTCGAACAAATCGGTGCGCCAGTGCTTGCCGATATGCGCGTCGATGAGCGCGGATAAAGGACGGTTCGCTTGCGAAAGCCACCGCCGCGGCGTGATGCCGTTCGTCACATTCGTGAAGCGCTCGGGGAAAAAGCGCGCGAACTCGCTGAAGAACTCGCGCTCCATCAACTGCGAGTGCAACTTCGATACGCCGTTCACCTTCTGGCTTGCCACGATCGCCAGATGAGCCATTCGCACGCGCCGCTGGCCGTATTCGTCGACGAGGGACACGCGCCGAATCACCTCGATGTCATGCCCGAAATGCTCGCTCGCTTCCTTCAAGAAACCGGCATTGATCTCGAAGATGATCTCGAGATGGCGCGGCAATAACCGCGCGAGCAAATCGACGTCCCAGGTCTCGAGCGCCTCGGGCATCAACGTGTGATTCGTATAGGAGAACACCTGATGCACCATTTTCCAGGCGCGCTCCCACGGCACGTGATGAATATCGACGAGCAGCCGCATGAGTTCCGGAATCGCAAGCACCGGATGCGTGTCGTTCAGATGGATCGCCACCTTTTCCGCGAACCGGCCGAACGTGCTGTGCGTGCGCTGATAGCGGCGAATCAGGTCTTGCATCGTGGCCGAAACCAAGAAGTACTCCTGACGCAATCGCAACTCGCGGCCGGCGGGGGTCGAGTCGTCCGGATACAGCAACCGCGACACGTTCTCCGAATGTTCCTTCGCTTCGACTGCGCGACGATAGTCGCCTTGGTTGAATGCGGATAGATCGAGCTCCTCGGTGGCCCGGGCCGACCAAAGCCGCAGGGTATTGGTCGCACTCGTGCCGAAGCCCGGAATGACCGTATCGAACGCCATCGCATTCACATGCTCGGTGTCGATCCACTCGCTGCGTCCATCGCGCACGATCGTGCGTCCGCCGAAGTGGACGATGTACTGCACCTCGGGACGCGGAAACTCCCACGGGTTGCCGGCGCGCAGCCAGTAGTCGGGCGTCTCGATCTGCTCCCCGCCTACGATCTGCTGACGGAACATGCCGTACTCGTAACGAATCCCATAGCCGAATCCGGGAATCGCGAGCGTCGCCATCGAATCGAGAAAGCAAGCGGCGAGTCGGCCCAGACCTCCGTTACCGAGCGCCGCGTCCGGCTCGAGGTCGACCAGCGCCTGCATGTCCACGCCTAGGCTCGCCAGCGCTTCTTTCATTTGGTCATGGATACCGAGCGCGAGCAGCGCGTTGGTAAACGTGCGACCGATCAGAAACTCCATCGACAGGTAGTACACGCGCTTGACGTCTTGCTCGTATTGCTGCCGCGTGGTTTTCATCCAACGGGCGACGAGCCGGTCGCGCACGGCGAGCGCCGCCGCATTGAGCCAATCTTGCGGTCTCGCGGCCACGGCGTCTTTGCCGACGCCATACATCAACCGATTGGAGATAGAGCGCCGAAGCGCATCGACGGTACTGTTGAGCTGGTCGAACTCCAGATCGACGGCTGTCATCGAACTCCTCCTCGTGGGCAAACAGCGGCATGCGCTTTGCTGACGAGCGGCGCTTAGCGCCTACCGCGTGAATGTTCAGGTTACGCTCTTTTGAGCGGTTGCGAAGCCGATGCTTCCATCAATGCTCCATGTCTCTCGCTTGTCTCTCTCGCGTTTCGACCGACGTTGGCGCATCGATTCCGACCACCTAGTATGGAACCCATGCGCCCCCTTCGTCGGAGATCTTTATGACAACGCACGCGAACATCCATTCGGTCATGGGCATGCTGCACGCGCAGGAACTCCTGACGCTGTCGATCATCCGCGCACTGCCTCCCGATACGCGATGCAAGATCGCCGACGAGTTGAAGATTCACGCCGAGCTGGCGGCTCAGCCTCAACCCAATGCACCGGGTGAACGAGACGCGCTCGAAGCGTTTCGCGCCAATGTGCGGCGGCTGTCGATCTTGCTCGCTTCGATGGCGTGAATCATCCGTACGCGAATGCGAGCACGACCGGTGCCTGGGCGGGTGACGTGTCAGCGGGGCAGATAAGCCAAGGGGTCGACGGGCTTGCCCGCGCGACGGATTTCGAATTCGACCGTGCCGCGCCCCGACGTATCGGCGCCCATCTCGGCGATCTGTTGGCCTTTCTTGACCGTATCGCCCTCTTTGACAAGAACCTCGCCGTTCACGGCGTAACCGGTGACGACGTCGCCCCCGTGCTTGACCACGACGAGGGACTTGTATTGATCGATGCCCGTGCCGACATAAATGACATTGCCGTCGGCCGATGCTTTGACGGGCTCGCCGGGCCGCCCCGTAATGACGATGCCTTTGACGTTGCCGTTGCCGGCATCGGTCAGCCGGACGACTTGGCCATAGGCAGGCCAAGCCGGGCGAACGATCGTTGCATCGGCCGGATTTGCGCTGACACCGGTATTGGCGTTGGCATTGGCGCCCGGCTGCGGCGCCACGCGCAGCACTTGACCGGGCGTTAGCCTAGCGGTGCTAGGCAGATTGTTCCAAGCAGCCAGGTCGTCGACATGCTGACCGAAGGCCATGGCGATGCCTGGCAAGGTATCGCCGGGATTGACCCGGTAGAAGCCTGCCGGCACGCCGGCGCGTTGCGGCTGCGGGGATTGCGATGGGAAAGGCGGCTGCCCGAACCAGTCGTTCGTTGCACAGCCGCCCAAAAAAGTCGCGCCTGCCAGCGCCAGCGTAAGTTGCGCCCATGCCAGGCGTTGTCGTGCGGGAATGATCACCGTCGGCCCCTCGATCGATGCAATGTTGCACTCCAAACTCGCGAGCGCCGCTAGCCTACGAGCAGCTTGCGGCGTTCGCCCGAATCTCCGACTTTCGGCCAGTTAAAAGTCCATCGGCTGTATTGCCATGGCGGCCTGCCGCAGTCGTGTTCGGCGAGGATCGCACACCCTGACGGGAAAAAGCAAAACGAAACTGGCCCGCGCCCCCTTGCGGGAGCAGCGGGCCAGTCGGCTCGGAACCGGTCGCTACGCTCGGCGAGAGCCGGGCGCGGCCGGGTTGCCGTCTAGACCAGGCGGTTTAGCGGCCGAAATACAGCGGCTGTGCGCCGTCGGCGCTAGCCGGCTGCACCTGCATGCGCGAGCCGGACTGCGCGGAACCGGCCGCCACGCCGCCATAGCCGCTCGTTTCGCCCGTCGCGACAGCCGAGCCCTGTTGCTCATGGACGCGTTGCTGCGCCGCTTGGATGCTCTCCGGGTAATACGGGTCCTGCATGGCAGGGTTATACCCGGCTTGCTCCAACTGGATCAATTCTTGGCGCACTTGCGCGCGCGTCACCGGGCCGTTGTCCGATTGAGCGAACGAAGCGAGGGGGATCGACAAAGCGGAAGCCGCAACCATTGCATATACGAGTGATTTCATGATTACCCTCCGAAAACTGTGATTCGCCGCATGCGGAGCGCCGCAGCGATTAACCACAGTCTAGGCAGAGAATCACCTAGGGAAAACCCCTCGTTTGATCAAAAAGAATTTCATTCGAAGCAACAATGGCAAATCGTTACCAAAGTTTGCTGCCCAAAACCGATGTAATCGATTTCATCCGGTACCGATTTACGACCAATCCGCGTGAAAACTTCCCTCGCGGTCAATGCGCTCGAACGTATGGGCGCCGAAGAAATCACGTTGCGCCTGCACTAAGTTCGCGGGCAGACGCTCCGACCGGTAGGCGTCGAAGTAAGCGATAGCCGACGCAAACGCCGGCACGGGCACGCCGGCCGTGACGGCGGCCGCCACGATCTCGCGCAACGCCGCTTGGTAGCTTTCCGAAACCTGACGGAAATAGGGGTCGAGCAAAAGATTTTCGAGGGCCGGGTCGTGCGCATAGGCGTCGGTGATCTTCTGCAGAAACCGAGCGCGGATGATGCATCCCGCGCGGAAAATCTTGGCGATGCCGCCGAAGTCGAGTGCCCAGCCATACTCCTGCGATGCCGCGCGCAACTGCGCGAAGCCTTGCGCGTACGAAATGACCTTGCTCAGATAGAGCGCACGGCGCACCGCTTCCACGAAGGCAGTCCGGTCGCCATGGAACGGCTTGGGAGCCGGGCCGCGCAACACCTTGCTCGCGGCGACGCGCTGGGTCTTCAGCGACGAGAGCACCCGAGCGAACACCGATTCGGTGATGAGCGGCAATGGCACGCCAAGGTCCAGGGCGTTTTGGCTGGTCCATTTGCCCGTGCCCTTTTGCGCGGCGCGATCGAGAATCATGTCGACGAGGTCGCGCCCCGTCTCGTCGTCACGCTTACCGAATATCTTGGCCGTGATTTCGATCAGATAACTATCGAGTTCGCCTGTGTTCCATTCCATGTACACCTTCGCCAATTCGGCGTTGGTCAGCCCGGCCACGTGCTGCAGCACCGCGTAGCTTTCGGCAATCAGCTGCATGTCGCCGTATTCGATGCCGTTGTGCACCATCTTCACGAAATGGCCGGCGCCGTCGGGGCCGATGTAGGCGACGCATGGCTCGCCGTCCGGCGCCTTCGCGGCAATCTGAGTCAAGACCGGCGCGACCAAGTCGTAGGCGTCGCGCGGGCCGCCCGGCATGATGGCGGGCCCTTTTAGCGCCCCTTCTTCTCCGCCCGACACGCCCGTGCCGATGAAATGCAGCCCGGCTTGCGCGAGTTCTTGATTGCGCCGCACGGTGTCGGTGAAATGCGTATTGCCGCCATCGATCAGGACGTCGCCTCGGTCGAGCAGCGGCTTGAGCGCCGCGATCGTCGCATCGGTCGGCTCGCCGGCCTTCACCATCATCAGGATGCGCCGCGGTTTTTCCAGCGAATCGACGAACTGCTCGAGCGAGTACGCCGGCACGAGCTTGCGATCCGGAAATTGTGCAACCAGTTCATCGGTCTTCGCGCGGCTGCGGTTGTAGACCGCCACCGCATAGCCGCGGCTTTCGATATTGAGCGCTAGATTGCGGCCCATCACTGCAAGGCCGATGACGCCGATGGCGGGTTGGGTCATTTGTCGAATTCTCCAAGAAAGGGACAAGGGCACGTATGGCGCCCCGCCACGACGGCTCGACCGTCAACGATTAAAAACCGAGGGAGCAAGTTGCGCAGTCACCGCGCTCAACGCGTCGCCGCACGGCGCTTCTATCTTCAGCGAAAACAGCGAATCGGCGCGCGTGCGCCCCATATTGATCGCGGCAATCGGCGTGCCCGCCTGCGCCGCCCAGCGGCAAAAGCGATAACCGGAAAAAACCATCAACGAGGAGCCGACGACGAGCATGGCGTCGGCCGCTTCGAGTGCCTGCGCTGCCGCGGCCACGCGTTCGCGCGGCACGTTTTCGCCGAAGAACACGACATCGGGCTTGAGCACGCCGCTGCAGTCGGGGCAATCCGGCACGCGAAAGCGATCGAGCGCTTCCCATTCCAGATGAGCATCGCCATCGGCCGAAACCGCTGCGCTCACGCCGGCAAGGGCGGGATTGTCACGAAGCAGCAAAGTTTGAATCGCGGCGCGGCTATGACGCGCGCCGCAGTCCAGACAGATCACCGCGTCGATGCTGCCGTGCAGTTCGACCACCTCGGCGCTGCCCGCGCGTTGATGAAGACCATCGACGTTTTGCGTCACGAGCCGCGCGATACGGCCTTCAGCGCCAAGCTGCGCCAGCGCGCGATGAGCGGCATTGGGCTCGGCGCCGGCGAGCATCGGCCACCCCACCATGCTGCGCGCCCAATAACGACGCCGCGCGTGCTCGGAATCGCGAAACGCTTGCCACTGGATTGGTTGCGCGCGCATCCAATCGCCGTTCATATCGCGATAACCCGGGATGCCGGACGCGACGCTGACACCCGCGCCGGTCAGCACGAACAAGCGCTCGTGCCGCGCCATGAACGCGCGAAGCGCGTCCAACGCGACGGCGCTCGACGCCTCTTCGGAAGACAAAGGCTCGGCCCGTCGAATCGACAGGGACGATTCGGTCATGATGGGCGGCAACTCCTTTCACGGCTTACGGCCCGCGGGCCACAACGACGCGAATTTTACGCCGTTCGGCGCCGCCGCGTCATTGCAACGCGCGCGGGCCGGCGGCGGACGCACACCTACGGCCCTTCGCCCGCCAGCCGCGCCGCGAGAAAGTCGATCAGCCAGCGTGCAAACAGCGGCAACGGCGCCGGGCGCTGACGGCTAACCTGCCGCGCACAGCCGCGCTCATGATCGCCGCCGTATCGGCCTTTACCCTCGACGCGGCTGTCAGTGCAGATCAAACGTTGGGCCGGCGAGCGATCAATTTGTTACCCGCCGAATCGCGCGGGCGTGTCAATGGGCTCTTCACCGGTCTATTCTTCCTAGGCAGCGCGCTAGGCGCGGCATGCTCCGGGCCGGTGTTGGCTCAGGCGGGATGGCTCGGCGTCGCCGCCGTCGCATTCGCCGCATTCACCGCCGCGGGCGCGATTCATCGGATGCATCGCAGTGAACGTCGTCCCATCAACCCAGCTTCGAATAGGAGAATCCAATGAATTGGACTCGTGCAAACGTCAGATATCGATCCGTCGACATAGACGGCCTAGAGATCTTCTACCGCGAAGCCGGCCCCGAGGATGCGCCGATCCTGCTGTTGCTGCACGGCTTTCCATCGTCGTCGAGGATGTATGAAACGTTGTTGCCGCCGCTTGCGGATCGATACCGGCTCATTGCACCCGACTATCCAGGGTTCGGGCATAGCACGGCATTGCCGCCGAGCGAATTCGTCTACACATTCGATCATCTGGCCGAAGTGATGCAGCGTTTCGTCGATCGACTGGCGCTCGATCGCTTCGCGCTGTTCGTGCAGGACTATGGCGGGCCCGTCGGCTTTCGCCTAGCGCAGGCGCAGCCTCACCGGGTTCGTGCCATCGTCGTGCAAAATGCCGTCGCGCACGAAGAGGGCCTCGGCCCCCTTTGGGAGACGCGCAAAGCGTTTTGGGCCGACCGCGCAAGACATGAAGCCGCATTGCGCGCCAATCTCCTTTCGTTCGATGCGACCCGGCTGCGGCATATCGGCCATACGCCACATCCCGAACGCTACGATCCGGACGCATGGCACGACGAGTTCGCGTTCTTGTCGAGCCCCGGCCAAATCGACATCCAAACCGAACTGTTTTACGACTACCGGACGAATGTCGAGCGCTATCGGGAGTGGCAACACTACATGCGCGAATATCGGCCGCCCATGCTCGTGCTCTGGGGTAAATATGATTCTTCGTTCGCGGTAGCCGGGGCTCACGCATACCAGCGCGACGTGCGCGATGCCCAAGTGCATTTGCTCGAAGCCGGGCATTTCGCGCTCGACGAAGCATGCGATGAGGTGGCCGCGCACACGCGGCGTTTCTTGGCTTCGCTCGACGACGCAACGCAATGATGGAGTAGCGCCGCGGCTTTTCGGGTCGGCGCTCGCGTGGCGCGCGCATCGGGTGCGGCGAGGCGGCTCGCGCCGCGCCCGGCCCTAGCCGCGCACATTCACTAACTGCCTACAGCAGTGGACAGGCGGTGACGCTATTGCCGAGTTCCGCGCACCGTCGCTCGTATTCGCGCAAGTACGCGCGCTCGTCTTCATCCAGCATGTCGATATCGATGAGGTCCCAGTCGTAGCCCACCGCGACGAGGTTCTCGAACTCCACCTTGCCCCTCTCGCATGAACTCGGATGGATCACCACGACGTTTTCGATGCGCACGCCGCCTTGGCCCGGCACGTAGATGCCCGGCTCCACCGAAACGACGGCGTTCGGCACGAGCCCATAGCGCGAGCCGGGCGCAAAACGCACACCGCCCTCATGCACGTGAATGCCGATCCCGTGGCCCGTGCCGTGATTGAAATCGTAGCCGTGCGCGCGGCAGACATCGCGCACCGCTGTGTCGACGTCTTCACCCTTGCAATTAGCGGGAAAGCGCGTCACGAGTCCCTTGATGCAAGCCTTGAGCGCGATCGTATAGATCTCGCGCTGCCAGGGCTGCGCGCTCGTCGAAGGTTCGGTCTTGCGCAGCACGACGCGGGTGCAGTCCGTGGCGAAGCCGCTCTCGTAGTAAGCCCCGCTATCGAGCAGCACGAGCTGGCCGTCCTCGAGCACGACGTCCGGACTCGCGGCCGCGTAGTGCGCCAACGCACTATTCGGGCCATGCGCGGCGATCGTCGTAAACGTCAGCCCGACTGCGCCGCGCGCGCCGTAAGCGTCGTTGATCCGCCGCGCGAGATCGTATTCCGAATGGCGCTGCCCCGGCTCGCCGTACTTGGCCCAGCGCATCGTCTGCGCAATCGCGGCGCTGCTGCGCGCAAACGCGTCGCGAAATCGATCGAGCGCCTGCGGCGTCTTGGACGCACGCATCGCCTCGACCGGGCTGAAATTCGTATGGCGCGCGGTGGGCCAGATCCGGCGCAACGCATCGGGCATCGCGCAATTGACGGCGTCGGCGCTATAACACACCTGATCCACGTCGAACAGGGCAAGGAAACGGCCGAGCGCAGCCAGGTCGTTTCGGAACACCTGCAGCTTCGGATAGGCTTCGAGTTCGACCGGGCACCGCTCGCAGCCCTCGGGCAAATACAGCGCCGCTTGTTCGCCGATGACGAACAGATAGCCCAGATGCGACGACGCATTCGGCATGTGGTAGCCGCGGCTGTTCAACAGATAGCCGATGTCGTCCGCCGCGCAGGTGAGCCAGCAAAGGCGCCCTTTCGGCGCCCGCAGCTCGACCCGCAAACGATCGTTCAACGTCTTGACGTTGGCGGCTACGCTGACGCCCGTCATGGACTCGGGCAACTCGAATATCGGCCGCTCGACCTGCCATCCGGGCAGCGCGATGGCGCGGTCGATTTCGTGCGCCGCCAGGGCCGTCCACCGCTGCGCCGCCTCGCGCGTCCCCTCCGATAGCCGATCGCGCTGCGCGACGCTCACGCGCAGCGCGTCATACCCTAGCGAACGCAATACGCTGGCATGCTTGGAGACCCACTCGACCAGCGCCGTCCAGATCGGTACGCCGAGTTCCAGCTTTTCCAGCTGCACGTGCGCTTCATCGCACTGCGACGCCGCTTGCAAATGGTAGCGACCGTCGACGAACAAAATGAAACGGGGGCTGCCGATCTTCGCCGCCGCGGCCGCGCTCAGGAAAACGCCCGATCCCGCGGACCCGTCGAATCCGGTCAACGCGAAACGCTGGCTATTGCGGCGCGGTACGTATTCGCTGATGAACTCGTCTTGCGACGTGATAACGAGCGCGTCCAGCTCCATTCGATCGAGCCACGCGCTCAGACGCCCATGCGTTTGCGCCACCGAAGGTTCGTAGGCCGCAAGATCGGAGAAGTTGTATTGAAGTCGATCGATCATCGCATCAGCTCGTTCTGTCCATGCGGGCATGCTCGCCATGCCCCCTTATACCGATCGCAAAAACTACCGTCGGCGCCAATTTACGTCAAGCTAAAATTTAGGTACCACTAAAAAAATGAACCCAATGCGCCGAACGACGGGGCGCGGGGAGCGCGGTACAATGCGCGCTTCCGGCGGCCCGGCGCGCGGCGTCACCGTGTTGCGCCGGGGCGATAAAGGCGGCGGTGCAGCCGCCCGCGAACGCCTCCAAGAGGATTCATGGATTCGGATATCAACCATATCGGCCAGCGCATTCGGCGTCTGCGGCGCGACTCGAAAATGACGCTGCTGGAAGTCGCAACGGCATCGAGCCTATCGGTGGGCTTCTTGTCGCAAGTCGAGCGCAATCTCACGGGCATTTCGATTTCGTCGCTCGTGAACGTCGCCAAAGCGCTAGGCGTGCCGCTGGGCGCGTTGCTCGAACAGCCGCGTCAAGCACAACCCGATTCGCACCAGGGACGCCGCGAATCGTATCGCGTCGGTCCGATGCGCCAGCGCTACGAGCGGCTGTCCACTACCTTCGACGGCAGTCAGTTGAACGCCGTCAAAGTGCAAATGCTGCAAGGCTATAGCTCCGAATGGGTTGCGCACAGCGGCGACGAGTTCGTCTACGTGCTCGCGGGCCAAGTGCGTTACACGCTGCGCAAAAAAGACTACTTGTTGTCGGCGGGCGACTCGCTGCATTTCGATGCGCACGAGCGGCATCGCGTGGTCAATGTCGGGGCGGGGCCGGCGGAAATGATCGTCGTCGGCACGCTGCCCTTCTTCGATGACGATCAATCGGAGTTCGCCCCCGGCGACGGCGAACGCAGTACGCCGCACATCAACGCGGCCAAGAAGAAGGCGACCACGCCACGCGCCGCGATCGCTAAAGTCGCGCAGGGCAAGCAGCATGCTGTAAAAGCAAAACCACAGGCGAAAGCAAAAGCCTCTGCGCCGAAACCAACGACGAGCGCCGCAAAGAAGAAGCGCTGACCTTCGCGCATGCGGAGCGTCGACCTTGCAGTCGCGCTCGATGTTTGGCTCGACCTCGACCGGCCGCCTCGTCTCGATCATTCGGTGGCCGAAGCCGCTACGCGGCGCCTTCCGCCCGACTTCCAGTGCTGCACTGCGACCACCACAAACATGGCGGCCAAGATCGTGAGCGACGCCGAGACGCGATTCAGGTCGAGCCCACCTTCGGCGAGTGGCTTCGTCAATGTGTCGCCCAACGTCGCGCCGAGCGGCCGCGTCAACACATAAGCCGCCCAAAACAGCACGCCTACCGGCACGCGCTTGGCGAAGCGCCACCCCAGTGCGACGACGAGCAGCAACGCCGCGAACACGAGCGAGCCGCGCTCGAAGCCAAGTCCTGCGCTATCGGCGGCGAAATCGCCGAGCGCGGTGCCGAGCGTATTCGACACCAAGATCGTGACCCAATAGAACACCTCGTCGCGCGGCCGCACGATGCGGTCATATTCGATGCGCCCCGCCACGGCGCGCCACAGCGCAAGCACGATCAACACGGCGGCAAAGAGCAATGCCGAGGACCATACGTACCCCAGGCCCGCCGTTCGATCGAGGAAGTCCGACGTCGTCGTGCCCACGGTCGTCGTTGCAATCACGACCGCCCAATAAGCGGCCGGATGATAGTGGCGCGCCCGTACCTGAATGGTCAGCGTCACGGCGAAGTACACGAGAAAGACGAGGGTCGCCACGGCGTAACCCAGGTGAAAGGACATCGAAAGCGCGTCCCCCCCGGTTTCTCCCACTGTCGTCGCCAAAATCTTCACGAGCCAAAACACGGCGGTCGCTTCTGGCACTTTGCTGAGCCAGGTATCGCTGCCCTGCTGATCGGCAATTGCTGTGCGGACGGTCATGCGGTGTTCTCCTAACTCGGTTGGGGGCTGCATGCGAATGCGTCGCATTATCCCGGGATAGTCTTAAGGGACGCTTATCGAGCCTATCGATCTCTCTAGCATCGCGCGCGCCGGAGCCGGGGTACCATGTCGCGCGTATCGACGTAGCCGCCGCGCTGGGCCCGCGCGGCAGCCAACCGCCTGCGCGAATGCACCCGCTCGCGCGCCAACTCACGGCACCCGATGGAGATCTGCCGATGAAGAACGAAACGCCGAACGTCACTTCAACCGAAGCGCAGCAAGATCGCCATGCCGATCAACCGGAAAACCCCGAGCGGCGGCGCGTACTCGGCGGCCTAGCCGCCGTCGGCATGGGGCTCGCGCTTCCCGCCTGCGCGACGTCGACCGGCGGCGTGCCGCCGCACGACCGAGCGATCGCGCATCCCGCCACCGATGCGCAGCTCGATGAAGCCTTGCGCGCGCACGTGCGTCACATCGTCGTGATCTATGCGGAGAACCGTAGCTTCGCGAACCTTTACGGCGACTTTCCGGGCGTGCAACATCCGCTCGCCGCGGCGGCGACCGGCGCACCCGTGCAGTTGGACCGCGACGGCAAAACCGCACTGCCCTACCTGCCGAAGATTTGGGGCGGCCTCGTACCCCAGGCGCAACAAGTCGGCACGCGCCGTTATCTGATCGGCGAAGACGACATCACGGGGTTGCCGAACCGGCCTTTCCTCGTGTCGGATACTCACGGCCGGCCGCTGCCCAACGGCGTCATCACGCGCGACCTGTGGCATCGCTTCTATCAAAATCAAATGCAAATCAACGGCGGCCGCAACGATCAATTCGTTGCGTGGGCCGATTCGGGCGCGCTCGTCATGGGGCATTACCGCAATTCGGCGCAGTCGCTTCGGCTTTGGAATCTCGCGCAGCAATATACGCTGTGCGACAACTTCTTCATGGCTGCATTCGGCGGCTCGTGGCTGAACCACATCTTCTTGATTTCCGCGCAGGCGCCGTTCTACCCGAACATCGCCACGAGCCCTGCCAAACATTGGGTGTCGGTGCTCGAAGGGGACGATCCGCTCGGCACGCGGCTCAAGCTTGCGCGCGATAGCGAAGCGTCGGCGCTCGGCGGCCCGCCCAAGTTCGTGCGCGACGGCACGTTCACGCCGGATGGCTACGCCGTCAACACCATGGCGCCGCCGTATCAGCCGAGCTACGTCGCCCCGGCGCCCGGCGGGGATGCGGCGCTCGCCGACCCCGCGAACCCGCGCGTCATGCCGCCGCAAACATACGCGACGATCGGCGACCGCCTCTCGGCGAAGGGCATCGACTGGGCGTGGTACAGCGGCGGTTGGCAATACGCGCTCGAGCACCGCGATACGGGCATGTCGCCCGACTTCCAATACCACCATCAACCGTTCAATTACTTCGCGAACTATGCGCCGGGCACGGCCAAGCGCGAACGGCATCTACGCGACGCCGGCATCGGCAACGACGCAACGACGAACCGGTTCATCGCGGACATCGATGCAGGACGGCTGCCCGCGGTGACCTTCTACAAGCCCCAAGGCGATCTGAACATGCATGCGGGCTATGCGGACATCGAATCGGGCGACCGGCACATCGCGCACGTCATCGATCGGATTCGCATGAGCCCGCAGTGGGCCGAGACGGTCATCATCATGACGCACGACGAGAATGGCGGCTGGTGGGACCCGGTCGCGCCGCCCAAGGGCGATCGCTGGGGGCCGGGATCGCGCGTTCCCGCGCTCGTCGTCGCACCGTTCGCGAAGAAGGGCGTCGTCGATCACACCTTCTACGACACGAACTCGATCCTGCGCTTCATCGATCGCGTCCACGGCCTCACGCCGCTCGACGGCGTGGCGAACCGCAATCGGGCCTTCGCCGCAAGAGGCGAAACCCCGCCGGGCGACCTGACGCAAGCCCTCGACTTGGGCTGAGCGCAAACGAAGCCGGCGCAGCGCGCGCCGGCAGGCCGCCCGGGGGCGCCATCGAGCAAGATGGCTTGCGCGGCCTATTCGCCGATCACGTGCATCACGATGTCGCGCCGGTGGGCTTGATGACGATGCTCGAACAGATAAACGCCCTGCCACGTGCCCAGCACCAGCGCAGCGTGCTCGATCGGAATCGACAACTGCACTTGCGTCAATGCCGTGCGCAGGTGCGCGGGCATATCGTCCGGGCCTTCCGTATCGTGTTCGTAACGTTGCGGGTCCTCGGGCGCGATCGTCGCGAAGTAGCGTTCCAGATCGCGCCGCACCGAAGGATCCGCGTTTTCCTGGATCAGCAACGAAGCCGACGTATGGCGGCAAAACAGCGTCAGCAGGCCCGTCTCGATCGAATGGCGCGCCACGTAGTCGCGCACTTGTGCCGTGATTTCGACGAGCCCGCGTCCGCGCACGTCGATTTGCAGATGTTCCAGCGCCTGGCGCATCGGTTCTTCCTCTCTCGTACGATGGGCGCCGGTCGGCGCCCCCGAAAGCGATAAGCATAGGCCGTGCAAGCTGCGCGCTCGGGCGTCCGCAGGCCCGCCCGAGCGGCGTGTCATAATCGCCGCCAGATTCTCTCTCGATTTTTCCGCCCTTGAAAGACCTCAGCGTCACCCTCGATCGCCTGGCCGATTTCACCGAAATCGTCGACGTGCGCACCCCGCTCGAATTCGCGGAAGATCACATCCCCGGCGCCGTCAATGCCCCCGTGTTGACCAATGAAGAACGCGTCACGGTCGGCACGCTTTACGTCCAGTCGTCGGCGTTCGAAGCCACGCGCATCGGCGCGGCCATGGTCGCGCGCAACATTGCGCACCATTTGGAAACGACGTTCGCCGATCGTCCGCGCGGGTGGCGGCCGCTCGTCTATTGCTGGCGCGGCGGAAAGCGCTCCGAGTCATTGGCCGTCTGGCTCAATCTCATGGGCTGGCAAGCACGCCGGCTCGACGGCGGCTATAAGACGTATCGTCGCGCCGTGATCGACGAATTGGCGACATTGCCCCCGCAATTTCAATACATCGTGCTGACGGGCGCGACGGGCAGCGGTAAGACGCGCTTGCTCGGCGCGCTCGAAGGCGCGGGCGCACAGGCGCTGGATCTCGAACGATTGGCGGCGCACCGAGGCTCGCTGCTCGGCGCGCTCAAAGACGAAGCTCAGCCTTCGCAAAAAGCGTTCGACACGGCGCTGGCTGCGGCGCTACGCAGCTTCTCGCCCGAACGGCCCGTCTTCGTCGAAGCGGAAAGCCGCGCGATCGGCCGCGTCAAACTGCCCGACGCCTTGCTCGCGGCAATGCACCGCTCGCCCTGCGTCGCCGTGCAGGCGCCTCGGGACGAGCGCATCGCATTCTTGCTCGACGACTACGCGCATCTGTTCGACGCGCCCGACGTCTTCAAGGGCCAGTTGAGAAAGTTGATCGGCTTGCATAGCCGCGAGCGCGTGGCGCGCTGGTGCCGTCTCATCGACGAAGGCGAGCGCGCCACCTTGTTCGGCGAGCTGATCGAGCTTCACTACGACCCGGCTTATGCTCGCAGCAGCACGGGACATTTCTCCGAGCTGCCGCGAGCCACGCAATTCGCGCTGCGGCCCAACGACGCCGACATCGACGAACAGGCGCGGGCGCTGCTCGACCAGCTGCGATTGCCCCGCCACCGTTGACAGTCCGCCCCGCGGCACCGCATGCGATATGCAGCCACGGCCGCGGCTCACATGCGCCGTGCGCGCGTCTCAGTGCCCCGCGCCGCGCACGCGGAAGGTGCTGACGACATCGGCAAGCAGACCCGCTTGCTCCTGCATCGATTGCGCGGCGCCAGCGGCTTGCTCGACCATCGCCGCGTTTTGCTGCGTGGTTTGATCCATCTGTGCGATCGCGATGTTCACTTGCTCGATGCCGCGGCTTTGCTCTTCCGATGCCGCCGAGATTTCGCTGATGATGTCGGTCACGCGCTTAACCGAATGCACGAGCGAATCCATCTTGCTGCCCGCGCTTTCGACCAGCGTCTTGCCGTTCTCGACGCTGCCGACGGATTCCTCGATGAGCGCCTTGATTTCCTTGGCCGCATCGGAGCTGCGCCGCGCCAGATTGCGCACTTCGCCGGCCACGACGGCAAAGCCTCGGCCCTGCTCGCCCGCGCGCGCCGCTTCGACCGCCGCGTTCAACGCGAGAATGTTGGTTTGAAATGCGATGCCTTCGATGACGGAGATGATGTCGACCACGCGCACCGAGCTGGCCGCGATGCTTTGCATCGTCGTCACGACCTGATGCACGGCTTCGCCGCCCTCGCCCGCGATCCGCGAAGTGTCGGCCGCCATTTGATTGGCCTGGCGCGCGTTGTCCGCATTCTGCTTGACCGTCGCGGTGAGCTGCTCCATGCTCGCCGCCGTCTCGCCAAGCGACGAGGCCTGCTGCTCGGTTCGCGAGGATAGATCCATGTTGCCGGCCGCGATTTGCTGCGCGGCGTCCTTGATCGTCTCGGTGCCCACGTGAATGCGTTGCATCGTTTCCGCCAAACGATGCTGCATGCGCTGCATTGCGAGCACCATACTGCCGCGGTCGCCTTCGCGCACTTCGACGTCATGCGTCAAATCGCCGTCCGCGATCGATTCGGCCACCGCCGCCGCATAAGCGGGCTCGCCGCCCAGGCTGCGTTGGACGTTGCGAATGATGATGAAAAGCGCGAACGAGCTGATACTGCCGATGGCGAGCATCGTCAGCAAGTACCCGATCAAACGGGTGCGGAATGCGGCATTGATGTCGTCGATGTAGACGCCCGAAGCAATGTACCAATCCCATGGCTCGAAACGCTTGACATAGGAAATCTTCGGCACTTCGGTCGATTTACCAGGAAACCGCGCCATGTAGTCGACGAAGCCTTGCCCTTCCGCCCGCGCCACCTTCACCAATTCGACGAACAGATACTTGCCGTTCACATCCTTGTACTTGCTCTGATCCTTGTTCACGAGATTGGGCAAGACCGGATGCATTATCACGACGCAGTTCGCGTCGGTGACGAAGAGGTAGCCATTGCCGGGGTAGCGCATCCCGGCGAGCCGCGCCATCGCGCGGTGCTTGGCCTCGTCCTCCGTGATTTCGTGGCGTTCGGCCATTTGCTGAAACTGCGCGACCACTCCAGCGCCGGCTTCCACGATATTGCGCACGGCCGCTTGACGCCCGGCCAACATCGTTTCACGCGTTTGAAACGCCGCAAAGGCGGCGAAAAACAACAGGCCGAGCCACATCACGAGCAAAGCCAGTCCTAACTTTTTACCGAGCGTTAACCGATCCACACTTCCCTCTCAGGCAATCGGCCGCATGCTCGTTGGGCGAGCGGCCAGCATCATCTCAACCACATTTGGTCCCGATTGTTTAACGGCGTGAAGCCGCAGTTCTAGAGGGGGGATTGTTCGTAATGCGACATTTTTGTCGACGATGCGGGGATAACCCTAAAAAATAGGATGATTGAATATATGGCGCATAAGCCGATCGGTCGCGGTGCCGTCAGCGCCCCGGCGCGCCTGACGCGCGAGATCGGGTAGCCTTGCGGTTTCAGGCGTCGAGCGCCATTTGCTTAGAGGAAATGCCGAGGATCAGCCGATGGAACAGACACCGCCGTCATCGGGGGATGGCGCACCGCACGCGATCAGTAAAACCCAAGCCTACGCGCGCATGAAGCGCCTAGCGACCGCACTGCTCGGCGCGATGGCCTGCGTGTACCTGCTCGCCAGGGCCTACGAGCCTGCCCATCCCGTGCTCGGCTACGTGCGGGCTCTGGCGGAAGCGGCCATGGTGGGCGGCATCGCCGATTGGTTCGCCGTCACCGCATTGTTCCGGCATCCGCTGCGGCTGCCGCTGCCCCATACGGCCATCATCCCGCGCAACAAGGACCGCATCGGCGACAACCTGGCGAAGTTCGTCGAAACCAACTTTCTCGCGCCCGAGCTCATCGCCGCCAAGCTAGAGCGGATCGACTTCGCCGCGCAGTTCGCCCGGTGGTTGTCGGAGCCGGCACGCCAGCGCCAGATCGCGCAATGGACGCTCGATGTCCTTCCGCGCCTGCTCGCAACGGTGGACGACGAGGAGGTGCGGCGCTTCATTCACGCGAACCTGTCGCGGCGCGTGCGCGAGGTCGACACCCCGCTCGTGGTCGGCGCGATTGCGGAGACGCTGCTGCAAGACAATCGCCATCAGGCCGTGGTGACAGAACTGCTGCGGCAATTGACGCTGCTGTTCGAGGAACACAAGCCGCTGATTCGGCAACGGGTGCGCGAAAGCACGGCATGGCTGTGGAAAAAGCTGTCGATCGACGAAAAAGTGTCGGACAACCTGATCGCGGTCGTCGACGAGACGCTGAAAGACCTCAGCGAAAATCCCGATCACGCATGGCGGAGGGGCTTCGACGAGGCAATCCGTCAATTCGTGACCGAATTGAAAACCTCGCCGGATTACCTCGCGAAATGGGAGGCGCTGAAAGAGCGCATGCTCGATCACCCGGCCCTGAAGGACTATCTGAAAACGATCTGGCGCGACATCAAAGCGAGCATCGAGCACGACATCGCATCGCCCGGTTCGCACATCGGGACCCGCATCGAAACGGCCGTCGCGGGCATTGCTACCGGTTTGGAGGAAGATGCCCCCATGCGCGAGCGCCTCAACGCATGGCTGCGCGAAACGACGCTCGCGATCATCGGTGCGCAGCGCCACGCGATCGCCCGCCTGATCTCGGACACCGTCCGGCATTGGGATGCCGAAACGGTCACGCACAAGATAGAAATCGAAGTCGGCCGCGATCTGCAGTTCGTTCGCATCAACGGCACGCTCATAGGCGGAATCGTAGGACTCGTGCTTCACGCACTGGACGTCCTGATGTTTTAACGGATTTTTTTTCGATTTTTTAACGCCATATCTCGAGCCGCCCTCGCTGGCGGCTCCGCCACGCTCGACTTTTTTTCCTTGCCGCATAAAAACCACGCGGCTACGCTTGTCTCGCATACGTAGAAACAAGCTCCGACCCCTCATCTACCGCGTATTCGTGCGGCGAGACCAATCGTCCCGGCGTAAGACCGGGAACGCAAGCAATGCGGCTCGTGCGAGCTATCGAGTCCCGGCATGTTCCGCCATGCACTTCATGGCGTCACATGCCGCGCAACGCAGCCATCTAGGCAGACAAACTCATTGGCTTTGGTCCGCGGCGCCTTTGCGTCTTTGCGGGCTGCGAAGAATGTCTGCAGGGAAGGCATGCCTGCATTCAATTCAACATCGACTATCAAGGGCAGAGGCGACATGTTGCACAATTTCAGTTCACGTTTGATTGCGATGGGCGTCGTGCTTGCGCTCGCAGGCTGCGGTGGAGGCGGCGGCGACGGCGGCTCCCCGGGCGCGGGAAGCAGCGCTGGCGGCGGCACGTCCGGCGGTTCGTCTTCGCCGACGTTGGCGGCCGCGACCGCCGTCGTCGACGGCGCCGCGCTTGGCAAAGAGAACTGGCAAGCGGGTTCGACGACGACGGGTGGACAAGGCCAAGCCGTCGGCACGCTCAATTGCGCGACGGCCGGCAACAGCTATAGCTACGCCCATCTGTCGATCTTCATGAACGGGACGCAAGTTGCCGTGCCAGCGAACATCGGCACGGTAGCGCCGACGCTCGCCGCGCCCAAAGGCTGCGTGTATCCGCTCAATACCGTGGACGAAACGGGCAAGATCCGCATGGATACCACGAGCGGCGCGTCCTACACGCTGGGGCAGTTCTTCTCGATCTGGGGCGAACCGCTGACGACCACCAACGTGGCGGGGCTGCAGGCGTCTTCGGTCACGGTGTACGTCAACGACGGCGGCACGCTCACCAAGTACACGGGCGACCTCGCGAGCCTCGTGCTGCCGCCGCACGGCGAAGTGACGATCGTGCTCGGCACGCCGCTCGCGCAAATTCCCACCTATACGTGGAGCGACCCGCCCGCGTTCGACCCGAACCCGATCACGCTCAGCTACGGCGGCGTCGTGGGCACGGCTTTCTGGCCCGACGGCAATACGTCTGCGGGCGGCACCGGCGCCGATGTCGACGGGCTGACCTGCGCACCGGGCATGGCGGTCAACTACCACGTGCACGCGCATCTTGCGATCATCAACAACGGCAAGTGGCTGGCGCTGCCCAAGAACATCGGCATCCTGTCCTCGTGCGACTACGAGATGCATACGCACGACCAGACCGGCATCATCCATATCGAAGCACCGAGCGTGAAGAACTTTACGCTCGGCGCTTTCTTCGACATTTGGGGTGAGCCGTTGACGAGCACGAACGTTGCCGGCATTACGGGCGATGTGGTTGCCTACATCAACGACAACGGCGAAGCGCGCCGTTACATGGGCGATTTGCGCGCGATCACGTTGACCTCGCATCGCGACGTCACGTTGCAAATCGGCACGCCCGCTGTAAGCACGCTCGCGACTTACTCGTGGTATGAGCCGCAGTAAATGATGCTCTGAACCGCCGAGCGCCTTACGCAAGTCGAGGCGCTCGGCGGCGATTGAAAACGCAAGCGGCCGCTTATTTGGCGAACAACTGCCCGATATCCTTGAACGCCTTGAATTCGAGCGCGTTGCCGCACGGATCGAGAAAAAACATCGTCGCTTGCTCCCCCACCTGCCCTTGAAAGCGGACGTACGGCTCGATCACGAACTGTACGCCGAACGATTTCAGGCGCTCTGCCAAGGCCTCCCACTCGCCCCAACCCAGCACGACGCCGAAGTGCGGCACCGGCACATCGTGGCCGTCGACAGGATTGGTATGCGCCCGTTCCTGCGACGCCGTTCGCGGTTGCTCGTGAATCACGAGCTGGTGCCCGAAGAAATTGAAATCGACCCACTGCGCGCTCGATCGCCCCTCCTCGAGACCGAACACGCGCCGGTAGAAATCGCGTGCGGCGGGTAGATCGTAGACAGGAATCGCCAAGTGGAACGGTGACAGGCTCATTCGAATACTCCAAGGTTGAAGGCTGGCCGGACGCTGCGGGCTGCGCGCGCTATCGTGGCCTGGCATCGGGCTTCGTCGCGGCGTTCGTCGCGGCGTTCGTCGCGGTGCGCGCCGTCGCACCACGCACTTCGAAGTGAACCGCATCGACGCTTGCGCCTTGCGCATTCACGAGTTCGAGCATATGACGGCCGGGCCAGGGCGGCCAAAACACACGCTCGGCATGGCCTAGCGGCTTGCCGTCCAAACGCCAAATGCTGCGCGTGGATGATCCGCTCACGCGCTCGAACACGATACGCTGTTTGGCGGCCGGGATGTCGGGATCCAGCGCGAACAAGGTTCCGTCCGTCGGCGATCCGATGCGGGGCGCACCGCTTTGCGCATCCAGCGCCGAGCCCCGAGGCGCGGCATTGCCGGCGTCGGCGGCAAGCCCGACCGTCTTGACCTCCGAGCCTTTCAGAAACCACTCGTCACGCGACGGTTCGATATTTCGTTCGAATGCGATACGCGTTTTGACGACACCAGGCGGCATCGCCGGCGGCGTGCTGGGCACGCGCCGATGCAAGTACCCCGCCACGGCCGCCCAGATCGGCGACGCGCCGGTCACGCCCGATACGTCCCACATCGCGCTGCCGTCCGCATTACCCACCCAGACGCCCACCGTGTAACGCGACGTGAAGCCGATCGTCCAGTTATCGCGCATGTCCTTGCTCGTGCCGGTCTTCACCGCCGAGAAGAAACGTGTCGCTAGCGGACTATCGAACCCGAAGGTGCGCGTTCTCGCGTTGTTGTCGGAGAGCACCGTGGTGATGATGTACGCGGCATCGGCGCTGAATACGCGATGCGGCCGATTCGAGCCTGCGGCGCTCCCCGTCCTCCGCAGCGCAGCCCCGGGCAGATCGTGCGTGGTGCTGGCAACACCGCCATTGGCCAGCGCGCGATAGGCGTTGGTCAACGACAGCAAAGTAATGTCCGCGCTGCCGAGCGCGAGCGAATAGCCGTAGTAGTCGCCGCTTTCGGTGAGCGGCAAGCCCAACGCGCGCAACGTCACGGCGAAGCGGTGAGGCGTCACCATCACGAGCGTGCGCACGGCCGGCACGTTCAACGAAGAACCGAGCGCCGTGCGGGCACTGACCCAACCCTTGAAATCCTTGTCGTAATTCTGCGGGATATACAAGCCCCCGCCCGCGGCCAAGTCGAGCGGTGCGTCGTCGAGCAATGACGCCGTCGTCAGACGATGTTCCTCGATCGCCTGTGCATAGAGAAAGGGTTTCAACGTCGAGCCCGCCTGACGGCTCGCGAGCACCGCATCGACGTCGCGCGCCCCGGACAACCCGCCCGAAGATCCGACCCACGCGAGCACGTCGCCCGTCGCGTTGTCGAGCACGACGATCGCACCGTCATGCACATTACGCGCGTGCGCCGGCGCATTCAATTCGGCCAGCGTTCGCTTCAGCGTATCGGTGGCGAAGCGCTGCAACTTCGCATCGAGCGTGGTGACGATGCGCGCTCCCGCGGCGGGATGCACCTCGCTCCCAATGCGTCGCGCGAAATGCGGTGCAAGCATGTCCGCTTCGCCCGATACCGACAGCACGGCGGGCGCCGGGCGCGCGAACGCCAGTTGAACGTAGCTCGCCAGGTTGTCGCACCGCGACGGCGCTTTCATGTCGCGCAGGATGCGGCAGGCCCTTGCGCTCACCACCGTATAGGGTGCATTGGGCGCACGGATCAACGCGGCGGCGACGGCGGCCTCCCGCTCATCGAGGCCCGACGGGGCCTTGCCGAACAGCGTGAGCGACAACGCCGTTAAGCCGATCGTTTCTCCGCGAAACGGCACGAGGTTCAAATAGGCTTCGAGAATTTGATCCTTGCGCCATGACCGTTCGAGCCAAAGCGCGCTGACTGCCTGCCCCGCCTTCTGAACAACCGACCGTTGCCCCGAATGCTGAGGGTCGTCGCTTAGGAGCCCGGTCAACTGCATCGTGACCGTGGAAGCGCCACGGGTGCGCGTATTCCACAAATTCGCCCAAGCCGCCGCGGCCGCGCCGTGCCAATCGACGCCGCTATGCTCGTAAAATCGCTTGTCCTCCGATACGACGATCGCCTCGCGCAGCGCCGGCGAAACGTCGGTGAGCGATACCCAATCGCCGCGCCGCTCTTTCAAATCGACGCGCGTTCGCTGTACCGGCGTGCCATCACGCGCGAGCAGGAGCCAATCGGAGCTGCGCCATCCGCCGCGCACCTGATCGAATGTCGGCACGGCATGCGCGCACGGCGCCGCCGCCAGCAGCAAGACGCAGAGCACGGCGCGCAGCGGCCGCGCGCCTAGTACCGTTTGCATCGGCTCGCTCACTATGGCCGAGCCGCTGCGGGCATGCGCACCGCGACGCTCGCATTAGGCAGCACACCGTAGGTCGACGGTGCATACAGCGCTTCGACGCGCGTCGGCGGCAAGCCGAAGGTACCGGCATTGTTCAACCGCACCGTGTACTCGATCGAGAATTTGCCTTTGGGCACATAGTCGTAATACGCGCGGTATCCGTCGAAGCTGCGCTCGACGAACGCGGGCCACGCGCCATCCTGCGATTTCTCGCCCGTGGTCGCGGCCTCGGAATCGCGCCCGAGCCCAGAGCCGAGAATCGTCGCACCGGCCGGAACGGGATCGTTGACCACGACCCACGTCATATCCGATTGCGCGTCGATGTCCAGATGCACGCGCAACACATCGCCGCGCGTGTACACGCCTTTCACGGCGGGATCCACCGGGGTCACCGTCTTGGTGATGCGGTAGCCCGCGGCGAACGGCGCTTTCAATGCGACTGCCGCGAGGCTTTCGATCGTCGCCCAGGGCTTGCCCGTGCCTTGCTGCGTGAGCGTCAGCGAAGCGGGCGCCGTACGCGCATCGGGCGGCCAAGGCAGCCACTGACTGCGCGTATTGGCCGTCTTCGTCACGGCCGTCGCCGATGCCGCATTCGTTGCCGATGCCGCAGAGGCCGCGGCCTGCGACCAGTCGACCGTTCTAGCCGTGGCGCCCAACTGCAGCTTCGTCTGGCCCGTCACGGGCGTGCTCTCGAATGCACGAGAGAACGCTTGCACGGCCAAGGAGCCCCACAGATTCGAAGTCGTCGTCGACCACGCGCCGTGGCTCTGCAGCGCCAGCAGCCCCGCGACCAGGCGAGGCATTTCATCCTTCCACCCCGGCACATTGACGAACGTGAGCGCGGTACGCGCGGCGTTCGTTTCCGAACCGGTCATCAGCCACCAAAGCTCGTCGCTGTCGGCCGTCGAGAAGGTCAAGCGCGTGCCTTGGTAGGTCAACCGCGCGCGAATGATCTGCTCGGCTTGCGCGAGCTTTTGATCGCGTTGAGCGATGTCTTTGACGCGCGTGAGGATGGCGTAGTAGTCGATGACCGCCGATGTCGGCCACTGATTCGGCGCGATCTCGAGCGAATCGAGCATGCTTGCTTGCGCATCGCCGAAACGCGACAGCGCCTCGATCGCTTCGAGTTTGCGCAGATCCAAATCCTTGCGCGGCGCCCAAACGTTGCGAGTAATCTTGCCTTCGACGAAATTGATGAGGCCGGCCTCGAGCTTGGCCCGCAAATCGTCCGGCAAAGCAAAGCGCCGGTCGAGCTTGGCGGCCTCGTCGGTCACCGCGAGCAGATAGGCGCTTAGCGTCGCGCTGCCGGTTGCGCCGCTGTCGTCGCCAGGCGGGAAGTAATTGGCCAGGCCGTCGCGGTCGAGGTAGACGGGCATCCTGGCAACGACGGCCTGCCATTGCGCGAGGTCACCCAGCCCCAATGCGCGCGAGCTTTGCTGCTCCAAGCAGCCGTAGGGATAGCGCTCGAACCATCGGCGCACGCCCGGTAAGCCGTCGGAAAGCTTCGGCTGCAGCGACACCGCAATGCCGCCGCGCAGCGCCCCCGCCGCGGTTGCGGTCGCGTTTGCCGGCGCGGCGACAGGCAAAGTGAAGCTTCCGTCCACTTGCGTGAGCGTAGCTTGCTGCACGGTGACCGGGATCGCCGCGGCCACGCGCTGCGACACCTTCAGCGCATCGGCGGCGTGCGGCCCGCCCTGCTCGGCCGCGCCGACGTTCCAGGTCAACGCCGGCAACGCCGCGTCCGACAGACCGTCGGGCGGCGTGACCGTCCACGCGACTTCGCGCGCCGATCCGGCGGCCAGATCGACCGTTTGGGGCTGCAGCGACAGGCCGGGAACCGACGGCGTGACGACGACCTTCATCGCGCGCGCAGTCGTATTGCGGACCGTGAATTGCGCGCGGAATTGATCCCCTTCGCGCACGAGCGGCGGCAATCCCGAGATCAATTGCAGATCCTGGGTGCTGCGAATCGACGTGCTGCCGGTGCCGAACGTGCCATCGCCCACTGCGGCGATCGCGACGATGCGGAAACTCGTCAGCGCGTCGTTGAGCGGCACATCGACAGCCGCTTCGCCGTTCGCATCCAGCGTCACACGAGGGTTCCACAGCAACAGCGTGTCGAACAATTCGCGCGTCGCGCCGTGTCCGCCGCCCCCGCCCGCAGGGACGGCCTTACGCCCGAAGTGCCTGCGCCCGACGATCTCCATTTGCGCCGTGGCCGTCTCCACGCCGTACGCGCGCCGCTGCAGCATCGCATCGAGCACGTCCCAACTGTCGTTGGGCATCAATTCGAGCAACGCTTCGTCGACCGCGGCAATCGCCACCTGCGTGCCCGCTGGCGCCGGCTTGCCCCCAGGCATTTGCACCCGCACTTTGACATGCGCCTTGCCGCGCACGGTGTAGGTTTTTGCATCGGGGGTGACGGTCACGCCGAGCTTGTGCGCCGCCGTGCCCACCTTGATTTCGGCCAAGCCGTATCGGTACGCGGGCTTGGACAGGTCGACGAGCGGCGTCGGCGGTTCGTAGCGGCGGCCTTCGTACCAGAACGCATGCACCCATTCGAGCGGCGCTTTCCAGCCCCAGGTGAAGAACGAATACCACGGCACTTCATGGATGCGGCCGCGCAACGCCAACACCGATACGTAGACGTTCGGCCCCCAGTCCTGCGCCACCTTGAGCGAAATCGTCGGGTCCTTCCCATCGAGCTTGACCACGTGCGTCTCCATGATGCCCTCGCGCTCGACCGCGACGAGCGCGGTCGCGAACCGGAACGGCATCCGCACCTGGAAACGCGCGGTCTCGCCCGGCTCGTAGGAGGTCTTCTCCGGCAGCACGTCGATCCGGTCGGTGTTTTCGTTGCCGAACCAGAGATCTTCTTCACGCGTGACCCAGACCGAGGTGGTCGCCGTCGATGCGTTGCCGTCGCCGTCCTTGGCCGTCACCACGAGATCGACGTTGCCCGCTTCCTTGAGCTTGGCGTCGCAGGTCAAGAGGCCGTGATCGTCGCTCTTTCCGCTGCACAGCGTGCCGAGGTCCTTCGTTTCCGTGCGATTGTCGTAGGCATAGAAACCGCCGACCATCCGCTTGCGCGTCGAGATCGTGATGCGTGCGATGCCGCGCACTTCGAGCGGCACGCCCGCGCGAGGCTTGCCTTGCAAATCGACGGCGAGCGCTTTGACCGGCACCGTGTTGCCCACCGACACCCATTGCCCCGACTTCACGCCCGCGACCACGGCCGAAGGCCATAGCGTCGCGTTGCCGCTGATCGTCTGCACCTCGCCGTTCGGATCGGCAAAGGTCGCCTCGAGCGCCAGCGCCTTGGGTGCATCGACCTGGGGCAGATTCTTCAGCGCGAACGATCCCGATCCGTTGCGATCGAGCGTGACCGGCTCCTTGTCGGCGATCAGCTTCGCGGTGTCATCGTCGGCTTGTTGTTCTGTTTGCGCATCGTCCGCAGGCGAACCGGCAGCGGCTTCCTTCGGCTTCACGTAGGGGGTGAAGCTGAAGTCGGGAAACGTGTCCGCGAACGAAGGGGACGTCGTCTTCATCAACACCGACACTTGCACGGGCAAGCCCGCGGCCCCGCCACCCGAGGTGTACTCGATCTGCAACGTCAACGGCGCTTGCTTGGCGGCCACGAGCGGATGCGCCTTCTCGTCGCGCACGCCGATCGAGCCTTTGAATACCGGCAAACGGAACGCCTCGACACGGAAGCTGCCCGAATCGTAGCTATGGTTCGGCGACTCGTTTGCCGTGTCGGCGTCGGTGTCGTTTTTATCGTTGCCATCGCCGGACGCCGCATTCGCATTACCGTCATCCAGCGATACGTCGTACTCCCCCAGCTTCGCCGCCGCGGGAATCGCAAACGTCGAATCGGCCGTGTGATCGCTCGCCCATGTCAGGGGGAAATGCCACGTTTGTCCGCTGCCCAGATGGCGAATCGTCATGCGCGTCGGGTAAGTCTTCGGGAACCCCAGACCGCGCAACGTCTCCACACGAATGAAGTGTTTCATCGACACCGTCTCGCCCGCGCGCAGCAGCGTACGGTCGAATACCGTGTGCGCGCGAACCGTGCGCTCGAGGCTCGTATCGGTCGGCACGTTGAAACGCCACGCTTCGATGCCGCGATCCCAATCGGAGCGCACGAACGCCATATCGGGCCCGGTCTTCGGATCGTCGACCCGAGCCGAGACGAACAACCCGTCGAAGCTGTCGTCTTTGCACGTTACCCGCGAATTCAGTTGCCCGGGGATCGTCAATACACCTTGCGCGTCGGTTTTTCCCGAAGCAAGCGCGTCGCCGTTGCAATCGCTGACCTGAACCTCGGCGTTCGGCACGCTTTGCCCTTTGTCGAGCGTAGTGACCCAGACGACGCTATTCTCACGCCCCACCTTCAGATGGACGCCGAGATTCGTCACGAGCACCGCCGTGCGCACATACATCGGCGCCTGCTTGCCGAGCAGCGACGCGCCCAGCGCCGGCGAGGAAAGCTCGATTACGTAGAAGCCGGGCTTGTCGACCGGCACGCCGACGACTTCGAACGGCCGCAGCGTCTTCGGATCGGCCTTGGGCAACGTAAGCCGCTGAACGCCGTGCGCACCGGCGAGCAGCGACAAGGAACGCACGTCGATCGTCGGATCCTTGGCCTCGCGCTTACGCTCACTGTCGTCCGACTGGCTAGGCGGCACGATCACGGGGTGCGGATTGTGCGCGAGCAGTTGCGGCATCTGCCGGTCGATCTCGCTACGCGACATCGTGAAGCCGTCGAACCGGTCGACGTTGCGCATCCAGCGGCGAATATCGGTATCGGCATCGACGCGAAGCTTCGTGAACTGCGCCGTGCCCGCATTGAGGCCGGAGATATGCAGATCGGCTTCGACGTTGCGCAGCGTAACGGGGACGAGTGCTGGCATGCCCGGTTCCGCAAATCGTTCGATGATGCCGAAGGCGCCGGACGAAAATTTCGCCAACGGCGGCAGCGGCGCCGTGGCGGTCTTCAGCGGGAATAGATCCGCGTTCGACAGCGCGCGGCCGCTGACATCCTTCAGATTCGAAGGCAGGACGATCGTCAAGTCGCTGCGCTCGGGCAACGGCGCGGCAAACTCCACCGCCTCGGTTTGCGGATCGTTGTCGTCGTCGGCGAACTTGGGCTTGATTTCTCCGTCCGGCCCCTTGATCCGGATCTTCTCCGCGTCGACCCGCGCGATGGGCGCATTGAAGGAAAGCCGCAGCGGCCGCAACGGCGTGCAAGGCGCCTTGGCGTTTTCGCGCTCGCAGCTAAAGCTCGCGGCGAACGGATCGCGCACGCTGAAATTGAAGCGGCGCTCGACGTCATTGGCGATACCGCTCGGGCTCGCGACGCCTTTACCGTAGACGAGCTGCGCCTTCGTGCCCGACGGCAACGCTTGCTGACATTGCAGCGTCAGCACTCGCGACGCCTGCTTTTGCAGGTCGAAGCGTTTGAGTAGCGCCGTGCGCGTCGCGGGATCGACGCTCTTGACAGGGATGCGGTTGCCCAGCGCGCTCGATTCGCACCAAATGTGTTCCCGCACGGACGCGTCCGTGCTCGGCCCGTTCAGCGTGATGACAAAGGCTTGGTTCTCCTCGATTTGCCCACCCGAGGGCCGCATGCTCTGGACGAACGGGCCGCCGGTTTGGAATGCGTAATGTGTCGGGCCAGTCAATGCGGCGCCCGCCGCCGACTTCAGGCCGTCTTTCAACTCCACCGAGCAGGCGACGCCGGGCGGCAGATCGTCGGTGAAATCCCAAGCCCAGGTTTTATCGTCGATCCAGCGCGATTGGCCCGCGCTCACCTTGGCGTCGTTGCACTTGATCGAAGCCGGCGCGGGCAGATCCGCCGCACCGAACGCCACCATCGACTCGTCGAACTTCACGAGCACCTGGCGCACCTTCGCGACCGTGCCTTGCGGCGAGACCCGCGTGATGCGCGCCGCTTCGGCTTGCCACGTCGTGGCCGATAACACCCCCAACGCCGCGACCGCCGCGGCAACCCATTTGCATTGTCGTTTTATCGTGTCGCGTCGCATGAAGCGCGCTCCCAGGTTTGTTCGTTCTTTGGAATTGGGAGCGATTCTAACCGAGTTGTATGGCGATTCCAGGGCGACCAGGCGAGGGGTCGCGAATAGTGAGACGCGTGAGACGCGATTCGCAATTACAAGCGAACCCAGTGCGCGCATCTGCCTTGCGCATCTGCGATGCGACCGCAATCATAGCCGCGGCATGAAGCGATGTGTGAAAGCATCGAGGAAAAGAAATGCGCGTAGCCGATCGCTCACGTGAGACGGCTGTGCGCGCTTGCAGCGTCGCTTGCGATCAGCGCCGACATCGCATGCTCAACGCACTGCCGCGCCAGCACCTCGGTCGGATCGACGAGCCTCACGCTTATCCCGCGGCGGCCGGTATAGTCGCTTCCCGGTAGCAGCAGCGGCAATTCCGTGCAACCGAGCACGATGACTTCGACACCCGCGTCGATGAGTCCGTCGATCGCGGCGGCGATGTCTTCCCGACATTGGCCGGCGGTGAATCCCGCTTTGACGCCATGCTTGCCGTAAATGGCTTCCATTACGCGCCCCTGCAAATCGCGCGAGGGGATCACCTGCCGCAGGCCTTGCGCGGCCAGCGCATCGCGATAGACGCCGCTCTCGATGGTCCCCGACGTGGCCAGCACGCCGACGTCGCGCAGCCCCGGATAAGCCTCTTTGAGGTGACGCACCGTCACCGTGAGCATGTTGACGATCGGTATGCCAAGGTAGGGCTGGATGCGATCGACGAACGCATGGGCCGTATTGCATGGAATGGCGATGAGATCGGCGGCGCCATCTTCGAGCTTTTTACAGGTCGCATATAACGAAACCGTGGGGTCGGCGCCGTCGCCGATCAGGTGCTCCGTGCGATCAGGGATTTGCGGGTTGTGCTCGACCAGCAGCTTGATGTGATCCTGATCGCGCGCTGCGGGCGTATTGCGCACGATCTTTTGCAGGAAGTCGACCGTGGCTGCGGGGCCGACGCCACCGACGACACCGACCTTGAAAACAGGACGATCGGCTGCGCATGGGGAATCGAGCACATGGTGCGCATAAGCCAGGTTGGAATCGATCATCGGCACATCGAACGCGCCGAGTCCTTCCGCCACGAGCGCGATCTCGGTCATCCCGGGCACGATGACGTCCACGCCCTGCGCGATCAAGTCCTCGCAAGCGCGGCGCAGCAACGCGACCGGCCGCCCGCGCAGCGTCCCCGCTTTGATACCGTCCTCGCCGTAGACGGCTTGCGTCACGCAATCGATACCCCCTTGCTCGCGCGGGTAAACCAGATCGAATCTCTGCGCGGCGAAGTAGCGCTCGAACAGTCGCTTTTCGCGCGTGTAGGCGGAGGCGAGTATGCCGATCCGCGTTGCCGCCGGAAATCGCCTTTCGACCCAGCGGCGCACCGCTTCCACGATGTCGACCACTTCCAATCGAGAGTTCGCGCGCAGCTCGTCGATGAAGGTGTGGCTCATAAAGCACGGGAGCACGACCGTGGTGACGCCGCGCTTCTCGAAATCCCTCATCAAATCGAAGATGTAAAGCTTGCGCTCGGTGGTGGCCGTGTCGTTCGGGCCGACGCTGCGCCACGGATGCTGCTCGAAGATCACGTCGAAGGGAGCGGCGCCGGTCGAAGCGGGCGCGGCCTTCATCAACTTGAACAGGACGTCGGCGCTCGCGAGCGCGCCCAGCCCGCCGATCACGCCGAACCTGCGAATCGTATCGCGCTTCATTTGGCTTCGACTTGCGCTTGCTCGAGCGGCGGCTCGACGGCGCCGCACTCGCGAGCGGCCTCCCATTTGGCGACGACCGCCGTCGCCACGCTATTGCCGACCACGTTCGTCATCGTGCGGCCCATATCGAGAATCTGATCGATCGCCAACACCAGAGCCACCCCCGCCGCGGGCAGATGAAACAGCGGCGCCACCGCGGCCACGACCACGACCGACCCGCGCGGCACGCTCGCCATGCCCTTGCTGCTCAGCATCAACACGAGGAGCATGAAGATCTGCTGTGAAAGGGGCATGTCGACACCGAACGCCTGCGCGATGAAAATCGCCGCGAACGATTGATACATCATCGAGCCGTCCAGGTTGAACGCGTAACCGAGCGGCAACGCGAAGCCGACGACCTTCTTGTCCACGCCGAACTTCTCGAGCTGCTCGGCCAGACGCGGATAAGCGGCTTCGCTGCTCGCCGTCGAAAACGCGAGCAGCGCGGGCTCGCGCACTTGCTTGAGCAACGGTCCCACCCTGCGGCCGAGGAACAGATATCCCGCACCGATCAATACCACCCACAAAATGACCAGCCCCAAGTAGAACGAACCGATCAGCTTGCCGTACGTATAGAGGACGTCGAGCCCGCGCAGCGTGACGGCCGAAGCGATCGCGCCGAATACGCCGAACGGGGCCGCCCGCATCACATAGTCGGTCAAGCGCAGCATGACGGGCACCATGCCGTCGATCGCCCGCACGAGACCGGCCACGCGCGCGTCCTCTTTCAACGCGCCCAGCCCCAGCCCGAAGAACAGCGAGAAAACGAGAATCTGCAAGATGTCGTTGCGCGCCATCGCATCGAGCAAGCTCGTGGGAAACGCATGCGTCACCACGTCTTTGACGTTCAGCGCGGCCGTATTGAGGCCCGTCGCGCCTTCGCTCGCACCGGCAACGAGATGCAGGCCCGCGCCGGGCTGCAGCATGTTGGCCAACATAAGCCCGAGTGCGAGCGAGATCAGCGAAGCGCAAACGAACCAGCCGAGCGTGCGCACGCCGATGCGCCCTACGTCGCGCCCGCTCTCCATGCCGGCCAGCCCGGAAACGAGCGTGACGAACACGAGCGGCGAGATGATCATCTTGATCAGCCGCAGAAAGATGTCCGTCACGATCGAGAAATATCCGGCCGCGACTTTTGCCGCGGCGGCATCGGGCGCGCTTGCATGGCAAATGTAGCCCGCAACGACGCCGAGGATCATGCCCGCGGCAATGTACAACGTAAGGCGATTCTTCATGGTCATCCGTCCTTTGATTGCACGCCGGTGCTCGCCGAAGCGCCGCACGCGCGAAAATATCCGGCGCCGTCGTTGGCTCGACGGCGCTTCGCTCATGAGATGAAACGGATGATATTGGCCGCCGAAAAGGCGCCGATGCTAGTACTGCATCGACTTATGCGGTTTTCGCATAAGCCGGGAAAACCCTCGTGCTTGGGGCGTGTGGGACGCCCTAAGCGCTCGCGCGAAGGTGCTGCCACAGCGTGTCGAGAAACTCGCTGCGGTTCGACGCGTCGCGATAGACGCGCAATTCGACTTCGAGGTTCCAACTGCTCTGCCCGGCAGGGACCAGGGCGCCGCTCGCGAGTTCGTCGGCAATCGCGCTCTTGGGAAGCCAGGCAATGCCTTCGCCCTCCATGACGAGCTTCTTCAGCACCTCCGCCATGTCCGATTCGTAGTGCAGCTGCAAAGCGGCTGTCCCCGCGGCCCGCTCGAGCAGCAACGCCAGACATCGGCCGAAATAGCTCGTTTCCGTGTACGAAATCAGCGGCAGCGGTTGCTTCGCCGTGCCCGGCAAGCGATAACGCGGCCCCGAGCGTGCATTGGGCTTGCTGGCCGGCATGAACGTATCGATGCCCACCGTGAGGTGCTCGTAACGTACCGGATCCAAATGCAGCGGCAGTTCGGGATGGTGATAGGCGAACATCAGCTCACAGTTGCCGTTCACGAGCATCAAGATGGAATCGTGCACGTTGGTCGGGATCACACGGGCGCGCACGTCACCGACATGCGCCGTCAGCGTCTTCAACCACGCGGGCAGAAAATTGAGCGAGATCGTGTGCCCGGCCGCGATCCGCAAGCTCTTGCCCGCGATGCGCTGCTCGGTGCGAATGACCGCGCGCGTGTCGAACAGTTTCTGCAAGAGGTCCTCGGCGACTTCCCGAAAGAGGCGGCCTGCCGGCGTGAGCACAGGCGGGAAGCTGCTGCGATCGATCAATTCCGCACCGACCCATTGCTCGAGCGATTGAATCCGTCTGCTGAATCCCGATTGCGTGACGTTCCGGAATTCAGCCGCGCGCGAGAAGCTTTGGTACTGGGCGAGCGCGATGAAATCCTCGATCCACTTGATTTCCATAGTCGACGGGCGCGTGGCGCGGCAAGCGCCGCTCAGGTTCTTGGAAGGCGGCATTTTACGCCCGCGCGAGGCCGCAGCCTTCCCCCCCGGCCCGGGCCGCCGCGGCGCGGCATATTTCGGCTTGCGCTGAAACATGGATGATGGCCCGCGACTTACACTGCTTTCACCGATTCAGCACCGAGCCCTCCATGCCCCAGACGTACCCCGCCGATCCGCTGCAAGCCGTCACGCACCCCAACCCCTATCCGTACTACGCGGCGCTTCGCCACCGCCCGCCGCTCGTACGCGATGAAGCATCGAACCTGTGGGTGGCCGCCCGTGCGCAGACGGTCGACCGGGTGCTGGGCGACGAGCGCTTGACCGTGCGCCCGGCGAGCGAGCCCGTGCCGCATGCCATCGCCGGACAACCGGCGGGCGAGGTATTCGGGCGGCTAGCCCGCATGAACGAGGGCGATAGCCATCGCCTCGCCCGGCAAGCACTGGTCAATGGACTCGGTTCGGTCGATATCGACACGGTGTTTCAGTCGGCCAGCGATCGGGCGGCGATCCTGATCAGGGATTTCGACGCAGGCGGCGCTGCCCTGCTCGACGCGTTGGCGTTTGCGCTGCCCGTGCGGATCGTCGCCGAGATGCTGGGGCTGCCGGCCGACGACGCACTCGAAGCGACGGTACGTCGATTCGTAGCGTGTCTCTCTCCCGCATCGAGCCCGGAGACGTTGCGCGAAGCGGATGGAGCCGCTTTGCGATTGCAATCGGCCCTGCATGCCCTGACGCTCGACAGCGCGCCGGCCTCCCCGCTGCTCGAGCGCATCGTTGCCGGTGGACTCGCAAGGAGCGCCGATCTGCCGAACGCACTGGTTTCCAACTTGCTGGGGCTGTTCTCGCAAACGTTCGACGCGACGGCTGGCTTGATCGGCAACAGCGTCGTCACCCTCGTCCAATATCGCGACGTGGTCGCGCAACTGCGCGCCGGACGGATCGACATTCATGCATTCATTCATGAAGTGGCCCGCTTCGATCCCGCAGTCCACAATACGCGCCGTTTCGTGCGCGATACCGTCGAGATCGAAGGTGTCACGCTGCAACGGGGCGATGCCGTACTGGTCGTCTTGGCTGCCGCCAGCCGCGACGACGATGCCTACGAAAACGCGGACCGCTTCATCGCCGACCGCGAACCCGCGCCGCTTCCGGGTTTCGGGGCCGGACGCCACGCCTGCCCGGGCGAGGCTATCGCAATGGCTATCGCGGCCGGCATCGTGTCGGCGCTGCTCGAGCGCGGATACGATCACGTCAACCCTTCGCTGAGCTGGACTTATCGGCCTTCGCTCAACGCGCGGATACCGAGCTTCACCTTCTTCGAGAGGAACCCATCATGATTGCCGTCATCTTCGAAGTCACCCCCAAAGCTGGCCACCGCGACGAATATTTGGAGATTGCAGCGCACCTAAAGCCGCTGCTCGCCGATATCCCCGGCTTCATCTCGATCGAGCGCTTCCAAAGCTTGAGCGATCCGAACAAGCTGCTCTCGCTGTCGTTTTGGGCCGACGAGGACGCCGTGGCGCAATGGCGCAACGTCGAGGCGCATCGCCATGCGCAAGCGAAAGGACGCGCGTCGGTATTCGCCGACTATCGACTGAGAATCGCAGGCGTCGTGCGCGACTATGGCATGAACGAGCGCGAGCAAGCGCCCATCGACAGCCGCCGCATTCACGATCGAACGGCGCAGTGAAGCGAGACGCCCGAGCGGTCGCCTCTGTCTGCGGGGCGCCTATCCTCCCTCTGTGGAATCGATAGCAAAATTCGTTGGTTCGCTACCCTTTCTGCGCTTATTACACTGGGCTCGTCTTGATATGAGCAGCCCAGCATGCCTCTCTCCTCCCTAGCATCCCTTTCGCCGCCGCCCCCCCGCTTCCAATGCGGGCTCTGCGTCGCCCGACACATTGTGCGCAAGCCCGGGAGCGCGACGTCATGAGCATCGAAGTGCTGGAATACGACGTAGTCGTCGTGGGCGGCGGCACTGCCGGACCCATGGCGGCGATCAAAGCGAAAGAAAGCGCACCGAACCTGCGTGTCTTGCTGCTCGAAAAAGCCAACGTGAAACGCAGCGGCGCGATTTCAATGGGAATGGATGGCCTGAACAATGCCGTCATCCCCGGCCATGCCACGCCCGAGCAGTACACCCGCGAAATCACGATCGCTAACGACGGCATCGTCGATCAGCGCACGGTCTACGCCTATGCGAAGCATAGCTTCGCGACGATCGAGCAACTCGACCGCTGGGGCGTGAAGTTCGAGAAAGACGGCAACGGCGATTTCGCCGTCAAGAAAGTGCACCACATGGGCTCGTACGTGCTGCCGATGCCGGAAGGCCACGACATCAAGAAGATTTTGTATCGCCAATTGAAGCGCTCGCGCATTGCGATCACGAACCGCATCGTCGTCACGCGCGTGCTGACCGATGCGCAAGGGGCCGCCTGCGGCGTCCTCGGCTTCGATTGCCGCACGGCGCAGTTCTACGTCGTGCGCGCCAAAGCCGTGATCCTCAGTTGCGGCGCGGCAGGCCGGCTCGGCTTGCCCGCGTCCGGGTACTTGATGGGCACCTACGAGAACCCGACGAACGCCGGCGACGGGTACGCCATGGCGTATCACGCAGGTGCGGCGCTCGCCAATCTCGAATGCTTTCAAATCAATCCGCTGATCAAGGACTACAACGGCCCGGCCTGCGCCTACGTAACGGGGCCGCTAGGCGGCTTCACGGCAAACGGCAAGGGAGAACGTTTCATCGAATGCGATTACTGGAGCGGCCAAATGATGTGGGAGTTCTATCAGGAACTCCAGAGCGGCAACGGCCCCGTCTTCTTGAAGCTCGATCATCTGGCCGAGGAAACGATCCAGACGATCGAGCAGATCTTGCACACGAACGAGCGCCCAAGCCGCGGCCGCTTCCACGAAGGACGCGACACCGACTACCGCAAGCAGATGATCGAAATGCACATCTCCGAAATCGGCTTATGCAGCGGTCATAGCGCGTCGGGCGTGTACGTCGACGAGCACGCCCGCACGAGCGTGCCCGGGCTCTACGCGGCCGGCGATATGGCCGCCGTGCCTCATAACTACATGCTCGGTGCATTCACATACGGATGGTTCGCCGGCGAACACGCCGCGCAGTACGTCGCCGGTCGTGAGCTCGCGCCGATCGATTCCGAACAGGTGCAAGCGGAACGCGCTCGTGTGCTGGCGCCGCTCACGCGGGAGCGCGGACATGCGCCAGCGCAAGTCGAATACAAGCTCAGGCGATTCGTCAACGATTATCTACAGCCGCCGAAGGTCACGCTCAAGATGGAGATCGGTTTGCGCCGCTTCGCCGAGATCGCCGAAGACATCGAAGCCATCAGCGCGAACAACCCGCATGAACTGATGCGCGCAGCCGAAGTGCGGGCCATTCTCGATTGCGCCGAAATGGCGGCGCGCGCGTCGCTGTTTCGCACGGAAAGCCGCTGGGGGCTCTACCACCATCGCGTGGACTATCCGCAGCGCGACGATGCTCGATGGTTCTGCCATACGCATCTGTCCAAGGGCGAGCACGGTGGCATGACCGTGACGAAACGCGCGGTCGAGCCGTACATCCTGCCGCTTGAAAACGAAGAGCGCGCTGCCTATGACGCGTTGCGCATTCGCGAGCGCGAGCCCGCTGGGCAAGCCATTTGACACGCTCGTATACCTATACCGAACCGCATCGAACCAAACGATTCCTTCTCTATGCCTCATACCCCGCACGAGATCTTCCAGCGCAGCAGCGCACCGGTGACCATCGACGAATCGCGTTGCATCGCCGACAAGGGTTGCACCGTCTGTGTCGACGTCTGCCCGCTCGACCTACTCGCGATCGATCTGACCAAAGGCAAGGCGTATATGCAGTTCGACGAATGCTGGTATTGCATGCCGTGCGAGCGCGACTGCCCCACCGGCGCGGTCAAGGTGGACATCCCGTATTTGCTGCGCTGATCGACCGCCCCTTTCTCACGGCAACTTCATGAACCATCGATACCGGAAACTCTTACGATCCGTCATTGCGGCAATCGTCGGCACGGCCGCGACGCTTGCCCATGCGCAGACCATACGCGTGGCCATTGGCACTCAAGATACGACGATCAACTGCGCGACGGGCGGCTTGCTGATCCGCGAACTGCATTTGCTCGACAAGTATCTACCGCACTCGGGCAAGTACCAAGGCGTCCGATACGACGTGCAATGGAAAGATTTCACGTCGGGTGCGCCGATGACCAACGAAATGGTCGCGGGCAGGCTCGACTTCGGCGCGATGGCGGATTTCCCCGGGGCGCTGAACGGCGCCGCGTTTCAAAAGGCCGGCAAAAAAAGCATCTTTATTTCGGTGCTCTCGGGCAGTATCGAAGGCAGCGGCAACGGCATCGTCGTGCCGCTCGATTCGCCGGTTCGAACGATCGCCGATTTGAAGGGCAAAACGATCTCCGTGCCATTCGCATCGACCGCGCACGGCATGCTGCTGCGCGCGATCAAGGCGCAAGGCTGGAACGCCGACACCGACCTGAACATCATCACGCAGGCGCCCGAAGTCGCGGGCAGCGCGTTGAAGGCAGGCAAGATCGATGCACACGCGGACTTCGTCCCGTTCGCCGATCTATTCCCTTATCGCGGCTTCGCACGCAAGATCTATGACGGCGCACAAAGCCACGCTCCGACCTTTCATGGGGCGCTCGTCGATGCGGCGTATGCGCAGAAATACCCTGAGATCGTCGTCGCGTATTTGCGCGCGGCCATCGAAGCGAATCGCCTGATGACCGAAGACCCCGAAAAATACAGTCTTCTGATTCAAAAGGTGGCCGGCATCGAGGCGCCGGTGGACTATCTCTTCCACGGCCCCCTCGGCATTCAGACACGCGACTTCACTTGGAAGCCGGAATATCGCCGTGCGCTCAGCACCGCGATCGATACGCTCAAGCTTCTGAAGAAAACGGACACCACGCTCAACGCCGACTCATTCATCGACGATCGCTATATTCGCGAAGCGTTCAAGCAGTCCGGGCTCGATTACGACGCGGCGCTCGCGAACTACGCGAAGTCGCCCTTGAAGGCGAACGATGCAACGACAGGCAAACCGATTCGAGGATCCAACGATGTCGCGCAGGTGTGGCTCGAGAACGAAGCGCACGTGCGCGACTACGCGAACCCCGCAGAGGCATTCGCCGCACTCGACGCGCTGCGGCACGGCGGCGCCAAGGTCCGCGCGGTATTCGTGCACGACCACGCCGACGGGCTGAAATTGTTCGCGAACCAAGCGTGGTACGTCAAGGACGAGCGCGGTGCACTCGCGGCGTTCTGGCTGCGCTCGGCCGCGAATGCTTATGCACAGCGCGTGTCGGGGAAGGTTCTCGACTATGCGGCTGTCTCCGCGCTGCCGCGGCAGTCGGTCGCGGCGCGCTGAAACAGCACCGCTGCGCCGTCAAGGAATCGGCGCACGCAGTGCGATTTGCCGATCGGTCGCCCAAGCGCGCCGTTGGAGTCAACGAACCGGGAGCTTCATCCGCATGGCCGCAACACTCGATTTAGCCGAATCCCGCGCACGCCCGCTACGCCGGCGTTTGCCGCGCGCGACCAGCAGGCGCACCGCATCGAATGCCACGCGCCGCCTAGTGCGCGTGGCGTCCGTTCTGCTTTGCATCGCCCTATGGCAGGCACTCGTTCGGATGCGGGTGTCGCTTGGCATCGTCACCTTTTCGAATGTGCCGTCACCCAGCGATGTGATGCAAGCCTTCGCAGTGCAACTGCATTCGCCGAAACTGCCGATGCATTTGGCCGCGAGCGTCGTTCGTGTCCTGAGCGGCTTTTGCGCGGCCGCGGTGACGGGCGTGGCTTTAGGGCTCGCAATCGGCCGCCATCGGTTGCTCGAAGACACCCTGTTGCCGCCGCTCGAGATGCTGCGGCCGATCCCCGCCGTGGCCTGGATTCCGCTCGCCATCCTGATGTTCCCGTCTTCCGAACTCAGCATGGTGTTCATTACGTTCATCGGCGCACTGTTTCCGATCCTGCTCAATACGGTGCACGGCGTCGACGCAGTGGACCATCGGCTCGTCGCGACGGCGCGCAGCCTCGGCACGGGGCCTATCGCGCTCTATACCGAAGTGATCGTACCGGGCGCCGCGCCCGCGATATTCACAGGCCTCGCGATCGGGATGGGCACCGCGTGGTTTTGCCTCGTCACGGCCGAAATGATCGCGGGACAGTACGGCATCGGATATTTCACTTGGGAGTCCTACACATTGCAAAACTACGCCGACATCGTCGTCGGCATGGCCCTGATCGGCGCAATGGGCATGGGCAGCAGCGCGCTCGTCAAACGGCTGGGCCTGCTGTTGACCCCCTGGTATCGCCTACGCGGAGAAAAGCAATGACGGTCGCACCTGTTGCGCAGCATCGGTCGGCGCACGTCGCTTTGCGCGCGTTGACCGTCGAAGTCGGGCCGCCGCATAGGCGAGTCGCCGCGCTCGACAGGCTCGATCTCGACGTTCCGCCCGGTCAATTCGTGTGCGTGCTGGGGCCGTCGGGATGCGGAAAATCCACGCTGCTCGCGGCGATTGCAGGGCACATTGCCACTAAGGAAGGATACGTCGATGTCGACAGCGCGCGAGTCGAACATCCGCATCCCGATCGCGGCCTCGTCTTTCAGCAGCACACGCTGTTCCCGTGGAAACGCGTCATCGATAACGTCGCTTTCGGCCTCAAGATGCAAGGTATCGGCGCGGCCGCGCGGCGACGCGAGGCGCAGCGACTGCTCGATCTCGTCGGCCTGAGCGGATACGCATCGCACTATCCGGCGCAATTGTCGGGCGGCATGCAACAGCGCGTCGAGATCGCACGCGTGCTCATCAACCGCCCTCGCGTGCTGCTGATGGACGAACCCTTCGGCGCGCTCGATGCGCAGACGCGCCGAAAGATGCAGGCGCTGCTGCTCGAACTCTGGGCGAGCATTCGCACCACGGTGATCTTCGTCACGCACGACATCGACGAAGCGCTGTTCCTCGGCGATCGCGTCGTCGTGCTATCGCGGCAACCCGCGCGCATCGTGGCCGACTTCGAGGTGCCGTTCACACGGCCGCGTACCGAAGCCTCCACGCTCGATCCCGCCTTCGTGGGCATCAAGCGCGATTGCTTGGGTTGGCTGAGCGAGCCGGCGTGACGCGACGCGGCGCCCAATCTTCAAACTCTCTTTCAAAGCCCATAGACATGACTGCGTTGCCCCTTACCGCACCGAGCGCGGCAGTTGCGCCCTACTCCGCGCGGCTGGACGACACCGACGCCCAAGTTCGCCGCGTCGCCCTTCTCGAACTCGCCGACCTTGGCGACCCGGAATGCGTGCCGGGATTCATCGCAAGCCTGCAAGGCGACGCATCCCCCGAAGTTCGCGCAGAAGCCGCGCGCATTCTCGGTGACTGGGAGCGAGACGCTGTCGTCGAGGCCCTATGCGGTGCATTGCTCGACCCCGATGAAGCCGTTCGCGAAGCCGCCGCACTGAGCTTGTCCGAATTGAAGGACGCCCGCTCGGCGCTGGTATTGCTAGGGTGGGCGCAGCGGCGCGAGCCGTTCGTTCGGGTATCGGTCTTGCGCGGCTTGCGTGAATTGCGATATGCCGATGCATTCGGCGTCGCCGATCGCGCACTCGCCGACGACGCGCCCGCCGTGAGGATCGAAGCCATTGCCGTGCTGGGCTGGTTGAAGGACCATCGCGCATTGGCGACGCTTGCCGCGCTGACGGCGGCCGATCCGGAGCCGAGCGTGCGGCGAGCCGCCGCAGGCGCGCTCGGCTTCGCGTCCACGGACGATCCGCAGGTCGTCTCCGCGTTGCTCGCCGCACTGCGCGATGCCGTGTGGCAAGTGCGCGAACAAGCGGCCACCACCCTTGGCAAGCTGCGGCCAGGCACCGCATGCGAGCCGTTGATGGCAGCGCTGGGCGACGCTTACTGGCAAGTCCGCCTGCAGGCCGTGCGCGCGCTAGGGCAATTGCGCGATGCGCATGCCGCGGCGTCCATTGCCGCGTTGCTCGGTCATTCGATCAGCAATCTACGCAAGGAGGCCGCGCTTGCGCTGGGCGAACTCGGCGTACGCGAGACGCTCACTGCGCTCCAGCAGGCGCTGCGCGATCCGGATCCCGATGTCCGCAAATCGGCTCGCATTGCGATCGCGCAAATCGAACAGGCCCGGCGATGATCGCGGCCATCACCGAAATCAAAGTCGACTGCCGTGCACGCAGTGTCATCGTGGCGGGAGGGGACGGCCACGACCGCGTGCTCGATGCGACCCAACTGCGGCGAGCATGCCCCTGCGCGCAGTGCCGCCTCCTGAGGCGGCAAGGCCGCCACGTCGAACCGATAGAGCGCGTGCAAGTCGCGCAACTGCAGTCCATGGGCTACGGCGTGCAAATCGGCTTCAGCGACGGACACGCTCAGGGGATCTACCCATGGCGCTACCTGCTGGAATTGGCGTCCGGTACGCTTGGGACCGGCGGCGAGGAGGCAGGGTGACCGCGTAAGCCTATCTCTCGTGTCGTGTCATCTCGTCTCGACAATGCTCGCTCCTCGTTCGAAACATCGCTCAGCAAGCGCATCGTTGCGCGTTTAGAATCCCTGCTGCGCTCAGCTTTTTTCTCCTGGCGGTTTCCCTCGTGTCGAAACCGCCATCGAACGTCGCCGTCATTTTCGAGGACACTGAATGACCGCTCTCTCCACTTTCCCCATTACCCGCAAATGGCCGGCACAGCATCCCGACCGCATCCAGCTCTATTCGCTGCCGACGCCGAACGGCGTGAAAGTATCGATCGTGCTCGAAGAGACGGGGCTGCCCTACGAGCCGCATCTCGTGCGTTTCGACGCAAACGACCAGATGTCGCCCGAATTCCGCTCGTTGAATCCGAACAATAAGATTCCCGCGATCATCGATCCCAACGGCCCGGGCGGAAAACCGCTGGCGCTATTCGAATCGGGCGCGATTTTGATTTACTTGGCCGACAAGAGTCGAAAATTGATTCCCGCCGATGAAGCAGGCCGCTATGAAACCATCCAGTGGCTGATGTTCCAAATGGGCGGCATCGGCCCAATGTTCGGCCAAGTCGGCTTCTTCAATAAATTCGCCGGGAAAGAATACGAAGACAAGCGGCCGCGCGATCGCTACGTGGCCGAATCGCGCCGTTTGCTCAATGTATTGAACGACCGGCTGCGCGAGCGCCAGTGGATCATGGGCGAAACCTACACGATCGCCGATATCGCCACGTTCCCTTGGGTGCGCAATCTCATCGGCTTCTACGAAGCGAGCGAACTCGTCGGCTTCGCCGATTTTCCGCATGTGCAACGAGCGCTCGATGTCTTTCTTGCGCGGCCGGCCGTGATCAAAGGCCTCGATACTCCGAGCCGCGACTAATCTCGACGGTGACGCGCTGCGCTGGCGAGGCCCCCGCACCGGTGGAAGCCACGCAAGCGCAGCGCCTACGACGTCACTGCGCTTGAGCCGCTTGCTGCGTGGCCTTTCTCTCTTGATCTTGCTTCTTCGCCATGTGCCGCCCGACGATGCAACCGCCAACGGCGCCCACGACGGCATGATGCCCGGCGTAATGACCGGCCACCGCGCCGACGGCCGCGCCTTTGATGCAGCCCTTGGCATGAGCGGCCGTACCCGAAGCGGCAAGCGCGAGCAGCGCGGCGGACAGCATGACTTTCTTACGATTCGTTTTCATCGATGACACCTATTTGTTCGGTTGCCTGAATGTGGGGGCTGGGAGTCGAATTTAAAGCTAGCACCCAACGAGGCGGGCGAGATCGCTGGGATTCCCGTCACCGAGCTGTGCCCTCTCCGCTTCATCGTCAAAATGGCTTGACGACCACGAGGATGGCGATCGCGATCGCACTGACGACGATCGCAGCCGGGAAAACACGAAGCCTGCGCGGCGCCACGCGACCCTTGTCGCGCCCCATTCGCCGCAGCGTGCCCGAGAGCATACCGTGCAACGCCGACAAGAATACGGCAAAGCAAAGCTTGACGATCAGCCAGGGCGAGCTGAACCATCCGCCCATCGCACCCAGCGCGATCCCCAACGCCCATACGAGCCCCAACGCGGGCGAAGACAGACGGCGATCCCAGCGAATGACGGCTTCGATCAGATCGCTTCGGTCCTGTGGATTCGCGCTATCGGTAGCCCGCGTGAGAATGACCGCCACCACGGACATCGCTAGGATCCCGCCCATGAACACCAGCACCGCGCCGACATGCAAAGCTTTGAGCCAAAGATAAAGCATCGATCGCCTCTCCTTTCAATGGGTCCGACTTAGCCACGCTTACTGTTTGTTGAGCTTGCGCCACAACGTAGTCTTACTTATCCCGAGCATATGACAGGCCGCATCGCGATCGCCGTTGCACGCGGCCAACACTGCCCGCACTTCCTCCGCTTCGACGTGCCGGCTCCGCTCGCGCAGCGTCGTTTTTGTCTCGGCGCCATGATCGTCAACCAACGCTCGAAGCGCAAACAATTCAGGCGCGATCGTACGCATGGCCTCGACGTCGAGCGGCGCAACGTGCCCGGCCGAAGCCCCCATATCGGCCATGTCCACCGCAATTCGTTCGATGACGTTTTGCAGCTCGCGCACATTGCCAGGCCACGCATACGCGCACAGCACACCCTCGACGCCCGCCAACAAACGCAACCCTGCCTCGCTGCCGCGCACGTGCGCGGCGAGCCGAGACTCGCGTTGCACCGCCTGCATGAACAGCGACACGGCGAGCGGCATGATGTCGCCGGCTCGCTCGCGCAGCGGCGGCAGCGCCATGCTCAAAATGTTGAGACGGTAATACAGATCCGCCCGAAAGGTGCCGCCGGCAATACGCTCGGTCAGCGTGCCATGGGTCGCGGCGATGACGCGGATATCGACACGCATGGGCTCGGTCGAACCGAGCCGCACGACCTCGCGCTCCTGAAGCACACGCAAAAGACGGCTTTGCAGCGGCATCGGCATTTCGCCGATTTCATCGAGGAACAACGTGCCGCGGTGAGCCGCTTCGATCAAACCGGCCTTGCCCCCTTTGCGCGCCCCGGTGAACGCCCCTTCTTCATAGCCGAACAATTCGCTTTCCAGCAACGCCTCGGGAAACGCGCCGCAGTTGATCGCGACGAAGGGAAACTCGTGCCGCGCGCTCAACCGGTGAATGCTTTGCGCCACCATCTCCTTGCCGGTGCCGCTCTCTCCGAGCACGAGGACGGTCGCATCTGATTTGGCGTAGCGCTGAACGAGCGTCTTTACCCGCTGCATCGGCGCACTTTCGCCGATCAAATCGTCGAGCCGGTAGCGTGCGGCGAATTGATGCGTCAGTTGTTTCGAGCGCAACGTGCGATCGAGCCGCTCGACCGCCCGCGATTCCTGAAACGTCAAGACGACGCCGTCCTCGCCGCTGTCGCCCGCGAGCGGTCCGCGATGCACGAGATAGCTGACGCCGCGAATCGTGACGAGCACATCGCCATCGGCATCGGGCAGCTTGCGTGCGAGCTCGGGAGCGAGATCGGCGAGCGAGCGCCCCACGGCGCGCGCAGCGTCGATGTCGAGCGCCTGCGCCAAGCGTCGATTGATCGCTTCGACGCGACCGGAGGCGTCGAGCGCGACGACGCCGTCGCGCAAATGCTGAAGCAGGTTGTCGATATGGCGCCGACGCTTGGCTTCCGCGCGCGTCGCTTCCGCCAATTCGAGCGCGGTTTCGAAGCCCTGACGAATCGAGGCATGAGAGTAAAGGAACACGGCATCGATCCCGGCCGCAGCAGCCAGATCGGCGATCAGTCCAGGTCCCACTACGGCGCCCACGCCGCGCTCCCTGAGCGCCTGCACGCAGGCGCTAGCCTCTTCGGCGGAGCGATAGGACTCGAAGACGATGTCCAGCCCATACGCCGCCACGAAATCACGTACCTCTTGCGGCGTCTCGCCGGGGCTGACTAGCGCAACCTGCCGCTCGCCTTGACGCCGCGCACGCGCGAGCGAATGCATCACGTCGAAGCCAGTCGGATTGATCTGCACCACGGGCACCGACAAGCGCGTCTTCAGGTATGCGGCATTGGAGCCGCCCGCGACGACGACATCGGGACGCCGCTCGCCCGCGGCATCGACTTCGCGAACCGCATCGTCGTAAGCGCGCGCGATCACCCGTAAATCGGCGCGCGCTTCGTATTCGCCCGCGATGTCGAACAAGAGATCGCGCAATCGGCTGATGCCGAACGCCCAAATGCGCGGGCGGGCGGAAATTGGCAACGATAGGTCGGAAGCAAGACGGCTCACTGAACAACCTCGTGGGACAACGACACACGACGGGCGGATTTCGCATTATGCGCGCCTTCGTTCCACTTTCGAAAATGAATATTTCATTAGTGAAATCGACGATGCGGCAGTAGCCAAGCCATTTTCTTATAAATCAATGAGTTATCCATAGCAAGGCCGGGTGGTCCGCACTTTGCTCTAGGGGAGCACCTTTCCGGGAGCTAACGTGAACACCGAACATCAGCAACCCCTGCGAGCCGGCGCGGCGTTTCGCGCCGCCGTTGCCCAAGAGCAGCCCTTGCAAGTCGTCGGCGCGATCACCGCTTACGCGGCCAAGATGGCGCAGGCCACCGGCTTCAAAGCCATCTACCTCTCCGGCGGCGGCGTGGCCGCCAATTCGCTCGGCATTCCCGATCTGGGCATCAGCACGATGGAAGACGTGCTGATCGACGCGCGCCGCATCACCGACGCCTGCTCGCTGCCCCTGCTC
>Ga0157369_10000176_pt1 | contig 89387 bp, 78 predicted proteins | sample C25metaG_FD_113461 | JGI IMG/M metagenome (GOLD analysis project Ga0157369, IMG submission 113461) | Corn rhizosphere microbial communities from Kellogg Biological Station, Michigan, USA - C2-5 metaG | ecosystem: Host-associated > Plants > Roots > Rhizosphere > Soil | place: USA: Michigan... | reverse complement strand
TCCAGTTTGCGTTGTTCCTGCTGGTCGGAGCCATGCTCTTCGTGTTCTACAAGTTGTATCCGCCAGCGGTGGCATTTGCAAAGACCGACCTTGTGTTTCCGACATTCATCGTGACGCGCATGCCGCAGGCGATTCGAGGATTGCTGGTTGCAGCGATCCTGGCGGCGGCGATGTCGAATTTGAGCGCAGCGCTGAACTCGCTGTCATCGAGCACGATCGTGGACTTCTGGCTGCGGCGCAAGGGCGGGGCGAAAGACGACAAGTCGATGCTTCGCATCTCGCGTTTCGCCACGCTGGGCTGGGCGCTGGTGCTCTTCGGGCTGGCGATCGTTTCGCGGCGGAGCCAGAGCGTGATCGTGGTGGGATTGTCGATCGCGTCGGTGGCCTACGGCGCGCTGCTCGGCGTGTTCCTGCTGGGATTGCTGACCAAACGCGCAACGGAGCGCGGCGCGATGGCGGGCATGCTGGTTGGATTCTGCGTCAACATGTACATCTGGATCAGCACGCTGGTGAAGCCGGGGACGATGCCGCTGGAATTCGCCCGTCGCATTCCGTGGACATGGTATGTGACAATCGGCGCGTGCCTGACGTTCGCCGTGGGATATCTCGCGAGCCTGGCGACGAAACCGACTCCCGTTGAGGCCGAACATGCCTGAAGCCGCCGCCAAGAGTTCGCAACCCGGGCTGATCCGCGATCTGAGCGTGCAACACGCAGGCGCGATCGTGGTCGGCGTCATTATCGGCAGCGGCATATTCCTGGTGCCGACCCGGATGATGGCGGCGACGGGATCGTCGAAGGTCGTCTTCCTGGTGTGGATCGTGGGCGGGATCCTTTCCTGGTTCGGAGCGGTGACCTACGCCGAACTGGGCGCGATGAAGCCGGACGCGGGCGGCGAGTACGTCTACATCCGCGATGCCTACGGGCCGATGCTCGGGTTCCTCAATGCGTGGAGCTGGTTCACCATCAGCAAGCCGGCGTCGATCGCGACCGTCGCGGCGGGCATGGTGCGGATCCTCGGCGAATTCGGCGCATTCAGTTTCCTCAAGACGACTTTGATTTCGGGACGGATTCCCCTTAACTGGGGCCACATCCTGGCCGCGGTCGCCATCGTGTTCCTGAGCTGGGTGAACTACATCGGCGTGCGCAGGGCGGGAAATTTCCAGCTCTTCTTCACCTCGCTGAAGGTGGTGATGATCTGCGGGATCATCGTGGCCTGCTTCATGGCGAAGGGTGGGACGCTGGCGAACTTCAGCTCGCATCATCCGGGAGCGGTGGGCGGCATGGCCGGATTCATGGCCGCGCTGATCGCGGCGCTCTGGGCTTACGACGGCTGGAACAACCTGAACATGGTGGCGGGCGAGGTGCGCAACCCGCAGAAGAATATCCCGCTGGCGATGATCGTGGGCATCGCGCTGGTGGCAGCGCTCTACATGCTGATGAACGCGGCCGTGCAGTATGTGCTGCCGGCGACGACGCTGGCCAGCGCGGAGCGTCCGGCAAGCCTTGCGTTCCAGTACGCGGTAGGAGCGGCTGGGGCAGCGATCCTCTCGGCAGGCATCGCGCTTTCGATGTTTGCCAGTATCAACGGCCAGATCCTGACAGGCGCGCGCATCCCGTTTGCCGCCGCACGCGATGGCTATTTCTTCCCGTCCATCGCCAGGGTCAACGCGAAATACCACACGCCGGGCGGCGCGCTGGCATTCCAGGCGTTCATGAGCATCGCGCTGCTGGTGCTCGGCGGCGCGTTCGAAGACCTGTTCAACCTCGCGATCCTGTCCGAGTGGGTCTTCTACATGATCACGGCGAGCACGATCTTCGTCTTCCGTCGCCAGATCAATGCCGCGACACTCTCTTACCGCGCCTGGGGATACCCCGTGGTTCCGGCACTGTTCATCGTCGCGGCGACGGTGGTGTGTTACTTCAGCTTTGTGCAGAACAAGGCAGACTCGATCGGCGGCACGATCGTCATCCTGGCGGGGATCCCGGTGTTCCTGTGGTTCGCGAGGAAGAAGAAGCAGTTAGCGCTGAACAATTAGCATTTCCGGGGATAGAGCCCTACAGGATTTGGCCTCGATTCACCGGCCTGAAGGCCGGTGCTCCCACCAGAAGAAAAGCAGATCCCTCGGCGCTGCGCGCCTCGTGATGACAATTCCTGAAGAGTTGCCTGGCCGGCGAGACGCCGGCGGTACCAGAACGCCGGCGGTACGAATGCTACGCGCCGCGGACGGCGACGTAGGCAACGACGAGGATTGCTCCGATCAGGCCGCTGTAGGTGGTGATCAGCAGGGCGACAACAAGTTCGTAATGTGTCAGGTGCGGTTGCATAAATCCACTCCAGTCTGTTTAACACTGGCCCGGGACCCAAGGTTACGGAGGTTCGCTCGAATCGACGCTGGGGCCGGCCTGGAGGCCGGTCCTCCGATCATTCGCAGAAGACGCGAACCTTCCCTTTGCCCTCGTCCATTTCGACGGTCAGATCGTTGAGCTGATCGACGAGCTCGTCGAGGTTCTCCGGCTTGATGTTGCCGAGGTCGATGTGGACGCCCCTGTGTCCCATGGCGAGGTTGGCCTTCTCCATGGCCGGCTGCGGGATCAGACCTGCGAGGCGCACGCCCGCGCGCAGAAGCTGCATGGGGACGCGCACGTTCACGTTCACCGGAGAGCCTTCCTTGCCTCGGACATCGGTGACGACGACGCGGAGATATTTCGGCTTGGGGCGGTTCGAGGATTCGACTCCGACGGAGGTGGACGCGTCCACCGGAGTCCTCTCGACAGCGGCGATGAGCCGCTCGGCTTCTTCGGCGGTGATCTTCCCTGCCGCCAGCATTTCCAGGATGTCTCTACGTTCCTGACTCATGACGTCCTCCTACCAGATGTGAAGTGCGACACAGTGCGCAGCTTCCGTGAATTCAACATGGGTTCCCCGTAGTCCCGTGAGCAACTGCCATCCCGCCGCCAACGCACGGAAGCCTTTGGTCCCCAGGAACAGGCAGGCGAGCAGCACGAACGGCAAGAGGACGATGACGATGGGCAGCAGCAACAGCCAGACGAGGAACAGCGGAATCCAAAGCCTGAATCCGCGTCCCTGCTTGCGGAATTTCAAGGTCAGCATGAGTGGAATCACTTTTGCGCCTCCAATTCCTGGATGGCCTGCTCGGCGGTGATCTCGCCGCGCTTCAGGCGTTCGAGCACTTCATTGCGCATCGGCGCCGGATTCGTTTCCACGAACTCCAAGCTGTTGGCGATGCGCGTGAGCCGCGCCTTGATCGTCGGGTAGCTCACGCCGAAGACGCGCTCCATCTCCTTGATCGAGCCGTGGGAACGAACGAAGGCGGTGATGAAGACCTGGTCGTCGGCGCTGAGACGCGCCAGCTGCGGCAGCTCGAATGGGCCTTCAATGGCGATGCCGCTTTCCACCAGCTTTACCCGATCAACCACGATCGGCTTGCCGTTGGTAAGCTGCGTCAGTTCCTGCCAGTCTCGGGATGGTTTGTCTTCGGCCATTTGTTAAGTTAAGTACGAGTGAGGTTGTAATTAAGTTTCTTAAGTATGTCAAGATATTTTCTTAAGTTTATTGATTAATTTTGCAAAATAATGAAAACAAAGCGGGATTCGCTTTGAAAAAAGTGGGGCGCTCCGGCTGGTAGGCGCATGCAGCGGATCCTTCGGCCAAAAGAAGCCTCAGGATGACAACGAGAAACGACACGTTGGACCCCGTAGAGCGCGAATCGGGGCGGCTCGTGGCCAGCCGGAGGCCGGCCCTTCTTTACGCTGCGGTGCCGACGCCGTGCATCTGGCGGACCTTGTCGTAGACGCGAACGTATTCCTTGGCGGAGGCGTCCCAGGAGTGATCGCGGGCCATCATGTTCTTGATCAGCTTTTGCCAGGACTTCTGGTCCTGGAAGGCGCCGAGAGCAGCGCGGATGGTGGCGAAGAGCGCGTCGCTGGTGTAGTCGGTGAACTTGAAGCCGGTTCCCTTCCCTGTTTTCGCGTCCCAGGGCTCGATGGTGTCGTCGAGACCGCCGGTGGCGCGAACGATGGGCGCGGTGCCGTACTTCAGGCTGTACATCTGGTTGAGCCCGCAGGGCTCGTACTGCGACGGCATCAGGAACATGTCGGAGCCGGCCTCGATCTTGTGCGCGAGGCCGTTGTCGAACCCGACCTTAACCAGGAATTTCTTTGGGAACTGCTGGTTCATCTTCTTGAAGAGATCTTCGTACTGCTTGTCGCCCGTGCCGAGGGCGACCACGATGACGTCTTCCTTGGCGATGCGGTCCGCTATGGAAGCGATGAGGTCGAAGCCCTTCTGCGCGGCGAAGCGCGAAATGATGCCGATAAGCGGCAGCTTGGGATCGGCATCGGGCGCACCGAACTGGGTGAGCAGATCTTTCTTGCAGGCGGCTTTGCCGGTGAGGTCCTTGGCGTCGAACTTGGCGGCGATGAATTTGTCGGCTTCCGGACTCCACTCGTCGTAATCGACGCCGTTGAGGATGCCGGTGACGGTAGCGGCGCGAGCGCGAAGGACGCCGTCGAGCCCGAATCCGTATTCCGCCGTCTGGATCTCCTGGCTGTACTTCTTGCTGACGGTGGTCACGAAGTCGGAGTTGGTGAGTGCGCCCTTGAGGAAGTTCGCCTTGCCGTAGAACTCAAGCTGGTTGATGGTGAACAGGTCCCACGGGAGTCCGAGCAGCGGAAGGGTGTCGGGCGGAAAGTGTCCCTGGTAGCCGATGTTGTGGATGGTAAAGACGGTGCCGACGCTCTTGAATGCGGGATCGTCCTTGTACAGATGGCGCAGCAGCACAGGGACGAGCGCGGACTGCCAGTCGTGGCAGTGGAAAACGTCGGGCACGCCGAGTATCTTGGAAGCTTCGAGCACGGCGCGGCAGTACAGCGCGAAGCGCTCGGCGTTGTCGGGATAGTCGCCTTCCTTGCTGCCGTAGAGGGCATCGCGGTCGAAGAACGGCGGGTATTCGACAAAGTAGAATTGCGCGCCGTCGCGAACGCCGCCATCGAGGACCGAGCAGAAGCGGTACTCGTCGTCGAAGGGCACGGTGACGCTGCGCACGACGGGAGTGGCCTGGGTCAGCTTGGTCTGCTTGTAGCGCGGCAGGTAGACGGAAACCTTATGTCCGAGAGAAACGAGCGCGCGAGGCAGCGCGCCCACCACGTCGGCCAGACCGCCGGTTTTAGAGAACGGAACGCACTCGGAGGCCGCGAACACTACATGCATGACTACCTCCAGGCCGGGTAGGAATCCGGCCGTGCCGCTAACGAATGGACGGGCAAGTCTAATGGCAAGGGAAGCAGGGGTCAACGCGCAGAGGGGGACAAAGAGGCATGGATCGCGTCCTTCCGGGAAACCAAAGCTGGGCCAGAACTTCCTGCACGACCGGGGAGCGGCGCAGAAGATCGTGGACGCGCTGGGCGACGTGTCGCAGCGCACGGTGGTGGAGATTGGGCCGGGTGAAGGCGTCCTTACGGACCTGCTGCTGCCGAAGGCCGGCCGGCTGGTGTGCGTCGAGCTGGACCGGGTGCTGGCGGCGCAACTGCGCCTGCGCCACGCCAGGGCGCAGAACCTGGAGATTATCGAGGCCGACGTCCTCAAGGTGAACTTCCCTGCCTTGCTGACGGAGCGTCCGACGCCGCTGATCACGCGGATCGATCCCGGCAAGGCGGACGTGATCGGCAATCTTCCGTACTACATCACCAGCGACATCCTGCTGCGGTTGTTCGAGTTTCATCAGCTCTTCGACCGGATCGTGATCATGGTGCAGCGCGAGGTGGCGGATCGAATCGCTGCCAAGCCGGGCACGAGCGAGTACGGATTGCTGTCGGCAACGGCGCAGCTGTACACGCGCGTCGAGAAGCTGTTCACGCTGCCGCCGGAAGCGTTCGCGCCACCGCCCAAGGTGCACTCGGCCGTGTTGCGGTTGACGGTCGAACCGAAGTTTGCGGAGCTGCGCGTCAAGCCGGAGCCGTTTATCGAATTCCTGAAGCAGAATTTCGCGCAGAAGCGCAAGACGCTGGTCAACAACCTGCGCGGGATCTACCAGGAAGACCACATCCGCTCGGCGCTGAAGGGCGCCGGGGCGCGTCCGGACGTCCGTGCCGAGGCATTGACGCTGGAGAAGGCGGCGGCAATCTTCCGCGAGCTGTGGCCGGGAAGACCGGAGTGAAATGACGTCGATCCTGCGCAAGCCGGCGGTGGCGGGACGCTTCTACCCGGGAGATCCGAACGTGCTGCTGCGCGACGTGTTCGGCTACCTCACGAAAAGCGAACGCGCCCGCGCCATCGGCTGTGTCGTCCCGCACGCCGGGTATATGTATTCGGGGCATGTGGCGGGAGCGGTGTTCGCGCGCATCGAGCTGCCGCGGAAGTTCATCATCTTGTGCCCGAACCATACCGGGATGGGCCAGCCGCTGGCCATCATGAGCGAGGGCGCATGGCAAACGCCGCTGGGCGAAGCCATCGTCGATTCCAAACTCGCGGCGGAACTGAAGCAACAATTCCACCCGCTACAGGACGACGTTTACGCGCATATGGCGGAGCACGCGCTGGAGGTCCAGCTGCCGTTCCTGCAGGCACAGCTCGACGAGTTCACGTTCGTGCCGATCTGCGTCGGGGTGGGAACCTACCAGATGCTGTCTCAGCTCGGCGACGCGCTGGCTGCGGTGGTTCAGCGGCAGACGGAACCGGTGCTGATCATCGCTTCCAGCGACATGAACCACTACGAGACCGACAGCATCACGCGAAAGAAGGATCACAAGGCGATTGAGCAGATGCTGGCGCGAAGTCCGGAGAAGTTGTACGAAACGGTGCAGAAGGAGCGCATCAGCATGTGCGGATACGGTCCGGCGGTGGCGATGCTGACGGCCGCGCAGGGGCTCGGGGCGCAGAACGCCGAACTGGTGAAGTATGCGACGTCGGCAGAGGTTTCTGGTGATCGCGAGAACTGCGTGGGATACGCGGGAGTGGTGGTGAGCTAACACAACAACACGACAGTCAGCGTTGATTTGCGATTTGCGAATCGTGAGTTGCGATTCGATGCCGGAATTCGCAAATCACAAATCAGAAATCGCAAATAAAAAGGGCGACCTCGCGGTCGCCCTTGCTGTTTCGAGTGGAATTAGCGAGGAGGACGCGCCTCGTGGCTCGAGCTCGGAGCGGAGGGAGCAGGGCCGGACGAAGGCGGAGGCGACGGAGGCGGCGCCATATGCGGCGATTCCGTGCGAGGGCCTTCCATGCCGCGCGGTGCGGACGGCGGGGGCGCGTGCGAATCCATGCGCGGCCCGCTGTTCATCTCCGGACGACCACCACCACCGCTGCCGTTCGAGCGATCGTATGCGGGAGATCCGCCGCGTCCGCGCGTTTCCTGCGCGGGCGATTCGATGGGACCGGTGCCGCTCGGACCACGGCCGCTGGGGCCGCGGCTGTCAACAGCCGGGCCAGCGGGAGGCGTGAGGTCGATGCCGCGATTGCGACGCGGCGCCGGCGCACGCGACTCGATTTCCGGACCAGGCACCATCTCAGCAGCCGGAGTCGGAGTTCCGCCCGTGGTTCCGCCGGTCGACCCACCACCGCCGCCGACGTGACGTCCGGAGCCGGTACGGCGAGTCTCTTCCGGCGTTGCAGCCGGCTGTGGAGTGCCACCGGCCGGGCGGTCCTGGATCAAGCCGCCGCGATAAGGCTGCGGGCCGCGGTTGCCGACCGGAATAATGGGCGGCAGGTTGCCATGACGGATCGGGCGGTCCGGCGGATGCCATTGGTGTGGCGCATTCACGTATCGTGGACCGATATTCCAGTTGTACCAACCCGTGTTCTGGTACTGCGGGCACCAGCCCCACCCGGTGTTGTCCAGGTAGGTCCAGCTTCCGTAGCGATACGGCGCCCAGCCCCACGGATATCCCGAAACCCACGTGTATCCGAAGCTCGGATAGTAGGACCAATATCCGTAGTCGAAGGGATCCCACGCGGAAGTCACTCCGTACGGCCGCCAGCAGCTGCCGAAGCCGGAGAAACTCGCGAAGGTACCGTAATTCATCAGGTCGGCGTAGCCATATCCGTAGGGATAAAGGTTGGTGTTGCGATTGAGCACCTCGCGGATGGTGTCGTCGCGATCGGTATCCCAGGCGTCGTAGGCGAGCCCGGCAATTCCGGCGCTGAGGTTGTAGCGGCCGGTGTCATTGAGATTCAGAGTAAGCGTCTCGCCCTTGTGGATGTCGACGCTGCGCGACGGGCCCACCACGTCGAGCTGGCCTTTCATCACCGCCAGGCGGGCTTCCATGCCGTCCATGTCGATGCGGAAGTGCACCGAATGGGTGAGCGTGAAGCTGCGATTGGGCAACTGGAAGGTGAACTCGTCGTCCCGGGAGAGCTTGGGCACGTCGACGTAAGCCGTGCCGCCTACCACCGAGATGGTGCTCACCCGAACGCCTGAATCGCGGAGTCCGAGCGCGACAAATTCCAAGCCGGTGTTGGGCGTGATGCGGACGGTGCTGCCGTCCTCGAATTCGACTTCGGCCTGGCCGTCGCCGCCGGTCCAGACGCGAGCGCCTTCGATGAGGGGCATATTGAGAACGGCGCGTTGCGATCCAGATCCTTGTCCGAGATCGACGTTGACGTCGCCCTGAAGATAGCTGAGGCGCACGATGCGCACATGCGTGTCAGCGAATGCGCCGGTGGTAGCCAACAGAAGGACGACCAGCGCCAAGATGCTGCAAATCCGAGCCGCGGTCTTCATAACGGGCTCCTTGGGCAATCTGCCTACTCCTTTAGACGTCTCAGCACCCGGCAGAGTTGCGGTCTTATTATTATAGCCCTGATAATCCGATTCGTACTAAATGTCAACTTTTATGTTGTATCCATGCCCATTTTTGAACTACTGGGGCGTGGTGGAGGTAAGCAACTCCTGCGCCCGCCTGCGCGCGATGTGCAGGATGGAGGTGTCGTTGACGATCTTCAGCAGCATCGGCTTCAGCAATACGATTTCGGCCGCGTTGTTGTGGCCGACCGCCTCCTGCAGCTGCTTCATGTCGTCTTCGAGCGCCAGCTTCTGGTGGCGCATGTCGTGGTCGAGGCGAAGGCCGAACTCGAGCGTGGTCGAAATGTTCTGGAAGAGGCGCGCCAGTTCCGTCGCGTCGGGATTCTGGGAGTAGTTGAACGTGGTTTCGAAGTGGCGCGTGGGATCGCCGTAGATCAGCGTCTTGGCGCCCATGTTAGCGACGCGAGTCTTGGTGTAGTCGAAGTTGCCGTCGAAGAACTTGAGTCGCTTGGCGAGATCGAAAACCTGCTGCGTGGTCCCCTGCGAGAGCGTGAACTTGGTCGCGTATAGATCGCCGGCGGCGGGCGGCTGGCCCGCGTTCGCGAAACTGCTATTCGTATCCTGCGGAGAGGACGAGGTGTAGGCGGCGCGGCCCGTCGAGTCCACCGATAGCGCGTAGTGGCTGGGGTTGGCGCCGGAGAACTCGAACTGGAAGGTAATCGTCGGCGTCGCAGGATTGTGCGCGGGCTTGTCGGGAAGCAGGTCGTTGTCCTGGGCGCCCAGGGCACAACTGAGCGCCACGACCAGAACTGGCAGCAGCAGACGAAGACGCATCTTGGTTCCGATTCTATCGGAATTGGGCTAGCGCGGGGCGGCGGCGCGATGCGCCTGGAGGGTGGCCGAGGTGTGAAGATGGCAAATGGCGATGGCGAGCGCGTCGCAGGCGTCGAAGGATTCGGGCGGCTCGGATAGCTTGAGCAGGCGCGCGACCATCTGTTGCACCTGGAACTTGTCGGCACGTCCGTAACCGACCACCGCCGACTTGATGCTGAGCGGCGCGTACTCGGCGACTTCCAATCCGTAGTGAGCCGCCACCAGCATGGCGACGCCGCGAACCTGGCCTAGTTTGAGCGCGGTCTTGGCGTTGCTGGCGTAGAAGACCTCTTCGATGGCGACCATCGCGGGCTGATGGCGCTCGACGACCGCGCCCAGGTCGTCGAAGATGCGCTTGAGGCGGCGCGGCAGCGGGTCGCGCGGAGACAGCCGGACGACGCCGCATTCGACGCAAATGAGCTGCTGGTCAGGCGTCTGCTCGACCACGCCGAAGCCGGTGAACTCGCCGCCGCAATCGATTCCCAGGATTCGCATTACGCTCTACGCCGCATCTTGATTGATTTTGTCGTAAGCGTAAAGCGTAAAGCGTAGGGCGTTCAGCAGCACCGCGGACGCCGCTCACGCGCACGCGAGTTCTCGCGAAGGAATTCGTTATAGGCAGCGCGGGACGGCTGGAGCGAATGGCGCACAAGGAAGCGCGCGTAGGCGTTCTCGTCGAAGATCTCGCGCAGCGTCGCCATGATGAGTTGTAGGACGCGATTCGCAGCGGACGCGACCGATTGTATGGCGTCGGCAGTCGCGGCAGATCCCTCGCGTCCAACCAACGGCCGCTCGGGATGACACGCGTTTAGAAATTCCGTTCTGCCCTTCATCGTGCCTCCTCGGCGGCTAATGCGCCTTCCGGCGCGAAGCGCGTAGCGACGAACGGTGTTTCCGTGATGCGCGGGACTTTGTGTCCCCACAGCACTCGTCCCCATTCGAGAGCGGCTTCGATCACGATCAGGCTCACGAGGACGACCAGCATCCCTGTGAACGCCGCGTCGAGGCGATCGTTGAAGATGAGCTTGGCGGCGTCCGGCGAGACGGCGCCGGAGGCCAGCAGCCGCGCGTGCGCGAGGAAACCGATGCTGGGGTTGGGATTGAAGATCTTGTGCCACGCGGCGGTGAAGGTCACGGCGACGATGACGACCAGGGGAGCGAGCGTGACCAGGACGTAGCGCGTGCGTCCCATCTTGATGACGATGGTGGTGGCGACGCACATGGCGACGGCCGCGAGAAGCTGGTTGGCAATGCCGAACATCGGCCAGAGCGAGTTGATGCCGCCGAGCGAGTCACGCACGCCGGACCATAGGAAGTATCCCCAGGTCGAAACCATGAGCGCGCTGGTGAACAGAATGCTCGGGTACCAACTGGTGCGTCCAAGCGGCGCCCAGACGTGTCCCAGCGCGTCCTGCAACATGAAGCGCGCGACGCGAGTGCCGGCGTCGATGATGGTGAGGATGAACAGCGCCTCGAACATGATGGCGAAGTGGTACCAGATAGCCATCACAGCCTCGCCGCCGATGGTGTTGGCGAAGATGTGCGCCATGCCGACGGCGAACGACGGCGCGCCCCCGACGCGGCTGAGGAGCGACGCTTCGCCAACCGCGTGCGTCAGGCGCTCTATGTCGGCGGGCGAGACGGCGAATCCCCAGGATGAAATCGCGGCGGCAGCGCTTTGTGCGGTGGTACCGATCTTGGCCGCCGGGCTGTTGATGGCGAAGTAGACGCCGGGCTGAAGGACACAGGCCGCGATCATGGCCATGATGGCGACGAACGATTCGGCCATCATGCCGCCGTAGCCGACCATGCGCGTCTCCGTCTCCCGCGAGATGAGCTTGGGCGTGGTGCCGCTGGAGATGAGCGAGTGGAAGCCGCTCATCGCTCCGCAGGCGATGGTGAAGAAGGCGAATGGGAAGAGGCTGCCGGCGAAGACCGGGCCGGTACCGTCGATGAAGCGCGTGAGCGCGCCCATCTGCAGGGTGGGACGCGCGACGATGATGCCAAGCGCAAGCAGCGCAATGGTGCCGAGCTTCACAAACGTGCTGAGGTAATCGCGCGGCGCAAGCAGCAGCCACACCGGCAGCGCCGATGCGGCGAATCCGTAAAGGATGATGAGCACCGCAAGCGTCGGCGCGGTGAGGGTGAAGATGCGGGCGACGCTGGGCGCGTGCGCGACCCACTGTCCTCCGAAAATCGAGGCGAGCACGAGCACAAATCCGAGAATGCTCGTCTCCAGGACTTTTCCCGGCCGGAGGAAGCGCAGGTAAACGCCCATGAAGATGGCGATGGGGATGGTCATGCCGATGACAAACGTTCCCCACGGGCTGTTCTTGAGCGCGTTGACGACGATGAGGCCGCAGACGCTAAGGATGATCACGATGATGGCGATCACGGCGACAAAGGCGACGAAACCGCCCACGCGTCCGATCTCTTCACGCGCCATCTCGCCCAGCGACTTGCCGTCGCGCCTGACGGAAAACAGCAGAATGACGAAGTCCTGAACGCATCCGCCGAGGACGGCGCCGACCAGGATCCAGAGGGTTCCGGGAAGATATCCGAACTGCGCGGCAAGGACTGGCCCAACCAGCGGCCCGGGGCCAGCGATGGCCGCGAAATGATGCCCGAAGACGACCCACTTGTTGGTGGGAACAAAGTCGCGGCCGTTGTCGAGACGCTCGGCAGGCGTGGCGCGACGGGGATCGAGCGCCAGAACCTTCGCGGCGACAAACGCGCTATAGAAGCGATAGCCGATTGCGTAGGTGCACACCGCAGCCACCACCAACCACATGGCATTGATCGGTTCGTTGCGGCGAAGCGCGACTGTCGCCAGCGCAAACACGCCGACACCGCCGACCAGGATCCAGACGAGAGCTTGCAGAACACGATTCCGCATGCGGCGGGTATTGTTGCGGAAGCGGCGGCAAAGAGCAAACGTCCAGCAGCTCTCAAAGAAGGATGTCGGGCATCCAATCGGGTCAGCGGGGGATGTGGGGATGCGCGCGCCGATTTCGTCCATCATTCTGTGCGTGATTTTGTCGGTTGTAGGTTGGAGCCAAACGCCGGCGGGAGCGATCAAGGTGATTGCCGGGCCGATCGCGCAGAACGTCAGCGATTCGCAAGCAACGATATGGTGGCAAACGAGCCAACCGTCGGCGACGGTCGTGAAATACGGTCTTGCGCCGGATCGTCTCACCGATACGGCGCAGCAGCCGTGGGGCGATGAAAGCCACTCGGTGCAGCTCGAGGATTTGAAGCCGAACACCACCTACTTCTTCGAAATGCTGCGGCCTTCCGGCGAGGTGCTGGGCACAGGACGATTCCAGACGCAGCCAAGCGGCTTCCAACAGACACAGCCGGTGCGGATCGTGGAAGGACCGCGGATCGAATTCCTAGGCGGAGACGAAGCCGTGATCTCTTGGTCGACTAACGTGCCGTCGAGCGCGGTGGTGCGATACGGGCTGAATCCTGCGTCGATGTCGCACACCGCGGAGCAGCCGTGGGGCCAGGCCGCTCACCGCATCACCATCAGCGGGCTGCGACAGGGCGAGACCTACTATTTCGCGGTCGAGTCGGGACAAACGCGAGACGGAAGAGGCGCGGTCGCGCGCAGCCAGCCGGCCATGTTCCAGACGGTGGGTGGAAGCTTGTCCCTCCCTCCGGCGCGGTAGTTCCAGGCCGCTGATTTCGCCATTCAAAATTTTGCGACGGCGTACCGCAATGTGCGCTGCGTCACTCAACGATTCGCCCCGCGCTGGCTACAATGGTTTTTCCATCCAGGAGCACTCATGGCGAAGAAAGGCACCATCGGCATTCTTACCGGCGGCGGCGACGTTCCCGGGCTTAACCCAGCGATCCGCGCGGCTACGTTTCGTGCTCTGCGCGAAGGGTATGAGGTCATCGGCCTGCGCCGCGGCTGGGCAGGACTGGTGGACATGGTTCGCGACAAGAATCATGACAACAGCGATAACTTCCAGGTCCTGACCGAAGAAGTGGTGAACCGCGCGGGACGAACCGGCGGCACCTTCCTGCACAGCTCGCGCACCAATCCGGGTAAGACGAAGAAGTCCGAAGTTCCACCTCACCTCCAGTCCACCTACAAAGAAGAGAAGAACGACCTGACGCCGGAAGTGATGAAGAACCTGGAGTGGCTGGGGATCGACTACCTGATCCCGATCGGCGGCGACGATACGCTGAGCTACGGCGTGCGGCTCTCGCAGGAGGGATTCAAGGTTGTCGCCATCCCGAAGACGATGGACAACGACGTGCCGGGCACGGATTACTGCATCGGCTTCAGCACGTGCGTCACGCGGACCATCCACCTGGTGAACCAGATCCGCACGTCGGCGGGATCGCATGAACGCTTCATGGTGCTGGAAGTCTTCGGCCGCTACGCCGGATTCACCGCCATGCTGCCCACGATGGCCGGCGCGGCGAATCGGTGCGTGATTCCCGAATACAAGTTCAACATCGAGCGGCTGACGGAGCTGCTGGTGGAGGACCGCGGCAAGAATCCCAGCCGGTATTCGGTGGTGCTGGTCTCGGAAGGCGCCATGTTCGAAGGCGGCGAGATGATGTTCGAGAAAGAGACCACCGACGCCTATGGTCACAAGAAACTCGGCGGCATCGGCGACCTGGTGTCCGCGAAGCTGACGGAGCTCTCGCCGAAATACAACCACGGCCAGAAAATCGAATGCATTACGCAGAAGCTCGGCTACCTGGTGCGCGGCGGCGATCCGGACGCGATCGATTCGATCGTCCCAATGGCCTACGGCAACCTGGCGCTGGACCTCATCCTGCGCAAGATGCACGGGCGGCTGGTGGTGCTAAAGAACGGCCGCTATGACAACATCCCCATCGGCCTGGTGACGGCGAGCAAGAAAGTGGTCAATGTGAAGGAGCACTACAACACCGACCGCCTGCGGCCGTACTACAAGTCTTTCGAGATGAAGCCGCTGTTCATCATGACCAGCGAAGCGATCTAAAAAAGTAAAAAGTCGAATCGGGTAATCGGGTAAAGTGAACACATTCCCGATTACCCGATTCTATTTCCGTGGCCTTGCCCGATCGCGGCCGGCGGGAGATCCGCGAAATCGGGGCAGGAATAGACTGCAGCCCCATGAAGAGTGCGTCCCACGTTCAAAGGAAGCGCGTCGCATCCCGGTCCGGGAGAGCCTCTTGGCAACACCTGCGATGACGGCGGACGCGCGGCGCGCATGGGCGCAGCCGCGGACCATCCTGCTCGGCGGGCTTCTGCTCACGCTGCTCGCCTACCTCAATACCCTCACTTTCCAGTTTGTCTACGACGATCACCAACTCAAGGGGCCCGGCGGTTATCTGGATGCCGGCGTCATCGCGGGATACTTCACGCATCACCTGTGGGCCGGAATTGCGCAGCATGGTGGCTACTACCGGCCGGTGCTGCAAACGTGGGTGGTGCTGGTCCACTTCTTCCTCGGACAACACGTCGTGGCATGGCACGTGACCGCAATCGCGATGCACCTCGCGGTGACGTGGCTCGTGTACCTGGCGGTGATGGAAATCTCGCGCGACCGCCTGCTGGCGGCGGTGGCGGCGGGAATCTTCGGCGTGCATCCGGTGCACGTGGAGGTGGTGGCGTGGGTTTCCGGCGCGATGAGCGAAGGGCTGCTGGCCGCGCTCACGTTGGGATCGCTAGTCTGCTATCTGCGGGCGCGGCGCGCGCAAGATCACCCGCTTCGGTGGTACGGGGCGTCGTGGGCGTTGTTCGCCGCTGCGTTGATGGTGAAGGAAACGGCGGCCGCTCTGCCCATCGTAATTATCGCTTTTGAGTGGATTCGTCCGGGCGATGATGAACCGCGCTGCTCGGGCTCGTTCGTGAACGCGGCGGCGCTGGCGCTTCCGTACGGCGTGGTGTTCGCCGCGTACTTCCTGGTCCGGCACTTGGTGTTGAGCCGCGCGGCGGCTCCGGTAACTGCTGTGACAACGAGCGCTGCGCCGATGTGGCTGACCTTGCCGTCGGCGGCGTGGTTCTACCTGCGCGAACTCGCATGGCCGAGCCGCCTGTCACTGTTCCAGCCAGTGGGACAGGTTACGGATATGGGCGCGTCGGACTTCTGGCTGCCGCTGGCGGGAGTGGTGGTGGTCGCCGCTGCCGTGATCCTGATTGCCCGGCGCTCGGCACTCGCGGCGTTCGCGGCGTCTTTTATCGCGGCGATGCTGTTGGTCCCGCTGGTAGCCATCTACGCGCTACCGAAGTACGAACTGGTGCACGACCGCTATCTCTATCTTCCGTCGGTGGGACTCGCGCTGTTGCTGGCGGTCGGGGTGCGGCAACTGGCGACGAAAATGGCGCGGCCGGCAATCCTGCTCTTGCTTGCCGGAGTGGCTGTCACGATCGTGACGGCGGCGCAAAACAACGTCTGGACGAATGACTTGACGCTGTTCCGCCATGCGTCGGCGGCGGCGCCCAACAACCCGATGCCGCTCGACCTGCTCGCCAACGAAATGTTCAAGCAGGGCAAAGTAGACGATGCGTTGCGGCTGTATCGCAGGGCGCTGGACATCGATCCGCAGCTCTGGGCCACGGCCTTCTCCCTGGGCATCAGCGAGTGCGAGGTCCGCTTATTCCCAGATTGCGCGCTTCATCTTTCCCAGGCGGTTGATATCGACGAGCAAAACGCCGTTCAATACGGCTACCTCGGCCGGGCGGAGTTGCAGATCGGAGACAATGCCGCCGCCGAGCGTTCGATGCGGCGCGGCATCCGTTTGTTCCCGGACACATTTCTCCTGCGCTATTACCTCGCCATTGCCCTGGGACGCCAGGGAAGGCTCGCGGAAGCAAAGGCCGCGCTGCAAGACGAAATCGCTTTGAACAGTCCGTGGACGGAACTCATGCGGTATTCGATCAGCGAGATCGCCAACATCGAGGCGCGGGGCGGCAGCGTTTGGCCGGGGCCTCCGACGATGTTCAGCCCACAAATGTGACTTCGACAACCGAGCAGTCGTCCGACAGCGGCACGTCGCCGCAGTAGGCGGTGATGTCGTCGAAGATCTGCTTAAAGGAATCGGGCGCGGCGCAGGATTTCTCCAGGCGCTCGTTGCCGAAGAACTCTCCGGTCGAGTCCTCCGCCTCGGTGACACCGTCGGTGACAAGCACGAGGCGGTCGCCGGCCGAGAGTTTGTAGCGCTTGCTCTCGTAAGTCGCCACCGGCAAAAGCCCGACAGGCAGGTTCCCTTCTTCCGGCCGATTCGATTTGCCGCCCGCGACCATCACCGGACGAACGTGCCCGCAATTGATCATTTCGACGTTGCCGTCGGGATGCAGGCAGGCGATAACCAGCGTGGCGTACTTCTCGCCCTGGAATCGGGCGCAGACGAACTTGTTGGCGGCGGCCACGATATCGGCGAGAGGAATGCCCGCGGTCAGCTGCGAGAAGATCAGGCCCTGGAGCGTGGAAGCCAGGATGGCGGCTGAAATTCCCTTGCCGCTCACGTCGGCGAGCACCACCGAGAGCACGCCTCCGGAGAGCACCACGTCGAAGAAGTCGCCTCCCACCTCTTTGCAGGAAATATTTCTCGCGCGCAATTTCGCGAAAGGCACGTCAGGGATGGTGACCGACATCAGCCGCTGCTGGATCGAAGCGGCGATCGCCATCTCCTGCTGATAGGCGCGGTTGGCGGCCTCGGCCTGGACCAGTCCGGCGTTTTCGACAAGCGCCGCCGCTTCTGTCGCGATCGCGCGCAGCACATCCTGGCTGACGCCCGTCATCTCGCGCGAGGCAAAGCGGCTGTCGATGTAAAGCACGCCCAGGACGTTGTCGGAAGCGGTCCCGGTATCCCGCTGCATCTGGCTGCGCCGCAGCGGAATGCAAATCACCATGCGAAGGTCGAAGGCGATGATGCTGTCGCGCGTGCCGATGTTCGACACCTTGCTGGTATCGGTGAGCAGGAACTCTGAGGCGGAGGTGACCGCGTCTTCGAGCAGCGAGTGGGAGATCGTCTTGTCGTCGAGCAGCAGTTCGCCGCGGGAGTTGCGCCCGGCGGCAAGGCGCAGGCTGCCGTCGCGGTTGCGGAGGAAGACATAGCCGCGCTCGGCGTGCGTCAGCCGCAGCGTGGTGTCAATGAGCGTGACAAGCACTTCCTCGACCACGCCCGAGGTGTTGAGCTTGCGGGCGGCTTCGAGAAAGAGCTTCAGTTTTTCCAGATCGCCGGCGCCGCCCACGGTGGTGCCGCTCGGCATGGGCATCACCGAGATCTGGCTGAGGAACTCGCGGGCCGCGTTGCTGCCCGGCCGGTCGGGATTGAAAACGACGTAGGTGCGATCCTGCGCGCCGAACTCCATGCGGTCGTTGGATTGGAGGCGGTGCTTGGTCACGCGCTGGCCGTTGACGAAGGTGCCGTGCTTGCTCCCCAGGTCCACCAGCCACAATTCATTGTTTTCGAGGACGATCTGGGCGTGATCGCGCGAAACGCGCGGGTCGGCGAGAACAAGGTCCTTGTCGGTCTTGCGTCCGATGCCAAATGGCGTGTGCTCGACGGGGATGCGGAGGTGATCCTCGCCCTGCACAAGCAGCAGGACGGGCACCGCGCCCGACGATGTCGTCATGGAAGCTGCCATTGGAGAATTCATGGACAAGACATCATCGCTAATCCCGCTTCCCGCGTCCAGAGTCTAAGCGTGTTTCAGGAAGTAACCTCGCCTGAACCGGGCTTCTGGAGCACGGCAAACAGGGTCAGAGAAGGCAACGGCAAGAGCGGCTCGATCGCCCGCAGAAGCGGCGTGGCCAGGTTCAAAACCTTCATCTGGAAGAGGCTGATCTGACGGCGGCGCAGCAGGCGCGCATTGATCCACCAGGCGGCCGATCCGGCCCGGTTCACGCCGCCAACATGCGCCACGCGCAACCCCGCCTTGCCGGCGAGCCGCTCCAAGTCGGCGGCGCCGTAGCGGCGGCGATGCCCAAGATAGTCGTCGAGACTTCCCCGCAAGGCCGGCGACTGCGGCGCCAACACCAGGATGCGCCCGCCGGGTCGCAACACCGCGGCACAGCGGCGAAGGACGTCTTCATCGTCGTCGACGTGCTCGAGGACGTTCTGACAGATCACGGTGTCGAAGCTCGCACCGTTCAGCGAGGTGAGCGGCTGCGATGGATCGAGCCTCATGGCGGAGAGATACGGTCGCGTGTCGCGAAGCTTTTCCAACTCCCGCACGAACAGCGGATTGGCGTCCGCGGCGCAGTAACGGGTACGCGGGATGAGGCTCAGCGTCATGCTGCCGACATTGGCGCCGAGTTCGAGCACGTCATCGCCCATGAACGGACGCACTTTGTCGGCGATCCAGTTCGTATATCGCGGGGCGTGGCGCAGGCGCTCCGCCACCTCGCTGCCGAAGGTGTCGGGCTTGAAGACGCGGTCTGAGATGCGGTAGCGCGCAATGGCAACCAGCGCCTTCACCCCGTCGGTCCAGCGGATCTTCTTCCCTTCCTGGTAGGTGCGCCCGGTGTAGCTGATGGGGACTTCGTAGATGCGGGCGCCGCGCTTGGCGAGCTTGATGGTGATCTCCGGCTCGATGCGGTAGTCGCGGCTGAACAGCGGGATGGTGCGAAGCAGGTCGGTGCGCACCATCTTGTAGCACGTCTCCATGTCGGTGAGGTCGAGGTCGCAGGCCAGGTCGCACAGGAACGTGAGCAGCTTGTTGCCGAACTGGTGGCGCAGGAAGAGCGCCCGCTTGAATTCGCCGGCCATGAAACGCGATCCGAAGACGGCGTCGGCGCCCTCGTCGAGAAAGAGCGGGATCATGCGCAACAGGTCGCGCGGATGATATTCGAGGTCGGCGTCGTGGATGACGCTCAACTCGCAGTCGGCGCAGTCGATTGCCGTCCGGACGGCGCCGCCTTTGCCGAGGTTCTCCTGGTGACGATGGAAGTCCCAGCTGATTTTGCCGCGCTCGTTGGAAACTTTCTCCGCAAACTGCCGCAGGACTTCCGGCGTCTGGTCCGTGGACCGGTCGTCGACCACGATCACCTGGACGCGGTCCAGCAGCGGCGACTCGGCGAGCACACGCAGTCGCTCGAGGCTCGTGGCGACGAGGTATTGCTCGTTGTAGACCGGAACGAGAACGGAGAGGCTCGTCGTGCGCCGGGTCGCCGGGTTGGACTTGTCTGACATGGATACGCGTCTGATCTTGCGCTGGGTTGGGCCGAGTTTCAATTGGATAGCACGGCACGTGGTCGCCAACGACCAAAAGACCAACGACCAACGACGTCGTTACATCACCGGCGGAGCTTCGATGCCCATCACCGCGAGGACGCGAACGAGCTCGCGGCGGACCACCGCCGCCGTCGCCAACAGGAAGCGTTTGCGGCGCTCGTCGGGCTCATTCAGGATGTGGTGACGGTGATAGAAGTTGTTGAACGCCTGCGCGAGCTGGAAGGCATGCTTGGCCACGTAAGCCGGCTCTGTGGTAGCTATGCACTGATCGATGACAAAGCCGGTCTTCGACGCCGCCAGCCAGAGTTCCCAGATTTCGTCGCCCGATTCGCCCGCGAAGAACTCGGCAAAATCCGTGTCGGCGGCGTGAAGCGCCGCGGTCGGCTCGATCCCCGCCTTGCGAAAGATGTTGGTCGCGCGCACGACGGCATACTGCGCGTACGGGCCGGTCTCGCCCTCGAAGCTGAGCGCTTCCTTGAAGTCAAAGGCGATGACCGAATTCTTGGTGAACTTCAGCATGAAGTAGCGCAGGGCTCCGACGGCGATCTGCGTGGCGATGCCGCGGCGCTCGCCGTCACTGAGTTCGGCGTGGCGCGCATCGACTTCAGCCTGGGCGGAGTGGATGAGCCGGTCGATCAGGTCGTCGGCCTTCACGCCGAATCCCTTGCGGCCGGAAACCTCGATGTACGCGCGCTGCTTGTCTTCGTCTGAGATTTCGTATCCGAGTTCCTGCGCACAGCGCGGCGTGAGCGCGACCATCTCGTAGGAGAAATGGTGATAGCGCTCCGCCTGCTTCTCGTGTCCGAGACGGCGCAGCGCTTCCATGACAACGTTTTGCGCCTCGGCCTGGCGAGCGTCGATGACGTTGTAGATCTCGCTGACGCCACCAAACTGCGGATGCCCGGGCTCGCCCTTGTCGGCCGACGCCCAGACCTCGTGACCGTTCGGATACTGAAAGAAGCGGCGATAACCGAAATCGCGGCCGAGCAGTCCGAACTTCCAGAGGTGGTAAGCGATGTCCTTGCCTTCGTAAACCACGGTGCCGTTGGAGCGCACGATCACGGCGAGATCCTCGTCGCCCACCGGTCCGCCGGCCGCGGCCGCTGCCCCGCGCGTCATCACCCAGCAGCCCTTCTTCGCGCCCTCGGTCTGGTGGCGCAGCACGTTCTTTGCCTTGAGCTGGTCAAAGGCAGCTTCCCAGAAGTGCAGGTGCAGAATCTCGGACTCGCGCGGCAGGAAGTCATACTCGATCCCCAGCCGGTCCATGGTGCGGAGGTGAAACTTCACGATGGTGGTTGAGATGGCTTCCCCAACCTCGGCGATGTCGTTGCCGCCGGCTTCGAGCGCGTGCAGCACTTCGACGCGACGTGCCTGGTTCTCCTTGCTCTCGGCGTACCACTGCGAGACGCGAGCGTAAACGTCCCAGCAGGTGTAGTCGAAGCGCGCATCGCTGCGAACCAGCTCGAGGATCTCCTGCTTCGACTTCTTCTCGAGGAACAGAAACCCAGCGACGACGTCTGCAACCTGGACGCCGGTGTTGTCGATGTAGTTCTGCACGTCCACCGGACGTCCGGCGAAACGCAGCAGGCGAACGAAGGTGTCGCCGAGGATGGCGTTGCGCAGGTGGCCGATGTGCGCCGCCTTGTTGGGATTGATGCTGGTGTGCTCGACCAGGGCCTTGGTGATCGTGGCGGTCACATCGCCCACAGAGCCGCTGATGATTTCCGCGGCGGCCGCCGCGCGGTCGAGTCGCGCATTGATGTATCCAGCGCCCGCGACTTCAAACTTGGCAAATCCAGGAACCGTGTCAAGCCCCGCCACCATCTCTTCTGCGATCTTTTTCGGCGGCTTGCGCAGGACCTTGGCTAGCGGGAACACCGGGATGGCGTACTCGCCCATGGCCACGCTGGGCGGCTGCTCGACGACGATGGGGGCGTCGGTCACGCCCTGCGCCTGCAGGTATTCGCGGATCCGTTGCTGCAGCCGGGCTTGTAGCTTGGTGTACACGGTTTCCTTGTAACTGATTGTAAAAACAGAGATTGTACCAAACACGTTGCAGACGCCCGGTTTGACTGCGCGCGTCGCGCTTCCCTATGATGAACGTTTCCACCAGTGCCGGCGCTCGTTCCGGCGCGGCTCGTTATGCGAATTGCCTACCTCGACTGCTTCTCCGGAATCAGCGGCGACATGTTCCTCGGCGCGCTGATCGACGCCGGCGTTCCTGCCCGGCTGCTGGAGGAGACTGTCGCCTCGCTGAACGTCGGCGCCAGGCTGGAAATCTCGCGCGTGGACCGCAGCGGCATCACCGCCACCAAGGTGGACGTCATTGTCGGCGGCGAAAAAGACATGCCGCGCGAGCAGTTCTGGCGTGAGCGCGAGATCAAGAAGCATCACGAACACCTGACCGGACACACGCACGAGCACGCGCACGATCATCCGCACACGCACGATGCGACGCAGCAGGGCGCGGTATCGATCGACACCGAACCGCACGATCACCACTCGCATCCGCTGGGACACGGCCGCGGGTTGAAGGAGATTCGCGGAATCATTGCCGCCGCGTCGATCAGCGACGCCGCTAAGCAGCGCGCAACCGCGATCTTCCAGGCGCTCGGCGAGGCGGAAGCAAAGATCCACAACGTGGACGTCGACACGATTCACTTTCACGAAGTTGGATCGGTGGACGCGATCGTCGACATCGTCGGCGCGGCGGTCGCATCGGAATCGCTGGGCGTAGACGAGTGGGTGTGCTCGCCGCTGAACGTCGGCGGCGGGACCGTGCATTGCGCGCATGGGACTTTCCCTGTTCCGGCTCCCGCGACGGTGGAGTTACTGAAGGGCGCGCCGGTTTATAGCGGCGAACTTCAGTTCGAGCTGGTCACGCCGACGGGCGCGGCGATTGCGCGAACGCTGGCGGCGCGGTTCGCGTCCTTCCCCGCGATGCGCATCGATAAGGTCGGCTACGGCGCGGGATCGCGCAATTTCGAGAAGCACGCGAATGTGCTGAGATTGACGATCGGCGAAGCGGTGGAGGAAGACGCAGCAAGCCGCGTCTCAACGGAAGACCAGGGCGCGGCGGCAACCGATGTCGTCCACGTGATCGAAGCGAATTTGGACGACGCAACGCCGCAGCTTCTCGGCTACGTACAGGAACGCTTAATGGCGGCCGGCGCGCTTGACGTTTTCTGCTCGCCGATCCAGATGAAGAAGAACCGTCCGGGCACGCTGCTGAGCGTGCTGGCGCGTCCGGCGAACGAGCAGAACCTGGTCGACATTTTGTTCGCCGAAAGCACGACGTTGGGTGTGCGCATCCGCGAGGAGCGCCGCCGCGTGCTCGAGCGCCGCACCGTCGCCGTCCAGACGCAGTGGGGCGAAGTACGGATGAAGGTCGCGCACCTCGGGGACGCGGTGCGCAACGTCGCGCCCGAATACGAAGATTGCCGCAAAATTGCCGCCGAGCATCACATCCCGCTGAAGCGCGTGATGGAAGAGGCGTTGCGAATTTACGCAGAAAGACAGAATGGCTGAGCCGGAAAAGTTTTACATCACCACACCTATCTATTACGTGAACGCGCGGCCACACATCGGCCACGCGTACACCACGATCGTGTGCGACGCGGTGGCGCGCTGGTATCGCATGCGCGGCGTCGATACCTTCTTCCTTACCGGGACCGACGAGCACGGCGTGAACGTGGAGCGCTCCGCGGTGGCCGCCGGGCAGGATCCGCAGAAGTGGGTGGACGCGGTCGCTGCGCAGTTCAAGGCGATTTTCGACCGCATCGGCATCACCTACGACGATTTCATCCGCACCACCGACGAGCGCCACAAGCGCGGCGTGCAGCAACTGTTTCGCGTGCTGCGCGACAAGGGATTCATCTACAAGGGCACGTACACCGGCCAGTACTGCATCTTCGACAACCTGTATGTCGACGTGACCGAGCCGGGCGCGCCGTGTCCCGAGTGCGGACGCCCGACCGAGACCGTCAACGAGCAGAACTACTTCTTCAAGCTGTCGGCATTCGAAGACAAGCTGCTCGCCTACTACGAGCAGCATCCGGAGTTCGTGCGTCCGGAGTCGCGCCGCAACGAGGTGATCTCGTTCGTGCGTGCGGGACTGCGTGATCTGTCGATCTCGCGCAGCACGTTCAAGTGGGGCATCCCGGTGCCCGACGATCCGGGGCACGTGATCTACGTGTGGCTCGATGCGCTGGCGAACTACATCACCGCCATCGGCTACGGCTCGCCGGAAAAAGCCGAGCAGAAGAAGTACGAACACTTCTGGCCCGCCGACGTCCACATGATGTCGAAGGAGATCATCCGCTTCCATTGCGTGTACTGGCCTGCGTTCCTGATGGCCGCCGGCATCCCGCTGCCGAAATCCGTGGTGGTGCACGGGCACCTTCTGTTCGAAGAGAGCAAGATGTCGAAGTCGCGCGGCAACGTGGTGCGGAGCGAAACCATTCTCGAAGTCCTCGGTTCCGACGCGCTGCGCTACTTCCTGCTGCGCGAAGTCGTCTTCGGACAGGACGGCAGCTTCAGCTTCGACGCGCTGGTGCAACGCTTCAATGCCGACCTGGCAAACGGCATCGGCAACCTGGCGAGCCGCACGTTGGCGATGATCACGCGCTACTTCAACGCCGAGGTTCCGTATCCCTCGGCCGCCGCCGCGCGCACGGAGCGCGAAGACACGCTTGCGAATCTCGGCATGAAGACCATCGTGGACTTCACCGAGCTCTTCCGCGACTACCAGTTCTCGCGCGCGCTGGAGTCGGCGTGGGCGCTCCTCAGCGCCACCGACACCTACATCTCTGAGAGCAAGCCGTGGGAAGTCGCAGAACAGCAAGACGAGCAAGGACGCGCGCGGCTCGGCACGATTCTCTATACCGCGGCCGAGGCTCTGCGCATCGTGACAGCGCTCGCTCATCCTGCGCTTCCGCAGGCGACAACGAAAATCTGGACGCAGCTCGGGCTGGGTGACATCCAGAAGGTGCGTCTCGATCAGCTCAAGTGGGGACAGCTCCCCGTTGGCACCAAGCTCGGCAAAGTAGAAGGCGTGTTTCCGCGCGCCGACAAATCTGCCATCGAAAGGATGCAGCAGATGGAACAGCAAGATCATCCGAAGGCGCCTGCCGCGAAACCGGCGGAACAGGCGAAAGACACACCCGCAGGCGCGGGAGCTCAGGCCGGGCAGCCCGCAACGCAGGCTGCTGCGGGTCCAACCAGCGCGGCGCCCGCGCCAACCGGCTCGGCGCTGCCCACCAACCTGCCGAAGATCGCCATCGACGACTTCATGAAGGTCGAGCTGCGCGTGGCGCTTGTGAAGTTCGCCGAGAAGGTCAAAGGCGCCGACAAGCTTCTGCGCCTGGAGATCGACCTCGGCGACGAGCAGCGCCAGATCGTCGCCGGCATTGCCAAGGCCTACGACCCGGAGAAGCTGATCGGGCGCAAGATCGTGATCGTCGCCAACCTTCAGCCGCGCAAACTGCGCGGACTGGAATCGAACGGCATGCTGCTGGCTGCGTCATTCGGCGAAGAAGGTACGCCCGTGCTCGCGGGCTTCCTCGAAGACGTGCCGGTCGGCGCAAGACTGAAATAACGTTTCGAAGTTTCGAGGTTTCACGTTTCACGACTTCAGATTTCGGCGGACATGCTCTTCGTGAAACTTTGAAACGTGAAACCTTGAAACTCTTCTTATGTACGTCGACTCCCACTGCCACCTCGACGGAGCCAAGTTCGACGCCGATCGCGCCGAGGTCATGGCGCGCGCGCTCGAGGCCGGAGTCGAGGCGCTGGTCGTGATCGGCAACGGCGACGGTCCGGATCACGTTGCGTGCGCGCTGGAGATCGCGGAGCAATTCGATCCGGTGCAGCCGCCGTGCCATCGCAAAGTTCCGCGGCTATATGCGACGATCGGAATCCATCCACATGAGGCACGCCTGGCGCGCGACGAGCACTACAAAAAGATGTCGGAGTTGGCCAAGCACAAGCGCGTGATCGGGTGGGGCGAGATCGGGCTCGACTACTGGTACGACCACTCGCCGCGCGACGTACAGCGCGACGTCTTCATCCAGCAGATGGTATTGGCGCGCGAAGCGAGGCTGCCGATCATCATCCATTGCCGCCCGTCGGGCGAAACCACGGATGCGTGGGACGATTGCCTGGCGTTAATCGAACGCCACTGGAAGCCAAGCGGGCGGGGCGGAATCCTTCACTGCTTCACCGGCCAGATCGAACACGCGCGCGCCGCGCTGGAGATGGACTTCATGATTTCGTTCGCCGGGAACGTCAGCTTTCCCAAGGCGCAGAACATCCGCGACGTGGCGAAAGAAGTACCGCTGGAGCGCATGCTGATCGAGACGGACTCACCGTATCTCGCGCCGGTGCCGCATCGCGGCAAGCGCAACGAGCCCTCGTTCGTGGTGATGACGGCGCAGCACATCGCGGAACTGCGGGGCGTTACGCCGGAACAGATCGCACAAGCCACGACGCAGAATTTCCGGCTCTTCTTCTCTCTGGAATACTGATCGCGGGAAATGCTGATCGCGGGTTCCTATGCCGCTGCATTCTTGCGCGGCTTCTCTTCGGACGAATCGTCGTCCTTCTGCGTTTCCTGTCCGAGGAAGACGCCCGCCATATGGATCATGTTCTCGATCCAGGTGGGCTCGGTCAGGTGCTCGCGGTCCTGCTTGGGGGGAATTTCGATAGCTGACTTCGCCATTGGCTCGGTCCGTGGTTCCGTTTGATCCCTTGAGTCTTTCGTTTCCATACACCGACTTCCTTACTGGGTCCGCGTTGGATTAGGGACGATCTTCTTGGCCGCTGCAGCCGCCTCCGTTGTGGCCTCTTTTACTTTCTGCAACCGGCCCCTCGTGATCTCGTCGAGATGATCATTCGTCAGCAGCAGTTCGGTCATGCCGAACACGACTGCCAGTTGATTGGTGAGCACGTGCATGGCGTCCCGCGCCTTCGAAGCCTCACGCTCGTTTTCGTGAGATGCGGCCTGCGTTGCGCGTGCTGACTGCACCTCGATGGCAAGTCGAACCGGCGAGCCGGCATTTCCGGGGAAACTCCGGACCACGCGCCCGGTACAAGTGAGCGGTAACCGCTCCGTCCCGGTTAGTGGGACGGGAGCGTACAGCTCGAGTTGGATGGGCGTGTTGACCGGCAACGCTTCCGGCGCGGAAACCAACAGCCCGGTGTCGCTGATGTTCTCGGTCTGCCCAAGGTGCCAGTTCTGTACGGCCGAGGGACGAAACCGCACGTCGGTACGGATTTCGTACCTGTGCGCTCGACCCGCGCTTGCAGCCGCAGTTTGCATAACGACCCCACTTCTGCGCGCCTGACCCGGCGCGTTGTTGCTAGGTATATTGACGCAAATCGAACGTTGACAGGCAGTTACCGTGGTCGCTGTCCTGTTGTCGGGAGGTTACTTTGGGCATGGGAACTCGCGGTTTCGGGCTTGATTGCGGCGGGGCAACTGGCTTTCCGCCTCTGCCATTCAGTACACTAGATTGCTTATGCCGGAGAATTCGTTCGACATTGTGAGCAAGATCGACCTCCAGGAGGTCTCCAACGCGATCCAGAACGCGTTGAAGGAAATCCACCAGCGCTTCGACTTGAAAGATTCGAAGAGCAACATCGAACTCGAGGGCAAGGACGCGATCGTCCTCAGCTCGATCGACGAGTACAAGCTGAAGGCGGTAAACGACGTCTTCCAGGCGAAGCTGGTCAAACGCGGCGTGCCGATGAAGGGCCTGCAGTACGGCGCCATCGAGTCCGCCGCCGGAAGCACCGTGCGGCAGAAGATCAGCCTGCAGCAGGGCATTCCGGTGGAGAAGGCGCGCGAGATCGTGAAGGCCATCAAGGATTCTAAGAAGAAGGTGCAGGCGTCGATCCAGGGCGACACCGTGCGCGTCAGCGGCAAGGACCGCGACTCGCTGCAGGAAATCATCGCGCTGGTCCGCGGCCGTGATTTCGGAATCGACATGCAGTTCACGAACTACAGAACGAATTAAGGCAGCGATCGGCAAACAGTTGAGCAGTCCAGCCGCCATCACGGTGAAAGAAGCCTTCGATCTGCTGCGCGACGATCTTGCCGCGATCGAGCGCGAGTTCGGGCGCGACACCGCGTCGAACGTCGCGGCCATCACCGAGATCGGCGAGCACCTGCGCGCGGGCGGCGGCAAACGCATCCGGCCGATGCTGTTGCTGCTGGCGACCAAACTCTTCAACTACTCGGGACGCGGCGCAATCCGGCTCGGTGCGGTGGTGGAGATCATCCACACAGCAACGCTGGTGCACGATGACATCATCGACGAAGCCGAGATCCGGCGCGGCCGTCCGTCCACGAACTCGCAGTGGGGCAATTCCAAGTGCGTGCTCGCCGGCGACTGGCTCTACATGCAGGCCTTCAAGATCGCCGTGCAGGAGCGCAACTTCCACGTCCTCGACCTGCTGATCGAACTCACGCAGAAGATGGTGGAGGGCGAGCTGCTCCAGATGGAGAAGCTCGGCCGCTGCATCTCGATGGAAGAGCACTTCGACCTGATCTACCGAAAGACCGCGTGCCTGTTTTCGGTCTCGACCGCGCTGGGCGGTGTGCTCGGCGGCGCGACCGAGGATCAGGAGAAGCGGCTCTCGCTATACGGCCGCAACCTCGGCATGGCTTTCCAGATCGTCGACGACGTGCTCGACCTCACCGCCAGCGAAGAGGTCCTGGGCAAGCCGGTGGCTTCCGATCTGCGCGAGGGCAAGGCGACGATGGCCGTGATCTACGCGCTGGATCGGTGCACGCCCGACGAACACAACCTCATCGAGAAAGTTCTGCGCGAGCGCGCCTTCAACGGTGTGACCCACCAGCACGTGCTCGCCGTCCTCGACCGTTACGACGCGGTGCAGTCCGCGCTGGCCGAGGCCTCGCGCTACGCCGAAGAAGCCCGGCAGGCGCTGGATCCCTTCCCTGACTGCGACGCCAAGCGCGCGCTCATGTCGATTCCCGACTACGTGGTCTCGCGCGAAAAATAGGCCGCAAGTTACGGCTGCTTCCAGCGTCTCTCTTTTATCCGAACTCGAATGCTATCCGAACTCGAATGCTGGAGGATTTTGTGCGTCGCTTCGTTTCCGTTCGTCGGCTGGCGGCGATCCTGATCGCGTGCTTCGTTGTGCCATTTGCCGGGGCGCAGTCACGAAGGCCGAAGCAGACGCCTACCGCGCCGCCCAAGGTTACGACCGAAGATGCCCAGCGATTCATCGGCGTGTGGACCGCCGAGTTCATGGAGACGACGTTCCTGCGCATCGACCTCAAGCTGGTGAACGGCGCGTTGAGCGGCACGATCGCCACCGGCAACATTCACACCGCCGAAGACGGGCGCCTGACCGACGTCAGCGAGGTCAAGGACGGCAAGGCAACGGCCTTGTTCGACGTCGCGATGCAGGACGGCAATACCGTCACGTTCAAGCGCCACGACGACGATGACGTCGACCAGATGCAGATGACCCTCACCGGCAACGGCACGGCGGAGCTGCGATTCGTGTTTCCGCCGGGCGAGAACGCGCCGAAGCTGCAAACCTTCCAGCTCACGCGGCGGATCGAGCGCTAGCGCTTCCGCGCGATACCGATGATCTCGAACTTCGCGCCGAAGAGCAGCGGTCCCGAGCCGAGAAACGCGCGCGCCGGCAGCGATCCGGTGAAGTACGTCCGGTAGATCGCGTTGAAGCGATCGAAGAGCGAGACGTCGGAGCAGAAGATCTGAACCTGAACCATGTCGTCCATCGCCAAACCCTCCGCCGCGAGCACCGCCTTGAATCCGTCGAGCATGAGGCGCGCTTCCTGTTCCGCGTCGGCCGGCGGCTTGCCCGTTGCCGGATCGAGGCCGATTCTCCCCGAGAGATAAACCGTGTCGCCATCGACGACGGCGTCGCTGAATGGCAGGTTGGGACGGCGGTTGGGCAGGTTGATGTAGCGGCGCTCGGTCGAATCGGATTTCAAATGAGTTCTCCGTGGGCAAAGCGCTTTACGCCATACGCTCTACGCTTTACGCTTGAAACGATTTAGCGTACGGCGTAAAGCGAAGGGCGTAAAGCGTGTCTTCTTCCAACGAAGTCGAAGTCAAATTCCGCGTCGGCGATGTGGCGCAACTCGAGCAGAAGCTGCGTGACTCGGGATTTCGCCATGTCACCCCGCGCACGCACGAGATGAACACGCTGTACGACGCGCCGGGCCATCCACTACGCGACCGCGGCGAGGTGCTGCGCATCCGCCGCTACGGCGATAAGTGGAAGCTCACCCACAAGTCCAAGGGGACCACGGGCCGCCACAAGTCGCGCCGCGAAATCGAAACCACCGTCGCGGACGGCGACAAACTGGCAGCGGTATTCGAAGCGCTCGGCTTCACTCCTTGCTTCCGCTACGAAAAGTACCGCGCCGAATGGAGCGACGACACGGGACACGTCGTGATCGACGAAACGCCGATCGGAAACCTGGCCGAGATCGAAGGTCCTCCCGAATGGATCGACGGCATCGCCGCGAAACTCGGCATCGCCCACGTGGACTACATCACCGACTCGTACGTCGCGCTGTTCTTCCAGTGGAAGAACGAGACTGGCAGCGCGGCGAAAGAAATGACCTTTGCGGCGGTCGAGAGACCCTGAGGGGTAGCTTTCAGGGATCGATCCCGTCGATCCCGAAATCTAAAGGACTTAGCGGCTCCGATCCCGGTGCCGATCCCGGTGAGCAATGTCAGATGTCAGAGTTCAGATTTCAGATTTAGCAGGCGGGGGGGTACCCCGGGATCGATCCCGTCGATCCCGAAATCTAAAGGACTTACAGGCGCCGATCCCGGTGCCACCCGGGGTGCCCCTCCCCACCGATCCCTGTGTCTAAAGGGCTTACACGATCGATCCCTGTCGATCCCAACGTATAGCGGCCTGCGCGATGCCGATCCCAACATCTTGTGATTGTCAAAGAACGCCACGGACATTCCCGATATGGGTGCCGGTCCTGGGAGAGTAATGCGTCAGCGGTGGAAATTCCGTGATGGCGGATACTCGTCGCCGTGCCCGGCGTCATTGACAGGAATGGGGCGTGGGAACGTTGCGATTACGAACGCAGGCAGTTGCGACGTCGGCTGGGTGACAAAGGGTCAATCCACCTGCGTATCCACAATCACACGCCCATGTGATTCGAGTCACCGCTTCCCTGCCCGCGCGGGCGCAGGCTATGGATGCGGCCCTTTCGGGCGGCGGGAGGTTCGGCCATGAAACAGGCAAAGTGGATTCTGGCGGCGCTGGCGGTCCTGGCACTAGTCACGGTGGCCCAGAAGCCGTCGGACGTGTACCGCGGGCTGACCTACGACAAGAACACGGAAGTGAAGATCAACGGCGAGATCACGCAGCTACAGGACTTCGATTGCCCCGTCAGTAAGGGCATGGGCAACCACGCCATCGTGAAGACCACCGAGGGCGAGATGGTGGTCCACACCGCTCCGGTGAAGTTCATGAAGGAATACGGGCTGGAACTGCAGCAGGGGTTGAAGGTGCAGATCGTCGGCTCAAAGCTGAAAGACTCGACGGGGCGCGACACCATCCTGGCGCGCGAGATCGTCGCCGACAACATCACCTATCGCTTCCGCGACGCTAACGGAAAGCCGAGCTGGTAAAGATTCTTCGCGACGTTCCTTCGCCACTCCCGCAGAAGGCGCAGCCTCGGCTGCGCCTTTTGTTAGTGCCCAAGAGAGGGATCGATGAGAAGAAAGAGCTCCCGCCATACGAGAAACTTGTATACTAATAATTCGTATGAACGTACAATAGCTTCTGCATCGAGTTCTGCAAGCTATGCTGATGTCCATTGGATCGGGCGATCACGGGATGAAATGCAGGCCTTCCCCGAGGGGCCTCGGCAGAACCTCGGATATGCTCTCTGGTTGATTCAGCAAGGGGAAGAACCACCTGACTATCGCCCCATGCCGAGTGTCGGGCCGGGCGTGATGGAATTGAGAGATGAAGACGACCGCGCGTGGTACAGGGTGATGTACGTGCGACGGATTGCCGGAGCGGTTCATGTCCTTCACTGTTTCGAGAAGAAGACGAAACGGACTCCGGTCAAAGATATCGACGTTGCACGTCAACGACTCTCCATCCTTGAGGAACGTTTGCGGAAGGAGCAAAGCAATGCGAAACGTCGCGCACGTGACGAAAGGTAGTGTTCTCAACGACCTCGGTTTCTCGCCGGAGACGCGGCTCGAGTTAACGCTGAAGGCTGAGTTACACCGGGGAATACTACGAATCGTGCGCAAGCAGAAGTATTCCGCGTCCGAACTCGAGCGGATTCTTGGACTTCGGCAGCCACGTGTCAGCGAGTTGATGCGCGGGAAGCTAAACCTGCTCAGCGTGAAGACGCTGCTGCGGTACGCCGACAACCTTGGTGCGTACGCGCGGGTGACCCTGAAGCAGAAGCGCGGGCGGGCCGCCTAGGCGCCGCAGCACTTCTTGTGCTTCTTCTGATCCGCAGGGGCAGGGACCGTAGCGCAGAAGGCGCAGCCTCGACTGCGCCTTTTGTTTTTGCAGAATGAAATGCTTCTGCCTCCGCGCTCGCAATGCGCCGTGATGCACTATGCTCCCTCTTCTTCCTCACTTTCATTTTTCGTTACAGGAGGGCGTGATGCGAAGACGGTGTCTTGTGTGCGGTGTGGCGATCCTGGCAATGTTCCTGTTCGGTTGCGCGCGGGCGACGCATCCGCCGGTCGTGAGCACGCCTGAGGCCGGCTCGCCGCTGGTGAAGGTCCTGCCGCAGTTCACGGCCGCCAACGTGCCGCCACGCGGCCCCAAGGAATCGGAGCCGCTGGAGCGCAACTGGCCGGATCCCACAAGCGCGCCTTCGCTGCCGGGCTCTGGATTGGCGCAGCATCCGATGCTCTATGCCGGTGAGGGCTACAACACGATGTTCCTGGTGAACGATGGCCGCGTCGTGTGGACCTACGCGACGGGCAAAGGCGGCGAGATCGACGACGTATGGATGTTGACCAACGGCCACATTCTTTATGCGCGCATGTCGTACGTGGAGGAGATCACGCCGGACAAGAAAGTGGTGTGGCATTACGACGCGCCGACGGGCACCGAGGTCCACACCTGCCAGCCGGTCGGGCTCGACAAGGTCATGCTGGTGCAGAACGGCTTGCCGCCGAAGCTGATGATCATCAACAAGCGCACCGGCAAGGTCGAAGTCGAACACGCGCTGCCGGCCGAGAGTACGACCGATCCGAAGACCGTGCATCCGCAGTTCCGCCGCGCGCGTGTGACCGGCACGGGCACATATCTGCTGCCCTTCCTCAAACTGAATAAGGTGGTCGAGTACGACCGCGATTTTCGCGAGGTATGGAGCTATGCAATCCCGAGTCCGTGGGCGGCGGTGCGGCTGCGCAATGGAAACACCCTGATCACCGACGAGCGCGACCGCCTTGTGCGCGAGGTGGATCGCAGCGGAAAGACGGTGTGGGAATTCACGCGCAACGACCTGCCGCAGGGCATCGTGTTCCACAACATCCAGACGTCCGATCGGCTCGACAATGGCGACACGGTCATCTTCAGCTCAACCGGTGGGAGCAAGCGCGAGGAGCGGCCGAACATCATCCAGGCGGTGGAGGTCACGCCGGATAAAAGGGTCGTGTGGGTGTTGCAGGACTGGAAAAACCTCGGTCCGGCGACGACAGCGCAGTTCCTCGACCAGCACGGTGTGCCGGAGCAGCCGGGAGCGGTGCAGCACTAGAGGCTGTTTCACCACCGAGCCACACAGAGCACCGGGAAAAGGAAAAACTCACCGCGGATTTATGCCGATCGACGCCGAAAACGCATCAGCGGCCTTCGAAGCGGATGGTGATGTTGTACTCGGCGGGATTCGGGTGGCCATTGCACACCGCCGGGGTGAAGGTCCACGTGCGGGCGATCTTGAGGGCCTCATCATTCAGGTCCGGGCGATCCGAGCGCTCGATCCAAGCCGACTGCACCGCACCGTCGGCGCCAATGAGCGCACGCACGACAATGTTCGTGACGGCACCGCCGTTTCCGGCCGGCTGCGGCATTGACTTGGCAAATGCGGGGCGCGCCGTGCGGCAAAGATTCGCGACTTCTCCGCCTTCCGGCGGCGCGAACAGCTCCGCGCCAGGTGGCGTGTCCAGCGGCTTGCGGGTGAGCTGCACGTCGTAGACGACGACGCCGTTACGATACTGCGTGATGTGGCCCGGCTCGCGCGCGCCGGCGAAGTCGAAGAAGCCGGCGTTCTCGAGTTCCATGTTGCCGGAGCGGTTGTAGACCTGGTCGCCGGTCTGCGCGTCGAAGCACATCTCGTTGTTCTCGGTGTCGGCGCCGCGAATGGTGTCGAACTCGACGCAGCGAGCGGCCACGCCTTTGCGCGTCGTTTGCCGGATATCGCGCACGACGTCGGTCTCGTCGAGATGCCAGAGCTGGATGGGGAGCAGTGCAAGCATTTCACGGATTTCCGGCGGCAGCGTGTGCTGCGGTCCCGAGTACGCGACGCGATCGCCGGTCAGGATGCGGGTCAGGTGAAAGTCGGCGAGAGTGAATTCCTCGCGGATGCGTCCTTGGCCGCCGAAGACGCGGCGGTACGTTCCGTCATGCGTTGTGCCGTCGGCACTGCGGGCACGAAACGTGACGTTCATCTCGTTGACGACGGGGTTGCTGTTGGCCGGCGTGCTGACCTCTCGCGCGCGCTCCACGAGTTCAAAGGCGCGGGCGCGAAGTTGGACGTCTTCGGCGTGGGAAGCGGAGACGAGCAGGAGTACAACGGCGACGGCGCGCATGAAAGGCCCCCGGTTCGGCGACAACGTGCGCGCCGGCAAGAGCGGGATTGTAACCCGAAAGCGGGTACGGCTGCGGGCCTTAGGGACCTGCGTTTTCGGCCGCCAGTGCCCACGCCTTCCGGCCTGGGCTGACCACATGCCGGCCCTACAGGCCTAGTCGATGGTCCAATGGGGCACCCTCAGAATTTTTCCGGTCAGGCGCCGCAGCACTTCTTGTACTTCTTGCCCGAGCCGCAAGGGCAGGGATCGTTGCGGCCGACCTTGTCGGCGGAGACGCGACGCTGGACGGGAGCCATGTCGCCGGATCCGGCCATGCGCGCCTGTTCCAGTTCCTTCTTCTTCTTGCGCGCGAACTCGGCTTCGATCTCGTCGATGGTGGTCTGGGCGCGGCGGGTGGCCCTTGCGGCGTCACCGCTACCATTGCCGCCGCCCGGCTTCGGCGTCACGGGCACTCCCGTATTTCCCTCGGCTTCCGGCCCGCCTAGTTCGTCGTTCCCGCGACGGCCTGCCATGGGCGCACTTCCCTCGATCACCTGCATCAGGTAGAGGTACCGGACCGTCTCTTCCTGGAAGCGCGCCATCATGGCTTCGAACATGTCGAAGGATTCGCGCTTGTACTCGACCAGCGGATCGTGCTGGGCGTAGCCGCGGAGCCCAATGCCTTCCTTGAGGTGGTCCATCGAGAGCAGGTGGTCTTTCCACTGCTGGTCGAGGACGCTGAGCATGATCATGCGCTCGTGATAGCGCATCTGGTCGGGGCCGATGAGCGTCTCTTTCGACTCGTAACGCTCCTTGAGCTTGTTGAAGATGGCGTCGCCGAGTTCCTGGCGATTGAGTTCCTCGGCCTTTATGCCTTCGGCGGCGACGTCCACGCCGAAGCGGGTGAAGAGCTGGTTCTTCAGGCCGGAGATGTTCCAGTCATCCTGGTGCTTGTTGGCCGGGGCGTACTCGTCCATCAACTCGGAGAGGATGCCGGCGACATAATCTTCGAGGATGAGTTCCTTCTGATCGACGCCTTCGAGCAATTGACGGCGGAGGCCGTACACCGCCTCGCGCTGCTTGTTCATGACGTCGTCGTACTCGAGCAGGTGTTTGCGGGCTTCGAAGTTCTGGCCTTCGACCGCCTCCTGCGCCTTCTCCACGCGCCGCGAGATCATCTTCGACTCGATCGGCATGCCCTCTTCCATGCCCAGCTTCTGGAGGAGCGTGGAGATCCACTCCTTCATGAAGATGCGCATCAGGTCATCTTCGAGCGAGAGGTAGAAGCGCGAAGCGCCGGGATCGCCCTGGCGTCCGGCGCGGCCGCGCAACTGGTTGTCGATACGGCGCGCCTCGTGGCGCTCGGTGCCGAGAATGAACAGGCCGCCAAGCCGCACCACTTCATCGTGCTCGGCGCCGGTCTCGGCTTCGTACTTTTCCAGCAGTTCCTTCCAGACGTCGGCGTTGATCTCGAACTCGGCGCCCTGGTAGTAGAGCAGGATCTTGTCGGCGCTGGAGACCTTGGCGACTTCGCCCGCGGCGGCGCGGATGGCCTGCATCTTGCCCTTCTTGAAGGCTTCCTGCTTGGCCATGAACTCGGCGTTGCCGCCGAGCAGAATGTCGGTTCCGCGGCCGGCCATGTTGGTGGCGATGGTCACCACGCCCTTGCGTCCGGCCTGGGCCACGATCTCGGCTTCGCGCTCGTGGTATTTCGCGTTGAGGACCACGTGCTTGACGCCGCGCTTCTTCAGCTGGTCTGAAATCTTCTCCGACTTCTCGATCGACGTGGTGCCCACCAGCACCGGCTGGCCCGTCGCCTCGATCTTCTCGATCTCGTCCGCCACGGCGTTGTACTTCTCTTTTTCCGTGCGGTAAACGACGTCGGGGTTCTCCACGCGCAGCAGTTTCCGGTTGGTCGGAATGACCATCACTTCCAGCTTGTAGACCTTGTCGAATTCGGCCGCTTCGGTGTCCGCCGTGCCGGTCATGCCGGCGAGCTTCTTGTACATGCGGAAGTAGTTCTGGAAGGTGATGGTGGCGAGCGTCTGGTTCTCGCGCTCGATCTTGACGCCTTCCTTGGCTTCGATCGCCTGGTGCAGCCCGTCGGACCAGCGGCGGCCGGGCATGAGGCGGCCGGTGAACTCGTCAACGATGATGACTTCGCCGTCCTTCACCACGTACTCGACGTCGCGGCGATAGAGTGCGTGCGCCTTGACCGCGGTCTCGACGTGGTGCTTGATGTCCCAGTTCTCGGGATCCGCGACGTTGCCGATGCCCAGCAACTGCTCAACCTTTTCCCATCCCGCCTCGGTCACCGTGGTGGTGCGGTGCTTTTCGTCGACGGTAAAGTCGCCGGTGTAGGTCTTGGCTTCGCCGGGGGCGTTCTCGATCTCCTCGCCCTTGACCAGCTTGGGAATGACGCGATCGACGCGATAGTACTTATCGGTAGATTCCTCCGACGCGCCGGAAATGATCAGCGGCGTGCGGGCTTCGTCGATGAGGATGGAGTCCACTTCGTCGACGATGCCGAAGTTGTGCCCTCGCTGGACGCAGTCCCTGAGGTCGAACTTCATGTTGTCGCGCAGGTAGTCGAAGCCGAACTCGTTGTTGGTGCCGTAGGTGATGTCGGCGCCATAGGCGGCGCGGCGCTCCGCGTCATCGAGGTCATGAACGATGACACCCACGCTCAACCCGAGGAAGCGGTAGAGCTTGCCCATCCACTCCGAGTCGCGCTTGGCGAGGTAGTCATTGACCGTGACCACGTGCACGCCGCGCCCGGTGAGCGCGTTGAGATAAACCGGAAGGGTAGCGACCAGCGTTTTACCTTCGCCGGTCTTCATCTCGGCGATCTTGCCCTGATGCAGCACCATGCCGCCGATCAACTGCACGTCGAAGTGCCGCATGTTGAGGACGCGGCGCCCGGCCTCGCGGACTACGGCGAAGGCTTCGGGGAGGATCTCGTCGAGGACTTCATTTTCGGCCTGGCGGCGCTCGTCATCGAGCGTCTTGATCTTGCCCTGGTCGGCGCGCTCGGCATTCTCTTCCTCGATGGCGGCGGCCCGCTCCGCGAAATGCGCGGTGCGGTCGGTGATGCGCTTGCGGAATTCGTCGGTCTTGGCGCGGAGCTGCTCGTCGCTCAGCGCCTTCATGGCCGGCTCCAGCGCGCCAATCTGCTGGACCAGCGGCTGCATGCGCTTCACTTCGCGCTCGTTCTTGGTCCCAAAAACCTTGGAAAGGACGCTCAAAATGCCCTCTAATCAAACGGATAGGACGGCGGGGTCTCGCCGCTTAAAAAGCGTAACACACCGTGTGGTTTGGATGCTGTGGGCTGGCGCTGGTCGCAATTTGCTGAAAGGCCCGGGGTTCTGACGCAGAGACGCGGAGACGCAGAGGTCTCATTTCTTGTTTCTCCGTGTCTCTGCGTCTCTATGTCAAGGCCCCGGTTCTTCGGGTTTACTAAGCTGCGCGGCGCCGCGAACTCCGGCCAGAGCGCTTGCCGCGGCCGGTTTCGACTTCGTGCCCGATCTGTTCCGGCTTGATCTTCTTGCTGAGCTGCTCCAACTTGCGCAGCGTCTGCTGCTCTTCTTTCAGGTTCTGGGTGAGGAGCTTAACGGCCTGGGTGTGCTTCATCTGGCGCGCGAGCTGGATGAGCGACTCATACGCGCTGATCTCGTAGCGCTCCACCTTGATCCCGGCGCCTACATTGAAGACGTCGATGAGATCGGGTGACGGGCTTTCCCCCTGGAACATGTCGTGCTCTTCCTTCAGTCCGTCGATGCCGGCGCAATGGTTCTGCTTGGGCTCTTCGCCGACGGATTCGAACGCCTTGCGGATGCGCTCCGCCTGCTTTTGTGTCTGCTGCCGATGCTGTTCGAAGGCCTTCCGCGCCTCCGGCCGGTTGGATTCGTTCGCCTGCGTCTCGAGAATGTCGACCAACTTTTGCTCGGCGTCGAGCATGTCGCTCATCTCGTGGAGAAAGAACTCATGAGCTGTCTGCATACTGCGTCTCCTGGAAGGTCGCCGCACCGACGGCGGCGAGCGTCGTTTTCCGAAATTGAGATGCAAGAGGGGCGGGCATCGGCGTACCTAACAGGGACATCTACCCGGGGCAGGTGGAACTCTGATTAGGGACTGTTGCTAACGATTCGGAGTCTCAGCCGTTTGTTGATATGGCGCGAAACAGGCTATAAATGAGCTTCCCTGGTGAGCAGAGGATGACCCGATCTGCCATTTCGGCTGTGGTAGCGCTCGCGTTGGCGATGGCGGTCCCCGCCGTCGCGCAGAAGCGCCACTACGCGCCGACGCGTCCGGCGGATTCCGCGGTGGCGGAGCCGGAAACGATCGAGCCCGTGCCGGCGAAGAGCGAGGTCGTCATTCCCGGTAACGGCATCGACTACCACGGCGGACTGGTCATGACGCCGACCAGCGGCGACGGCATCGTCAACCTCTATTTCATCTGGTATGGAAACTGGACGAACGGCCCACGCGCGTCCGACAGCCAGTACACCCGCGACCTGATGTCGGCGCTGTTCAGCAGCACCGGCCTCAATAACTCCGCGTACGAGAAGATCAACCAGAGCTACGGCGACGGGAAAAACAACGTCACCGGCAGCATGGTGCTCATCAAGCAGACGGCCGACAACTATTCGCGTGGCAAGATCCTGCGCGATTCCGACGTGGAGAAGGTCGTTGCCAACGCCATCACCACCGGCGCGCTGCCCAACGACAGCCACGGGCTCTACTTCGTCTTGAGCTCATCCGACGTGGCGGAGACATCGGGCTTCTGCGTGAAATATTGCGGCTGGCATTCGAGTGCCAACCTTGGCGGGCTGGACATCAAGCTCGGGTTTGTGGGCAATCCCGATCGCTGCCCAAGCCTGTGCGAGGCGCAGACCACCAGTCCCAATGGGAACAGCGGCGCCGACGGCATGGCGTCGGTGCTCGCGCATGAGACCCAGGAGTCGGTCAACGACCCCGACGGCAATGCCTGGTACGACGCCGACGGCAACGAAAGTTCCGACAAGTGCGCCTGGAAGTTCGGCCCCACCCAGACCACCTCGGACGGCGCCCGTTACAACCTGACCCTGGCGAACTACCACTGGCTCATCCAGTTGAACTGGCTCAATTCCTACGATCCTGCCACCGGCCAGCGCGGCGGCTGCGCGCTCAACGCCGGCGGACCCTTCTACCAGCGCTAATCTCGGCCTTCCCCGAAAAGCCCTGCCTGGAGCGGCTTTTCCGCTAGGTCGGGAGCCGCAACTTCGCACAGAATTTTCACCTTAGGTACCACTTAGTTAATGACAAGTAGTACTAACCCGGGGTATGTTGCTGCTGCTTTCTTGATCGACATGTCGCCGCTTCGGGGCGGCATGGTCCTTGGTAACTGGAGTTGTTACTCCTGTTATCGTGACATTCACCTTGATTCCGGCTATCGTACCGGGACGATTCAGAAGGGGTGAGGCTGCTCTACGCGGTGTTCGCCACCCCATCGAGCAGTCTGGAGGGAACAATGAAGAAGTGGATTTCCGCGGTTGCGGTTGTGGCGGTGATCGGCGTAATCGCACTGAGTGCGCAGGACCCGCAACATCCTGAACCGCCCGCGCTTGGATTGCAGTGGGAACGCGGCTTCGCGCATGCCGCGCGCACCGGCGGCTCGTCGAACCTGCTCTACCACAACGGTCCGATCGTCAGCACTCCGACGGTGCAGGCTATCTACTGGGGAACGAACTGGTCGAACTCCTCGTTCACCGCTGATAAGCAGACCGGGTTGGCTTCGTTCTACAACGGCTGGAAGGGCTCCAGCTATGCCAACACGAACACCGAATACAACGACAGCACCGGCGCGTTCGTGACCACGGGCATGACCAATCTCAACGCGATTGTGGACACCAGCGCAGCCAAGAGTGGCAACAATACCTCCGCCATTCTTGCGGAAGTCTGCAAGGTCGTAACGAATCCGCAGGCCGGCGCCTACTACCCGGTCTATACCGACCTGAAGCGCGCGGGCAATTTCTGCGCTTATCACAGCTGGGGATCCTGCGGCGGCACGCCTATCCAGTTCGGCTTCTTCTGGAACCTCGATGGCGACGCGGGCTGCGATCCGCAGAGCGACGTCACCACGGAAACCCAGGGACTGGCTGCCCTGGCGAACGTGAGCGCGCACGAACTTTCGGAGATGCTCACCGACCCGAACGGCAACGCGTGGTATGACGCGTCCGGCGCCGAGAACGGCGACAAGTGCGCATGGAAGTTCAAGAACGACGTGTCGTTCACGAACAGCACTACCTGGAAGCTCCAGATGGAGTGGTCCAACGCCGCCAACGGCTGCATCCAGAGCAAGTAAACCCGACACCGCACACCTGACCGCCTGCCTTCGGGCAGGCGGTTTTCTTTTCAGCTACACTTCCCTTTTCCCATGGCCAACTTCTATAGCCGCTTTGTGAGCGCCGCCGACCGCTGGCCGCATGGCATCGTCATCGAGGTGCAGCGCCAGTCGGGCGAGGTGGAGCGCCACACCTACCGCCAGCTCCGCGAGATGGCGGAAGCGGTAGCGGTATGGCTGAAACAAAGTGGCGTGCCGCGCGGCGCGCGCTGCGCGGTGCTGGCGTCCAACAGCCCGCGATGGGTGGTGTGCTACCTGGGCGCGCTGGCCGCGGGATGTGTCGGCGTGCCGCTCGACACCGCGTTCAAGCCGGAACAAGTGCGCAAGCTGCTGCTCGACAGCGGCGCTTCGGTACTTTTCGCCGATACCAAGCACCTGCCGATCGCGCAAGAAGCGGCGAATGACCTCGACGTCCGCATCGTCCAGATGGACTCGCAGTCTTCCGCACAGGATCCGGGCTCGCGACTGCAATCGCTGCGTACCGCCGAGACGCAAACGCGCAGTGCGGTCCGGCTCGATGTCATCTTCGCCGTCGCGCAACATCAGTTCGCCGCCATCGACGTGCCGGACTCCGAGATCGCGGTGATTCTGTACACCTCCGGAACAACCAGCGATCCCAAGGGCGTGATGCTGACCCACGCCAATCTTCAGGCCGAGATGGATTCCGTGTTCAGCCTGATCCACATCAGCCAGGACGATGTGATCCTCGGCATTCTTCCTCTCTTCCATGCGCTGGCACAGATGGCGAACCTGCTGCTGCCGTTCGCTGCCGGGACGCGCGTCGTTTACCTGGAGACGCTGAACACCACCGAGCTGATGCGCGCGCTGGTGGAGCGCGATGTGACCGTGTTCTGCTGCGTGCCGCAATTCTTCTACCTGATCCACGACCGGATCATGCGCGACATCGAAGCCAAGGGCGGCAGCGCCGCGAAGGGCGCGTTCCGCGCCGTGCTTCGACTCTGCCTGGTGGCGCGCAAGGTCGGCTGGAACCTGGGCAAGCTCCTCTTCCGCCGCATCCACAACATGCTCGGCCCGCGTATGCGATATCTGGTGACCGGCGGCTCGCGCTTCGATCCGGAGATCGCGCACGACCTCTACGCGCTCGGCTTCGACATCCTGCAGGCGTACGGGCTCACGGAAACTTCCGGCGGTGCGTTTGTCACCCCGCCCGACGAAAACGCGCTTGGCTCGGTCGGCAAGCCGCTCGAGGGCGTCGCAGTCCAGATCCTCGACCCCGAACCTCAGCCGGAATCGCCGCCCGTCGGCGAGATCGCGATTCGCGGCGGGATCGTGATGAAGGGCTACTACAACCGTCCCGACGCCACCGCCGAAGTCCTGCACGATGGATGGCTTCGCACCGGTGATCTCGGTTATCTCGATCCGCGGGGAAACCTGTTCATCACCGGGCGCAAGAAGGACGTCATCGTCCTCAGCAACGGCAAGAACATTTACCCGGAAGAAATCGAAGCGCACTACGAGAAGTCGCCGTTCATCAAGGAAATCTGCGTGCTGGGCCTGGAAAGCGCGCCGGGTGAGCCGTTTGCCGAGAGACTGCACGGCATCGTGGTGCCCGACCTCGAAACCTTGCGCGCGCGCAAGATCGTAAACGTGAACGAGGTTATCCGCTTCGACGTGGACACGATTTCCGCCGAGCTTCCCGCCACCAAGCGGATTCTCAGCTACGACATCTGGCAGACCGAACTTCCGCGCACCACCACGCGCAAGCTCAAGCGATTCGAAATCCGCAAGCTGGTGGAGCAGCATCACGACGACGCGCAAAGCCCGGCGTCGTCGGCGCGCTCCATCTCCGAGCGCGATGCCGAATGGATGGAGCAGCCCGACGTCAGCCGTGCGCTGGAAGTCGCGCGCGCCGCCAGCAAGCTGAAGAAGGACGTCCATCCCGACGACAGCCTCGAACTCGACCTCGGCCTTGATTCCATGGAGCGGGTGGAGTTGCTGGTCCAGATGGAAGAAGCCCTGAACGCACACGTGTCCGATTCGGTCGCCTCCGAGGTCTATACCGTTCGGGAGCTGGTGGAAGCGGTGCGCGCCGCCACCGGCAAGTCGCGCAGCGATTCGGTCGGATGGGACGCGCTACTCAGCGAACCGCCCGCGGAAGACGACCTCCGCGTCTTCGCCGGCAGCAAGCGGCTCGTCGCCACCTGCTTCTTTCTCTTCGGACGCATCGCCCAGCTCGTAGCCCGGGATCTGTTCAGCCTGCGCGTGACCGGAATCGAAAAGCTGCCGCGCGACCGGCCGTTCATCCTCTCGCCGAACCACCAGAGCTTTCTCGATCCGCCGGTGTTCATCAGCGTGCTGCCGTGGCACGTGCTCAGGCGTTTCTTCACCGTGGGAACGAGCGAGATCTTCGGTTCCGGGCCGCTTTTGTGGCTGGCGCGCAAGGTGCGGCTCTTCCCGGTCGATCCCGACCGCTTCCTCGTGCCGGCGATGCGCATCGGCGCCCACGGCCTGCGGCAAGGGCTGGTGCTCGTGCTGTATCCGGAAGGCGAGCGCAGCATCGACGGCGCGCCTAAGACCTTCAAGAAGGGCGCGGCCATTCTTGCCACCCATCTGCATGTGCCGATCTATCCCGTGTCGCTGGACGGCTTCTTCGACGCGATGCCGCGCGGCAAGGGATTCCAGCGCTTCGCGCCGTTGCGCATCTCGATCGGCGATCCCGTGCTCCCGCCCGACAGCGTCACCGAACCCGAGCGCCAATACGCAGAGCTCACCGCCGAGCTCCGGCGCCGCATCGTCGCGATGTGGGAGCAGCAGGAAGCGGAGCTGAACCGTCGCAACCCCAAGCGCCTCGCCGCTCATTAACTCGACGTTGACGGCGATTCGATCCATTCTGCGATAGCATTACGTCTGCAACTTGGAGGCGAAATGGCGTTCTCCTATCGGTAACGCCGTGGAGACCTGGCATGCGACACGTCGCACTGATGCTCATCGCGGTTTCGATCGCCTCCGCACAGGGGTGGCAGCGTCCGGGACAGGGACGCGCCGTAGCTCGCGACAACGTCGCTGTCGAAGGTCCGAGCGCCGATTCCCTGCTGCACCTCGTCGACGAGGACGCGCAGCAGCTCTCGGCAACCGATCGCGCCGCCGTGCTCGCGCAGGCCGTTTCGCTTGCCCAACGAGTTGATTCCAGACTTGCCGTGCCGTGGACCGAGGAGCTGTTCAGCCTCGCGCCGCAGATATCGGAAGACCGCCGTCCGACGCTCGAAATGCAGGCGGTGATGGCGGTGGCGAATGCCGACATCGAAGCCGCGCTGCGGTTCATCGAGCGCATGGATGCGCCAAGCAAGACGATGCTCGACGGCGGCAGCGATCCGCGCGTGCCGGCCGCCGACATCGTGTTCTCCATGTACTACGGACGCCGGCGCGGATTACGTGTGCGCAGGGATGCCACCGAAGAAGATGATGCCGGCCAGGACGTAACGCCCGACGCGCGCGAGAAGGCGGATCGCGTGAAGAAGCTCGACCGCATGCGGACCATTGCCGCACAGCTCGGGGCCACAGGTGTCTACCCGTACGCGGCATTCTCCGCGGTCACGACCGCGCAGCAGGACCCGGGAGTGAAAGAAGCGCTCTTCGGCGAACTGCTCAGCGCCTTCCGTACCAGTCCCGGACGCTATGCAGACATTACCGAGTTCACCCGCATGTTGATGATGGAACGCGCCGGCGCTCCTCCGGCGATGTACCGCGAAGCGCTGACCATGGCCGTGGCCGCCATCGACCGCATTCCGCCGGACTCGCTCCCTACCATGAACTTCTCGTTCCGCGGTCAGGCGTCGAGCGGCCAGTTGAACAATGCGGCTTCCATTCAGCTCATGCGCCTTATCCCGCTGATCAAGGACGTCGATCCTGCATTGGCGGAGCAGGTGCTGGCCGCGCATAAGGACGTGGCGCAAACCCAGCAGCCGCAGCCGGGATCGGTCGTGACCACGTTCGCGTCAGGTGCAGGGACGTCGCGCCCCAATCGCAGCCCGGCTTACCAGGTTGGATATGCGACGGGCGTTGGCCAGGCCGCCGGCGGGGATGCCGCCAGGAGTTATCTTGGCCAGATCACCGATCCGGCAGTCCGTGCCGCTGCGAGCGCCTCGGTTGCCGCCGGAGTCGCACAACAGAATCCGCAGGAGGCCGCGTCGTTCATGAGCCAGGCTTCGCAGGGACTCTCCGGGCTCGACGATCCGGCATCGCAGCTGATGGTGATCGCTCCGCTGGCACAGGCCGCATTCGAGACCGGCGACCTGCGGAGCGCCGCAGCGTACTCGGAGCGTGGCTTCCGCCTCGGCGAAGACGTGGTTCGCGCCGACTACGACGCCAATCCCGACAAGCCGATGATGTCGCTGAAAGGCGTCTCGTACCTGTCACAGTTGGTGACCACCGGGATGCGCGTCGATCCCACCGGCACCGTGAGCCGCGTGCAGGGCATCCGGTATCCGCTGCTGCGCGCGAACCTGCTGCTCACGGCGGCGAACGCGGCGGCGTCGAGAGCGAGTTTTCGCGGCTCGCCCGCGCGTGCCGTCGATTCCTCGGTGAACGACTATGTTCGGCGTACGTTGAATAGCAACAGAGCGCCGGCCGCCCCGCGACCTCCCCAGGAGTAAATCATTTCGCCTTCGGGTGGGTACGGTCGTAGACCTCGAGCATGTGCTTGACGGAGAGCTGCGTGTAACGCTGTGTGGTCGCCAACCGCTCGTGTCCGAGCATCTCCTGGATGGCGCGCAGATCCGCTCCCTCTTCCAGCATGTGCGTGCCGAAGGCGTGGCGGAGCGTGTGCGGATGGACTTCCGGCGAAAGTCCCTGCTGAATGGCGATGCGTTTGACGATGCGTCCCACGCTGCGCGTGGTCAGGCGTCCGCCGAAGCGATTGACGAGCAGCGCAGGCGACGAGCGCTTGCGCTGAGTGAGAAGCTGCTGGCGCGCGGGCATGTATCGCTCCATGGCTTCGCGCGCGGTTCCACCGAACGGCACGTAGCGCTGCTTCTTCCCTTTGCCGTGAACGAGGATGGCTTCGTTCGGCCAGCTCACGTGGCTGATGTCCAGCCCGACCAGCTCGGAGTTGCGCAGCCCGCAGCCGTAGAGCAGCTCGAGGATCAACCGGTCGCGCTCGGGGAATGACGCTTCTTCGGGCGTCGGCGCATCGAGAACCGTGTTCATCTCCTCGATGATCGGGACGCGCGGCAACTGTTTCGGCAGACGCGGCGTGGAGACGAGCGCTGCCGGATTCTGCTCCACCATGCCTTCCCGCGCCATCCAGCGGAACCACGAGCGCAGCGCCGCCAGCGATCGCGCCACACTGGTCTTGCCCAGCCCGCGTTCGTAGAGATGCGCGAGAAACGCGCGGATGCGCATGTGGTCGATGGCGCGCAGATCCGCGGCCGCCGCAAACTCCGAGAATTGCGCAAGATCCTTGGTGTAGGCAAGGACCGTGTTCGGCGACGCGTTGCGCTCCCGTAAGGACTGGAGGAAATCTTCGATCGTCCGTTCCAGCTTCGTTTTCTTCATGCAGTCTCGCTCGCGTTAGCGATGGCAAATGGCAAAAGGCAAATGGCAAAAATCCCGCTGCAGGCGTTCACATTTGCCATCTGACATCTGCCATTCTTTTCTCCGCGCATGCATATCTCCACATGAGATCTATTTCTTCTTCGCCCTTGGATGGTGTTGCGCGTACACGTTTTTCAATCGGTCGAGCGCGACGTGCGTATAGACCTGCGTGGTCGAGATGTCGGCGTGGCCGAGAATGGTCTGGACTGTGCGCAGATCGGCGCCGCGCTCCACCATGTGGGTGGCGCAACTGTGACGCAGCATGTGCGGGCTGGCGCCGCGTCCGGTGCCAATGCCGGCAGCGTGGGCGATTTGCCAGACGCGTTCGCGCGAGATGCGCTTGGCTCCGCGCGCGACGAACAGCAGCGGCGATGTCTTGTTCTTGCAAAGGGCCGGACGCGCTTCCGCCAGGTAGCTGCGCAGTGCGTGGATCGCCTCGGCGCCCAGCGGGACGATGCGTTCTTTGTCCCCCTTGCCGCGGACGAGCATGTAACCGAGATCGAGCTTCAGGTCTTCCATGCGCGCTCCGGTGAGTTCCGACACGCGCAGACCGCCCGCGTACAGCACGGCGAGCATGGTGCGATCCCGAGTGGCAAGCGCCTGCGCGTAGGCGCCATCGTTGCGCGGTTGCGGCGCCGCGACCATGGCGTCGACTTCCGCGACCGCCAGCGACTTGGGAAGGATCTTCCACTGTCGCGGCGTCTCGATGTTCAGCGTGGGATCGTGCTCGATGTGCCGGTCGATCATGAGGAACTTGTAGAAGTGCCGTAGCGCCGAGAGCTTGCGAGCGGCCGAGCGGCCGACGTCGGTGGTGCCGCGCAGATAGTGTCCGAGGAACTCGCGCACATCTTCGCGCCGCGCGTTCAGCAGGTTGCGGCGACGCGTCGCGCAGAATTCGGCAAACTGCGCCAGGTCGCGCCCGTAAGCCTCGAGCGTCAGGCGCGCGAGTCCCTTCTCCACCTTGATGTATCCGAGGAAGAGATCGAGGACGCGCTGGTCGTTTGGACGAAGAGCTTGCTTCTCCTGCTGCACGGAGACCATGGTGAAACGTTATCGGACGTTGGGGAATAGCAGCCATGGTTCGCGCAGAACCCTTACCTCAGGGGCTAGAGCCGCAGATTCTCCTGAGGTAACGGCACGGCTGAAGCCGTGCCCCCCGAAAGACAGGGCGTTTGCTCGGCATCTCCATCCCACAGCATCAGTAAAAGGGAGATTGCAAAATTATGTGCGAAGCGCTTTCAGTAGCTCTTCCGCGTAGAGCGCGCCGTCGGGCGATTCCTCGTGCTTGAAGAAGCCGAAGACGTCGCGGCCGGCGTCGGCGTGCGCGGCCACGCGCTTATGCAGAGCCTTGCGCTCGGCGGGCGAGTACTCACCCATGCGGAAGCGGTAATAGACGAAGTCGGCGGTTGCGACCTCGGGGATGGTCAGCTTCTCTGCTTCCGCGATACAGAGCGCGATGTTGTGCTTGCGGAGCCGGTCGTACACCGGATCAGCGAGCCAGGACTCGTGACGGAACTCCATGGCGAAGCGGCAGCTCTTCCCTTTCGGGAGCACGGCGAAGAAGCTTTCGAGCAGCGCGAGATCGCATTTCAGGTTCGGTGGAAGCTGGAAAAGGATCGGGCCCAGCCGCGCACCCAGCGGCGAGATCGCGCCCAGGAACCGCTTCACGGGCTCTTCGACGTCCTTCAGCCGCTTGATGTGGGTGATGAACTGGTTCGCCTTGGCAGCGAAGCGGAAGGTGTCGGGCGTGGCTTCGATCCACTTCACCAGCGTCGATTCCTTCGGGTGCTGGCGAAAGGTGTAATTCACCTCGACCGAATTCAGCCGCGTGGCGTAGTGCTCGAGAAACTTGGCGCTCGCGAGTTTCTGCGGGTAGAAACCGGGCTTCCATTGCGGGTAGGCCCATCCGGAGGTGCCGGCGTAAATCATTTCAGATTTGTGATTTCAGATTTCAGATTTCACGACCCGACGCGCAAAACAGTGTAGAGCAAATCTGAAGTCTGAAATTTGAAATCTGAAATCGTTCTACCCGTGTCCGCGCTTGCGCGACAGCTCTTTCGGCGGCTGGCGTGAGGGGTCCCGCGAATCGGGCGCGGGTGTTTTGGCGCCTTGGAAAAGGCCTTTCGCGGTTGCGGCTTCAACCGCGGCCTCGAGCTTTTCCAGCTTGGGCAGCTTCTGCTTGAGTTCAAGCACGGGCGCGAACAGGTCTCCGGAATCTTCGACGCGTTTGAGCACGTCCTCGGACTGGAAGACGAGCAGCGACGCGTCGCCCTTCTTGCGGCACTTCTCGACCTCGTCCCACTCGACGGGCGTCGAAGCAGTCGGCGCCTCTTTTGCGCGCAGCGAATAGACGCAGACGGTGGTCTTGTAGTCGTCGTTCTGGCTCCAGTCGACGAACACCTTGCCGGTGCGCAGCGCCTTCTTCATGTCGGAGACAACGAAGTCGGGGCGCTGTTTTTCGAGCAGACGGGCGACAGCCTTCGCGAACGGCTTGGTGTCATCGTAGGTGACAGGCGAATTCAACGGGCAATAGATCTGGAGGCCCTTCGAGCCCGAGGTCTTGGCGAAGGTCTTCAGCTTGAGCGCGGCGAAGATGTCGCGTATCCAGAGGCCGACCTGGCAGCACTCGACGATGTTCGCCGGCGCGCCGGGATCCAAGTCAAAGACCAGCATGGTGGGCTGCTGCATCTTCTGCGCGCGCGAGAGCGACGTGTGCAACTCGATGTCGGCCAGGTTGCCGAGCCAGACGAGCGTGGCCAGGTCGTGAACCGTGCAATAGTCCATCCAGCGGTTGTTGCCCTCGCTCCAGATCTTGGCGGTCTTGACCCACTCGGGCCGGTGCGTGGGGCAGTTCTTCTCGTAGAAATGAAATCCGGTCACGCCGTTGGGATAGCGCTTGAGCGTCAGCGGGCGGTCCTTGAGGTGCGGCAGCAGGACGGGCGCGATGCGCACGTAGTAGTCGATCAGTTGTCCCTTGGTGAAGCCGGTATCCGGATAGAGAACCTTGTCGAGGTTGGAGAGCGTCAGGTGCTTGCCGCCGACGTCGACTTCATTCTTTGTGCCGCGCGCCACGCGATCCTCCCGCAGGATTAGATGCCTCGGGATGTCCCGCGTGGCTCCAATTAAAGCCGCACTGCCACAACACCGCGGCAGGCTCCGCCATCCAACGGGTGTGCCTGAAACCGATGCTAAACCGCTGCCGGTAAGCAGTTCCGAGCGTCCACAGTTCCCTGGGGAACAGAAACAGCTGTTCCGCGAGGTGCTGGAGGGAATGAACGCCTCGGGTGTCCCTTACGTGGTATCGGGTGCGTTCGCGTTGCAGGCGCACACCGGGATCTGGCGCGACACCAAGGACCTCGATCTTTTTCTCGAGCAGCGCCATGTGGGCGCCGCGCTGCAATCGCTCCGCGATGACGGATTTGAGTGCGAAGTGTGCGATCCGGTCTGGCTGGCAAAGGCGCACCGCGGCGACTTCTTCGTGGACCTGATTACGGGCATGAGCAACGGCGTAATCTCGGTGGACGCATCGTGGATCGAGCGAGCGATCGACCGCCCGGTGATGGGCGTGCCTTCACAGGTGCTGGGCGCGGAGGAACTCATCGCGTCCAAGCTGTTCGTGACGCGCCGCGAGCGCTTCGACGGCGCCGACATCTGCCACGTGATTCACGGAACGCGCGGCGAGTTCGATTGGCAGCGGCTGCTCGGCATCGTGGGCGAGCACTGGGAGGTGCTGCTCTGGTCGCTGATCCTGTTTCATTACATTTATCCCGCGCACGGGAATTATGTGCCGTCGGCGATTTGGGATGACCTGCTCGGCCGCTTCCAGCGCGAGCTTCGCGACGGCAGCACGGCGCCCTTCCGCGGCAGCCTGATCGACGAAAACATGTTCGCCATCGACGTCAAGGAATGGGGATTTGCAGACGAGTTGAAGCGTTACCGCGATCGCCGTTTGGAGAACGCCGCCCAGTGCGACCCGGAGTGCGAGCCGGCAGCGTAACTGAAGAACAAAGACTTACCGCGGATTTACGCGGATCAACACGTATCAGGAACCGAATAAGAATCTACAGACCCGCGTTCATCCGTGTAGATCCGTGGTGAGTATTTTCCTGTCCATTTAACGGGCGGCCAACGCAACGCACGCGAATGTCGTCCTATTCAGAGCTGCTAATTGCCTATGAGGATTGCTGCGCTCGCTGATCTCCATTTTTCGCCGCAAAGCTATGACCGGCTGCGCGAACCGCTCTCGCGCGTTCGCGACGAGGCGGACGTGCTGGTCATCGCCGGTGACCTGACCAACTACGGGAAGCCGGAAGAGATGGAGTCGCTGCTCAACGCGCTGGTGCGGCTGCGCATCCCGACGGTGGCGGTGCTCGGCAACCACGATTACGAGTCCGGCAAGCACGAGGAACTGGTCAAGATGCTGGCGACCGAGGGCGTCAAGATCCTCGACGGCAGCAGCTATGAGCGCGACGGCGTCGGCTTCGCCGGAACCAAGGGATTTCTTGGCGGCTTCGGGCGCGGCGTGCTCACCGCCTTCGGCGAGCCGGAGGTAAAAGCCTTCGTGCAGGCGTCAATCGACGAAGCCATGAAGCTGGAACGCGCGCTTTCCCTGCTGCGAGCGGAGAAGCGCGTGGTGGTTGTCCATTACTCGCCGATTGCGGACACGGTGAAGGGCGAGCCGCCGGAGATCTTTCCTTATCTCGGAAGCGCGCGCCTGGCGGAAGTTGCGGACCGTCATGGATGCAAGATGATCCTGCACGGACACGCGCACCACGGCGTGCTCGAAGGACGCACCACGGGCGGCATTCCCGTGTACAACGTCGCACTGCCCATCCTGATGGGGCTGGATCCGCCGGTGGTGTACCGCGTCTTCGACGTGTAAGCAGGTTTCGAGGTTTCACGTTTCACGTGGCATCGTGAAACTTTGAAACGTGAAACTCTTCCCTTTGACGTTCGCAACGGTCCGTCGTATCGTGACAGGAGCGCATGGGGCGCATCCAGTCCGCGGAAAGGGCCGTGCCCACCCACTCAATTCAACTTGAAGGTACGAACCTTCTTTCAGCCTGATCTGTGCGGACTCCAGGCATGCGATGAAAGGAGATTCGTATGTTTCCCAATCCGCCGGACGCCCTTCCTCTTCCCAAGCGCCCCAACCTCGAACAATACAAAAAGCTCGCCAAGGAACTGGCGCGCGCGGCAAAGTCGGGCGACGAAGCCGCCATTCTCGAATGGTCGAAGCGCTGGGTGGAAGCGCTCATCCGCCAGTCCGGCCTCGAAATCACGAAACATCTTCCCGTCCGCCCGGAGAGATGGACCCGGCAGCTCGCCGACTTTGCGAAGAAAGAGCTCTTAGAAAACAAGCGTTCCATCACGCTGAGCAACGTTCAGTACGTCATCGCGCGGTCGGAAGGCTTTGAGAGCTGGCCGAAATTCGCAAAGCATCTCGAGAACCTACGGAAGGCGGATTCGCCCGTTTCGCAGTTCGAAGCGGCCGCCGACGCCATCGTCGCCGGCGACGTCACCGCACTGAAACGCCTGCTGGCTCAGAATCCGAAGCTGGTACACGCGCGCTCCAGCCGCGAGCACGGTGCAACGCTGCTGCATTACGTCGCGGCGAACGGCGTCGAAGGATACCGGCAGAAAACGCCGAAGAACATTGTGGAGATCGCTAAGCTGCTTCTCGATGCCGGTGCCGAGATCGACGCAACATGCGACGTCTATGGCGGCGGCTGCACCGCGCTCGGACTCGCGGCCACAAGCATCCATCCGGCCAATGCGGGCGTGATGAACGATCTGCTGCAAGCACTGCTCGACCGCGGCGCCAGCCTGGATCAGCACAACACTGCCGGCAACGATCAAGACATCGTTTTCTCCTGCATCGCCAACGGCCAGCCGGGCGCAGCGCGGTTTCTAGCCGGTAAGGGCGCGCGGCTGGATTTCGTTTCCGCCGCCGCTCTGGACCGCCTGGAAGAAGTGCAGAAGCATTTCAACTCCGACGGCACACGTAAGAAAACGCTCTCGCAGAAGCTCATGCAGGAAGGTCTTCGCTACGCCGCCGGCTACGGTGCGACACGCGTGGTCGAGTTCCTGCTGCAGCGAGGCGCCGACATCGCCGAGCACAGAGGCGATGGATACACTGCCACGCACTACGCCGTCATGTACGGTCACCCTGAAACCGTGAAGCTGTTGCTGCGTCATCATCCGCCGCTGGAGGGCAAGACCATTCATGGGCGCTCTGTCTTGTTCCATGCTCTATGGGGAGCAAGGCAAGGCGATGCCAACGACTATCGGCAGATCATCGAAGCGCTCTTCGCCGCGGGCGCAAAGGTTCCGGAGAGTCATCCGCCGGTGACTACGGAGATCGATGCGTTGCTCGACCAGCACGGAAGCCGCACCGATCCAGACTGGCATTGGAATGACGAGTAGTCGATCGCTCTTCGCGTTGACACCCCTTCGCACGCGGGCGTAGCTTCGAGGGTTGCTGTCCGGCGCCCGATCCAACGCTGTGCCGCACGGGCGCGCTCTTCCTGTTTGGAGGCTTCATGAGAAAGTTCTGCTCGCGTATCGTCCTGGCGGTGGTCGCGATCGTATTCCTCTCCTTCCCTTCCTGGGCGCAAACCACGTCCACCGCGGAACTGCTTCCGCAGTTTGAGAAAAAGGTCGCGATCAAGAAGCTGCCCAACGGCCTGACCGTGGTGGTTTGCCGCCGTCCCGAAGCGCCGGTGTTTTCCTTCTTCACCTTTGTCGACGCGGCTGCCGCGCAGGACAAGGACGGCGCCAGCGGGTTGGCCCACATGATGGAGCACATGGCCTTCAAGGGCAGCCCCCTGATCGGCACGAAGAACTGGGCGGCGGAGAAACTCGCGCTGGAAAAGGTGGAGAAAGCGTACGCCGCGTACATCCGCGAGAGTGACAAGCGCGTCGGCCGCGACGAAGCCAAGCTGAAGCAACTCGAAAAAGCCTGGATGGACGCGCGCGAAGCCGCCGACAAGTTCGTGGAGCCGAACGAGTTCTCCAAGATCCTCGACCAGAACGGCGAAGTCGGCATGAACGCCTTCACCGCCGAGGACGAGACCGGCTACTTCTACTCGATGCCGGTGAACCGGCTCGAACTGTGGGCGTACATGGAGTCCGACCGCCTCCTGCATCCGGTGATGCGCGAGTTCTACAAGGAGCGCGACGTCGTCATGGAAGAGCGCCGCATGCGTACCGACAGCCAGCCCGTGGGGCGGCTGGTCGAGCAGTTCCTGGCCACGGCGTTCATCGCGCATCCCTACCACCGCGAGCCGATCGGCTGGATGAGCGACCTCCAGCACATCTCCGCCACCGAAGCCGAAGCCTTCTTCCACACCTATTACATCCCGTCGAACATGACGATCACGATCGTCGGCGACGTGACGCCGGAGCAGGTGTTCCCGGTCGTCGAGCGCTATTTCGGCCGGATTCCCAGCTCGCCGAAGCCGGACGAGCATGAGACCGTCGAGCCGCCGCAGACCGCCGAACGGCGCGTGACTTTGCGCGAGCAGGCGCAGCCGTTCTACCTCGAGGGCTATCACCGCCCCGATTATCGCGATCCCGATGACAACGTGTACGACGTGGTCAGCTCCATCATGAGCGACGGACGCACGTCGCGCCTCTACCGCTCGCTCGTGCGCGACCAGAAGATCGCGCTGGCAGCCGCCGGCTTTGGCGGCTTCCCGGGCGACAAGTATCCGCAGCTGTTCTCGTTCTACGCGGTCGCCACGCAGGGACACACTCCGCAGGAACTCGGCGAGGCGATTCACAAGGAAATCGACCGGCTGAAGAACGAAGACGTCAGCGACGACGAGCTGAAGTCGGTCAAAACTCGTGCCAAGGCCGAGCTCATCCGCAGTCTTGGCAGCAACGAGGGACTGGCGCAGAACCTGGCCACCTACCAGGCACGCTACGGCGACTGGCGCGAGCTCTTCCGCCAGATCGACAAGTTCGACAAGGTCAGCAAGGCCGACATCCGCCGCATCGCGAACAAGGTGTTTGTCGACAGCAACCGCACGGTGGCGATCCTCGAGACCGCGACTCCACCCAAGCCCGCCGGACCTCCCGGCAGTAGTGCACCGAAGTCGCAGGACAACAAGGGAGGTGCGCAATGAAACGCTTCTCTCTGATCGCAGCGTTGTTCGTTCTTTCGACTTTCGCCTTCGCTCAGGGCAGCGCGGCAAAGCAGGATGAAACCGCGAAGAAGCCCGCCAACCAAGGCGTTGCGAAACCGGCGACTCCGACCGCGCCGGGCTCGACCGAGTCGGGCAAAGCGCCGGCGTCGAAAACAGGAGCGGCCGCAAGCTGGAAGCAGGTGAAGATTCCGCCGCTTCCCGGCTTCAAGCCGCAGGAACCGAAACGCATTCAGCTCGCGAACGGCATGGTGATCTTCCTCCAGGAAGATCATGAGCTGCCGTTGATCGACGGTTCCATCACGATTCGTGGTGGCGCGCTCGAAGTCCCGAAAACCAAGACCGGCATGATGGGCATCTTCGGAAACGTCTGGCGGCTCGGCGGAACCGAGAAGATGACGGGCGACCAGATGGACGACTATCTGGAATCGCGCGCCGCTCGCGTTTCTGCCAGCGGAAGCATGGAGAGCACGTCGCTCAGCTGGTCGTGCCTGAAGGACGACTTCAGCGACGTCTTCACTCTTGCCATCGACCTGTTGCAGCATCCGGCGTTCCGCGAAGAGAAGTTGAGCCTCGCCAAGACGCAAACCAAGTCCGCCATCGCGCGCCGCAACGACGATACCGACAGCATCGTCGGGCGCGAGATGGACAAGATCGCATACGGGCCCGACAGCCCCTACGGCCGCACCGCGGAATACGACACCATCGACGCCATCACGCGCGACGACCTCGTCGGCTTCCACAAGGCGCACGTTTATCCGAACAATATGATCGTCGGCGTGAGCGGCGACTTCGACTCCGCGCAGATGGAAGCCGCGTTGCGCAAGGCATTTGAGTCGTGGCCGAAGGGCCCGGCCGACAGCCCGCCGAAGGTCGACTTCCACGATCCCAAGCCCGGTGTCTACTTCGCCGAGAAGGCCGACGTCAATCAATCCGAGATTCGTCTCTTCCATCTCGGCATCCAGAAGGACAATCCCGACCTGTTTGCCATCGACGTGATGGACGAAATCTTTTTCAGCGGCGGATTCTCCTCGCGCATGATGAACGACATCCGCACCAAGCGCGGCCTGGCATATTCCGCCGGCGGCGCGATGACGTCGCCCTATAACCATCCCGGCATCTTCTACCTGGTGGCCGGAACCAAGAGCCAGAGCACGGTGGACGCCATCCAGGCGATCGAGCAACTGGTTCGCAACATGGATAAGGACCCGGCCACGGAAGCCGACCTTCGCCGCGCCAAGGACTCGATCCTCAACGCCTTCATTTTCCGCGTGGACTCGAAGGACAAGATTCTCTCCGAGCGCATGACCTACGAGTACTACGGCTTCCCGGCCGACTGGCTCGAACGTTATCGCGCGGGAGTCGAGAAGGTCACATTGCAGGACGTGGCGCGCGTGGCCAAGCAATACATCCATCCCGACAAGCTGGCGACGCTCGTGGTCGGCAACTCGTCGGAGTTCGGCAAGCCGCTCTCGACGCTCGGGCAGGTGACCACGCTCGATATCTCCATCCCGCCTCCCGGCAGCCTGAACAAGAATGCCGGCGGAACCAAGCCTGCAAGTCCGGCAAACACCGCGGAAGCGAAGGCTCTGCTGAGCAAGGCGGTGGACGCGCTCGGCGGAGCCAAGCTGCAGGGTGTGAAGTCGGTGAAGACTGTCCGGGCGGAGAACCGCGTCACACCCATGGGCGAGATTCCCATCACCGTCAACGCGACCGTCGTCTTTCCTGATCGCCTCAGCCAGACCATGCAGACGCCGCAGGGCGACATCACCATCGTTTCCACGCCGTCGGCAGCGTTCATGTCTACTCCGATGGGCGCGCAGGACATGCCCGCTTCCGTCCGCCAGCAGATGGGCCAGGAACTGAAGCGGAACATGATCTGGGTGGCGCAGCACGCAGCCGATCCCAGCGTCTCCGTTTCCCTCGGTCAGGCGCAGAAGATCGGCGACGTAAACGCGCAGGCGCTCGACATCGACAGCAGTGGCTCCAAGGTCACCTGGTTCGTCGATCCGTCGAACGGGCGCATCGTTCGCATCCAGATGCAGCAGGACACGCCACAAGGTCCGGCGGAGGTCGTAACCGATCTCTCGGACTGGAAACCGGTGGACGGCGTCATGTTCGCCTACTCCAGCAAGTCGACGCAGAACGGGCAGCCGTCGTCGAGCGCCACGGTGAAGGAGATCCAGATCAACCCGACGGTCGATCCCAAGATCTTCGAGAAGCCGGCTCAAAAGCAGTAGCGAGTAAAACGAGTACCGAGTACCGAGTTAGCGGGTTTTAACTCGCAACTCGGTACTCGGAACTCGCAACTTCCTTCCCTTGACAACCCCACTTCCGCCGCCGTACTCTAACCTCCCTCTGGCGAAGAAAAAGCGAATATGCCTGCCTCCCTTCCCAAGCTGTTTGACACCTCGCCGGAGTCTCCGCGCCTGGTCGGCATCGCCAAGCTCGCGGCGGAGGGATCGGCCTTGTCCGACGGACACAACGTCGAGTACCTGACCATCGGCACGCGCTCGATCCTGAACCGCTGCACCGCGCGCAACATGCCGTTCACTTGGACCGTGAACCCCTACCGCGGCTGCGAGTTTGCCTGCAAGTACTGCTACGCGCGCTACACCCACGAGTACATGGAGTTGCGCGACCCGCTGTCGTTCGAGCGGCAGATCTACGTGAAGCAGGACGTGGCCGGGCAAACGCGGCGCGATCTCAAGCGCGTGAAGCGCGGCGAAGAGATTGCCATCGGCACGGCTACCGACCCTTACCAGCCTGCGGAACGGCGCTATCGCGCGACGCGTCAGATTCTGGAAGTACTGGCCGAACGTCCGGGGCTGAACATCGGAATCATCACCAAGTCGAACCTCATTCTTCGCGATGCCGACCTGCTGCGACAGATCGCGAAGCAATCCGACCTCGGCGTTACGCTGACGATCACCACGCTCAACACAGATTTGGCGCGAATTCTCGAGCCGCGCGCGCCGCGGCCCGACTTGCGGCTCGACGCGATGCGGCAGCTTGCGCTGCTCGGAATTCGCACCGGCGTGAGCTGCGCGCCGGTGATTCCCGGTATCACCGATGCGCCCCGCGACCTCGAAGCAGTGATCAAGGCAGCGAAGGAAGCGGGCGCTCACTACCTGTTCGCCAACCCGCTGAATCTCAGGCCTGGATCAGCAGCGGTGTTCCTGCCGTTTCTCGAAAAAGAGTTCCCTGACCTGATGGCGAAGTACAGCGAGCGTTATGGCAAGCGTGTTTACGTCGAGAAGGCTTATCAGCAGCGCATCACGGCGCTGGTGCGGGCGCTGAAGCGAAAGCACGGGCTGGTGTCGCATCATCGCGAGCATCCATTGGAAGAAGAACCGCCAATCATGAAGGCGGCACAGGACCAGATGTCGTTGTTCTGAACAAAAAATGAACATAGGGAGGAAAGGAGGCCACTGAGGAAATTAATTCCTATGTATCTTCCTCCCATCCTCCCTGTGAATCGCTACGCCGCTTTACGCGGGCGCTCTTCGCTTTCGCGGATAATTCGCGCGATGGCCTTCATATCGTCGATGAACTTCGCCATCTCGGCGTGGCGGCTTTCGTCGTCCGGCGCACGCAGGATTGACGATGGATGCACCGTCGCGACTACGACCGCGCGATGCGGCAGATTCGTCTTCCCTTCCGAGGCGCCCGCTCCGATGCCTTCACTTTGCGGCTGCCATTCGATCGGCTCGCCGCGACGTTGCGTAACCTTGAAATCTTTTCCCAGCAGCGCCTGCGCCGCGGTCGCGCCGAGCGCCACGATCACCCGCGGACGCGTGACCGCCACCTCCGCGTCGAACCACGGACGGCAAGCCGCGATCTCGATGGCGTTCGGCTTCTTGTGGATGCGGCGCTTGCCGCGCGGCTCCCACTTGAAGTGCTTGACGATGTTCGTCACGTAAACCTGCGAGCGGTCGATGCCGGCGACCTGCAGCGCCTTGTTCAGCACTCCTCCCGCCGGACCGACGAACGGCTTGCCCGCCAGGTCTTCGCGATCGCCCGGCTGCTCACCGACGAACATGACGTCAGCCGTTCGCGCGCCTTCGCCGAAGACCGTTTGCGTGCCTTTCTTCCAGAGGTCGCAGGCGCGGCAACCGGCAGCGGATTCGCGCAGCGAGTTCAGCGTGGGATGCAGCGGCAACAACGGAGCTGCCGTCTTGCGCGGGATTCTTCGCGGCATACCAGATTGGAAGCCCGGAATCGCGACATGGTTTTCGCAAAACTTGCGGCGGATATACGCGGAAGACGCGGACCATTGCGGAGTCTTCCTTGTATTCCTTCCGTGAGCTTCCGCGTTATCCGCGCAAATCAGCGGTAAGCATTCTCTTCAACTGTTCCAAGCTCTCTACGCGCGGCAGGTTGTCATCGCGATACGCGCCGCAGACGTCGAAGAGCACGGCGTCGAATCCCGCGGACTTCGCTCCCAGATAGTCGATCGAGTAAACGTCGCCCACGTAGAGCGAGTTCGCGGGTGCGACCTGCATCGCTTCCGCAGCGGCCTGGAAGATGCGCGGATCGGGCTTCTCGATCCCGACCTTGGTGGAGTCGGTCACGTGTTCGAAGCAATCGCCGAGGCCCAGTCTGACGATCAACTCAGCCATGCTTCCGTCGGAGTTGCTGATCACCGCGAGGCGGTACGAGCGCTTCAGCTCCAGAAGCGTTTCGCGCGTGCCTTCGCGAACCACGTTCCAGTTGCTCGCTTTGCGCGCGCAGGCAATCAGTTCTGCGAGCAGTTGGGAATCATCCTGCAGAGACGCATGCGACGTCTCGTCTGCAGCTTCGATCTGCCGAAAGAGCTCGCGATAGTAGATCTTCCAGTAATCGTTATCGACCTGCCTGCGATCGCCGGATCCCGCCGCGTCGCGCTGCTTGCGCGCTACGCGCTCGGCTGCCCAAAGCTGGTCTTGCGAGGGCTCAATACCTTGCGCCAGCAGCGGAGCCAACGTGAGAGAGCGATCGGGAAAGATGAGCGTGTTGCCGGCGTCGAAGAAGATGGCTTCCAAGGGCATGAGCGACTGATTGTAGATGAGCAGGAATGCAGAATGACGAATGCAGATTGCAGAATGAAAACGTTTAGCGGGTTAGCTTGTCGTTGTCATTCTGCATTCTGCAATCCGCAATCTGCTTTATTCGCCGCTGCTGACCAGGACCATGGGCGAGGTGGGCTCGTGCTGTCCGGGCTTCTCAGGCTCGACGCTGACGGCGAACATCCTCGGCCGGACCTTCTGCACGTCATGTTTCATGACCACGGCGGTTCCCTGCGGTCCAGGTTTGAAGGTGCCTGCCGGAATCGGCTTGCCGCCGTTCACGGGGACGATCCAAAGCTGATAGGTGCTGCCTTCGGGCAACTGCACCAGGTTGGTGCCGACGAAAATGATGCCGCCGTCTTTCGGGTTGTAGGTCGCCTTGCCATGCGGCTGCGGCGGCATGCCGGCTTCGGTGAGGTTCATGTGCATCGCGCCCTTGGCAGTCAGGTCGACAACCATTTCTTTCGACTTCTGCGTGTCGAGCTGCTCCTGCGCCTCGAGCGTGGCGAGCTTGTCGGCCTTCTCCCGGAGGTCGGCGTTCTCCTGCCAGAGGAGTCCGACGGCGATGGCCAGGGCCAGCGTCGCCGCGGTCGGAATCCAGATCCACCATCCACGCCGGTGGGCGCTTTCGTGGACGACGGCCAGACGCGGTTCGCGGGCGATGGCCGACATCAGGCGCGCGCGAGCGCGTGGCGGCGGCGCCGCTTCGGCGCTCGTAAGAGTGAGCAGAGCTTCACCGACGCGCAACTTTTCCAACTCGGCGCGACACTCCCCGCAGCTGCCGAGATGCCGTTCCAGCGAGCGGCGCTCGTCGGGCGAAAGCTCGCCGAGCAGGTACCGCGTCAAATCCTCCGAAAATGTCTCGTGTCCGTTCATGATGCCAACGCCTTGCGGATCGCGATCAGAGCGCTTCGGATCCGCGTCTTGATAGTTCCCAGGGGTTCGCCCGTCTTCTCCGCGATCTCGGTATGGGTCAGGCCCTCGAAGAAGGCCATCTCCACCGCGATCCGCTGCTCGTCGGGCATGGACGCCATCACAACGCGAATGCGCCCAATCGCTTCGGCGCGCGCCGCCTGGTTGTCGAGTCCCGGATCCACCGAGAGCACGACGTCCTCGACGTCCGTTTCCGGACGCCGGCGGCGCAAGTGGTCAATCGCCCGATGCCGCGCGATTACCGCCAGCCATGCCGCCAGGCTGCCACGATTGGAATCGAACGCCGACGGATTCCGCCAGAGCTGCAGGAAGACTTCCTGCAACACGTCTTCCGCCTGCGACGATTCGCCGAGCACCCGCAACGCCGCGGAAAACACCACCGCGGAGAAGCGGTCGTAAAGCTCGGCCATGGCCGCCTCGTCGCCCCGCCGGATGCGCTGGAGCAGGTCCGCTTCAGGCGTCGTCCCACGGGTCTCTGGGGAGATCTTCTTCTCCATCTTGGTTACGTTGGCTCGCGGCATTCGGATTGGCCCGGCAAATCAAAGACTTGCACCGGGATGGGCCATTTGAAATCAGATGCAGGTTCGGCGTCCACTCCGGGGGGACTTAATTACCAGGCGGGAGGCGCCCCATCCCCTGCGATCCCTGTTTTTAAAGGACTTAGGCCGGTCGCTCCCTGCCGATCCCTGACGGGGGTACCCCCTCCCGGGATTGATCCCCAGTTGCGAAAAGCGCAAATTGTCGATCCCGAAATCTAAAGGACTTAGCGATGAGGGATTCCGGACGATCCGCAGGTTGTCAAAGAGCGTTGTTCCAGAACGGCACCCGGTGTGGGTATCGTCTTGGGAGAGTAGCGCCGTTGAGTGGAAGATTCGGTGATCGTGGATACCGATGTAGGTGTCAGCAGTCATTGACAGAAGCGGGGTCACGGCGAAGTGCGATTGCGGACAGTGGCGAATTGCAGAATGCAGAATGCGGATTGCAGATTGAAAACGAAGCTCAGCCGTCCTGCCGGACTGAGTTCTTTTTATGGAAGCTGACCCAGCGCTGAAGCGCTGGGCACCAGTCAGCCGCCCTGCGGGCTGGTTCGGGGTGGGTTGCAGACGGATACGCGGCGCTTTCGCGCGAAAGAAGAACGGCCCCACGTTAGCCAAAAGAGGGCGAACGTGGGGCACCCGGTCGGTGAGGATTGATCTTTCAGACGGGTGATCCTGAGCGCAGCGAAGGACCTATGCATCTTCGTTCACCAAGACAAATGCATAGGTCCTTCGGCCAACACCAGGCCTCAGGATGACCCGACATGGACACTTGCCCAACGCGCCGGGCCCTCTCCGTGCGCCTGGCGGCGCTGCGCCACTCAATGTGAATGCACCGCTAGCTTTTTCGATGAGCATGCTGCAACCTACGACTACGACCCGTCCCGGTCGCGGACTGGATGGTTATGCGAAATTTCCGCTGCATCGGCGTAATCGCTCTCGTTCTTTTATTCTTGAACACGATGACGATTTCTCAGACGAACTCGCGCTCTTCTTCTCCTTCAGGCGGTGGGCCCACGTCTATCGCCGCTCCGCCGAAGGCGAAGGCTGTTCCGGTTGAGGAGAATCTGTACGGCCACAAGATCGTGGACCCGTATCGCTGGATGGAGAACGCCGACGGCGCCGACACCAAGCAGTACGTCGAGGCGCAGGAGGCGTACACGCGCAGCGTGCTCGATCCGTTGCCTGGGCGCGACAAGATCCATGCGCGGCTGGAGCAACTGCTCGCCATTGGCGCGGTCAGCACGCCGCAGGTCGCCGGCGAGCATTTCTTCTACACGCGGCGTGAAGGCACGCAGAACCAGCCGGTCTTGTACGTCCGCGATTCGCTAAACGGACAGGACCGCGTGCTGGTGGATGCGAACACCCTGTCGACGGACGGCACGGTGGCGCTCGACTGGTGGTCGCCGAGCGAAGACGGCAAGCTGCTGTGCTACGGGACGTCGGCCAGCGGGTCGGAGATCAGCACGCTGCAAGTGCTGGACGTCGCGACCGGAAAGAAACTGCCGGAGCACATTGAGCGCGCGCGGGCGGCGAGCATTGCGTGGCTGCTCGACAATTCGGGGTTCTACTACACGCGCTACCCGAAGAGGGGCGAGGTGCCGGAAGGCCAGGAGATGTACAACCGGCACGTCTTCTTCCACGCGCTCGGCTCGGCCGACAATACCGACGGTCACGCCGATCCGGAGATCTTCGGCAAAGGAATCGATCCGACGGCATGGCCGAACGTGAACCTGTCTGACGATGGGCGCTGGCTCATCATCACGGTTGAGTACGGCTGGACCAAGACCGAGCTGTACCTGAAGGATCGCAAGTCGGACGCCGCGCCGGTGATGATCACGACCGGCAAGGAATTCATCTACGACGCGCAGATCTTCCGCAACCAGATATATATCCACACGAACGAGGACGCGCCGCGCTTCCGGGCGTTCCGCGCGGACGTGAATCATCCGCAGCGCGAGAACTGGAAGGAGCTGATCCCGCAGACCGACGCGGTGTTTACAGGTCTGGGCGTGGTCGGCGGCCAGTTGGTCGCGACCTACGAGAAGGACGCGACGTCGCAGCTGAAGATGTTCACGGTGGACGGCAAGCCCGCTCCAGCGCCGAAGCTGCCGGGGATCGGATCGATCTCGGGCATCGGCGGGCATTGGAAGAGCAAGCACATGTTCTTCGGGTTCGAGTCGTACACGGTCCCGCCGTCGATCTATCACTACGACCTGTTTTGTCCGAACATCGACGAGAATCCCAACTGCACGAAGCTGTGGACGAAGGTGGATGCGCCGCTCGATCCGGCGAAGTACGACGCCAAACAGGTTTTCTACAAATCGAAGGACGGCACGCGCGTGCCGATGTTCATCGTGGCGCGCAAGGGCGTGACACTTGACGGCAAGAATCCGACGCTGCTCACCGGCTACGGCGGCTTCAGCGTGAGCATGACGCCCACGTTCACCCGCAGCATCTACCTGTGGCTGGAACACGGCGGCGTGTACGCGGTGGCGAATCTGCGCGGCGGATACGAGTACGGCGAAGACTGGCATCGCGCGGGCATGCTCGACAAGAAACAGAACGTCTTCGACGATTTCATCGCCGCCGGCGAATACCTGATCGCGCAGAAGTACACGGATCGCGATCATCTGGCGATCCAGGGCGGGAGCAACGGCGGTCTGCTGACGGGCGCGGCGCTGACGCAGCGTCCGGACCTCTACAAAGCGGTGGTGTGCCAGGTGCCGCTGCTCGACATGCTGCGCTACGACAACTTCCAGATCGCGAAGCTCTGGGTAGCCGAGTACGGCTCTCCGCACGATCCCAAGCAGTTCGAGTGGCTCTACGGTTACTCGCCTTATCACCACGTGAAGGAAGGCGTGAAGTATCCGGCGATCCTGCTGATGACGGCGGATTCGGACAGCCGCGTTGATCCCATGCACGCCAAGAAGATGGCGGCGCGCTTACAGGTGGCGAATGCCGGGCCGAATCCGATCCTGCTGCGCATTGAAACGAAGGCCGGACACGGCGCGGGCAAGCCCGTCTCGAAGCTGATTGAAGAAGGGACGGACGTGTGGTCGTTCCTGTTTTGGCAACTTGGAGTGAAACCCTAGTTCTCGCCGATTTGTGATTTGCGAATTGTGATTTGTGATTTGAAATCGCAAATCAGCAATCGCAAATCGCAAATCTCCTTACATCTTGTTGGCTTGCTGCTCGGCCAAGTCGCCGAGCACCGGCAGTTTGAACATCTTGCCCTGGAAGGCGTTGATGATGGCGACGAGCCACGCCGCGAAGAAGAGCAGGCTGACCAGGCTGCGCAGCGCAAAACCAAGTCCAAATCCCACGAACGGGACCCAGAAGAGCGCGACGGCGAGAACCAGTCGCGCGACGCACAGCCAGATGCACTGCCATGAGTGAAAGCGCACGAAGCGGTTGTACTTATAGGGCTCGGTCATCAGGAAGATGATCGCCGGGATAAACGTGAGGTACGCGATCCCGCCCATGGCGCTCTCGTTCGGTATGGCGCCGGCGACAGGCGGAGGTCCCGGAACCGCAGTGGCGGCGGCCGTTCCGGTGGGAGCGGCGGAAGCAGCGCCCGCGCCGGCCGGTTGTGCTATCGGTTTGCCGCAATTCGAACAGAACGTCGCCGAATCCACGTTCTGTGTACCGCACGACGTGCAGAAAATCGGCATTACGGGCCTCCGTTGAAAATTCGCCGCATTGTATCGCGGGATTTCAAGAATCCGAGTGGCGATCGTTCGGCCGCGACGTTTCAAGATGCGAACCAAACATCCCGCATGGCGGGAGCCGGATTTTTCCCAAAACGCAAAGCGCGCCGCTGAATCGCGGTTCATCCGGTTTGACCGCCGTTTTGGCGGCATGCTATATGTCTTTAGATTGCTAGGGCATGCATGACTTCTCGTGTAACCCGGCAATCACCTGACCCCACGGGTCCTGCCGCCTGAGCGGCAGCTGGGGCGCGGCCAAACCTCAAATCCTTTCTTTGTCGTGGAAGCGCGCATCCGGGGATCCATTAAGCAGCCAGAGAGCGATGAGGGAGCGGTTGTGGAAAACCTCCGCCCGGTCCCTGCATCACGAAACGGCTGTACGGTGATCGTCCCTGTTTGACGTTTGGATTGGAGGAGTTTGTATGTTGACAAGGCTCAAGACGAGCCGTGTCCGCAACGCCGCCCTGGTGCGCGTTGCGGTGGCTCTCGTCGTTTTCATCCTTACGGGAATCGTAAGTCTCGCTCTGCTCGCGCCATCCGCATTTGCGCAAGAACCGCAGACGAATCCCAGCAAGACCGCTGCCGAGGCCAACACCCACGAAGTAGGTGGCGAAGCCAGCCTGGCTGTTCCCGACCTGTCGCAGGAGAGCTTCTTCGGCGTGAACGGCCATAACCTGCTGCTCGTTGGGCTGGTCTTCTGCTTCTTCGGCCTGATGTTCGGACTGGCCATTTACGTCCAGCTCAAGAACCTGCCGGTACACCGCGCGATGCTCGAAGTGTCGGAGCTGATCTACGAGACCTGCAAGACCTACCTGATCACGCAGGGCAAGTTCCTGGCCTTGCTGTGGGCATTCATCGCGTTCGTCATCGTTGCGTATTTCGGCTTCCTGGCGCCGACGCCCGGTCACTCGGTGTGGCTGACGGTTCCGATCATCCTCGCGTTCAGCGTGGTCGGAATTCTCGGCAGCTACGGCGTGGCGTGGTTCGGGATCCGCGTGAACACGTTCGCCAACTCGCGGACGGCGTTCGCGGGACTGCGTGGCATGCCGTACTCGCTCTACGAAATCCCGCTGCGCGCGGGCATGAGCATCGGCATGATGCTGATCAGCGTTGAGCTGCTGATGATGCTGTGCATCCTGCTGTTCGTGCCGGGCGCTTACGCCGGACCGTGCTTCATCGGCTTCGCCATCGGCGAATCGCTGGGAGCTGCGGCGCTGCGTATCGCCGGCGGCATCTTCACCAAGATCGCCGACATCGGCTCAGACCTGATGAAGATCGTCTTCAAGATCAAGGAAGACGACGCGCGCAATCCCGGCGTGATTGCCGATTGCACCGGCGACAACGCAGGCGATTCGGTCGGACCGAGCGCCGACGGCTTCGAGACTTACGGCGTGACCGGCGTCGCTCTGATCACGTTCATCCTGCTGGCCGTGAAGAGCCCGGGCGTGCAGGTGCAGCTGCTGGTGTGGATCTTCGTCATGCGTATTGCCATGCTGGTGGCGAGCGCAGCGGCGTACTTCATTAACGCGCTGATCGCGAAGAGCCGGTACGAGAAGGCCGCGGAAATGAACTTCGAGGCGCCACTGACGTCGCTGGTGTGGATCACGTCGATCGTCTCGATCATCCTGACCTACGTCATCTCGTACTTCATGGTTCCGACGCTGGGCGGCGATTCCAGCCTGTGGTGGAAATTGGCGAGCATCATTTCCTGCGGAACGCTGGCGGGCGCGATCATTCCCGAATTCGTGAAGGTGTTCACGTCGGTGGATTCGCGGCACGTGCAGGAGGTGGTGACGTCGTCGCGCGAAGGCGGAGCATCGCTGAACATCCTGTCAGGCCTGGTCGCGGGCAATTTCTCGGCCTTCTGGATGGGAATGACGATGGTCGCGCTGATGGGCATCGGCTACTACATTTCCGAGCAGGGGTTGCAGGGGTTGATGATCGCCGCGCCGGTCTTTGCGTTCGGGCTGGTCGCGTTCGGATTCCTCGGCATGGGACCGGTGACGATCGCGGTCGATTCCTACGGGCCTGTCACGGATAATGCCCAGTCGGTTTACGAGCTGTCGCTGATCGAGCAGTTGCCGAACGTCGAATCCGAGGTCAAGCGCGAGTTCGGCTTCGACGTGAAGTTTGAGCGCGCCAAGCACCTGCTGGAAGCCAACGACGGCGCCGGCAATACGTTCAAGGCGACGGCCAAGCCGGTGCTCATCGGGACGGCGGTGGTCGGAGCAACGACCATGATCTTCTCCATCATGATGTCGCTTACCAACCGCCTGACCGAGAACGTCGCCAACTTGTCGCTACTGCACGCGCCGTTCGTGCTGGGACTGGTGACCGGAGGCGCTGTCATTTACTGGTTCACCGGAGCGTCGATGCAGGCGGTGACGACCGGCGCTTATCGCGCGGTGGAGTTCATCAAGGCCAACATCAAGCTGGAAGGCGTGGAGAAGGCGTCGGTCGCAGACAGCAAGAAGGTGGTGGAGATCTGCACGCAGTACGCGCAGAAGGGGATGTTCAACATCTTCCTGACGGTGTTCTTCGCGTCGCTGGCGTTCGCGTTCGCCGAGCCGTTCTACTTCATCGGGTACCTGATCTCGATCGCGATCTTCGGCTTGTACCAGGCGATCTTCATGGCCAATGCCGGCGGCGCCTGGGACAACGCCAAGAAGATCGTGGAAGTGGAACTGAAACAGAAAGGCACGCCGCTGCACGACGCCACCGTGGTCGGCGATACCGTCGGCGATCCGTTCAAGGACACGTCGTCGGTGGCGATGAACCCGGTGATCAAGTTCACGACCTTGTTTGGACTGCTGGCGGTGGAGCTGGCAGTGCAGGTTTCGAAGAGTGCGGGCGTTGGAGTCAGCCATTTGATCGCTCTCGCCTTCTTCGTGGTGGCGCTGGTGTTCGTGTACCGCTCGTTCTACGGCATGCGGATCGGTACCATCGCAACCGCCAAGACACGGGCGCTCGACTCCTCGGCCGCCGACTAGCGCGACCTGGGCTTTCTGTCCCGCCATGCAGACGCGTGGCGGGATTTTTATTTGCGGCTAGTTTCCGAGGTTGGGGGCGGGCAGTTCTGCGACGCGCAGCATCACGCGGCGGGCAATGCGGTCGCAGCGCGCCTCGTGAGCTTCGAGGATCTCGTTGTGCAGGACCTCAATCAGCAGAGCTTCCGCGTACACGTCTTCCCTGTGAACATCTGGGGAAGAGACGCCTTCGTCTGCCCAGTCCATGCGGGTTGGGACCGCATCCGGCAGCGGCATAAATTCTGACCTCGGCCACTAGAGCGGAAAAAAGGCCGGATCGTTACAGCTTCGGGAGCGACGATTACTGGGGGCCCTTCATCTTGTCTTTCACGCTCTTGGCGAGCTTCTCGATCTCCTCGCACTTGCGCAGAACGTCCAGCGACAGCACGTTCTCGTTCGACTTGTCGACGTACTTCTTCAGCTCGGTGGCAAGGTCGAGCAGCTTGTCGGTATCGCGTTTCAGGTCCTGCTGGCGCTTCTTGTTGAGTTTGCGCTCGTTGTCCTTGATGAGGTCATCCATCGTGCGGTCGGCCGTGCTCTGCCGCCGGCCTGGACCCTGGGAAGCGTCGGGAATGCTCGGGATCTGCTGCGACGGGAACTGGCTCTGCGCAAGGACGGGCGCACTCAGGATCAGGGTGAGGACACAGCTCACCAGGCGATTTGGAAACGTCACGTGAGACCTCGGTTGCGTTATTGGGTCGATTATACGGCCAGCGCCGCGCTGCTATAATCCGCGCCAATGTACGCGCCTCCGGATGTGGAGCTACAGGAGTTCTGGCGGAACTGGGAGCACGACACGCTCTACTGGGTCCGCCACGACGCGCCCAAAATCCTAACCGCCATCGTGGTGGCTTTCATCCTGGTGCAGCTGCTGCATGTGGTGACGCGGCGGTTGAAGCAGTTCTCCGACCGGGAGACGCCCCCGTCGAGCCGCCGGCGCCAGCAGCTTCGGACCATCACCACCATCGTCAACAGCTTCGGCGTCGCCATCATCGTGTTCATCGCCGGTCTCCAGGTGATGAAGATCCTGGGCGTGGATATAGGGCCACTGCTCGCCAGCGCAGGAATTGCCGGGTTGGCCATCGGCTTCGGCGCGCAAACACTGATCAAGGACTTGCTCAACGGCTTCCTGATCGTGATGGAGAACCAGTACGACCTGGGCGACACCATCTCCGTTGGCGGAGTGAAGGGCACGGTGGAAACCATGACCCTGCGCCGCACCGTGTTGCGCGACGCGGATGGCTCGGTCCACACCGTTCCGAACAGCGAGATCCACGTGGTTTCCAACCTGACGCGCGACTGGACGCAGGTGACGCTGCACGTGGCCGTGGCCTACAAGGAGCCGAGCGACCGCGTGATTGCCACACTGGAGGAAGTTGGCCGCGACATCCGCAACGACCCGGCGTTCTCCGACGCCATCGTTGCCGAACCGCAGGTGCCGGGCATTGAGCGCGTCTCCGCGGCGGAGGTCGACTACCTGTTCATGGTGCGAACCCGGCCGTCCGACCAGTTTCGCGTGAGCCGCGAGTTGCGCCGCCGCATCAAGGAGTGCTTCGAGAAGAACCACATCGAGCCGGCACGGCCTTCGCAGCTCTACGTGGTCGATTCCCTCGAAAAGCAGAAGGACAAGTGACGCATGATTCCGGCAGACGATCCGCTTAGCGCTGAAGAACGCGCCGCGATTCTTGCGGAAGCGGATCGCGTCAACGCCATCCCGCCCGGTGTCAACACGAGCTCACCCGGATGCGCCCTGCTGCTCTTGGCGGTCGTGCTCTTTGTGGTTGGACCGCCGATCCTGCGGCACGTCGGCGCCGGCACGCTCGCGGTCGTGCTGAAATACCTGTTCCTTGCCGTCGAGTTGACCGTCATCGTGATGGGAATCTACTGGTACTTCCGCGGCAGTGGAGGCGCGTACGCCCAGACGGTGGTCCGCGCGGAAAAGGCGATAGAAACGATCAAGAGCACCTATCCGGCGGGACGCCGCACAAAATGCGGAGAAGCCATCGCGCGGCTGCTGGCCAGTTCGTCGTACTCCGACGGGCCGGGAATGTCGTCCACGTTCAAGGTCGAAGAGGCGCGCCAGCAACTGGGTGAGGCGATGCCGTTCGTGATCGCCGTCGAGAGGTTCCTGGTCGGCGAGCACAAGGTCAGCCCTGTGTTCACGCTCGACGAATACATTGCCGAGCGAAAGAAATCCTGATCCCTTTGCGGAGTCCAACGGAAGGCGTATAGCGTATTCCCTACAGGTACGGACATGGACCTAGGACTGAAAGACAAAGTAGTGATCGTGGCGGCGTCGAGCCAGGGTATTGGGCGCGCCGCCGCCGAGCGCTTCGCCGCGGAAGGCGCGCGGCTGGCCATCTGCTCGCGCGATGAAAAGCGCATTCGCAGCACGGCCGACGCGATCCACACGCGTTTTGGGACGGACGTCGCGGCGGAGGCAGTCGACGTGACCGATGCGGCCGCCGTCCATCGCTTTTGCGCGGATGTGCACAAGCGCTTCGGACGGATCGACGTTTGCGTAACGAACGCCGGCGGGCCGCCCGCGAAGGACTTCCTTTCCATCTCGCTCGACGAGTGGCGCCGCGCGGTGGAGCTGAACTTCCTCAGCGTGGTCTCGTTCGCGCGCGAAGTTATCCCACACATGCGCAAGCAGCGCTGGGGACGCTTTCTGACGATCACCTCGGTGGCCGTGAAGCAGCCGGTGCCGGAGCTGATCCTGTCGAACGCGGTGCGCAACGCCGTGGTGGGACTGGTCAAGAGTCTTGCCAACGAATACGGCCGCGACGGGATCCTCTTTCACAACGTCGGCCCCGGCTACACGGATACCGATCGTGTCAAAGAGCTTGCCGCGATCAAGGCGAAGGCCGGAGGAATCAGCGAAGACGAGGTGAAGCGCCAGTGGGCGGCGGGATCTGCGCTGGGCCGGATTGGACGTCCGGAGGAGACGGCTGACGTGATCGTCTGGCTCGCCTCCGAGCGCGCTTCGTACCTGACCGGCCAAACGGTGCTGGTCGACGGCGGCAGCTACAAGGGAGTGTGAGATGGCGTCTGCCTCTCCGATTCGGGTGGACGCGAGCGGCTCCTATCGACGGCTCGGGATCGCCTGGGTTCTGCTCTGCGCCGGACTGGCGCTGCATGTGACCGACGAGGCCCTAACCGGCTTCCTCTCCGTCTACAACCCGACTGCGCGGGAGATCGCCCGAAGGTACGGATTTGGTCCGCCGACGTTCGGCTTCGGCGAGTGGCTGGGCGGATTGATCTTCGCCGTGTGCGTCCTTTCGGCGCTGTCGCCCTTCGCCTTCCGAAACGCCCGCGCCTGGCGGCCGCTTGCTTACATTTTTGCCACGATCATGATGCTGAATGGGATCTCCCACACCGTGGGCACGATCCTGGGGCACAGCTTCGCGGACATCACGTTCCCGCGTCCGATGCCCGGCTTCTATTCTTCGCCCTTCATGTTTGCAGCGGCGGTGTGGCTGTTCCGGAACCTTCGACTCACGCGCCGGAAGGCAAGTTCCGGCGTTTGACATCCGTTCCGGCCTGAAACCGCATCTACCGTTTCTGTAATGCTGTCGCTGCTCGGGATCTACGTGGCGTTGGGGATGCTGTTCTGGCTGGGCTGGACCGCCTGGTTCCGGACGCAGAATCGCCGCCGTTCCCAGCGCGCGCTGCGGTGGATCGAAGGCGCTTTCCAGGGCCACGGCCAGGTTGCAGGCGTTCACTGGACCGCGCCGTCGTGCTTCCGGGTGCAGCTGCGCATGGGTCCGCACCTGTTCCAGCATGCCTCGGTTGCGGTGCAACTCCTTCCGCGGGAGTCGCCTCTCGGGTGGCTGCGCGCTGCCTGGCACAAGCAGCAGGAGGTCCTGACCTTTACCTCCGACCTTGAACTCGCGCCCGAATTCGATCTGCAGGTGGAGAACCATCGCTGGTGCGGGCGGACGCGGCGGCACATGCCTTCCCAAAGCGCGCTCAAGACCTACCGCAGCGCGCCCTTCATGATCACGACGCGAGCGGAGTGGCAGGAGCAGAGTGCGATGCTCGACGCGCTGATCTCGTCGCGCGAGCATGACTTCCTGTCGGTCAGCTATCACCAGAGCTCACCGCACTTCGCGGCCACGCTGCCGCTCGACTGCCTCGATCCTCACGGCGCCGGCGTTTCGGAGTTTTTCGGGGCGCTTCGCGAGCTGGCTGGCGGCGCGTCGACGTCGCGCATGTAGAAGCGTCGTTGGTCGTCGGTCGTTGGCCTTCCCGAGGGAACGTCTCTCCTGTCTACAGGTCGACATCGTTCGCCTTTGCCGTTTCCGCAAATTTCTGTTGTCATCACTCAATGGAGATCCTGGTCTTCGGCGCCGGCCTGGTGGGATCGGCGCTAGGGGAATTGGCTGGACCGCGAGCCGTCGTCACGACTTCGCGCGACGCGGACATCCGGAGTCCTGAGCATGTGCGGGCTCTGGTGAAACAGCATGCTCCACGGTGGATCGTGCTGTCGGCCGCGATCAGCAACGTCGACCAGTGCGAACGCAATCCGCAGGCCGCGCGCGAGGTGAACATCGGCGGTGCGCGCAACGTGGCGGAAGCGGCGCGCGATGCCGGCGCGCGCCTGATCTTCCTCAGCACCGATTACGTTTTCGACGGCACTGCTTCCGTGCCCTACGAGGTGGATTCGCCGCGGCGTGGGATCAACGTCTACGCCGGAACCAAGGTCGCGGCCGAAGACGAGGTTCGTTCCGTGCTTCCCGGCGCCGTAATTGCGCGGACCAGCTGGGTGTTCGGCATCCACCGGAAGTGCTTCGGCACCGAGGTGCTCCAGGCCGCGGACGCCGAAGTCGCGGTCGTGACCGACAAGTTCAATTGCCCGACGTACAACCGGGACCTGGCTCATCAACTGCTCGGCCTGATCGACCGCAACGCGAGCGGCGTCTTCCATTGCTGCAATCGCGGGGAAGCCAACATGCTCGACCTCGCCGATGCGCTGGTGAAAGAAGCCGGTATTCGCGACGCGCGCCTCAAGCCGACCACGCTCACGGCTCGCTACTCCACGCCTCGCCCGCTCTACACGCCAATGTCGGTGACGTCGCTGGAGAAGATTGGGATTCCCGTGCGCCACTGGCGGGAAGCCGTACCGGAGTTCGTTGCAGAGATGAAGAAGCAACAGAGTTTGTAGTTTCGAGTTTCGAGTTCCGAGTTCCGAATTTCTAGTTTCTAGTTCACGTTTCACGATTTCCATTTCATTGTTAGGGCTCACTCTGCGCCCCAGTCGTTTTGCGATTTGCCATTTTCCGTTTGCCATTCCATGATGTCCGGTGCGGCAGAACTCATTTGATCTCATCGTGATTGGCGGGGGCATCGTCGGTCTTTCCACGGCGATGGCGGCTCTCGGCCGGTTTCCCTCGCTGCACGTAGCCGTCCTCGAAAAAGAATCCGAAGTCGCTGCGCACCAGACGGGACACAACAGCGGCGTCATCCACTCCGGGGTTTACTACAGGCCGGGATCGCTGAAGGCGCAGCTTTGCGTGCGCGGCGCGGCGGCCATGGTGGCGTTCTGCCGCGAACACGGACTGCCGCACGAAGTCTGCGGCAAGGTGATTGTGGCGACGCGCGAAGACGAGCTACCGCAACTCGCCGAGATCGAGCACCGCGCGGAGCTGAACCGCGTTCCCGGCGTGCAACGCATCGGGCCGGAGCGCCTGCGGGAGATCGAGCCGCATGCGGCGGGCATCGCGGCGCTGCACATCGCCAGCACCGGCATCGCCGACTTCGCTTCGGTCGCGCGCAAGTATGCGGAGATCATCGGCACGCGTGGCGGCGAGGTGCGAACCGGAGCCGGGGTGACGGCGATTCGCCGTGAGGCCAGCGAATGGGTTATCGAGACCGCTGCCGGCGAATTTCGCGCGCGCTACCTGATTCCCTGCGCGGGCCTTTTCGCCGATCGCGTTGCGCGCATGACCGGCGCCAACCCTGACGTCCAGATCGTCGGTTTCCGTGGCGAGTACTACGAGATCGTTCCCGAGCGGCAAGAACTGGTGCGCGCGCTAATTTACCCGGTTCCCGATCCGCGATTCCCGTTCCTTGGCGTGCACTTCACCAAGAAGGCGCGCGGCGGCGTGGAAGCCGGGCCGAACGCGGTGCTGGCGCTCAAGCGCGAGGGCTACCGCAAGACCGACATCAGTCTGCGCGACACGGTGGAGGCGCTGAGCTTCGCCGGATTCCGGCGCATGGCGTGGCGCAACTGGCGCAATGCCGTCTCCGAATACCGGCGATCGTTCAGCAAGCGGCTGTTCACGCGCGGGCTGCAGCGCCTTGTGCCGGAGATCCGCGAGTCAGACCTCAAGCCCGGCGGTTCCGGCGTGCGCGCGCAGGCGCTGGAGCGCAGCGGCGCGCTCGTCGACGACTTCCGCTTTGCGCCGGCGGATGGCGTGATCAACGTGCTCAACGTGCCATCGCCGGCTGCGACTGCCTCGCTGGTGATCGGCGAAGCCATCGTCGATCTCGCCGAGAAGACCTTCGGACTGAAGCGATAGCTGCCTGAAAAATGAAAAGCCCCGCGTCAGCGGTGGACTGACGCGAGGCATCCCTGGGGTAAAACGTCGTGTGGGTCAGCGCCAGTCGCCGTCCCAGTCGCGCTTGTCGCGGCGGATGTCGCGGTTATCGCGGCGGATATCCCGGCGGTCGCGGTACATGTCGCGCTCTTTCGCCTCGATCTCTGCGCGCTCGCGCTGCGCGGCATAGTAGTTGCCGGTGGCGTAGTCGCGACGCAGCTCAGCGTAGTCGTGATTGATGCTGGCCTGGTCACGATTGATGTCACGCCGGTCGGCGTTGCGATCGACGTAGTCGTGACGAGCGTCGCGTCGGGTGTGCGGACCCCAATCGTCCCGGTCCTGCGCCATCGCGGCAGTGCCGCCCATGGCGATGAGTAAAAACGCCGCTACTGAGAACGTTTTCCATGCTTTCATCTGGTTCACCTCCCGGCCCTTGTCTGGCCTGCTGACGGTATGAACACGGCACTGGAAAAGAGTTGCGGGCAGATATGTTACGAATCGAGTGGTCCGACCATCGGACGTACATGTACCCGCGCAAACAAGAGAAAGGCACTGTGTTAGCCGGCAGCAGCGGCAACGAGCCGCTTGTGTAAAGAATTGTTGGAATGCTGAAGGTGGCTTGATGCTAGTCGCGCTGGGCGGCGACGCCCTGCCAGGCGACCACGCGATTGCGTCCCTGGGCCTTGGCATCGTAAAGAGCGCGGTCGGCGTGCTCGAGCAATTGCTTGAAGTCGGCCCTGCTGGAGGGATCGTGGCTGGCGATGCCGATACTGATGCTCAGTTCAATGTTGTTGCCCTCGTGCTCCACCGGGGAGGTAATGGCAATGTGGCGAATCCGTTCGGCGACTTCCAGCGCCGCGCCGGGATTTGTTTCCGGCAGGAGAATGGCGAACTCGTCGCCACCGTAGCGGCTGAGGACGTCGGAGGTGCGAAGGCACTCGAGGATGCGGTCGGCGATGGTGCAAAGCGCCTTGTCGCCGGCGGCGTGTCCAAACCGGTCGTTGATGATCTTGAGGTAGTCGAGATCGACGAGCATCACGCTGAACGGCGTGTGGTAGCGGTCGGACCGGGAGCTCTCACGTTCCGCCGCGGCGAGGAAGGAGCGCCGGTTGGCGACCGCTGTCAGCTCATCGGTTTCGGCGTCGCGACGCAGATCTTCAAGCAGGCGGCGCTGAGCGGTCACGTTGGCCAGGATGGCAGTCCAGCCGAGCTGCTGGTCGTCTACACGAAGGGGAAGAACGCGCAGCTCGAAGTATTGAACGATGCCGCCGACGCGCACGTCGATCTCGCGCGGAACCGCCGACTCGCGGAAGACGTCTTCGACGCCGGCCAGATCACTGAGCACGGTGGCAACGTCGTCGCCGGTGCGCGCTCGCTTGAGGCGCGGCAGGAGTTCGCCCGCGGCAGGATTGAATTCCACCAGCCGGTGCGCGAGATCCGTGACCAGCACCGCCTCGCGCATGCTGTTGAAGACCAGAGAATGCGCCGTCGGGACAAGGTCGAAGAGCTGAAGCTTGAAGACGGCGTAGTACGCGAGGAAGACGCTTGCGCCGAGCATGACCGGCGCCATGTCCAGACCCCAGGGACTCCATCCGACGAGATAAAGAAAGTAGCCGAAGAACGGGATGAGTCCGGAGCCGGCGAGGATCCAGGTCTGGATTCGACGGCGGCGCGAGGTGCTGCGCGGTTTGTCGAGGATGATCCAGGCGCCGTACGGCAGCGCTACGAAAAGGTAAATCAGGTTCAACCAGGCGATGGGACCGCGATCGACCGAGACCACCATGAACGGCGGACGCGACGTCATCCACATGGCGCGGTCGTACAAACCGTGCATCGAGTTTGTAAGCTGCGCCACGAACACCAGCAGCGGGATCGGGAAGATCAGGCCGAGGTCGCTGCGCAGTCCGTTGTGTTTGCGCGCGAGCAGGACCCACAGCGCGGGAATCCAGGGAATGCCAAAGTATTCGACGTGCAGCCAGAAGACGGCGCTATCGAGCGAGGTCTGGGCGACCTCTTGCGCGTAGCCGAAACAGTAGATGGCGGCGGCGGCCACCAGCAGGCTGACAATGCGGGCTTCGGGCGCACGGCGGCGGCGACTCCAGGCGACACCGGAAACAATGGCGAGAATCCCCGCAATGGCGGAGAGCACAAGCCGCACGAGTACGACGAATGGGGCCATAGATAATCTGCTGGCGGTGCGGGAAGTATGGACTGAAATTGCAGGATCGTCCATGTAACTTCCGTGGCGTATGGCGCTTTCGTGGCGGGGAGAAGATTCGGCGGCTTGCGTTGACCATCCCACCAACCCGACTTACACTTGAGGGGAACTCCCCTCCAAGAGCTTGCCTGCGCAGGGTCCCCGCGTCCCGCCTTGCGGGACCGGCGGGGGTTCAGGAGGTTCGATCTGCGTTCCCTGGTCAGAGTGACAAGCGTTGCACTGGTGTGCGCCGTGCTTCTGCCCGGCGCGCAGGCGCAGCAGACCCCCAAGGCCACGCTCGATTACAGCGAGACCATGTTCAGCGTGATGGCGGCGCTGAATTCCTGCGGATACGACGAGGACCTTACGCAGTCGATGCCGCTCCGGAACAAGGTGCGGGAAGAGGTGGCGAACGCGCTGGTGGATTCCGCCGAGGCGCGGACATCGCTGCGTCGGGTGTGCGAGTTCTACCGCGATCACCATCAGCCCAGCGCATCGCGCGACACCGCGCAATATGTCTCCCTGGCGCTCAACCTCGGCGGCCCGCCCAAGTTCGAACCCAAGAACAAGGAAGCCGATCTACCGCCCGACGCCAACTATGTGCTCGGCCTCAGGGAGTCACTGGAACCGTTCTACCAGTCGGTAGGGCTGGGCAAGATCTGGCAAGCGCACCACTACGAGTACGACCAGCTCGTCAACAGCTTCCATCAGCAGGTCTCCGGTGTCCTGATGCAGACGGACCTGTACCTGCGGCTTCCGGTGAGCGGATACCTGGGACGGCAATTCGTCATCCTGCTGGAGCCGCTGATCGCGCCGGGGCAGGTGAATGCCCGCACCTACGGAACCGACTATTACCTTGTGCTCTCGCCTTCGGCCGGCAACTACATCAAAGTTGACCAGGTGCGACACACGTATCTGCACTTCGTGCTGGAACCGATCGTGTTGAAGCGCGTCCTCGCCTTGCGGCGGTTTGATCCGCTTCTCGAGCTGGTGAAGAGCGCGCCGATGGACCAGTCTTTCAAGGACGATATTTCCCTGCTCGTGACCGAGTCGCTGATCCGCGCGGTGGAAGCGCGCATGCTCGGCAACGGCAAGGCGCCGGAGGAAGTCCGCTCACGCGCCGCCGATGCGGCCATGAGTGAAGGCTTCGTGCTCACCCGGTACTTCTACGATGCGATGGTGAGATTCGAAAGCGATCCCGCCGGGTTCCAGGACGCGTTTGGCGACATGCTGCACGACCTGGACGTCGATCGTGAGAAGAAGCGGATTGCGCAAGTGAGATTCGGTTCCGCGGCGCAGCCGGAAATTGTGCAGCGCCAGCTGAAACCGCAGCCCAAGCTGCTCGACCTGGCGGAGGAGCGGCTGGCCGCCGGCGACGCCGAAACAGCGCAGGCGATTGCCCGCCGCGCGCTGCAGGAAAAGCAGGACGATCCCGCCCGGGCCTTGTTCATCCTGGCGCGGGTTTCGACCATTCGCGCCGACATGGCCGGCGCCAAGACTTACTTCGAGCGCACGCTGGAAGTCGCGCGCGAGCCGCGTATCGTGGCGTGGTCGCACATCTACCTGGGACGGATCTTCGACATCCAGGAGAATCGCACAGCGGCGCTGGTGCACTATCGCGCGGCATTGTCGGCCGGCGACACCACGCCCGACACGCGCGCCGCCGCCGAGCGCGGAATCGCGCAGCCGTACGCGCCACAGCGCTCGCCGCAGGACTGAGATTTGAGTTTTCTAATCAAGGAGAGAGTGGAATGAAACGTACAGCAATCGTGCTTCTGGGCCTGATGGTTGCGGCTTCGTGCCTGGTGGCGCAGGGCACGCCCGCGCCGGCGCAGCCCGCCGCGCAACAGCCTGCGGCGCAACAGCCGGCCGCTCCGAAGGCCAAAACCGCGCCCCAAGCCAAGACGCAGGATGAGTTCAAGGCCTATCAGCAGGTCGTGCAGACGATGCAGGGCGGCGACTTGAACGGCGCCGAAGCCGCTACCGATCAATTCATGACAAAGTTCCCCGACAGCGAACTCAAGCCGCTGCTCTATACGAACCTGATGAACGCCTACCAGCAGACGAACAACGCCGACAAGACGGTGGAGTACGGCCGGAAGGTGCTCACGGTTGACGCGGACAATCCGGTCGCGCTGGTGATGATCGCTACGGTTCTTGCCGAGCGCACGCGCGACACCGATCTCGACAAAGACGAGCGGTTCGGCGAGGCGACGAAGGACGCGAAGCGCGCGCTGGAAGTCGTGGACAACATGGCGTTGCCGGCCAACGCTCCTCCCGCGGCGGTTGAAAACGCCAAGAACACAGTTCGTTCGATGGCGTACGGTGCGCTCGGCACGGTCGCGTCGACGCAGCAGGACTTCAACACCGCCGAAGAGAATCTGCGCAAGGCGGTGGAGATTCCCGGAATCGCGCCCGATCCGCTCACCATGCTTCGCCTCTCTGTGACCCTCGACCACCAGAAGAAATACGCCGAGGCGCTGCAGATGGCGAACAAGTGCGTGGAGATCTCGCAGGAGCCGATCAAGGGACTGGCCTCGCAAGAGCGCGACCGCCTGGTCAAGCTGACTGCCGCGCCCGCGCCCGCAGGTTCGACTTCGACAACTCCTCCGGCCGCTCCCAAGCCGCCGCAGGACATCTAAGGAAAAGGGCGTCGTTGGTCTTTGGTCGTTGGTCGCCTTCGGTGGCCAAGGACCAAAGGCCAACGACCAACGACGCCATGAAATCACGCGAATTGACATCGCTGGAACGCGCCATCGGACACAGCTTTACGCGGCCGGAGCTGCTGGAGACGGCGCTCACCCACACGTCGCACGCTCACGAGCTTGCCTCGCGCGGCGAAAACGGCGCCAATGGCGTCTCGCACAACGAACAATTGGAGTTCCTCGGCGACGCGGTGCTCGGACTGATCACCTCGGCCGAGTTATTCGACCGCTTCCCTTCTTACCAGGAAGGCCAGTTGTCGAAGCTGCGCGCGCACCTGGTTTCCGAACGGCATCTCATCCGCGCCGCCAACGAACTGAAGCTCGGCAGCTACTTGAGGCTGGGCCGCGGCGAAGAAAAGAGCGGCGGACGCGACAAGACAGCCCTGCTGGTGGATGCGCTCGAAGCGGTCATCGGCGCCATGTACCTGGACAGCGGCTTCGACGACGCGCGCCGTTTTGTCATTGAACGTGTCATCGAGCCTGAGCTGGCGCGAGCGGGCGTGGCCGATGCGTCCGAGCTGCCGCTCACCGACTTCAAGTCTGCATTGCAGGAGCGCGCCCACGCGCTCGGCCGCTCACAGCCGGATTACGTGCTCATCCAGGAAGAAGGGCCGGAGCACCAGAAGACGTTCACCGTGGAAGCCAGGATCCGTATCGCAGGACGCTCGCGCGCGGAGCACGTCGCCCGCGCCAAGGGCACAACCAAGAAGCGGGCCGAGCAGGAAGCCGCGCGCCAGGCGCTCGAGTTCCTGCAAACCGCCGAACCCGTCCACGCGGAGGAGATCGCGCCGGAACCGGAGACCGCGGGATCGCGTAACATGAGTGGAAGGAAGCGCGCTTCCCGCCGATGAGCGACGCAGTTCCCAATCCGCCTTCCCAGATCGAGCCCCAGCCGGTCGAAGTGCCAATCGATGCCGCGCTTCCGGCCGCTACGCCGGTGGCCGAGACGCAAGCGCAGCCCGGCGCGGCTGAGGCGCCTGTCCGCAAAAATGAAGCCGAGTGGCTGCCGTCGCTTCAGTCGCTGGCTTCCACGGTGGTGATCGCGGTTTTCGTCATCACTTTCCTGGTGCAGGCGTTCCAGATTCCCTCGCCATCGATGGAAGACACGCTGTTGATCGGCGATTACCTGCTGGTCGACAAGGTGCAGTTCGCAAGCGGCGGACTCTGGTCGAAGCTGCTCCCGTACCGGCCGATCCAACGCGGCGACATCATCGTGTTCCGCAACCCCATCCATCCTGAGCAGCATTTCGTGAAGCGGGTGATTGGGATCCCGGGCGACCATGTGCGCCTGATCGACAAGCGCGCGTACGTGAACGGCAAAGCGCTGGACGAGCCCTACACCGTTTACAAGCGCGGTGACCTCGACATCTTTCGTGACGACTTCCCCCAGCCCGAAGTCCCCTCGCCCTATCTCGACGCGCACTGGTGGGTGGAGATGCGCAAGTTCGTGCAGGGCGATGAGCTCGTCGTTCCCGCGGGCCGTTATTTCGCGATGGGCGACAACCGCGAGATTTCCTGGGACAGCCGCTACTGGGGATTCGTGCCGCGCGAAAACATCATCGGCCGCCCGCTCGTGATCTACCTTTCGCTGCGCACCGGCGAAGCCGACGACGTACCGCCGCCGGATGATAAACTTCCCAAAGTCGGCATCCTGGGGCGGTTCATCCGCCTGCCCCGCTGGCGGCGCACGTTCCGCCTCGTCCGATAGCTTGAATTGTGTGTGGCACGGCCGTCCTCGGCCGTGCAGCGACTCTCATTCACTGCACTGGAAGATTGCTCTTGGCCAATCGCGAGAAGCCGCTCGCAACAGCGGTCGAAGACAACCAACCCGAAGCGAAGAAGAAAGACGAGCGCAAGGAAACCACGCTCGAATTCATCGCCTCGATGGCTTCTGTGCTGGTGACCGGGCTGTTCATCATCACCTTCACGATCCAGGCTTTCGAGATTCCAACCAGTTCGATGGAAAACACGCTGCTGATCGGCGACCACGTCTTTGTCGATCGCATCGCCTACGCGCCGCGGGCCGGCTGGATGCCCGTGCTTCCCTATCGCGACATCAAGCGCGGCGACATTTTCGTGTTCCTCTCGCCGGCGCAGCCGGGACTGTTCCTGGTGAAGCGAGTCATCGGAATTCCCGGAGATCGCATCCATTTGCGCGAGGGCGTCGTTTACCTCAACGGCGTTGCGCAGAACGAAACGTACGTGATCCACAGCATGCAGAATTACATGCCCTACCGCGACGAATTCCCATCGGCTCCGCCGCCGGAGGGCGCGATCACGCCGGAATGGCATCTCACGCTCGCGTCGCACATCGAAAACGGCGACCTGGTGGTGCCTCCGAACTCCTATTTCGCCATGGGCGATAACCGCGACGTCAGCTACGACAGCCGGTTCTGGGGATTCGTTCCGCGGGAAAATGTGATTGGCAGGCCGCTGTTCGTCTACTGGTCGTTCGAGACGCCGCGCGACCAGTGGCAGAAGACCGACTTCGGCAGCCGCATAGCATTCATGGGCCGGGTGGTCATTCACTTTTTCGACGAGACGCGGTGGCGCCGCATGTTCCGGGTGGTGCACTGATGAGCGCGAGCCGCACTGCCCGCTTTGCGACCGCGTTGGCCGTCCTGATTCTGCTGGGCGTGCTGTTGCCGCCGCTTATCAGCATCACGCACTACCGCTCGAGAGTTGCCGGTGCGCTGTCGCGAGCGATTGGCCGCGACGTCACGGTCGGCCACGTGTCCCTGCGCCTGCTGCCGCAGCCCGGAGTGACGCTGCGGGATTTCGTCGTTCGGGAAGATCCGCGTTTTGGCGCCGAACCGATGCTCCGCGCCAGCGAGGTCGTGGCGACGCTGCGCCTGAGTTCGATGTGGCGCGGACGGTTCGAGGTGGCGACGCTCAGCTTGAAAGAGCCCAGCCTCAACCTCGTTCGCTCCGCCGACGGCCACTGGAACATCGAGTCGTTGCTGCAACGCGCGGCACAGACCCCGGTCGCGCCGACGACTAAGCCGCGTCCCGAGTCGCGTTCGCGATTCCCCTATATCGAAGCATCGTCGGGGCGAATCAACTTCAAGTCCGGCGAGGAGAAAAAGGTCTGGGCGCTGGTCGATGCGGATTTTGCGCTTTGGCTGGCGTCGGAAGACGAGTGGCGCACCCGTCTTCGCGCGCGCCCGATCCGCACCGACGCCACGCTCGGCGACACAGGCACAATCCGTGTCGACGGCACTCTCCAGCGGACGTCGCGCCTGGACAGCAGCCTCCTCACCTTCCGCGTGGCCGTGTCCGACGCGCAACTCGGCCAGCTTTCCACGCTGATCTATGGCCACGATCGCGGATGGCGCGGTGGCACGAATGCCACGCTCAACATCAGCGGCACGCCCGCCAAGCTGACGCTCAGCGGCACTGCCAGTGTTGACCAGTTCCGCCGGTACGACATCATGCCGCCCGACTCGCTGCGCCTGGAAGCGCGCTGCACTTCGCAGTACCTTCCCGACCAGCAGCAGCTGGCGGGAGTCGAGTGTCATCTTCCGGCCGACAACGGTGACCTGTCGGCGCGCGGCAGCGTCAGCAGGCTGTTCGACAAGCCGGAATACGATCTTGGCCTGGTGGCCCGCGATGTTCCACTGTCGTACGCCGTCGCCTTTGCTCGCCGCGCCAAGAAGGATCTTCCCGTCGACCTCAGCGCCGCGGGACTGCTCAGTGCCGCGCTGACCGTGCGCTCGCAGGACGGCGTGGTCGTCTGGGGAGGAGGCGGCAGTACCCAGGACTTCACGCTGCGATCCGCCGTACTGGAAACGCCGCTGGAGCTGGGCGCCGTCGACTTCGCCATGCAGCCGCAGGTTGTTCCCGCCGCCACCCGCGCCGCCAAGCCGGCGGTGCTTCCGGCAGCGACGTCGTATCGTATCACCGTTCCCGCCTTCCGCTTGCCGCTGGGAGCGACGCAGGACGCCAGCGCCCAGGCCGAGTTCGACCGCGACGGATATTCGGTGAACATTTCCGGTATGGCCGCGGTTTCGCGCCTGCTGCAAGCCGCGCGCGCGTTCGGTATTCCTGCTCCCGCGACGGCAACGCAAGGCGCTGCAACCCACATGGCGCTGCGAATCGCCGGACAGTGGCATGGATTCCAGCAGCCGACAGTCACCGGAACCGGCGACTTGCAAAACGCCCGCTTCGTCCTCCCCGGCATTATGCAGCCGGTACAAATCGCTTCCGCTTCGTTCCTGCTCCAACCTTCGCAGGTCATGGTGCAGAACTTGTCGGCAGTCGTCGGCCCGATCACGCTGGCCGGTTGGATCCGGCAAAACCGCGGCTGCGCGGCGCCTCAGTTGTGCGCGGCAGAGTTCTCTCTGCGCGCCGGTAACGTGGCGCTCGACGATTTGAACCGTATCCTCAATCCTCGGCTTCAGCCGGAACCCTGGTATCGAAAGCTGGCAGGCGGTGCCAGCGCACCCCAGTCTCTGTTCGCGCGCTTGCGTGCGGACGGGCAGATCTCGATTGCGCGTTTGAACGTGAAGAACGTAACGCTGCAGAACGTGGCTGGAACGCTTCATCTGGCTCCCGGGACGGCGAAGTTAAGCGCCGCCACGGCCGCGCTCTTTGGCGGTACCGCGCGCGGAGACTGGCAGGCTGACTTCTCCGTCGATCCGCCGGCGTACGAAGGCGCCGGCGCGGTGCTGCGCGTGGCACTGGCGCAGGTTTCCGCGGCAATGCGCGACAACTGGGCCACCGGGACCGCCGACGCGCAGTATCGCATCCGCGCGTCAGGATGGACTTCGGCCGACCTGGCGAAATCCGCGGCAGCCTCACTCGACTTCACATGGAAAGACGGCTCGCTGCGTCATCTGGCGCTGGCGTCGGCGCAGGTTCCCTCTCATACCGACACCTCCGGCGCCATGCGCATCAACAGCTTCCGCGGACGGGCTGCGTTGCGCGACGGCGTGTTCACCATCTCCGATGCGCAAATGGATACGCCTTCGGGGATCTATGCGGTCAGCGGCACCGCTACCCGCGCTCGCGAGCTGGCCCTGACGTTCACGCAGAGACGCGCACAGCAGCAGTACAACGTCGGAGGAACGCTTGCCGCGCCGCTCGTCCAGGCAGTGAGTCTGACCGCCGCCGGACATCCGGCGGCAGCCGAGCGGTGAGCCATCCAACAGATTCCCGCCGCCGTACTTCTAACGTGACCAGCATGAAGATCATGGGAGCTCTCCTGCTTCTCGTCGCGGTTGCGGTAGCGCAAGCGCCTCGACGCGTGTCCTCGCCGGCGGCCGACTCGATGCAGCGCAAGCTGCAATACATCGAGCAGAACGGCGGGAAGTCCCAGCCTAATCCGGCGCCGACGGTGCTCAGCGAGCAGGAAGTCAACGCGTGGTTCGCGTCGCCTTACGCCAAGCTGCCGAAAGGCGTGCGCTCGCTGCGCGTCAACGGCAACACCGGGCAGATCACGGCGAGCGCCAGCATCGACTTTGACGCGGTCAAGGAAGGGCGCAGCGGTGGCGGCGGCTTCAACCCGCTCATGAGCATGTTTAACGGCATCCACGAGGTCCAGATAGCCGCAGACGCAGTCGCGGAGGGCGGCCAAGCCCAGGTCCACGTCCAGACCGTGTCGATCGACGACGTAAACGTGCCGCGCTTCGCGCTGGAGTTCTTCGTCGAACACTACCTGAAGCCGAAATATCCCAACGTTGGGCTCGACACGACGTTTGATCCGGGCTATCGCATCGACACCGCAACCGTTGGACGCCACCAGCTCACGATCGTGCAGAAGTGACGCAGCTTAATCTCTGCAACTGGCACGCTTCCTTACTCGTCTGATACTCTCGAACGATTCACAACCGCCCTGGAAGAGACGAGCATGCCGCGCTTCGAATACCGTGACCTGCGCCCCACTCCCGACGCCGAGAAGGCTTACTTGGGGTGGATTGACGAGCTCGACCGCGAGTTCAGCAACCCCGATCCCGCCCATCGCTCCGACGTGGTGCGCGACGCTCTTCACCAGCTGTACGGGACCGGCGCGACCGGACTTGGCGCATCCGCGGCGCGTGTCTACACCTACAACTTCGATCCGCGCAATATCACCCTCGAGCCGGAGTACTACGGCGACGCCGACGCGAAGAAATACGCCGAGCGCAAGCCGCTGATCTGGTTCTGGATGATGTATGACCGTTCTCCCGTCGGGCTGAACCACTGGCTCGGCTATCGCGTGCGGCACATGATCGCGCGCCACGTCCTCAAGCACTGCGGCAAGAACGTGAAAATTTTCCACGGCGTCGAAGTGTCGTTCGGGTACAACCTGACGATCGAAGACAACTGCGTCATCCACAAGTACGTGCTGCTCGACGACCGCGGCGAGATCATCATCCACGAGGGCAGCTCGATCTCCGACTACGCCAACGTGTACTCGCACGCCCACGATCTCAACGACGGCATGATCGTCAGCAACCATAAGACCGAGATCGGCCCGCGCGCCCGCGTCACCTATCACGCCACCGTGATGAGCGGCGTGCGCGTGCACGAGCACGGACTGGTCGGCTCGATGGGCGTCGCGTCGAAGGAAGTCGCGCCCTTCCACATCGTCGGCGGGATTCCAGCCAAGACGCTCAAGATCAAGACCATCGCGCCGGACGAAGTGCAGAAGACGTTCGAGAAGAAGTAGCACCGGAATTGCGGGTTGGAAGTCACGAACACAAATCCTCGTTCGTGGGCCTGGTTTCTGCTGGCGATTACCACTTTCTTCGCGGCGGTCTCGTGGTGGAATGTCTATCGGCCGCACAGGATTGTCGAATCGCTCTTTCCTGCCGCCGTCATGTTCGCCGTAATGGCTTTCTACGCGTGTGTCCTTGCAGTTCTTGCTTTTCGCCTCCGGCAGATATTGCGAATCTCTATGGTTTTGGGAATGTGGGCTCTGAAGATAGCGGTCGGCGCTGCGGTGGAGTTCACACCTTCCGTCGCAGCGTCCCTACCCTATCGGCTGTGGACCGCTATCTGGTGGTCTATTGCCGCCATCGTCACTGCCACTCTTCTGATGTGGTGATACCTCCGCAGTTCCAATTCGGCAGTGTTTCCGCCTGTATAATCAATGCTTACCCGCGATGAGTTCCCAGCACGTTGAGATTGTCTTCCAAGTGGTGGCGTTTCTTTTCGCCATTAGTGTCCACGAGTCGGCGCACGCTTACGTGGCGTGGCGTTGTGGAGACCCGACCGCGCGCATGCTGGGCCGCGTTACGTTGAACCCGATCAAGCACATTGATCCTTGGGGCACGGTCATCATTCCGGCCATCTGCATCGCCACCGGGTTTCCCGTGATCGGATGGGCGAAGCCGACACCGGTGAATTCCCGTAACTTCAAGAACGTGATGCGGTCAGACATTCTGACCAGCATGGCGGGACCGATCAGCAACCTGCTCGTCGCGGTCGCGGCCGTCGCCGTCCTGCTGGTGATCTCGGTGACATCGGCGAACGGCAAACTGCTGGTGCACGGCATCGCGGAGGGCATGATCATCGGGTCGTCGCCAATGGTGCCGATTTGCCTGCTGCTGTACTGGGGAATGCTGATCAACGTGCTGCTGGCGGTGTTCAACGTGATCCCCATACCGCCGCTCGACGGGTCGCACGTGCTGCGGCACTTTATTCCACCGTCGATGCTGCGCGCTTACGAAATCGCAGGCACGGTCGGGTTCCTGCTGCTGTTCCTCGTCGGCGGACGCGTATTGATGGTCATGATGGCGCCGTTTGTAAATTTCTTTCGGGCTCTCCTGATGGGAGTGTAATGGTCTCGACTCCGCGCAATTCGAACAAGAAACCGCGCATCCTCAGCGGCATGCGCTCCACCGGCAAGCTGCATCTCGGCAACTACGTCGGCGCGCTCGCCAACTGGGTCCGTCTCCAGGACGACTACGAGTGCTTCTTCTTCATCGCCGATTGGCATGCGCTCACCTCCGACTACGCCGACACCTCGCGCGTGAAGAGCAACACGATGGAAGTCGCGCTCGACTACCTCGCCGCCGGACTCGATCCCGACCGCTCGACCATCTTTATCCAGTCGCACGTTCCGTCGCACGCCGAGCTTCACCTGCTGCTCAGCATGATCACGCCGCTGGGATGGCTGGAGCGCGTGCCCACGTACAAAGAGCAGCGAGACAACATCAAGGACAAGGACCTCGGCACCTATGGATTTCTCGGTTATCCCGTGCTGCAGGCCGCCGACATCCTCATCTACCAGGCCGACTACGTGCCCGTCGGCGAAGACCAGGTGTCGCACCTGGAGCTGTCGCGGGAGATCGCACGGCGCTTCAACATGTTCTACGGCGGCAAGCGCCACAATGAGATCTTCCCCGAACCGCAGCCGCTGCTGACGCCGACGCCCAAGCTTCCCGGCACCGACGGCCGCAAGATGTCGAAGTCGTACGGCAACACCATCCTGCTCACCGACCCAGAGCCTGTGGTGCGTCAGAAGCTGAAGCCGATGGTCACCGATCCGGCGCGCGTGCGCCGCACCGATCCCGGCAATCCCGACGTCTGTCCGGTCGGCGATCTCCACAAGGTGTTCAGCGATCGCGCCACCATCGCCAAGGTTGACGCCGGATGCCGCAGCGCAGGCATCGGCTGTATCGAGTGCAAAGGTTGGGCGGCCGACGCGGTGGTCAGCGTCCTCAATCCGCTCCAGGAGCGCCGCAAGAAGTACGAGGAAAATGCCCGGCTCGCCTGGGAGGTCCTGGAAGCCGGTTCCGCCAAGGCGCGCCGCGCCTCCGAATCGACGATGAAGGAAGTCCGCGACGCTATGGGCATGTCGAAGGACTTTGAACCGCCGGCAAAATCGGCGACGACGGAATAGCCGTTTCAAAGAGAGGGTCTTGCTTGGTTCCAATTGCAGAATGCAGATTGCAGAATGCAGAAATACTGCCTCTGCCGCTTTCCATCTGCATTCTGCATTCTTCAATCTGCAATCAGCCTTATTGGTTTTCCACAGCCGCAACCACACACTAACCCGCTATACTTCGGCCAGATTTCATGCCAGACCTGCCTCAGGCCACGACGAACCCCGCGACACCGGACGCGAAGGCGACGCCTCCGCGTCCCGACAACGATTTTCCCTTCGCGGTCAGCGTGGGGACCGTCTACGAAGGGCCGCTCGACCTGCTGCTCGACCTGATCCGCAAGCAGGACATCGACATCTACGACATCCCCATCGCCAATATCACGGCGCAGTACCTGGCTTATGTCGAGCGGATCAAGGACCTCGATGTGGACGTGGCGGCCGAGTTCATCTACATGGCCTCGGTCCTGATCCACATCAAGTCGAAGATGCTGCTGCCGCGCGATCCAGACGCGCCAGAGGGCGAGGATCCGCGCGAAGAGCTGGTCAACCGGCTGCTGGAGCACGAGCGCTTCAAGTCCGCCGCCCAGATGCTGCTGCAGAAGCAGCAGATCGAAGAAGCGGTGTGGTCGAATCCCGCGCTCAAGGAATTCAAGGACGCCGAAGGCACCGACCCTGAGCTGGCGGCCGACGTCATCGACCTGGTCAAGACGTTCCAGGTGATCCTCGACCGAGCGCGGCATCGTCCCATCCTCGACGTCAACGAGGAAACAGTGACGGTCGCGCAAATGCTCGACTACGTTCGCCGCCGCCTGATGCTCGAAGACCGCCCGATCCGCCTGAAGCAGATGCTGCGCAACGTGCAGTCGCGCCAGGCGCTGATCTGCATGTTCCTGGCGTTACTGGAGCTGGTGCGGTTGCAAGCCGTCCTGCTGCGGCAGGACAAGGTGTTTGGCGACATCGCTTTGAAGAAGCACACGAATTTCGACAGCGCATTCGGCGAGAACTCCGCCCTGCGCGACGATTGGCGCTAGCCGACATGAGCCTAAAGTCCAAACTCGAAGCCATCATTTACGCCGCCGAGGAACCGGTCACCATCGACCAGATCGTCGACGTGCTCAAGGAAGTCGCACCGGAAGAGCTGGCGGCGACTGCTCCGGAAGCGCAAGCCGACGCGCAGCCT